>JAABUV010000239.1_pt1 | contig 83742 bp, 73 predicted proteins | sample 5559971 | NCBI WGS metagenome assembly JAABUV01 (sample SAMN10711881, study PRJNA513362) | rock metagenome | isolation source: Antarctica rocks | place: Antarctica: Victoria Land, Knobhead nord | collected 2015-12-19 | reverse complement strand
TGAGCGAGCGCGGCAAGATCGTGCCGAGCCGCATCACCGCGGTCTCCGCCAAGAAGCAGCGCGAGCTGGCCCAGGCCATCAAGCGCGCCCGCTTCCTGGCGCTGCTCCCCTACATCCTGTCCTGAGGGGGCCGCGTCATGGCAACCGTTGAGCTGATCCTGTTGCAGCGCGTCGAGAAGCTGGGGCAGATGGGCGACAAGGTCCGGGTCAAGCCGGGCTACGCGCGCAACTTCCTGCTGCCGCAGAAGCGCGCGATCCGCGCCAACAAGGCGAACCTCGCGCAGTTCGAGACGCAGCGCGTCCAGCTCGAGGCCACCAACATCAAGCGGCGCGAGGAGGCCGAGCGCCTGTCCGAGCGCATGGCCGGCCTCACCGTCGTGCTGATCCGCTCGGCCGGTGATTCGGGCGCGCTGTACGGCTCGGTATCGAACCGCGACATCGCCGAGCAGTGCACCGCGGCGGGGCTGACGGTCACGCGCCAGCAGGTCGTGCTCGACCAGCCGATCAAGATGCTGGGCCTGAGCGACGTGCGCGTCGTCCTGCACCCCGAGGTCGACCTGCCGGTGACGGTCAACGTCGCCCGCTCGGTCGAGGAGGCGGAGAAGCAGGCGCGCGGCGAGGCCGTGGGCCAGGCGGCCGAGGAGGACGAGTACGACCCGGGCGAGCTGTTCGACCCGAACAGCGTACCGCGCGAGGACGCGGACGAGCGGTAGGAAGCAAGCAAGGTTGAGGCTCTGCCTCAAACTCCGCCAAAGGCTCGCCTTTGGAATCCACTACTAAGTAAAGCCGGTCCAGGGGCGGCTCGCCCCTGGCGGGTCTGGGCAGAGCCCAGCCTTGTTTGCCTTCGAGGGCCGGGGGATCTTCCCCCGGCCCTTTTCCATGGTGCCTCTGCGCGCCGTGACCGTTTGCCGAGGCTGCCCGTGTCGCCACTGCTCCACCTCATCCTGCGCGGCCTGATCGAGCGCGGACGCCTGACGGTCCGCTACCCCGACGGGCGCGAGGAGACCTACGGCGGCACCCGGCCCGGCCCCGTGGCCTCGATCGCGCTGCTCGACGCCCGGGCGGTGCGCGGCCTGGTGACGAGCCCGGGGATGATGCTGGGCGAGTGCTACATGGACGGCACTCTGGTGCCCGTCGGCTGCGAGCTGTTCGACTTCGTCGACCTGATTTTCCTCAACATGCAGACCCGGCTCGCCTTCCACCCAATCATCCGCTGGCGCGAGCGGCTACGCACCCGGATGCGCCGGCTGCGCCAGTTCAACCCCGCCCCGCGCGCGCAGCGCAACGTCGCCCACCACTACGACCTGAACGGGGCGCTGTACTCGCTGTTCCTCGACGAGGACCGCCAGTACTCGTGTGCCTACTTCGAGCGCGGCGACGAGACCCTGGAGCAGGCGCAGCTCGCCAAGAAGCGCCACATCGCGAGCAAGCTGCTGCTGCGCCCGGGCATGGAGGTGCTCGACATCGGCTGCGGCTGGGGCGGCATGGCGATCACCCTGGCCCAGGAGCACGGCGTGCGCGTCACCGGGATCACCCTGTCCGAGGAGCAGCTCGGCGTGGCGCGGGCGCGGGCGCACGCGGCGGGTCTGTCGGACCAGGTCCACTTCGAGCTGACGGACTACCGCACCCTGGATCGCCGCTTCGACCGCATCGTCTCCGTCGGCATGTTCGAGCACGTGGGCGTGGGCCATTTCGGCGAGTTTTTCGACGTGATCCGGCGCTGCCTGGCCGAGGACGGGGTGGCGCTGGTGCACGCGATCGGGCGCAGCTCCGGGCCGGGCTCCACCAACCCGTGGCTGGCGAAGTACATCTTTCCCGGCGGCTACTGCCCGGCGCTGTCCGAGGTGTTCGCGGCGTCGGAAGGTGCTGGGTTGATGACCGCGGACTGCGAGGTGCTGCGGCTGCACTACGCCCAGACCTTGCGGCACTGGCGCGCGCGGTTCGCGCACAACCGCGAGCGGATCGCGGCGTTGTACGACGAGCGGTTCTGCCGGATGTTCGAGGCCTACATGAGCGGGTCGGAGGCGGCGTTCCGCAGGCTCGGCGTGTTCGTGTGGCAGATGCAGCTCACGCGCAGTGTGGACGCGGTGCCGCTGACGCGCGACTACATGGCGGAGACGCGGGCGGGGGTGCTGCAGGCGGCGGACTGAAGGAAGGCCAGGGGCTCTGCCCCCATGTCCTGAAGCGGGGGACCCCGCCAAAGGCTCGCCTTTGGAAACATTCACTGGGGTTCCTTTTCTCAAGAGTGCCGGTCCAGGGGCGGCTCGCCCCTGGCGGGTCTGGGCAGAGCCCAGCCTTGCTTGCTTGCGGTCTCCGCCCGGTCTCCGCAGTCTGAGCGCGAACGAGGGAGAGCTGGGATGAGCACGCCGACCGGGCTTGGGCCGTACGACGACACCAACATCTTCGCGCGCATCCTGCGCGGCGAGATCCCGTCGAAGCGGGTGTATGAGGACGCCTGGGCGGTGGCGTTCCACGACATCACGCCGCAGGCGGCGGTGCATGTGCTGGTAATCCCGCGCGCGCGGTTCGCGTCGCTGGCGGAGTTCACGGCGGGAGCGAGCGACGAGGAGATCGTGGGCTTCTTCCGCGCGGTCGGGCACGTGGCGCGCACCCTGGGTCTGGAGGAGGGCGGGTATCGGGCGCTGGCCAACGTGGGCGCGAACGCGGGCCAGGAGGTGGCACACCTGCACGTCCACCTGTTCGGCGGCGAGGGGCTGGGGCGGATGATCGCGGTGCCGGGCCGCACGGACTAGGCCGCGGCGACCAGACGCCGCAGCGCCTGCCTGGCGCGAGGCACGGGAGCCTCGCGCGGACGGGTCGCCGCTTCTCCGCCGGCGTCACGGTTCGGGCTGCGCACGAGATTGCGTTTTCAGCGGCGTTGACAGTGCCACGTGCAGGTCGCGATGCTGCCTGCCACCGAGGGGAGTCCCGCAGGGGGCTGAGAGTCCGACGGCCGGGGTTCCGGCGGCGCGGAGACCCTGGCGCCGCGAAAGCGCGGCGTGCAACCTGATCCGGATCATACCGGCGGAGGGACGGGGGGCTGCGAACGCCAGCAATCCCGCCCGGCTCTCCTCCACACAGGAGACCCGCCGTGACCTACCAGCAGAAGCTGCCGACGCCCGGCCCCACGCCCGGAACCGTCACCACCGGTCCGATCACCGGCTCGCACAAGGTGTATTCGAGCCCGGCCGCCCGCCCCGACATCCTGGTGCCGATGCGCGAGATCGGTCTCGACCCGTCGGCGAACGAGCCGGCGCTGCGGGTGTACGACACCTCCGGCCCCTACACCGACGCCGGCGTCGCGATCGACCTGGAGGCGGGCCTGCCGCCGGTGCGCGCGCCCTGGATCGCGGCGCGCGGGTTCGCGCAGGCGCAGGCGCGCGCCGTGCGTCCCGAAGACAACGGCGGCGCCACCGGCGACCGGCTGGTGGCGCCGTGCCCGGCGTCGCCGCGCCTGCTGGTCGGGCGCGAGGGCCAGCCGGTCACGCAATACGAGTTCGCCCGAGCCGGCGTGATCACCGAGGAGATGGTCTACATCGCGCACCGCGAAAACCTCGGGCGCCAGGCGATGGCCGACGGTGCCGAGGCCAGGCGCGCGGACGGCGAGGATTTCGGCGCCGAGATCCCCAGCTTCATCACGCCGGAGTTCGTGCGCTCCGAGGTCGCGCGCGGCCGCGCCGTGATCCCGGCCAACATCAACCACCCCGAGCTTGAGCCCACGATCATCGGGCGCAACTTCCTGGTCAAGATCAACGCCAACATCGGCAACTCCGCGGTGACCTCCTCGGCCGCCGACGAGGTCGAGAAGCTGGTGTGGGCGACGCGCTGGGGTGCGGACACGGTCATGGACCTGTCCACGGGCCGCAACATCCACAACATCCGCGGCTGGATCATCCGCAACTCCTCGGTGCCGATCGGCACGGTGCCGATCTACCAGGCGCTGGAGAAGGTGGACGGCGACCCGGAGAAGCTGACCTGGGAGATCTTCCGCGACACGCTGATCGAGCAGGCCGAGCAGGGCGTGGACTACTTCACCATCCACGCCGGCGTACGCCTGCAGCACGTGCCGCTGACGGCCAAGCGCGTCACGGGGATCGTGTCGCGCGGCGGCTCGATCATGGCGCGCTGGTGCCTGTCGCACCACCGCGAGAGCTTCCTGTACGAGCGCTTCGACGAGATCTGCGACATCATGCGCAAGTACGACGTCTCGTTCAGCCTGGGCGACGGGCTGCGGCCGGGCTCGCTCGCCGACGCCAACGACGCCGCGCAGTTCGCCGAGCTGGAGACGCTCGGAGAACTGACCAAGATCGCCTGGGCCAAGGGGTGCCAGGTGATGATCGAGGGGCCGGGCCACGTCGCCATGCACAAGATCAAGATCAACATGGACAAGCAGCTCCGCGAGTGCGGCGAGGCGCCGTTCTACACGCTCGGGCCGCTGACCACCGACATCGCGCCCGGCTACGACCACATCACCTCGGCGATCGGGGCTGCGATGATCGGCTGGTTCGGCACGGCGATGCTCTGCTACGTCACGCCGAAGGAGCACCTCGGGCTGCCGAACCGCGACGACGTCAAGGTCGGCGTCATCACCTACAAGATCGCGGCGCACGCGGCCGACCTCGCCAAGGGGCACCCGGCAGCGCAGATGCGCGACGACGCGGTGAGCCGGGCGCGCTTCGAGTTCCGCTGGGAGGACCAGTTCAACCTGGCGCTCGATCCGGACACCGCGCGGGCCTACCACGACGAGACGATGCCCAAGGAGGCGCACAAGGTCGCGCATTTCTGCTCGATGTGCGGGCCGAAGTTCTGCTCGATGCGCATCACCCAGGACCTGCGCGTCGAGGCCGAGCGCATGGCGGGGATGGAGGCGAAGAGCGCGGAGTTCGCCGAGAAGGGGAGCGCGCTGTATGTGCCGCACGCGGCGGAGTGAGACAGCGGTGAGGCAAGGCCAGGGCTCTGCCCTGGACCCGCTGGGGGCAGGCGCCCCCAGACCCGCACACATAAGGAAGCCCTTTCGAGAGGTTTCCAAAGGCGAGCCTTTGGCGGGGTCCCCACTTCCAAGCACGGGGGGCAGAGCCCCTGGCCTTGCCTTACTTTGCCGCCCACCTGCGAGGCCCGCATGAGCACGACCGTGCAGGACGCCCTCGACGCGATCGGCCAGTTGCCGGACGACGAGATCGACCTGGCCGACGCGGCGCTGCAACTGGCCCGAGGCCGCGCCTTGGACGCCGAGTGGCAGTCCGCACGCGCGGTGCTGTCGCAGCTCGCGCGCGACGCCGCGGCGCTGGCGCCGGAGGTTGACGAGGGCGACCTGACGGGCCAGGCGGAGGCGCTGGCGGAGATGCTGACGGATCGCTGGCACTTCGCGGGCGACCGGACGACGTACGACGACCCGGCGAACGCGGACCTGATCCGGGTGCTGGAGCGCAGGCGGGGGCTGCCCGTGGCGCTGGGCATCGTGTGGCTGCACTGCGCGCGCGCCGCGGGGTGGCGGGCGCACGGCGTGGACTTCCCCGGCCACTTCCTGGTGGCGCTGAGCGGCGGTCGGGCCGGCGCGGCGCGGGCAGGCGGCCGCGCGCCAGCCGGCCGTGCCGCGGGCTCGGGGCAGCAGATGGTGCTCGACGTGTTCGCGGGCGGCATCGCGCTCGACGTGCGCGAGCTGCGCACGCTGCTCAAGCAGGTGGAGGGCGGCCGGGCGGAACTGCGTCCGGGGCTGCTGCGGCCCATGTCGCAGCGCGCGATCCTGCTGCGGCTGCAGAACAACGTGAAGCTGCGTCGCCACGAGGCGGACGACGGGGCGGGGGCGCTGGACTGCCTGGGCGACATGATGCGCATCGCGCCCGACGAGGCGAGGCTGTGGCGCGAGGCGGGGCGGCTCAACCAGCGCGAGGACCGCGTCGCCGCCGCGCTGCATTGCTTCGAGCGCTTCCTGACGCTCGTGCCGCAAGGGGCGGATGCCGCCAGGGTCCGTCTGGAGGTCGAGGAGCTTCGGGCGCGCCTGAACTGAGCGGGCCGCGCCACGCCGGTAGATCGGGCCGGCTCGGCAGGCCGGCGCGCGGCGCCAGGCGCCACCAGAATGCGGGCCGCCACCAGGATGCAGGCCGCCACCAGGATGCGCGCCGGGCGCGCGACGCCATGCGGGCGAGCGTGTCGGCACACTGCCGGGTCAGTCCGGACGGCACCCGGTCCAGGGCGCGGCGCAGGACCGGTTCGAGCAGCAGGGCGCCGGCGAACGCGAAGCCCGGGATCAGCATCAGGTTATAGCGGGTCTGGTTGACCGCGACGGCGGCGTTGAAGCCCAGCATGAACCAGGCCGGCAAGACCAGCAGCAGGAAGCACGGCTGCCACGTGCCGTCGCCCGGCCACAGGGTGCTTTGGGTGACGGGGGCACTCCTGGTGACGGGACGGCGATGCTGGGCCAACGAGGCGCGGGCGGACGTGCCGGGGCCGGGCGGCGCGGCGCGCGCCCGGCGCCAGGTGCCGCGCAGGGCGTGCAGGGTGAGCACCATGCAGCACGGGCCGAGCAGCAGGCCCCAGTAGTGGTCGATCCACATGCCCCGCAACGCGAACGGCACCGTGACCGCGGCGTGCCACAGCGGCTCGCGCAGGATGTAATGCGCGAGCAGGTAGCTGAGGTGGCCGTCCCAGCCTCCGGCGGCGGCGAGGGTGTCCTGCATGAGCGGGCCCATGCCGAGGCTGTAGAAGGTGTCGGACCGCTCGTCCCAGCCGAAGCGGTCGCAGGCGTGCAGCCCGAGCAGGGCATGGCCGATGCCGGCGCCGTCGGGCAGCCAGCACAGGTAGGACAGGCCGTACTCGCGCCAGGTCATCGAGTCGAAGGAGATGCGCTGCACCAGCGTGTGGCTGTCGTAGCCGTGGGTGAGCGAGGCGTGGCCGACCACCAGGGCATTGCGCACGACCCACGGCAGCACCACGCCGGCGGCGCACAGCACGAACACGGCCAGCGCGGCCAGCGCACGCCGGCCAGGGCGCACGCGGGCGGCGTGCCCATGACTTGCTGGATGTAGGCGCACGGACGGGCCGAGCGCGCCCGAACCGCCGGGTTCGATCACAGGGACCACGGCAGCGAACTCCGGCATGGCGGCGTGCGGCATCCCGACGCGCGGCTGGGCGCCCTGTCTCCCCGCGACGGCGGCGAGGACCAGGCCGACGGGGATCGTGGCGTAGAGCAGGTAGAGAAAGGCCGGGCGGGTGAGGATGGCCAGGCCGAGCAGCAGCCCTGCGGCGGCGAGCCAGGGCAGGCTGTGGCGGCGCCAGGCGGCGAGCACCGCGGCCAGGCAGGCGGTGGTGAGCAGCAGCGCGGTGATCTCCGTCATCAGCGTGTCGACGGAGCGCAGCAGCACGTCGGCCGTCGGCAGCGCCAGCAGCAGGGCGAGCCAGGCGACGGCGCGGCTCCCGGTGGCGAGCCGGGCGATGCACCACATCAGGGTGAAGGTCGCGGCCAGCATGGCGAACTGAAGCCAGCGCATCGCGGGGGCGGCTCGCGGACAGGCCGGGTCGTGGCCGCGCGTGCGGACCTGGCAGTCAATGCCGCGGCGCAGCCCGGGGTCGAGTTGCGCCACCGCGGCGAGCAACGCGGGGTAGAGCGGGGCGAAGCGCATCCCCGACGGCCGCGCGCCGCCGGGCCCGGACTCGGCGAACATATAGCCGTCGGTGAAGCGGCCGGTGTGGCGCAGGTCGTGGGCGATGCCGAGGTAGAACGGCTGGTCGAAGGTGGAGAGCGGCTGCACCCGGTCGGCGGGCCAGAGGGCGCCAAGCACGACGAGGGTGGCGAGCAGGACGCCGAGCGGGCCGTGGATCAGGCGAGTCATGCGGACGATGGTGACGGAGGCCGTGCGGGAAGGCCAGGGCGCGACGCCTGGGGAAAGGCAGAAAGCAAGGTTGAGGCTCTGCCTCAAACTCCGCCAAAGGCTGGCCTTTGGAATCCCTTACTTAAGTAAAGCCGGTCCAGGGGGGGCTTCCCCCCTGGCGGGTCTGGGCAGAGCCCAGCCTTGCTTGCTGACGTCGCCAGGCGCGACGCTTTCGCCGGTAGGGTTTATGCCTGCCCAGGCAGAACGGCGGGCGGCACCGGCTCGAAGCCGAGCAGCCCGGCGGGCAGCTCCGCCGCGATCTCCGGCTCAGGCGCATCGCGACCAGCGCGCAGCGTGGCGAGGCGGGCGAGGAGCTGCGGGTTCTCGTCGACCAGGCGGCGGAACTCGCGGCCGGGCAGCTCCATCAGGTGGCTGAAGGTGTGGGCGCGTGCCGCGCTGCGGCGCCGGCTTTCGTCCAGGACCTCGGCGACGCCGAAGAACTCGCCGCGGTCCAGCGTCGTGGTGACGCCGTCGCAGGACACGTCGATGCTGCCCGAGCTGATGAAGAACACCGAGCGCGCGCGCCGTCCCCGCCGCACGATCGGCTCGCCCGGCACCACGAAGCGCACGGTGACGTTCATCGCCACGTCGTGCAGCACCGCGTCCTGCAGCCCGGACAGCAGCGGGATCTCGCGCAGCCTGGTGTCGAGCCCGCTCTGCAGGCTGAACTTCAGCGGGCGCGACAGGTGGTCGCGCCGGCCCTCCAGGGTGCGCAGCAGCTCCTCGTGCAGCTCGTCGCCGATCAGCGAGTCGCGGCGCATGGTGTCGTAGGCGTCGGTCTCCATGCGCACGGCGATCAGGCGCAGCACCCGCAGCTCCAGCGCCTCGGCGTAGCCGGGGTACTGCACGCGCAGGGTCTCTGCCGCGTCCTCCATCAGCTCGCGCCGGCGCTCGGCGATGTCGGCGATGATCTCGGTGACGCGCCGGCCGAGCACAGGCTCCATGCGGCGGCGCATGAAGCGCAGCAGCGAGGAGGACACCAGGCGCATCAGCAGCAGGGTCTCGAAGCGTTCGGCGAGGCGGTGCATCAGCGGCGTGTCGATGCGCGCGGAGCGGTGCAGCCACTGCGCGAAGGCGAAGCGCAGCCCGGGGCGCAGGCGCCGGCGCGCCGCGCGGATGTAGCCGAGCCGGCCGCCGGAGCGCGCGCCGTCGATCATGCTCTCCGCGGTCCACAGTAGGTGCTCCATGATCGGGCGCGGCAGGGCGCGGTCCTTGAACATCTCCAGCAGCACGGAGCGTTCCTGCGAGGCCAGGGTGATGAGGCCGAGCGTGATGCGGTCGCGGTCGGTGATCGCGGTGTCGAACTCGTTGGCCTCGGTCTCCCGCTCGATGCGGGCGTGGAAGCGCTCCAGCACGCGCTGCGTCACCGGCTTGGCGAAGCCCAGCTCGGCGGCGGTCTGGCGCAGCCGGTCGCGCGCCTCGCCGAGGCCGATGGCCACGACCTGGTGGCGCAGCGCCTGGTCGATGGCGGGCAGGCGGTCGAGCCTGAGCCAGCCGACCAGCAGGCCGAGCGTGGTGCCGCCGGCGAGCAGGGAGACCATCACGAAGCCGGTGGCGAGAATGGCGACGAGGTGCTGCACCTCGGGCGAGACCGCGCGGTTCTCCGTGACCGAGAGCGCCAGAGACAGGGTGATGGCGCCGCGCAGGCCGCCCCAGAGCATGGTGACCTTGAACGGGTTGGGCACGCGCTGGCACAGGCCGAGGCGGGTGAGCAGCGGCAACAGGCCGAACAGCACCACGGCGCGGGCGGCGAACGCGGCCCCGATCACCACCGCCAGCAGCACCAGGTCCTGCGTGGTGATGCCGATCATCAGCCTCGGCACCAGCATGGAGGCGAGGATGAACACCATCGAGCTGGCCCAGAAGGCGAGCTGCGCCCAGATGTCGGACAGGAACGCCCAGGAGTGCGGGCGGAAGGTGGACGGGCCGATGGCGCTCACCGTGAGCCCGGCGCTGGCGGCCGCGACCACGCCGGAGGCGCCGAGGAACTCGTCGCAGGTGATGTAGGCGATATACGGCAGCGCGAGGGTCAGCGTGACCTCGGCGGCGCGGCTGCCGCCGAGCAGCGGCACGGCGTAGAGGGTGAGCCTGGCCATGGCGAAGCCGATCGCCAGCCCGCCGGCGAGCGAGGAGACCAGCGTCCAGGCGGCGCCCGCGATGTCGGGCAGGTGGTGCTGGGTCAGCTCGGTGAGCAGGATGGTGAAGATCGAGATGGCGGCGGCGTCGTTGAGCAGGCTCTCGCCTTCCACGAGCCGGGTCAGGCGGCTGTCGGCGCCGATGTCGCGAAACACGGCGACCACGGCGGACGGGTCGGTGGTGGCGACGATGGCGCCGAGCATCAGGCAGCCGGCGAGCGGCATAGTGGTGAGCGGCGCGATCGCGAAGCCGACGGCCGCGGTGCTGACCAGCACGGCGACGACCGCCATCATCAGCACCGGCGCGGTGTCGCGGGCGAGGCGGCGCACGTCGATGGACAGCGCGCCGTGGAACACCAGGATCGGCAGGAACACGAACAGGAACGCCTCGGCGCCGATCGGCAGGTGCACCAGGGCGCGGGCGACGCCGTCGAGCGCGGTGACGCGGGGGGTCCTGAGCACGAACACCGCGGCGCCGCCGATCAGCGTGCCCACCACCGCGAGCAGCACGCTGTCGGAGAGTGCCATGCGGCGGGCGAGCGGCTGCACGGCGCTGACCACGATCAGCAGGACCGCGATGACGAGGAGCAGGTGCGGGAGCTGGCTGGACATGCGGTCGGGGGCGTCCGGGTCGGGAGCGTGCGCGGCGGCGCGGGACTGATGGGCAGCAGAGAAGCAAGGTTGAGGCTCCGCCTTGAAGCATGGGCCTCAAACTTCGCCAGGGGGAGTTCCCCTGGACCGCCTTCCCTCAGTAAAGCCGGTCCAGGGGCGGCTCGCCCCTGGCGGGTCTGGGCAGAGCCCAGCCTTGCTTGCGGCCCTTCCTCACCCCGTTCCTGCCAGGTGTGACGATCGCGGCCTCAAGCCTCGCGGTAGAGCAGCAGCGCCGCGCCGATCAGCACGAAGCACATCGGCCACACCCAGCCGGCCCCCCGGGTGGCGCGTCCCGGCGGCAGGCGGAGCTGGAGCCAGCGCGACCAGCCGGCGACGATGCCGCCGAGCGCGATCGGCGTGTGGGTCAGCTCGATCAGGAGCTGGTCCTTCACGTTGGCGATGGCGTGGCTGTGGGTGAACAGCAGTGCCGAGCCGGCAGCGCACATCAGCGGGAACACCAGCGCGGCCCGCGGCGAGCGCAGGCGCCCGGTGCGCGCCGCCCACTCGAACAGGGCGAAGACGACGATCACCACCACGAACAGCCGGTGCTGGACGACCTCGACGTCCCGGAAGGCGTCGAACCAGCCGATCGCGCCGATCGGCCATACCTCCGGGTCGGAACGGACCAGCAGAAACCCGCCGAGGCCGAGGAACACCAGCGGCCAGTGCCGCGCCCAGCGCACCCCCGCCCGCTCGATCAGGGCGAGCAGGCCGAGAGCGAGCACGAAGAGGCCGGACCAGTGATGGTTGTACTCCGACCACAGGATGTCGTCCGCGTTGCGCGGCGGCAGCTCCCCACCCCCCTCCACGAAGGCGGGAAGCGGCTGCGCGGCGTGCGCGGCGGCCTCGGCGTCGAGCTTCTGCTGGAGCGCCGGGATCGCGAGGCGGTTGTGGTCGGGCGAGCGCAGCACCGGCCATTGCGGGGTGTTGCGCTCGACGATCTCGTGGAAGGTGACGCGGTCCTGCACGAGGTCGATCGCCGGCGGCACCGAGGTCAGCGAGGCGGCGGTGAAGAAGATGGTGATGCCGATGCCGATCTCGACCTCGGCGAAGCGCTTCATGCGCGGCACGGCGGCGTTGCGGTCGCCGCGGGCCAGGCGCGCGGTGACGCGGGAGTTGGCGTATCCGAGGCCGAGCAGCATGAGGAACATCGCCACCTTGGCGCACACCATGACGCCGTACGCGGTGCCGTACAGGCCGGACGGGGAGCCGATGTAGAAAACGCCCATGGTGATGCCGGAGACCAGGATGCAGCCGACGCCTGCCAGCGAGATGCGCGAGAAGCGCGGGCCGATCCAGCGCCAGCCGGCGAGGTCGTCGACGCGGTTCAGCGCCATCACGAAGCACGGGATCGCGCCGATCCAGACCGCGGCGCCGAGCTGGTGGAGGAACTCCACGCCGAGCAGCACGGAGTTGTCGGACAGCCGGGCGGCGGCGTGGGTGGTCATGGTGGCCGCCGCCAGCTCCACCGCGCACAGCGCCAGCAGGATCGCGGCCGGGGTGCGGCGCGGCAGGAACAGCAGCACCGCCAGCAGCCCGGCGGCGGCGATCTTGACCAGGCCGGCGACGGCGTAGTCCGCGCCGAGCGCGTCGGGCAGGGGGATGCCGAGCGTGTCGATCAGCACGGCGGACTGCATGGCCAGGTTGAGGCCATCGCACAGCACCAAGGCCAGCGCGCTCCAGGCCGCGATGCGCGCGGCGGCATGGCGGATGGCGGGGCCGGGCGGCAGGGTGGCCGGCGCGGCCGCGCGGCCGGCACGACGCGCGATGGCGTCGCGCCCGCCGGAGCCCGGGGTGGCGATGTCGAGCGCGGCCCCCACGGCGACGGCGCCGACCGACGCGCTGCCGGCCGCGGTGGCGGCGAACGGCCGGGCGACGGCGACGAGGAACAGCACGCCGCCCACCGCGAGCGATTGCGCGGTGATGGTCAGGCCGTGCAGCACGATGCCGAGGTAGCCGAACAAATCGACAAGCAGGGACATTGGCCGCTAGTTCCCGGCGGTCCGCGCGGGTGCCGGGCCGGCGCCCGGCATGGCGGCGTTCGGCGGAGCCACGGTGAAGGGGATGTCGCCCCGGGTGATGTGGCCGTCGGTGGCGAGCACCTGCCAGCGCAGGGTGTAGGCACCGGGAGCCAGGGTCGCGGCGGCGGCGAGCTGGTCCGCGGGCCCGTCGGCCTCCACCGCGAGGCGCTCGGCGGCGCTGTCGGGACGCAGCAGCGTGATCTTGGAGCGCCCGCGGTCGATGCGGCTGTTGTAGCGCAGGGTGACAGCGACGGGGCCGGCGTCCACGCTGCCGCCCGTGGCCGGCACGCTGGCCACGAGCACGGCGTGGGCCGCGGCGACCGCGGGCACCAGGCCAGGCCCGGCAAGCGCCGCCAGGGCAAGCATGGCACGGACGCGCGAGGCGGTCGGAGCGGCGGGTCGCGGCGCGGCGCGGTGCGGCTTCGGGAGGGTCATGGCGGCATCCTTCGCGCGCGACGTTTGGTGGCTCGTCTGTATGTCCGCGCAGCGCGCGGTGTCCATGCCCTGGGCATGGACCTGTCAGCAAGCAAGGCTGGGCTCTGCCCAGACCCGCCAGGGTGGAAGCCCCCCCCCTGGACCGGCTTTACTTAAGTAAAGGATTCCAAAGGCGAGCCTTTGGCGGAGTTTGAGGCAGAGCCTCAACCTTGCCTGCCTGCCCTGGCCAAGCGGCGCCTGCGTCCGTAGCTTCGGCGTGACGATGGTGGTGAATGCGATGCGCGGTCGGCGTCGAGGGCCTGAGCCTTGGGAAGCGTGCGGGCCTGTGCGCCGCGCGGCGTGGCTGGCGCTGCTGGTCGCGCTGATGGCGGGCGCGGGGGCCGGGCCTGCGCGGGCGCAGCGCGACGCCGACCGGCTGCGCATCGTCTGGCGCGACGCGATCGCCAACCCAGACCCGTACCGCAACCAGCTCCGCTCCGGGCTGGTGGTGGCGCAGGAGTGCTGGGACACCCTGGTGTATGCGGACCCGAACACCCTGGCGATGAAGCCGCTGCTGGCGACCGCGTGGCGGCAGGTCGACGACGTGACGCTGGAGTTCACCCTGCGCGAGGGCGTGCGGTTCCACAATGGCGACCCGTTCGACGCGGACGACGTCATCTACACCGTCAACACCGTGGCCCGCGACCCTGCGGTGGCGGTGCCGGGCAACACCGTGTTCCTCGACCACGCGGAACGGGTTGACGCGACCCACGTGCGCCTGGTGCTGCGCCATCCCTACGCGGCGGCGCTGGCCACCATCGCCACGGTGCTGCCGATCCTGCCGCACGGCTACCGCGAGCGGGTGGGTCCCGCGGGCTTCGCCGCCGCGCCGGTGGGGACCGGGCCGTACCGGATCGCGTCGGTGGAGCCGGACGGGCTGGAGCTGGAGCGCTGGGACGGGTACTTCGCCGGGCCGAAAGGCCGTGCTGCGATCGGCAGGCTGAGCATCCGCACCGTGCCGGCCGGCGGCGAGGTGGCGGCGCTGCTGGACGGGCGCGCGGACTGGAGCTGGCAGTTCGGCGCCGCGGCGCTGGACGCGGTCGACCATGATCCCGGGCTGCAGTCGGTGCGCGCGGACAGCATGCGCTTCAGCTTCCTCGGCCTCGACGCGGCGGGGCGGACCGGCGCCGGCAACCCGCTGACGCGGCTCGACGTCAGGCGGGCGGTGGCGGCGGCGGTGGACCGCGACGCGTTCTCGCGCGCGGCCACCGGCGGCGTGGGCAAGCCGCTGCGCGCGCCCTGCTACCCGACGCAGTTCGGCTGCGACCAGAACGCCGCGGTCGTGGTGCCCCACGATGTCGCCGCGGCGAAGGCGGCCCTGGCGAAGGCGGGGCTGGCCGGCGGCTTCGCCACGCGCCTGTTCGCCGCCGGCCTGCCGGCGTCGGCGGCACTGATCCAGCAGGACCTGCAGCGGGTGGGCATCGACGCGACCGTCATCCAGTTGCAGGCCGGCGAGGCGGTCGGGGCGTCGCAGGCGGGCGACGTCCCGCTGTCGCTGGCGAGCTGGGGGTCGTACTCGATCAACGACGTCGCCGCGGTGCTGTCGCAGTTCTTCGGCGGCGGGCCGCAGGACTACGCGCGCGACCCCGAGCTGCAGGCGCTGGTGGCCAAGGGCGACGCGGCGGGTGACCCCGACATACGGCGGCAGGCCTACACGGCGGCGATCCACCGCATCACCGAGCAGGTATACTGGGTGCCGCTCACCACCACCGTCACGACCTACGCCTTTACCCGCGACCTGGTGTTCCAGCCGTTCGCGGACGAGCTGCCGCGGTTCTACCTGGCGCGCTGGCGGTAGGCAGCAAGCAAGGTTGAGGCTCTGCCTCAAACTCCGCCAAAGGCAGGCCTTTGGAATCCATTCCTTAAGTAAAGCCGGTCCAGGGGGGGGCTCCTCCCTGGCGGGTCTGGGCAGAGCCCAGCCTTGCTTGCCTTGCAGTCCGATACCAGGACTGCGGTCAGCTCCTCGGCGCGAGGATGCCGTCGATCGACGCGGCCCCGTCGCCCGTGCGCACGAGGTGCGGGTATTGCAGCCCGGTGTGGACGTCGACGTCGACCACGCGGTAGCGCTTGCCCGAAGTGACCACGAGCTGGATCGGCGCCGGGCTCGCGCCGGCGGAGCCGGATTTCGCGGCGGTGATCGCGTCGGCCAGGGTGTCGGCGCCCTCGAAGCTGGCGCCGTCGACGCCCACGATGGTGTCGCCCTTGACGAGGCCGGCGCGGAAGGCGGGGCTGTCCCAGGCGACGGAGACGACCTTGGCCTCCTTGAGCACGAGGCCAATCGAGAAGCGGAAGTCGCGGAACTTGCGCTCGTGCTCCATCGAGACGAGCAGGTCGGATTTTTTGTCGGTCATCACGAGCTTGTAGCCGCCGCGCGCCAGGCCGTCGGTGGGTGCAGCACCTCCGCGCCGCTCCAGGCGCTCGTGGAGGAAGCCCGCCCAATCGTGCGGGGCGACGTCGTTGAGCGCGCGGACCACGTCGTCGAAATTGTAGGTGGAGGCGACGAAGCTGCCATCGTCGGTGCCGAAGAAGCCGCGGGCGACGTCGTCGAGCGACTTCGCCCCGTGCGTCTGCTCGCGGATCAGGGTGTCGGCGTCGAGCCAGAGCAGGGCGCCCTCCAGGTAGTAGTCCTCGCCGCGCTGCCAGTTCATCCAGGGCAGAGAGCGGCGGTGCACGAAGATCGGGCTCTGCGTGGTGTCGGCCAGCGTGCGCCAGGAGCGCCCGATCTCGCCCTGCATCTCCGCGGCGTCGAGCGCCAGCGCGTCGAGCGCCTGGTCATGGGTCCACAGCCCCGAGCGGGCGGCGAGCACCTGGCCCCAGTACTCGGTCATGCCCTCGTACACCCAGAGCAGGCTGTCGCGCTCCGGCAGCGTGTTGAAGTCGGGCGACCACAGATCGGCGGGACGCTTGTACTTGCCGTCCCAAGAGTGCGTGTACTCGTGCGACAGCAGGTCCCGGCCGGCGGCGGACTTGTCCCAGGCGGTGAAGTAGTCCGTGTCCGTGGCGTTCTCGGAGGAGCGGTGGTGCTCCAGGCCCTCGCCGCCCAGCTCGTTGCTGAGTGCGAGGAGGAAATCGTAGTGGTCGTAGTGCTGCGACCCGTAGAGCCGGGTGGCCTGGGTCACGAGCGCGCGGTGCACCGCAAGCTCCTCCGGCGTGATGGCGAGCTGGGCCACGGTGTCGGCCACCACGTCGAGGTGCACCGGCACGGCGGCGCCGGGCGCCAGGTCGATGCGGCGGAAGTTGCGCCCGGCGATCAGCGGGCTGTCGAGCAGGACGTTGAGCGGCACGGTGCGGAACTGCACCGGGCCGCTGGCGGCTGCCTCGTTGCCGGCGGTGCCCTCGAGCGCGGTCGCGAAATGCCAGCCGTCGGGCAGGCGGATCGAGGCGTCGACGGGGATGTCGCGGCTGAACACGCCGGCCGGGTAGAGCACCACGGCGTTCCATTGCAGGTCGAGCATCGCCGGGGTCATCACGACCCGGCCCTGCTCGTCCTCGACCGGCGAGAGGAACTGGAAGTCGAGCACCACGCTGCGGGCGCCGGCGGGCACGGGGATATGGAAGGCCTCGCTGTCGACGGGATCGCGGGTCCAGTCCAGCACCGCGTCGCCGGCATGGACCACGAGGCCGCCCAGCAGCTCGATTGCGCCGGTGGGGCCGTGGTTGCCCGGGATCCACTTGGGGTAGTGCACGACCAAGTCGCCCGCGGCGGCGACGGGGATGGTCTCGTGCACCGCGAAGATGTGGTGCGCGAGGTCGGTGGCGTCCACGGCGAGGGCGATGGGCCCCGGCCAGGGCGTGTCCTGCGGCTGCGCGATCGGGGGCGGCTGCGGCAGGGGCATGGGCTGCGGCTGCGCGGCGCGCGAGGGCGGGGACAGCAGCGTCGTGGCCGCGAGACAGGCGAGCAGGGTCGGCAGGCGGCACGTCATGGTCGGCTCTCCGCGAGATCGGGTTGATCTGGGGTGGGACACGGCGCGCCGGCGGTCAAGGGCGGGCCGGGAGCGGAGGCAAGCAAGGTTGAGGCTCTGCCTCAAACTCCGCCAAAGGCTCGCCTTTGGAATCCATTACTTCAGTAAATCGGTGTCCAGAGGCCTTGGCCTTTGGCGGGTCTGGGCAGAGCCCAGCCTTGCTTGCTTCCACGATGCCTCCATTCTGGGCACTCTGCCGCGCCAGCAGGCAGTGGGCTGGCTGCTTGCCGCACCGTGGCTTCGCCGTCAGGATGGCGCGATGGCAGAGAGATCAGCGAAGGCGAACCGTGCGGCGCATACGGCGAGGCGTGCAGCGCTCGGTGCGCTGCTCGGCGTGGCGATGGGCGGGGCGGCCTCGGGCAAGACGCTGGTGTACTGCTCCGAGGGCTCGCCCGAGAACTTCAACCCGATGCTCAACGTCACGGGCACCACGTTCGACGCCAACCGCCCGATCTACCAGCGCCTGCTGGCGTTCGCGCCGGGCACGACGACGGTGGTGCCGTCCCTGGCGGAGCGCTGGGATATCAGCCCCGACGGCCTCGTCTACACGTTCCACCTGCGCCAGAGCGTGGCGTGGCAGCCCAACGCGCGGTTCAGGCCGACGCGGCCGTTCGGCGCCGACGACGTGCTGTTCTCGTTCGACCGGCAGGGCAGGGCGGACAGCCCGTTCCACGCGGTCTCCGGCGGCGGCTACGAGTACTGGAACGACATGGCGTTCCCCACCCTGCTGAAGTCGGTCGAGAAGCTGGACGACGCCACGGTGCGCTTCACCCTGAGCCAGCCGCAGGCGCCGTTCCTCGCCGACCTGGCGATGGACTTCGCCTCGATCCAGTCGAAGGAATACGGCGACGTCCTGCTCAAGGCCGGCCATCCGGAGCTGATCGACCAGGAGCCGGTGGGCACCGGGCCGTTCGCGCTGCTGGCCTACCAGCGCGACGCCGTGATCCGCTACCGGGCGTTCCCCGGCTACTGGGGCGAGAAGCCGCACGTGGACAACCTGGTGTTCAGCATCGTCAAGGACCCCGCGGTGCGGCTGGCGAAGCTGCGCGCCAACGAGTGCCAGGTGATGAGCTACCCGGGGATGGCCGACCTCGCGGCGATCCGTGCCGACCCGCTGCTGCAGATGATGGAGCAGCCGGGGCTGAACATCGGCTACCTCGGGCTCAACACCACGAAGAAGCCGTTCGACGACCGCCGGGTCAGGCTCGCGGTGAACATGGCGGTGGACCGCAAGGCGATCGTGGATGCCGTGTACCAGGGCGCGGGCACGCCGGCGACCACGCTGCTGCCGCCGACGCTGTGGGCGTACGACAACGCGATCCGGCCCTACCCGCACGACCCGGAGCAGGCGCGCGCGCTGCTGGCGGAGGCGGGATACAAGGACGGCGTGGACATCGACCTGTGGGCGATGCCGGTGCAGCGGCCGTACAACCCGGACGCCCGCCGGGTGGCCGAGCTGATGCAGTCCGACCTCGCCGCGGTGGGCGTGCGCGCGAAGATCGTCAGCCTGGAGTGGGGCGAGTACAGGAAGCGCGTGGCGCAGGGCGACGACCAGTCCGCCCAGTTCGGCTGGACCGGCGACAACGGCGATCCCGACAACTTCTACACGCCGCTGGCGGGGTGTGCGGCCGCGGTGTCGGGCAGCAACACGCCGAGGTGGTGCGACCACGCCTTCGACGACCTGATCCGCCGCGCGGCCACGCTCGTCGACCAGCCCGGGCGCAAGGCGCTGTACGACCAGGCGGCGGTGATCCTGCACGACGCGGCGCCGTTCTTCCTGATCGCGCACTCCACCGTGTTCATGCCGATGCGCCGCGAGGTGAGCGGCTACGTGATGGACCCGCTCGGCTCCCACGAGTTCGCCACCGTGGACGTTCGCTAGGGATGGGACGCTAGGGATGGGGCGCTAGCCGTGTGGCGCTTCCTGCTGCGCCGGTTGGCCTCGGTGCTGCCGACGCTCGTCGGCGTGACCCTGCTGAGCTTTGCGATGATTCACCTGGTGCCGGGCGACCCGATCGAGGTGCGCTCCGGCGAGCACGGCATCGCCCCGGAGCGCTTGGCGCAGCTCCGCCACGAGTACGGCCTCGACCGTCCCCTGTGGCGCCAGTTCGTCGCCTACGAGGGCCAAGTGGCGCAGGGCGACCTCGGCCGCTCTCTGGTGAGCCACGAGCCGGTGTGGAGCGAGTTCCTCACCCTGTTCCCCGCGACGCTGGAGCTGTCGGCCTGCGCGATGCTGCTCGGCGTCGGCCTGGGCATCCCGCTCGGCGTGGTGGCGGCGACCCGGCGCGGCTCGGCGCTCGACTACGGCCTGATGGGGGCGGCCACGACCGGCGTGTCGCTGCCGATCTTCTGGCTCGGGCTGATGCTGATCCTGGTGTTCTCGGTCGGGCTGGGCTGGACGCCGGTGTCGGGCGAGGTGTCCGAGGCGTACTACGTGCCCGCCGTGACCGGCCTGATGCTGGTCGACAGCCTGCTCGGCGGCGACCCCGGCTCGTTCGGCTCCGTGCTCGGGCACCTGGTGCTGCCGACGCTGGTGCTGGGCACGCTGCCGCTCGCGGTGGTGGCGCGCATGACCCGCTCGGCGATGCTGGAGGTCCTCGGGGACGACTTCATCCGCACCGCCCGGGCTAAGGGCCTGTCGCCGGCGCGCGTCGTCGTGGTGCACGGGCTGCGCAACGCCCTGATCCCGGTGGTCACGGTGATCGGGCTGACCGTCGGCAGCCTGCTCGGCGGTGCGATCCTGACCGAGACGGTGTTCTCCTGGCCGGGCATCGGGCGCTGGCTGGTGGAGGCGATCGAGCGACGCGACTACCCGGTGCTGCAAGGGGGCACGCTGCTGGTCGCGACCCTCGTGGTGCTGGTGAACCTGGGGGTGGACCTGCTGTACGGCGTGCTCGACCCGAGGCGGCGCGGGTGAGCGCCGGCCCCGAAGGCAGGAAGCAAGGCTGGGCTCTCCCTCCGCTGCCATTCCAACGATCCAAGCGGATCGTCGGAACCTTTGGCAGCTACGCCCAGACCCGCAAAGGGTCCGAGGACCCTTTGATCCCATTACTTAAGTATTGGATTCCAAAGGCCTGCCTTTGGCGGAGTTTGAGGCAGAGCCTCAACCTTGCTTCCTTCCTCCCTGCGTGCCCGTCGTGACGGCGCTTCCGGTCGCAGGCTCGGGCGTCAACGAGGCCGTGACAGCCGACCCCGCACTCGCCACGCTGCTGGAGGCGCCGCGTCGTCGCCGGCGCGCCAGCGGCTTCGTACGCAGCCGCGGCGCGGTCGCGGGCCTTGCCGTGCTGCTCGTCGTGGCGGTGCTCGCGGTCTTCGCGGACGTGCTGGCGCCGCACCCGCCCGTGGCGCAGTTTCGCGAGCACTTCCTCACGCCCCCGGTGTGGCAGGCCGGCGGGATGTGGCGCTTCCCTCTCGGCACCGACGACCTCGGGCGCGACATGCTCTCGCGGCTGATCCACGGCGCGCGCCTGTCGCTGCTGACCGGGCTGGTGGTGGTGACGCTCTCGCTCGCGATCGGCACCGCGCTCGGCCTGCTCGCCGCCTCGGCCGCGGGCGCGGTCGACGCCGCCGTGATGCGGCTGATGGACATCGTGCTGGCGTTCCCCTCGCTGCTGCTGGCGATCGTGATCGTGGCGATCCTCGGGCCGGGGCTGCTCAACGCCATGCTCGCCGTCGCCGTGGTGACGCTGCCGAACTACACGCGCGTGGTGCGCGCGGCAGCGCTCGGCGAACTGCGGCGCGACTACGTGGCGGCGACACGGGGCGCCGGCGCCGGGCCGGTGCGGCTCGCGCTGCGCACCGTGCTGCCGAACTGCCTGGCGCCGCTGATCGTGCAGGCCTCGCTCGGCTTCTCCGGCGCCATCCTGGAGGCGGCGTCCCTGGGCTTCCTCGGCCTGGGCGCGCAGCCGCCGACGCCGGAGTGGGGGACGATGCTGGCCGGCGCCCTGCAGTACTACCAGCGCGCCTGGTGGGTGCTGGCGTTCCCGGGGCTGGCGATCCTGGCCACCGTGCTGTCGTTCAACCTCGTCGGCGACGGGTTGCGCGACGCGCTCGACCCGAGGCTGCAGCGGTGAATGACGGAGCAAAAAAGGCCAGGGCTCTGCCCTGGACCCGCCAGGGGCAGCGCCCCTGGACCGGCGCACATAAGGATCCGAGGCACGTCTCGCTGAGATGTGCCGCCATGCCTTGTATTGGTTTCCAAAGGCGAGCCTTTGGCGGGGTCCAGGGGCAGAGCCCCTGGCCTTTCTTCCTGGCTTCTTTCTGATGCCGTTGCTGGAGATCCGCAACCTGCGCGCCTGGTTCGGCGACTTCCTCGCCGTGGACGGCCTCGACCTCACGGTTGACCCCGGCGAGGTCGTCGGCGTGGTCGGCGAGTCCGGCTCCGGCAAGAGCGTGTCGATGCTGGCGGTGATGGGCCTGGTCGACCCGCCCGGCCGGATCGAGGCGGACGTGCTGCGCTTCGACGGCGCGGACCTGCTGACGCTGCCTGCGCGCGCGCGCAGGCGCCTGGTGGGCCGCGACGTGGCGATGGTGTTCCAGGACCCGGCGACGGCGCTCGACCCGTGCTACACGGTGGGCTGGCAGATCGCGGAGAGCCTGCGCGCGCACGCGGTGGTGCCGCGCTCGGCGGGCCGCCGCGGCGTGCGCGACCGTGTGGTCGAGCTACTGTCCCAGGTCGGCATCCCAGCGCCCGAGACGCGGCTGGCGGCGTATCCGCACCAGCTCTCCGGCGGCATGAACCAGCGGGTGATGATCGCGATGGCGATCGCGTGCAACCCGCGCCTGCTGATCGCGGACGAGCCGACCACGGCGCTCGACGTCACGATCCAGGCGCAGATCCTGGCCCTGCTCGGGCGGCTGCAGCGCGAGCGGGGCATGGGGCTGGTGCTGGTGACGCACGACATGGGCGTGGTCGCGCAGGCGGCGGGCCGGGTGCAGGTGATGTACGCGGGCCAGGTGATGGAGACGCGGGGAACCGAGGCGCTGTTGACCCGCCCGCGCCACCCGTATGCGGCGGCGCTGCTCGACGCCCTGCCGGAGCGGGCGGCGGGGCGGCGGCTGGCGGCGATCCCGGGCCTGGTGCCGGGTCCCGGGGACCGCGGCGGGGGATGCCTGTTCGCGCCGCGTTGCCGGTTCGCGGTGGCGCACTGCGCGGCGGTGCGGCCCGCGCTGCTCGCGCACGGCGAGCAGGTCGTGGATGCGGCGGGATGGGGAGCTGGCGACGCTGCCGGGGCGCTGGCGGACAGGGCGGGCGGCGGTGTGCCGGGACGGGAAGCGGGGCGGGTGCGCTGCCACTACCCGCTGGACGACGCCGGCCTGCCTACCGGGCACCCCGGGCAGCTCATTGCGGAAACAGCATGACAATCGTTCCTGACGCGGGATTTCCAGGTCCGGGACAGCGCCCCGTGCAGCAGGACGGGCCGGCGCAGGACGAGGCTGACGCAGCGGTGGTCCTGGAGGCGCGCGGGCTCGGCCGCGACTACGCGGTGCCGGGCGGAACGCTGCGCGCGGTGGACGAGGTCTCGTTCCGGCTGCGGCGCGGGCGGACGCTGGCGGTGGTGGGGGAGTCCGGCTGCGGCAAGTCGACGCTGGCGCGCATGGCGACGCTGCTGGAGCGGCCGAGCCGCGGCGAGCTCCTGCTGGCGGGACACGAGACCGCGGCGCTGCACGGCAGAGCCAGGCGCGCCCTGGGCCTGTCCGTGCAGATGGTGTTCCAGAACCCGTTCGGCGCGCTCAACCCCAGGCAGAGCGTCGGCTCCATCCTGCGCGAGCCGCTGGCGATCAACCGGCGCGGCACCCGCCCCGAGCAGGCGGAGGCGGCGCGCGAGATGATGCGCCGCGTCGGCCTGCGCCCGGAGCAGGAGGCGCGCACGCCGCACGCCTTTTCCGGCGGCCAGCGCCAGCGCATCGCCATCGCGCGTGCCCTGATGCTGCGCCCGCCGGTGGTGGTGGCGGACGAGCCGGTCTCCGCGCTCGACGTCTCGATCCAGGCGCAGGTGCTCAACCTGCTGCTCGACCTGCAATCCGAGTTCGGCTTGGCCTACCTGTTCATCAGCCACGACCTGGTGGTGGTGCGCCACGTCGCCGACGAGGTGATGGTGATGTACCTTGGCCGTGTCGCGGAGCACGGGCCGGCGGCGGCGGTGCTGGGGCAGCCGCGCCACCCCTACACGCAGGCGCTGCTGGCGGCGACGCCGTCGCTTGACCCGGCGCGTCGGGCACCGGTGCCGCTCGCGGGCGAGATGCCCTCGCCGGTGGCGCCGCCATCGGGGTGCGCGTTTGCGGCGAGGTGCCCGCGCGCCGAGCCCGTGTGCCGTGCGGAGCGCCCGGCACTGCGTGCCGTGGCGGGCCGTCTGGCGTCGTGCCACTTCGCGGAGACGACCGCGTCCGGGACGCCAGACACCTGCGGAGCACCATCCTTGGTGCTGCCCACCTGAGCGTATGCAGCAATCGCCGCTGCCGATCTCTGGCCACAACCGGCCCACTTGACAGCCGCCGTGAGAAAGCCGCGCCAAGGTGTTGTGTTACCAGGAATTCAACGTGTAACCTTATGAGTGTTACTAACCTGTGATTGATTTTTTATATTTGTTGCTCAACTTTTAGGCGAATATTACCTTGCTGTTCGCGTGCCGCCCGGAGTACACGCTTTCGTGTTTCCAGAGCATCGCGAGGTCGTTATGGACGTCCAGGCCGAGATTGCTGCCGCATCACACTCCGTGGTTCGGACCCGGAACCTGGATTACCTGCCCCTGTTGAACGACGCCCTTGTGGCGTGGGATTTCCTGGGCGGCCTCCTGGCGGCACGGATGATCCTGGCCGTGGTCGGCCACGATGGGGCAATCGACGCGCCAAGCGGTGCGATGCTGCGCGAGATCCTGTTCGGCAGCCTGCTTGCAGCGCTGGTGCTGCGTGACCGTAGGCTCGCGGCGGCCGCCGGCTACGCCGCGACGGGGCTGCTGATCCGCCGGCTGCTGGTGCGCGTCGGCCTGGTGGCGGCGCTGCTGCTCGGCGTGGGGTTCGCCACGGGCTCGTTCGACGGCACCGCCCGGCTCTGGGTGCCGCTGTGGGCGGCATCGGCGCTGGCGGCGACGCTGCTCGGCCACCTGGCGCTGCTGCTGCACGTGCGGCGGCTGCTGCGCAGCGGGGCACTGCGCAGCGTGGTGGCCGTGGTGGGCAAGGGCGAGGCGGCGTGGCGCGTAATGCACTCGCTGTCGCGTCCGGGAAGCGGGATCGAGCTGCTCGGGCCGTTCGGCGGCCCAGATTGCGGCCCAGACTGCGACGTGGGCCGTGACGCGAACGGCGGCAGGTCCGCAGGCAGTGTGGACGACCTGGTGCGTCTCGTGCAGCGCCGCGGCCCGCCCGACCGGGTGATCGTCGCCACGCCCGCCCCCTGCACCATGGCGGGGCGCGACCTCGCCTCCTCGCTCCGCACGGCGGCGACCTGCTCCGGCGAGGCCGGATGGGACGGGGAGGACGAACTCGTCACGATGATGCGCCAGCTCAAGGTGCTGCCGGCGGAGATCTCGCTGTGCTACTCGCTGCACCTGGACGCGGCAGATGTTGACGCGTGGCCCGACGAGGACGCCCGGGCGCCTGCCAGGTTTGCCAGGCCCGGGCTGGGCGGCATCGGGCTGGGCGGCATTGGCTTGGCGAGGCGGAGACTGGCAGGGCCGTGGCTGGCCGGATCGAGGATCGGCGCGACGGTCGCCGGCCTCGGCGCGCTCGACCGGCTGCCGCTGCTGCGGGTCGCGGAGCGGCCGATGCCGGCCTGGGGCGGGCTGGCGAAGCACGCGCTGGACAAGGCGCTGGCCGGCACCGCGGTGCTGCTGCTCTCGCCGCTGCTGCTGGCGATCGCCGCGGCGGTGCAGCTGGACAGCGCGGGCCCGGCCATCTTCCGCCAGGAGCGCGACGGCTGGAACGGCCGCAGCTTCACCGTGCTCAAGTTCCGCACCATGCGCGCCGCACCCGCGGCCGGGTCGCTGCTGCAGACGGTGAAGGGCGACCCGCGCTGTACCCGCCTCGGCCGGTTCCTGCGCCGCTCCAGCCTCGACGAACTGCCGCAGCTCCTCAACGTGCTGCGCGGCGAGATGTCTCTGGTGGGGCCGCGGCCGCACGCGCTGGGGATGCGCACCGAGGACCGGCTGGGGCACGAGATCATCGCCGAGTACGCGCAGCGCCACCGCGTCCGGCCGGGCCTGACCGGGCTGGCGCAGGTGCGCGGCCTGCGCGGGGCGACGCACACCGCGGCGCAGCTCCGGGCGCGGGTGGAGTGCGACCTCGACTACATCGAGCGCTGGTCGTTCCTGCTCGACCTGCGCATCCTGGCAATGACCGCCGTCAAGGTGTTCTCCCCCGCCGGCGCGTTCTGATGGCCTCGGGCATGAACCTGCCGATGGACGGCCTTGAGCCGGATGCGTCGGAGCGGGGATGGCGCCTGCCGGGCAGGCGCCCGGTAGGGAGGCGCCTGCCGGACGGGCTGGCCGGTCTCGCCGAGGAACCGGACCAGCCGGACGGGGACGGGCCGCGCAGGTTCGCGGCTTCGCGGCGCGCCACGCTGCCCGCCGGCCAGGGCCAGGCCGGCGCGGGGGCTGCCGCGGGCGGCGCTCAGGCCGTGTTGCCGGCGGTGCGCGGCGTCGCGCTGTCGGCCGATTTCGTGCAACTGCACTACGCGATCGAGGCGCTGCGCAGCGAGGGCCGGCCGATCGTGCTGCAGTTCGTCTCGGCGAGCGCCGGGGAGGGCACTAGCACCGTGGCCGCGGGCTTTGCCGCGGTCGCTGCGTCGGAACGTCCGGGCGCGGTGCTGGTGGTATCGTGCGGGGAATCGGTCGCCGAGGCCGCGCGTGCCCTCGCCGGCGGCGCGCGGCGCGGCACGGACAGTGCGCCGGCCGGCATGCCGAGCTTGATCGAGGCGGTCGCGGCGGGACAGCCGGCCGCAGCCGCGGTGTGGCGCAGCGCGTCGTGCCGGGGCCTGCTGCGGGCCAGGCTGGGCGTGTCGGCGCACCCGCTGATGGAGATCGGCTCCGGGGCGCTGCGGCGGCTGCTGAACGGCCTCGGCGAGAGCTACGCCACCGTGGTGCTGGACTGCGCCCCGGCGACCTCGCCGGACTCCGCGGCGCTGTCGCGGCACTGCGACGGCACGGTGCTGGTGGTGCGCGCCGGGGTGGCGCGGGTGGCCGCGATCGACAAGGCACGGACCGCGGTGGAGCGCGCCGGCGGCCACGTCGTCGGCGTGGTGCTGAACCGGCGGCGGCGCCCCCTGCCGTCCTGGCTGGAGCGGCTGCTCTGAAACCGATGGCCCCAGGCGTCGGCCTGAAAGCAAGCAAGGCTGGGCTCTGCCCAGACCCGCCAGGGGGGAGGCCCCCCCTGGACCGGCTTTCTTTAAGTGTTGGATTCCAAAGGCGAGCCTTTGGCGGAGTTTGAGGCAGAGCCTCAACCTTGCTTGCCTGCCTGCTCACTCCACGGGCCGGTGCGGCGCCGCATCCAGGGCGCGCCCGATCGCCTCGCCCATCAGGGTGGGGCGGAGCGCCGCGTCGAACGGCAGGGCGCGGTTGGGCAGGCCATCGGGGCGCCGCGTGGCGGGGTCGCGCCCCATCTGCTGGTGGCGGTGGCTCAGACCCCAGCACTGCACCCCGCGCACCGCCGGCTCGTCGAGCACCAGGTCGAGGTAGCGGCCCGTGATCTCGGCCACCGCCGCGTCGCGCACGCCGACATCGGCCGGCAGCGACTGGTCATTGACGTCCAGCTCGGTGACGAACAGCGCCACGCCCATGCCGCCCAGCTCCGCCAGGAAGCGCCGGTACGCCTGCTCGGCGATGCAGCGGTCCGGCTTGAGGTGCGCCTCCAGGCCGAAGCCCGTGAGCGGGACGTCGCGGCGGCGCAGCGTCTCGATCAGGCGGAGGTACTGGTCGCGCTTGATCTGCCGGTCGGGCTCGTCGTACTCGAGGTCGTCGTCGTTGATCAGCAGCAGGGCGTTCGGGTCGGCCTGGTGCGCGAGGCGAAATGCGCGCTCGACATACGCCGGGCCCAGGGCATGCCACCACGGCGTGGTGCAAAGCCCCTGCCGGTCGGCCGGCCAGCGCGGGTCGACCGGCTCGTTCACCACGTCCCAGGCGAGCACCCGGCCGGCATGGCGCCCGCACACCGCGGCGATGTGGCGGGCGAGCACGGCCTGGCCGCGGCCGTCGCGCAGCGCCTCGATCAGCCAGGGCGGGTTGTACACCGCCCACACCAGGTTGTGACCATGCAGGGCGATGTCGTGCGCCGCCGCGAATTCGGCGACCGCGTCGAAGCCCGCGAACCGGAACATCTCCTCGACGGGCTCCGTGGCGGCCCACTTCGCCTCCAGGCCCGGGGTGATGATCGCGCATTCCCGTGCCACGAGCGCGGCGTAGTGCGGGTCGGCCGCGAGGTCGACGGCCAGCACCTCGGCGCCGAACAGCAAGCCGCGCGCGGCGGCACGCCCTCGCAGCGTGGACTGGGGCGCCCCGAACCCGGTGCGCGCCGGCGTGCTCCCGGCCCCTGCGGGGACAGGCGCGCCACGGGCAGGCCCAGGCTGCACGGCGAGGCCGCAGGCGGCGGACAGCAGGGCGCGTCGGGTGGACAGCATGGCGGCTCCTTACGGTCGAAGTGCAGGTCTGGCGGCCACGACGGGCCAGGGCCGGCCGTGGTCCGGGTCGAATCACGCGGCACACGACAGCGACGTGCCGCCCTCGATCAAGCATGGCGAGTCGACAATGACTGATGCAACTCTTGCGTGTCCCGTGCTGCGTCCGGGTGGCCGCTGGCCGCAGTCGCACAGGGGTGCACCGACCGGAGTGGCGAGCTTCGACACGGCAGGCGCCGGCGCGGCACAGGCGTGGAGCGCGCCAAGCCCGGCACGACGCGCGACGACGGCGCATGGCCGCGCCGGGGAGGCGGGTCGGCTCGCGGTCGGGCTGGCCGCCGCCTCGGTGGTGGTCAACCTCCTGGTCAGCGGCAACCTGCTCATGGCGATCGGCATCCCCTACGCGGCGGAGGGCGGCAACCTGGCCGTGAAGCTGCACCCCGGAACCTACCTCGCGGTGCTTGCGGTGCTGGCGATGGCGTGGCGGCGGCCGGCGGCGACCGCGGCGGGGCTGCTGGCCACGGCGAGGGTGCCGCTGCTCTACCTGGGCGCGCTGGCCGGGTGCTGCGGCTTCGCGGCGGCGATGACCGGGCGGGTGCACCTCGTGGTGTTCCTGGAGAACTTCATGCCGGCGGGCCTGCTGGCGCTGGTGCTCGGCCGGGCGGGCGAGGCGGCGCTGCGCCGTCTCGGGCTCGCGGTGCTGGCGCTGCTGGCGCTCGGCGTCGCGGTGTCGGTGGCGGAGACGCTGCTGCAGACGCACTTCGTGCCGATCGTGCTCGACGGCCGCGAGGAGCTGGAGCACGCCGAGGATTTCCGCGGCGCCGGGCTGTACGACCATCCGCTGACCGGGGCGATGCTGACCGCCGCGGGGCTGTTCCTGGCCAATTCCGAGGGCATCGGGCGGGGATGGCGCGCGGCGCTGACGGCGCTGTTCGGGGTGGGCCTGGTGGCGTTCGGCGGGCGCACTGCGCTGGTGCTGGCGGCGGCGGTGTTCGCGGGCTGGCGGGCTGGCGCGATCCTGGGACGCCTGCGCCGGCGCAGGCTGCGGGGCAGCGACCTCGCGGCGGTGCTTTGCGCGGCAACCGTGGTGCCGGCGGCGCTCGCGCTGCTGTTGACGCAGACCGGGGTGGGGGCGCGGTTGCTCTCGCATCTGTACTGGGACGACAGCGCCCAGGTGCGCAGCGTGCAGTGGCGGATGCTGCCGATGATGGACCCGGGCGAGAAGCTGTTCGGCATGACTCTGGCGCGTCAGGAGCTGGCGCTGCACCAGCTCTCGCTGCACTGGCGGATCGGGGCGATCGAGAACTTCTGGCTGCTGATCTACCTGTATCTGGGCGCTGCGGGGTTCGTGCTGTTCGCGGCCGGCTTCCTGCCGTTCCTGGGCTGGGCTTTCCGCCAGGCGGCGCTGCCGGGCCGGCTGATGCTGGTGGTGGTGATGCTGGCGGCGTCGAGCAGCAACTCCCTCGGCCACAAGGCGAACCTGCTCACGGTGCTGGTCCCGATGGCGCTGGCCTCCGCGGCGCTCCGCCGACCCCGGGCAGGTCCGGCGGCAACGGGGCGTGACACGACGCAGAGCGGCGCGCGTGTCGCCGCGACGGGCCTGCACGGCGGCTGGCACGCGGCGCGCCCGCAGGCCGCAGGCGCGCCGGCTGGGCGTAATTTCATCTCCTTGCCCGGGTATGACCATGGCGTCGGGTGCCGGGCGCCGTCGTTGCGTGCGGCGGCGGCAGGCGAGCCGGCGCGTCCGAGCACGGGCGGGCTGCCGTCGGGACAGGGGCTGCGCCGGTGACGCCGTCCGGGGCGTCGGCCTGGACGCCTGTGTCCGGGAAGCGTGGCCCGCGCCTGCCGCCATTGCGGGTGACGGCGCTGCGCCAGGCCCTGCTGCTCGGCGGCGGCGCCGCGCTGGGGCAGGGCGTGGCGGTGCTCTCCGCGCCTCTGCTCACCCGGCTGTATGATGTCGGGGCGTTCGGGGTGTTCGGCTCGTTCAGCGCGGTGGCCTCCTGCCTGGCCTGTGTCGCGACGCTGCGCTTCGACCAGGCGATCCTGCTGGAACGCGACGAGGCGGCAGCGGAGGACGTGCTGCGGCTCTGCGTGCTGTGCGTCGGCATGGTGACGCTGGCGACGGCGATCGGGGCGACGGCGATCGGCGCGGCGGCCGGTGCGGCGCCCGCGTCCCGGGCTGCGCTGTCGGGCGCGACGCTGGCGCTGCTGCCGTGTGCGGTGGCGTCGGGCGGCGTGGTGCCGGCGCTGTCGCTGTGGTTCGTGCGGCGGGAGCGGTACCGCCCGGTGGCGGCCTATGGCGCGGCGCGCTCGATGTTCGCGGTCGCGCTGCAGGCGATCGGCGGCGCCCTGTCTGGTCGGGGCGGGACCGGCGCCGGCATGGCGGTCGGGCCGGGGGCAGGACTGCTGGTCGGCGGCCAGGTCGCGGGCCAGGCGCTGGCGGCGATCCGGCTGGCGGCGGCCGGCGGGCCGGCGCTGCGCGCGACGCTGCTGCACGGCTGGAACGCGGAGCGCTTGCGGGAGGCGGCGCGGCGGCACCGCGGCTTCGCCCTGTACGGCGCGCCCCAGGTGCTGCTGCGGCTGCTGGCGACCTCGCTGCCGGCGATGCTGCTGCCGATGTTCTACGGCACGGCGCAGGCGGGCCTGTTCTGGCTGGCGTACCGGATGCTGATCCTGCCGCAGCAGGTGCTGACCGAGAGCCTGCGCCCGGTGTTCTTCCGCAGGGCGGCGACGCTGCACGCTGCCGGCGAGGACGCGCGGCGCGCGGCGCTGCGGCTGGCGGCGCTGCTGGGCGCGCTGTGCCTGCCGGTGGCGGCGGTGCTGATGCTGGCGGGGCCGGCGCTGTTCGCTCTGGTGTTCGGGCCGGCCTGGCGCGGCGCGGGGCACGACGCGGCGCTGATCGCGCTGCCCTGGTGCCTGGAGACCATGCAGATGCCGAGCGCGGTGCTGGTGGCGGTGCTGCGTCGGCAGCGCGCCTACCTGGGCGTGGAGGCGGCGTCGCTGCTGGGGCGCGCGGCGGCGCTCTGCGCGGGTGCGGCGTGGGGCGGCCCGGACCTCGCGATCGGGCTGTACGCCGGAGTGTGGGCGGCCACCAACGCCGGGGTGATCGCCTGGATGGCGCGTATTCCGATGTCGGCGCAGCAAGAGGATCGCGCATGAGCCAGGTGGTGCCGTTTCGCCGTCCCCCACTCCGGGCCTCTCCGCCGCCGACGCAGGATGTCTGCCGGATCGCGATGCCGGACGCGGGGCCGGACGCAAGGCCGGGCGCGGGCATGGCCGTCGGGATGGCGGTGGACGGCGCGGCGGTGGCCAGGCGGCTCCCGCCGTCGCCCGCGCGACAGGACGAACCCGGCGTTCCGGGATGGCGAGCGGACCTGTTCTCGGACCCGGCGCCTGGCGGCGGGGACGGCGGCAGCCTGCGCCACCTCGCCGTCTACATGCACGACCTGTCCGGCGGCGGCGTGGAGCGGATGCGCCTGGAGTTGATCCGGGTGTTCCTGGCGCGCGGCATCGCGGTGACGCTGGTGCTGCACGCCCGCACCGGGGCACTCGCGCATCAGGTGCCGCAGGGCTGCCGCGTGGTGGTGCTGGGAGGCCGGCGCACCGCGGCGGACGTGCCCGGGCTGGCGCGGTTCCTGCGCCGCGCGCGGCCCGACGTGCTGCTCGTCAGCCTGGACCACAACAACATCGCGGCGATGCTGGCGCGTCGCCTGGCCGGCGGGCGGACGCGGCTGGTGATCTGCCAGCACAATGCCCTGTCGGCCGAGGCGGAGCACATGCGCGGCTGGAAGTATCGGCCCGTGCCGCTGCTCTACCGCCTGCTGGGCGGCAGCGCCGACGGGATCGTGGCGGTCTCTGCCGGCGTGGCCGATGACCTGGCGCGCAGCGCGGGGATCGCGCGCCACCGCATCACGGTGATCCACAACCCGGTGATCTCCGGCGACTTCGTGGAACGCTCCGCCGCCCCGGCCGACGACCCCTGGCTCGCCGTCGACGCCGCGCCGGTGCTGGTCTGGGTGGGGCGGCTGGTGGCGCAGAAGGACCCGCACACCCTGCTGCGCGCCTTTGCCGGCGTGGCGCCGCCGGCACGGCTGCTGCTGCTGGGCGAGGGCGAGCTGCGGCCGGAGCTGGAGCGCCTGGTCCAGTCGCTCGGGCTGGCCGGGCGGGTGCGGTTCGCGGGATTCCAGGCCAACCCGCTGCCGTGGATCCGCGAGGCGCACGCCCTGGTGCTGTCGTCGCGCTACGAGGGGCTCGGCAACGTCCTGGTCGAGGCGCTCGGCTGCGGCACCGCGGTGATCAGCACGGACTGCCCGCACGGGCCGCGCGAGATCCTGGAGGACGGCCGCCACGGCGCGTTGGTGCCGGTGGGCGACGCGGCGGCGCTGGCGGCGGCGATGCGCGCGGCACTGGCCGGTGGATACGACCCCGCGGCGCTGCGCGGCCGGGCCGCCGCGTTCACCGCCGAGCACGCCGCCGCCCGGCACCTGGAGTTGTTCGCGCGGCTCGGCTGCCCGCTGGCGCGCTCCGCAGGCAGCGCGCCGTGACCGCGGCCACACCGCTGGGCGAGCTGCGCGCCGGCGCCCTGGAGGACGTTGCGGGAGATGCTCTGGAAGAGGCGGTGCCGCCGCGGGTCTTCGGGTTCGCCGTGTCCACGCTCAGCGCCCAGGCCATCGCGGACCGCATCGCGGCGACGGTTCGCAAACCCGCGAGCGCCGGTGCGAAGGATGGCGTAGGCCGCGCAGGGTGGCCGCAGGGCGAGGCGAATGACGGGTGCGGCGTCGGTCTGGTGGTGACGCCGAATGTCGACCACGTCAGGCTGCTGCGGCGCGACCCGCAGTTCGCCGCGGCCTATGCGTCGGCCGCGATCGTCACCTGCGACGGCTTCCCGGTCTACCACTACGCGCGGCTGCGCGGCTGCGCGCCGGCGGGGCGGGTGACCGGGTGCGATCTCGCCCGCGCCCTGCTGCGCCACGAGGCCCTGCCGCGGCACCGCCTGTTCTTCGTGGCCGACAGCGACGCCACCGCGGCCGGGCTGCGGCGCTGGGCCGTCGGACGTGGCATGGGCGCGCAGGTGGCGCTGCACGTCCCGCCGCACGGCTTCGAGCACGACCCGGCGCTGTGCGCGGCGCTCGCCGGCCGGATCGCGGCGCACGGCACGACGCTGCTGCTCATGGGGGTGGGGGCGCCGCGCAGCGAGGTGTTCGTGCACAGCCGTCGCGCGGCGCTGCCGCCGTGCTGGGCGCTGTGCGTGGGGCAGGCGCTGCGCATCGAGGCCGGCGTGATCCGGCGCGCGCCAGCGCTGGCGTCGGCGCTGAACGCGGAGTGGCTGTGGCGGCTGGCGCACGAGCCGCGGCGGCTGACGTGGCGCTACGCGGCGGGGGCGGGAGGGTTCCTGGCAGCGGTGGCGGCGGATTTAAGGAAGCAAGGTTGAGGCTCTGCCTCAAACTCCGCCAAAGGCTCGCCTTTGGAATCCACTACCTGAGGAAAGCCGGTCCAGGGGCGCTGCCCCTGGCGGGTCCAGGGCAGAGCCCTGGCCTTCCTTCGCTATAGTTCGGGTATGCACGCCAGCACCGGCAGCCCCAGCCGCCGTTCCACCTGTTCCGGCGACAGCACGCCCGGCCGCGTCACGTCGGACAGCACCGCCGCCCCCACGCCCGCGAGCAGGCTGAACACCGCGCCGGCCGCGAGGATCGGCAGCGTCAGCCGGTGCGGCCGCAGCGGCACCCGCGCCGGCTGGATCACGCGCACGTTGGTGGCGCGCTCCGCGGCGACGGCCTCGACCATGCGGCGGTCTTCGAGGACCTTGGCGGAGGCGCGATACGCGCTGTCGGCCACCTCGCGGTGGCGTTCGAGCTGCTGCAGGGCCTCGTCGCTGTCCCCGAGGTCGTGCAGCGCGGCGGCGACGGCCTGCGCCGCGGTGGCCAGCGCCGTGCCGCGGGCGGTCTCCGCGTGCAGGTCGGTGCCGGCGCGGTCGCCGTCAAGCAGGAGGGCGTCGAGCGTGGGGTTGCGGGTCTGGCGCCGCACCGAACTGGACCGGTCGGCGCGCAGGCGTGACAGCTCCGCCTCCCGGGCGGCGACCTGGGCCTGCGCGTCCTGCATCACCCGGCTCTCCGGCAGGTAGCGGGTGGCCAGCTCGGTGGCGCGGCCGCGCAGCTCCTGCAGGCTGGCGCTCAGCGTGGCGGCGCGGCTGTCGGGATCGTCCTCGGTGTAGCCGCGCACGGTGGCGGGCGTGCCGGCGAGCTGCCGGGTGATCGAGCCGGCGCGGGCGGCAAGCTGGGCGCGGCTTGCGTCGGACTCGGCCAGCACGCGGGCCAGGTCGTCGCGGCGGTGCAGCAGCAGGTCGCGCTGCAGCCCGAAGGAGTCGATGTCGTGCGAGGCCTTGAACGACGCCAGCGCGGCGTCGGCCTGCTGCAGCGCGTCGGCGAGGCCGCGCACCTGGGCCTGCACGGTGGCGGACTGCACGTCGCCGTACAGCGCGTGGCGGCGATCGAGGTAGCGGGCGACCAGGGTGTTGACCACCTCGGCGGCGATGTCCGGGTCACGGCTGCGGAAGGTCACGGTCAGGACGTTGGCGTCCTTGGCGGCCTCGATGGCGAGATCGGTGTCGAGGCGCTGTGCCACGGCGAGCGCCACGGGATCGATGTCGCGCGGCGCGGAGACCGCCAGTCCGGCGGCCTCGCGGGCGGCGCGCGGCAGGCCGGCGACCGCGGCGACGAGGCGGCCGAGCGGGCCGGGCGGGTCGTCGAAGCCAGGATAGACGCGGTCGAGCCCGACCTGGCGCAGAGTGGCCTCGTGCAGGTCGTCGCTGCCGAGGATCTGCACCTCCGCCTTCATGATCTGGTCGGCGCCGAGCGCGCTGCTGACGCCCTGGGGCGTGCCGGCCTCCGGACGGTAGGTGAACTCCGAGCCGAGCAGCACCACCAGCGAGGCCGAGGTGACGTAGCGCGCCGGCGCCAGCACCGCGAGCAGGACGGCCAGCGCGAAGGTCGCCGCCACCACGTTGCGGATGCGGCGGCGGTCCGCCCAGGCGGAGGCGGCGATCTCGCGCAGCGACGGCAGGGTGGCCGCGGCTCCGGACGGTGCGGCGTCGCTCATGCCACGTGCGCCGGATCGGGGGCGGGCAGCCTGTCGGCCGCCAGCTCCCGGGTCGGCGGGGCGGCGGAGGCGGGCGGCACCCGCGACAGGGCACCCGAGGCACCCGCGAGCGGCGTCCGGGCGACGGCCGGCCGGGTCGTCGGGCGCACCTGCGCCGGATGCAGCGACGCGGCGGGATGCAGCGACTTGGCGGCCTGCGCCAGCGCGTCGCCCAGCGGGGTGCGCGCGAAGCCGAGCAGGCGGTCGGCCCTGCGATGATCCAGGGTGATGTCCTGGCGCAGCAGGGCGAGGAGCGAGGGGGTGAGGGCGTCGGGCACCCGTGCCGCGGCCCGCGGCGACACCCGGCGCAGCGCCAGGGCCGCTGCGTGCAGCGGCAGGGCGAGCCGGGCCTCCAGTCGGAGCTGGCGGGCCGGGATGCGCGCCACGGGGGTCGCGTCGAGCGCGATGGCGAAGCGGATCAGGAACGCGTTCCAGCTCGGCGGGTTGGGCACGGCGACATTGAACGCCATGCCGGCGACCGGCCGCCGCAGGGCGACGAGCACCGCCGCCACCACGTCGTCGAGCGGGGCCAGGTTGCACGCGCCGTCCCCGGCCGCGCCGAGGTCGCCGAGGCGCCCCGCGCGCAGCAGGCGGGCGATGCGCAGGGTCCACTGCCCGCTGCCCGGGCCGAAGATGCAGCCTGGGCGCAGCACGACGTGGTTGGGATGCTCCGACAGCGCCCGTTCCGCCGCGATCTTGGCGCCGCCGTAGCCGCGCAGGTCGTCGGGCAGCGGCGTGGCCTCGTCTACCAGTCCGGTGGCAGGGCCGTACACCGCCATCGAGCTGACGTGCACGATCCTGCACGCGGCGGGCGCCCGCGCCAGGGCACGCGCGATGGCCACGGTGTCGGCCGGAGGGCCGGCGGTGCAGTTCACCACCGCGTCCGCCCCTTCGAGCAGGCGCAGAAGCTCGGCGGGCCGGGTGGCGTCGCAGGCGAGACGCTCGGTGGACGCCGGCGCGGCCGGGCCGCACGTGTCGCCGCCTTCGCCTCGGGCGCCACGCCGCGGCGGCGGCACCCGGGGGAAAGCGTGGGGCCGGCGCGACACCGCGACCGGTGCCGCCCAGTCGCTGGCGGCGAGCACCGCGAGCACGCGGCGGCCGAGAAAGCCGCTGGCGCCGAGCACGATGACGCGTTGCATCGCGGTCCTCCCCTGACGTGGCGCCCGGCGGGCTCACCCTACGGTTGTTGTAGAAAGACCGCGCGGCGAATGCTACTGCGGATTGCAGAGATGCGGGAGTATGCACCTTGCTGATGACCGGACGTGGCGCGACCTGGCCGCTGGCGCGAGCGGCACCGGCGGGACCGGGCGGATACACTGGCCTGTCCGCGCCTAGCATGGGGCCTTACGCCGGGCCTCGCACCGGCGAGCGTGACCGGGCGAAGGTGCTGCCGGCACCGGCGCGGTTGCGGCTGATCGCGGCGCCGATGGGGCAGGCGGGCGGCGGCATGGGGCGGATCACGGCCTACCTGCTGCAGGAGCAGGAGCGCAGGGCCGACCTGGCGCCCCTGGAGGTGCTGGACAGCCGCGGCGACGGGGCGGCGGTGCTGTCGGTGCTCCGGGTCGCGCGCGCCGCGGCACGGATCGCGACGCTGGCGGTGCGCGGGCAGGTCTCGGTGCTGCACGTCAACGTCGCCGAGCGCGGCAGCGTGGCGCGCAAGGGCGTGCTGGCCGGCGTGGCGCGGCTGTGCGGCGTGCCGGTGGTGCTGCATCTGCACGCGGCCCAGATCGTGGCGTTCCACGACGCCCTGCCGTGGGCGGGGCGCTGGCTGGTGCGGCGGATGTTTCGCGCGGCCGCGCTGTGCGTGGTGCTGGGCGAGCCGTGGCGGCGCTGGGTGGGCTCCCTGGGCGTGCCGGACGAGCGCATCCGGGTGCTGCGCAACGGGGTGCCGCGGCTCTCCGGCTGGCGGGCGCGTGCGCAGGGCGCGCCGTTCCGGCTGCTGTTCCTGGGCAATCTGTTCGAGCGCAAGGGGATCGCGGACCTGCTGGACGCCCTGGCGCATCCAGGCGTCCCGGCATGCACGCTGCTGGTGGCCGGCGGCGGGGATGTCGGCCGCTACTCGGCGCGGGCGGAGGCGCTCGGTCTGGGCGGGCGCGTGCGGTTCGCCGGCTGGGTGGACCAGGCGGAGGCGGCGGCGTGCCTGGCGGAGGCGGACGCGCTGGTGCTGCCCTCCTACGACGAGGGGCTGCCGCTGGTGATCCTGGAGGCGCTGAGCCTCGGCGTGCCGGTGGTGACGACGCCGGTGGGGGCGATCCCCGAGGTGCTCGCGGACGGGGACACGGCGCTGCTGGTGCCGCCGGGCGATGTCGCGGCGCTGGCCGCGGCGCTGCGCCGCCTGGCGGGCGACCCGGTGCTGGCGGCGCGGCTGTCCGAGCGCGGGCGGGCGCTGTACGAGCGCGAGTTCACGCTGCCGGTGTTCGCCGAGCGGGTCGCGGCGCTGCACGCGGAGGCGGGGCTGTGAGGAAGCAGCAGGCAAGGCTGGGCTCTGCCCCCTGCTTGAAGGTGGGGCCCGCAAAGGGTCCGAGGACCCTTTGATCCCATTTCTTAAGAAAGCCGGTCCAGGGGGGCCTCCCCCTGGCGGGGTCCAGGGGCAGAGCCCCTGGCCTTCCTTGCTGTCTCCATGATCCTCCACGCCGCAGCGATCGACGCCGGTGTGGTGCTGCGCGCCGACGTGTGCATCGTCGGCGCGGGTGCCGCGGGGATCACGCTGGCGCTGTCGCTGCGCGGCAGCGGGCTGGACGTGCTGCTGCTGGAGGCCGGCGGCGAGCGGTCGAAGCCGGCGTCGCAGGCGCTGTACCGGGGCGAGGTCGAGGACCCGGCCCTGCACTCCGCCCCGCACCGCTACCGCCAGCGCAGGTTCGGCGGCTCGACGACGATCTGGGGCGGGCGCTGCGTGCCGTTCGACGCCATCGACTTCGAGCGCCGCGCCTGGGTCCCGCACAGCGGCTGGCCGTTCCGCCGCGACGCCCTGCTGGCGCACTACGCGACGGCCAGCGCCCTGTGCGAGTCCGGCCCGTTCGCCTACGCCGCCGAGGCGGTGGCCGGTGGGGTGCCGGAGATGCTGGCCGGCTTCGCCCCAGAGCACTTCGACACCGCGACGATCGAGCGCTTCTCCTGCCCCACGGACTTTGGCCGCCGCTACCGGCACCGGCTCGCGGCGCAGGCGGGGCTGCGCGTGGTGCTGGGCGCGAGCGTCACCCGGATCGTGACGGCGGACGACGGGTCGGTGCGGCGGCTGGAGGTGGCGCGCGCAGGGCGGGCCGGCGACCCGGGGTTCTCCGTGGCGGCGGGGCGGGTGGTGCTGGCGACCGGCGGGCTGGAGGTGCCGCGGCTTCTGCTGGCCTCGCGCGGGGCCGAGGGCGGGCCGCACGCGGACGGGGTGGGCAACGGCCACGGGCTCGTCGGCCGGTTCTACATGTGCCACGTCGCCGGCACGTACGGCACGGTGCGTCTATCCGAGGGTACCCGGGTGTTCCACGGCTACGTGCGCGACGCGGACGGCAGCTACTGCCGCAGGCGGTGGGCGCTGGACGAGGCGACGCAGCGCCTGCACGGCGTGGGCGGCTTCGTGGCCAGGCTGCACCACCCGCGCATCCCCGACCCGGCGCACCGCACCGGCGCGCTGTCCGCGATCTGGCTGGCGCGGCGGCTGATCCGCCCCGAGTACGGCAGCCGACTGTCCGGCGAGGCCCCGGGGCGGGCGGCCTGGCTGCGCCACGCGGGCAACCTGGTGGCCGACGCGCCGGGGACGGCAGGCTTCCTGCTGCACTGGCTGCGGCGGCGCACCCTCGCGGAGCGCAAGTTCCCCTCGGTGGTGATCCGGCCGCGCGCCGACCTGTTCAGCCTGGACCTGCACGCGGAGCAGGTGCCGAACCCGGCGAGCAGGGTCACGCTCGGGCGGAGGGTGGACGCGCTGGGGATGCCGGTGCTGCGGGTGGACTGGCGGCCGGACGCGCTCGACCTGCGCACGGTGCGCGTCGGCGTGCGGCTGCTCGCCCAGGACCTGGGGCGCTCCGGGCTGGCGGCGCTGGAGGACGAGCCTTCGGGCGTGGAGCACGCCATGCTGCGCGACGGGGCCTACGGCGGGCACCACATCGGCACGGCGCGGATGGCGGACGACCCGCGCGAGGGCGTGGTGGACGCGAACGGGCGGGTGCACGGCACGCGCAACCTGTACGTGGCGGGCAGCGCGGTGTTCCCGACGTCGAGCCAGGCGAACCCGACGCTCACCGTGGTGGCGCTGGCGGCACGGCTCGCCGAACACCTGCGCGCGGAGGTGGGGGCCGGCGCGGCCTTTGAGTACGGCCAGGCAGGCAAGCAAGGTTGAGGCTCTGCCTCAAACTCCGCCAAAGGCAGGCCTTTGGAATCCATTACTTAAGAAAGCCAGTCCAGGGTGGGCTTCCCTCCTGGCGGGTCTGGGCGGAGCTGCCCAAAGGTTCCGGCTGCACTTCGTCTCGCAACGCGGAAGCCTTTGGCCAACAAGACGCGCGTACCCGTGTCATTGGCGATCCATGCTTTCGGGTCTGGCAAGGCTCTGGTCGGCTCCGTAGCGTTTCCAGCCGTGAGAGCCTGCCGATCGTATCCGCAACGTACGCTGACGGCAGCGGAACGGGAAGAAGCAAGTCCTGTTCGGCACGCTGCAACTGGCGCGTTCACGCGGGCTCAGGATCGGCTCAGGGTGCCGCCCGAGGACCAACACTGTGGGTGCGCCATGAGCCTGACGTTCGATCTCGCGCGCTTCCTTGAGGCGCAGGACCCTGTGCTGGCGGCGGTGCGCCGCGAGCTTGCGGCGGGCCGCAAGCAGAGCCATTGGATGTGGTTCGTCTTCCCGCAGCTCGCCGGGCTGGGGCACAGCGCGATGGCGCGCCACTACGCCATCGGCTCCCTCGCGGAGGCGCAGGCCTACCTGGCGCACCCTGTCCTCGGCGCGCGCCTGGTGGAGTGCGCCGGGCTGGTCAACGCGGTCGAGGGCCGCTCCGCGCTGCAGATCCTTGGCAGCCCCGACGACCTGAAATTCCGCTCCTCGATGACGCTGTTCGCGGCGGCGCGGCCGGACGCGGCGGTGTTCGCCGACGCGCTGGGCCGGTACTTCGGCGGCGTGCCGGACGAGGCCACCCTGCGGGGGCTGGAGCGGGGCTGAGGCAAGGCAGAAAGCAAGGCTGGGCTCTGCCCAGACCCGCCAGGGGGGAAGCCCCCCCCTGGACCGGCTTCTTTTAAGGAAGGCGGTCCAGGGGGCCTCCCCCTGGCGGAGTTTGAGGCAGAGCCTCAACCTTGCCAGCCTGCTCGATCCAGTGCCCGGGTCGCCTCTTCCCTTCGCGGCGGGATTGGCGCATTTTCCAGGTCGGACTCCCGACGCGCCGCCCAAGGAAGCCTTGCGATGTCAACGACCACGGCCAATGCCCCGCTGCACGACGACACGCCGCCCGGCGGGACCCGCCGCGATTTCCTGACCCTGGTGGCGCTGGCTGGCGCCGCGGTCGGCGCGGGCGCCATCGTGTGGCCGTTCATCGACAGCATGGAGCCGGCGGCGGACACCCTGGCGGCGGGCGAGGCGGTGGACGTGGACCTGACCAAGGTGGCGCCGGGCCAGCAGATCGTCGTGGTGTGGCGCGGCAAGCCGATCTTCGTGGTCAACCGCACGCCGGAGGCGGTCAAGGGCCTGAGCGAGCCGAAGCTGCTCGCCCGCCTCGCGGACGCCGCGTCGCGCACCAACCAGCAGCCGAAATACGCGGAGAATGCCTACCGCTCGGTGAACCCGGAATACGCGGTGCTGGTGGGGATCTGCACGCACCTGGGCTGCGTGCCCGGCTACTTCCCCAACGTCAGTGCGACCGACCCGGCGCCGGACTGGCCGGGCGGATACCTGTGCCCGTGCCACGGCTCGAAGTACGACTTGGCGGGCCGGGTGTACTCCGGGGTGCCGGCGCCATACAACCTGCCCGTACCGCCCTACGCGATGGTGAACGCCACCACGGTGCGGATCGGCGAGAACCCCCCGGGCGAGACCTTCGACCTCAATTCCGTGTTGCAGGTTTAGAGACCCCAGGTCGACGCCAGGAGCGCATTCTGTTTCGCGCTGGCGTCCGGAAACAAGGCTTTGACCCGCTGGTGAATGGTTTGAGGCCTGCCGGCTGGGTTGCACTCGAAATGCGTGCCAACTGAGGCCGTGAACCCGCAACGGTCCAGTCCGGCGTGTGTCTGACCAGTGTGGCAGACCGGACGCCCCGCCAAGGTGTCGCCATTTCGGTTGGCTGGTCGTCTCTTCAGAACCCTGTCGTTGCGCCCGACTGGGAGACACCCGAGGTCAGCCGATGTGAATGCTAACAACATTTACATTTTCCAGGAGATGGGCGGCAACTCGTTTCGGGTTGGGTCGTTCACAGCCTGATCGCGCCTGGGCGTCGCTTCATCTGAAAGGCGTTCACTTGCGGCTGCACTGCTCATACGACGCATCACCATGGCTATTGAGGGCAACAAACCGCAGAGCCGGGTGGATTGGTGTTGTTTCCCGCTTCACCGGAGGCAGTCTCGCCACGGTGCCGAGCCAGCAGACCGTCACCCGTCGCGATGGCGTGCTGATCGGTATTTGGCACCACTCCCTGCCAGGATGACAGGCGCGTTGTGCGTGACGGTGTCTCGTGCGGCTCCGTGTTACAGGCCAGGCCACAGGAGCTTGCAGCGTTGCCGCTCTGGTGCGGCCTATGGACATGCTCCTCGGCCACTGCCCGCTGGGGCAGTGGCCGGTTCGGATGATTTGATTGGCTGTACTCCGCCTGACTGCAAACGAGGCCGGACTTGACGGGTTTGAACGATGCCTGATCAGGCAGGAAACAGGGATGCACGATGAGTGACACTGAGAAGGCCACAAGCGGCCTCGCGGAGACGGCGGCGGCCGGGTTCCAGGCGGTCAGCAGCGCAGCCGGCCAGGTCGGCAGCCAGGCCGGGCAGGCCGGCAGCCAGGCGCTCGGGCACGCCCAGGACGTTGCGCAGGACGCCCAGGCCCGTGCGGCCTCGCTGGCCGGTGAGGTCAAGGACCGGGTCGCGTCCGGCGCGCAGACCCAGCAGAACCAGATCGCCGACCGGCTGGAGGACATGGCGCAGGCGGTGCATCGCTCCGGCGAGCAGCTCGAAGGCCACCAGGACTGGGTTGCGGGCCTTGTGGAACGCGGCGCGGACGAGCTGGGCGCGCTGGCCAGGACGCTGCGCACCAACGACCTGCAGAGCATTCTCGGCAACCTCGGTCGCCTCGCCCAGCAGCAGCCAGCGCTGTTCGCCGGCGCCTCGCTCGCGGCGGGCTTCGCCCTGGCGCGGGTCGGCCGGGTCGCGGTGGCCGGTGCCTCGAAGGCCGACCTGCCGCAGATCGGCGCCGCGGCCCCGGAGGCGTCCGATGGCCACGGCTAGGACGGAGGGCGGCCACGGCATCGGCGAGATCCTGGGCGGTCTCGCCACCGACATCCAGGACCTGATCCGCGGCGAGATCTCGCTGGCCCGCGCCGAGCTGAACCAGAAGCTGGAGCGCGTGATCCTCGCCGCGATCTGGCTGGTGGGCGGGGCGCTGCTCGCCTTTGCAGGTCTGGTCGTGGTGCTGCAGGGCGTCGCGGCGGCGCTGGCGCTGGTGCTGCCGACCTGGGCCGCGTCGCTGATCGTGGGCGTCGCGATCGTGGCGATCGGGGGGTTGCTGGCCCGCGCCGGGCTGGGGATGCTGTCGCTCAACACGCTGATGCCGGACCGGACGGCAGCAAGCCTGCGCAAGGACGCGCATGTCGTGAAGGACCACACCTGATGTCGCAGTCCAGTTCAGAGCCCGGCCGGATCGAGCGTGATCTCGATCAGACCCGCGCCCGTCTCGACAGCCGCCTGACCGAGCTGCAGGACCGTCTGTCGCCGGGCCAGGTGATCGACGACCTGATGGGATACTTTCGCGGCAGCGAGGGCGCCGATTTCGGCCGCAGCCTGCTCGACAGCGTGCGCGCCAACCCGCTGCCGGCGGCGGTGACCGGCATCGGCCTCGCCTGGCTGATGGCGATCAATCCCCGCGGCGGCGCCGCGCAGCCGGCGCCCGCAGCCTCCGGCGGCGTCAGGGTCTATCCCCGTGCGACCGCCTTCGGCGACGGCGGCCACGAGGCGATGGTCGAGCGGCTCCGTTCCGTGGACCAGAGCTTTGCGCGTGATCCCGACGAGGCCGACCACGCCTACACCGAGCGGCTGGACCAGGCCCGCGGCCAGGCGATGGGCTTGGCGCGTCACGCGCAGGAGACCACGGAGTCGTTCGGCCAGCGCATCCGCGACGTGCTCGCCTCCGCCGCGCAGTCGCTGGGTGCTGGTGCGCACGACCTGCGTGACCAGGCGGGCGCTGCGGCGGGAGCGGCCGGAAGCGCGGTCAGCTCTCTCGGCGCCGGGCTGAAGAGCGGCGCGCAGGCGGCTGGCGGTGCCGCGCAGGGTGGCGTGAGCTGGGCGGGCGGCGCGCTGTCGCAGGGCGGCCAGGCGGCGGGCAGCGCCGGGGGCAACCTGCTCGCGGCGCTCACGGACAGCCCGGTGCTGCTCGGGGCGCTCGGCGTCGCGGCGGGCGCCCTTCTGGGTGCGCTGCTGCCGCAGTCCGAGCAGGAGGGTGCCGCCCTGGGCGGCGTTGCCGGGCAGGCGCGCGACACCGTGCGCAGCCTGGCGCAGCAGGCCGTCGATGGCGGCACGCACGTCACGCAGGCGGTGATGGACGCCGGGCGGGAGAGCGCCGGCACGTCCGGTCTGACAGGCGGCAGGAGTGTGGGGCAGCTTGTGGACGCGGCGCTGAGCGGCGACTTGGCGGGCCAGGCGAAGCAGGCGGCTTCGGAGATCCTGAAGGCCGGCGACGCCGCCGTGCGCAAGGAGCTTCCGGAGCAGAGCCAAAGCGCCCCGCAATGAGCGCCGGCGGGCCTTTGACGCCGTCGGGCGTGATCTCCGGCGTCCCTGACAGCCGGTTGCGTGCCTTGGGCGAGCCTGTGCTCCTGGCTGACGCCGGCGCCGTGACCGGGACGGCGGCCGTGACCGGGACGTTGGCCGTGAGCGATGCCGTGCTTCCGCTCTATGCCGAGGAGATCGCGGTGGCGCGCCGCAGCGTGGAGCGGCGCGTCCAGGTGCATGTGCACACCGTGACCCGCGAGCACCCTGTCGACGAGGTGCTCACCCACGAGCGGGTCGAGATCGAGCGGGTGGCGATAGGCCGCCCAGTCGACGCCATTCCCGCGGATCGCGAGGAAGGCGACACCACCGTGATCCCCGTCGTCGAGGAGGTCGTGGTCGTTCACCGCCAGCTCGTGCTGCGCGAGGAACTCCGCATCCGCCGCGTGCGGGTCACGGAACACCACCGCGAGATCGTCAGCCTCCGCGCCCAGGAGGCCGTGGTCGAGCGTTTCGACCCGGAACCTGACACGACTGCCGTCGTTTCGGGTGCCACGACACCATCTTACCCTATGAAGGATCAAGTTCCATGAGCATGGAAACCATCGTCGCCGTCTTCGACACCGCAGCCCACGCTGCGGCCGCCGTGCAGGACCTGGTGGGCGCGGGCGTGCCGTCCGACGCAATCACCCAGCATTCCAGCAGCACCCCCGCCGGCACGTCCGCCACGGGCACGGGCGCCACGGGCACGGGCGCGGCGGGACAGGGGCAGGGCTTCTGGTCCAGCCTGTTCGGCGCGGAGCCCGAGCAGGGATACGACACGGCCGTCTATGACCGCAGCATGCAGGGCGGTTCCACAGTGGTGTCGGTGAAGGCTCCCGAGACGTCCATGACCCAGATCATGGAGATTCTGGAGCGGCACAACCCCGTTGACATCGACGATCGCGCCGCGACCTATGGCTCGACGCTCACGGGTGCAACGGCTGCGCCGGCGCTCGCGACCGGCGCCAGCCTCGCGACGGCGAAGAGCGCCACCTCGACGCCGACGGTCATGGCCGACAAGGCGGTCGGCGGCACCATCCAGCTCGCCGAGGAGTCGCTCGCAGTCGGCAAGCGTGCGCTGAACCGTGGTACCACGCGCGTGCGCCGCTACGTGATCGAGACCCCGGTCGAGGAGCAGGTCAGCCTGCACAGCGAGCGGGTCGTCGTGGATCGCCGCCCCGTCACCGGGCAGGTCGCCGGCACGGTGGACTTCAGCGACAAGGTGCTGGAGGCGACCGAGACCGAGGAACAGGCCGTCGTCGGCAAGACCAGCCGCATCGTGGAGGAGGTCGCCCTGCGCAAGGAGGCCAGCGATCGTACCGAGACCGTGCGCGACACGGTGCGCCGCCAGGAGGTCGAGATCATCCAGGAGCCGGCGGTCGAGACCACGACCACGACGACCACCGGGACCAGCGTGAAGCCGGCCAAGCCGATCGTCTGACACTCGCGGCCCGGGAGAAGGGGCCGTCAGGAAGCCAGCAAGGTTGAGGCTCTGCCTCAAACTCCGCCAGAAGCAGCGCCCCTGGACCGGCTTCTCTTAAGAAAGGCGGGTCCAGGGGGGCCTCCCCCCTGGCGGGTCTGGGCAGAGTCCAGCCTTTCTTCCTGACAGGCCGATGATCTCAGGCGGCCAGCAGCAGTTCCGCGATCTGCACTGCGTTGAGGGCGGCGCCTTTCAGGAGCTGGTCGCCGGCGACGAACAGCGCCACGGAGCGGCCGGACGGGTCGCTAATGTCGGCGCGGATACGGCCGACGAGGATCTCGTCGCGGCCGGACGCCTCGACCGGCATCGGGAACCGGTTGGCCCCGCGGTCGTCCACGACGCGCACGCCGGGCGCCTCGTGCAGGATCGCGCGGACGGTGTCCGGCGTGACCGGCTCGGCGAACTCGACGTTGAGTGCGATGGCGTGGGCGCGCAGCACGGGCACCCGGATGCAGGTCGCCGCGATGCGCAGGGTGTCGTCGCCGAAGATCTTGCGGGTCTCGTTCAGCAGCTTCAGCTCCTCCTCGTTGTAGCCGGACGCGATGTCCATGGGCGAGTTGTGGCTGAACAGGTTGAAAGCATACGGGTGCGGCAGGACTCGCGGCACGAACTCCCGCCCGTCCAGGGCGGCGCGGGTGCTCTCCTCCAGCTCCGCCATCGCAGCCGCGCCGCCGCCGGACGCTGCCTGGTAGGTGGCGGCCACGATGCGCCGGATCGGCGTCGCCTGGTGCAGCGGCCACAGCGGCACCGCGGCGATGATCGTGGAGCAGTTGGGGTTGGCGACGATGCCGCGGTGGCGCCTCGCGTCGGCCGGGTTCACCTCGGGGACCACCAGCGGCACGTCGGGGTCCATGCGGAAGGCCGAGGAGTTGTCGACCACCACCGCGCCCCGCCGCACCGCCGCCCGCGCCCAGTCGCGCGAGATCGAGCCGCCGGCGGAGAACAGCGCGATGTCGACGCCGTCGAACGACTCCTCGGTCAGCACCTCGACGGGCAGCTCCTCGCCTCGGAACGACAGGGTGCGGCCGGCGGAGCGGGGAGAGGCCAGCAGCCGCAGGCTGGCGAGCGGGAAGTCGCGCCGCATCAGGCAGTCCAGCAGCTCCACGCCGACCGCGCCGGTGGCGCCGACGATGGCGACGGCGGGAGAGGCTGGCCGGGTGGGTGTCATGGCGCGGTTCTCCGGGAGGGCTCTGCGCGGGAGACGCCGGGAAACGGCAGGGTTGTCAAGGTGGTCGGAGGGAAAGGCAGGAAGCAAGGTTGAGGCTCTGCCTCAAACTCCGCCAAAGGCTCGCCTTTGGAGTCCAATACTTAAGTAAAGCCGGTCCAGGGGCGGCTCGCCCCTGGCGGGTCTGGGCAGAGCCCAGCCTTGCTGTCTTCTTTCAGCCCGGCGTCGCGGCGAGGCTCTGGATCGCACGCGCCATGGCGGCGACGCCGTTGCCGCGGTTGGTCGACAGCGCGCCGATCAGCCCGAGGTCGCGCAGGAAGCCCGGGTCGGTGGCCAGGATCTCCTCGGGCGTGCGGCCGGAATAGACGCGCAGCAACAGGGCGACGAGCCCGGACACGATCGCCGCGTCCGACGCGCCGGCGAGGCGCAGGGTGCCGTCGCGGCGCTCGCCCTCCATCCAGACCTGGCTCTGGCAGCCGGGGACGCGGTGGGAGTCGTTCGCCCACTCGGAGGGAAAGGCGGGGAGCTTGCGGCCCAGCTCGATGATGAAGCCGTAGCGGTCCATCCAGTCGTCGAACACGTCCAGCTCGTCGGCGATGGCGGCAATGGCCTCGGCGGCGGTGGGCTCGGGGGGCACAACGAACGGATCTGACATGGCAGGGAGGTGACGGCGGCGACCTGCGCCGTCAAGGCGAGCCGCTGCCTAATCGGCACCTTGGGAAGCGCGCTCGGTCGGTCCGGGAGTGCAACTATGTTTCACGTGAAACATTCTTGCCCGGGTGCAACGGGCTGGGGCGTCTGGAGCATAGCCTGTAGAAAAGGTTTAACTGAGCGAACGCACCAAAGGGAAACAAGCAAGGTTGGGTTCTGCTCAAACCCGGCAGGGCGAGCCGCCCCTGGACCGGCTTTACTTAGACAAATGAATTCCAAAGGCGAGCCTTTGGCGGCGTTTGAGGCAGAGCCTCAACCTTACTTGCCTGGCCCGATGCTCGCAGGACACGCCGCTAGAGGATGAACCGGCTGAGGTCGCCCTTGTGCGCGAGCGGCGCCACGCGCTCGTTGACGTAGGCGGCGTCGACCTGGACGTGGTCTCCCGGCCGGTCCGAGGCGGTGAAGCTCACCTCCTCCAGCAGCTTCTCCAGCACCGTGGCAAGCCGGCGCGCGCCGATGTTCTCCACGCGGTCGTTGATGTCGGCGGCCAATTCGGCCAGCGCATCGACGGCGTCGTCGGTGAAGTCGAGGCGGACCTGCTCGGTATCGAGCAGTGCGGAATACTGCTTGAGCAGGGAGTGCTCCGGCTCGACGAGGATGCGGCGCAGGTCGTCGCGCGACAGCGGCGCTAGCTCGACGCGGATCGGCAGGCGGCCCTGCAGCTCCGGCAGCAGGTCGGCGGGCTTGGCGAGGTGGAAGGCGCCCGAGGCGATGAACAGGATGTGGTCGGTCTTCACCGGGCCGTACTTGGTCGCGACCGTGGTGCCCTCGATCAGCGGCAGCAGGTCGCGCTGCACGCCCTCGCGGGAGACGTCGCCGCCGCGGAAGCCGCCGCCCTCGGAGGAGCGGGCGCACACCTTGTCGATCTCGTCGAGGAACACGATGCCGTTGTTCTCGGCGTGGGACACGGCGTCCTTGGTGGTCTGCTCGGTGTCGAGCAGCGTGTCGGCCTCCTCGCGCACCAGGGCAGCGCGGGCGGCCGCCACCGTCATCTTCCGCGCGCGCGAGGGGCGGCCGAACATGCCCTTCATCATGTCGCCGAGGTTGGCCATCTGGCCGGGGGGCATCCCGGGGATGTCTATGCCGCCGGCGGGGGGTGCTGCGTCGGTCAGGCTGACCTCGACCTCCTTGTCCTCCAGCTCGCCGTCGTGGAGCATCTGGCGGAACTTGCGGCGCGTCTCGGCGCCGGCGCCCTCGCCGACCAGCGCGGTGATCAGGCGCTCCTCGGCGGCCTGCTCGGCGCGGGGCTGCACGTCGCGCCGGCTGGCCTCGCGCAGCATGGTCAAGCTGGCCTCGACCAGGTCGCGGACGATGCTCTCCACGTCGCGGCCGACGTAGCCGACCTCGGTGAACTTGGTGGCCTCGACCTTGAGGAACGGCGCCTGCGCGAGGCGGGCGAGGCGGCGGGCGATCTCGGTCTTGCCGCAGCCGGTCGGGCCGATCATCAGGATGTTCTTGGGCACCACCTCCTCGCGGATGCCCTCGGGCAGGCGGGCGCGGCGCCAGCGGTTGCGCAGCGCGATCGCCACCGCGCGCTTGGCGTCGGTCTGGCCGACGATGAAGCGGTCCAGCTCGGCGACGATCTCGGGGGGCGTCAGGGTGGGGACGTCCAGCATCACAGGCTCTCCACCGTGACGGAGTGGTTGGTGTAGACGCAGATGTCGCCGGCGATGCGCATGGCGCGGCGCGCGATGTCCTCTGCGGACAGGCCCTCGATCTCCATCAGCGCGCGGGCGGCGGCCAGCGCGAAGTTGCCGCCGGAGCCGATGGCGATGATGCCGTCCTCTGGCTCCAGCACGTCGCCGTTGCCGGTCAGGGTGTAGGAATGGTCGGCGTCGGCGACGGCCATCATCGCCTCCAGGCGGCGCAGGTAGCGGTCGGTGCGCCAGTCCTTGGCTAGCTCGACGCAGGCGCGCTCGAGCTGGTTGGGGTAGCGCTCCAGCTTGGCCTCCAGGCGCTCTAGCAGGGTGAAGGCGTCCGCGGTGGCGCCGGCGAAGCCGGAGATGACGCTGCCGCCGCCGATGCGGCGCACCTTGCGGGCGTTGCCCTTGATGACGGTCTGGCCGAGCGTGACCTGGCCGTCGCCGGCCATGGCGACCTGCGCGCCCTTGCGGACGCAGAGGATGGTGGTGCCGTGCCAGCCGACGGGGTCGTAGGGCGGGGGGGACTGTTCGCTTCGCATGGGACGGAAATGGGATGGAGGATGGCGGGGCACAAGCAAGGCCTGGCTCCGCCCGCATCCTCCGGCAGCCGGCTCCTTCAAGCGCGAGACCGGGGAGAGCGTCGCGGGCCTGCGGCACGGTCGCGGTGCCCGCCCAGGCTGCTTCGCGCGTCGCCCTTGGCGCGGCGGGCGGTGTTCCTGTAGTCAACCGGCATGGACGACACGCACCCCCGCAGCGCCACCGTCGCGCGCCGCACCGCGGAGACCGACATCACCGCGACGCTGTCGCTGGACGGCAGCGGCGTGGCCGACGTCGACACCGGCATCGGCTTCCTCGACCACATGCTGACGGCGCTGGCACGCCACGCGATGCTGGACCTCGCGGTGCGGGCGCGCGGCGACCTGCACATCGACTTCCACCACACCACCGAGGACGTCGGCATCGTGCTGGGCCAGGCGCTGGCGCGCGCCGTGGGCGACAAGCGCGGCATCCGGCGCTACGGGCAGTCGCTGCTGCCGATGGACGAGGCGCTGGTCGAGGCGGCGCTGGACCTGTCGGGCCGGCCGTTCCTCGCCTGGGACGTGGCGTTCGAGCGCGACAAGGTCGGCGCCATGGACACCGAGCTGTTCGAGGAGTTCTTCCGCGCCTTTGCGATGCATGGCCTGCTGACGCTGCACGTCACGCGCCGGGCCGGGCGCAACGCGCACCACGTGGCGGAGGCGGCGTTCAAGGCGGTGGCGCGGGCGCTGCGCATGGCGGTGGAGCCAGACCCGCGGGCGGCGGGCGCGATCCCGTCCACGAAGGGGTCGCTGTGACCAGGAGCAAGGAAGGCCAGGGGCTCTGCCCCTGGACCCCGCCAGGGCGAGCCGCCCTGGACCGGCCTTCTTTAAGTCAAGCCGGTCCAGGGGCGGCTCGCCCCTGGCGGGTCTGGGCAGAGCCCAGCCTTGCTTTCTTCCTGAGCTTCGGCTGATGCGCCGCTACACCGTGCACGCCCGCCCCACGCCCGCCGGCGTGACCCTGGTGCCGGAGCGGTTCTCCTGGGGCGCGCTGTTCCTCGGGCCGGTGTGGTTCGCGGCGGTGGGCGCGTGGCTGCCGGCGCTCCTGGTGGCGGCGCTGTGGGCGGTCGCGGGCGCGGCGTTCCCGCCTGCGGTGGCGGCCGTCGTGGTGCTGCAGGGCCTGCTCGGCCAGGACCTGCGGCGCTGGAGCCTGCGCCGCCGCGGGTTCGCGATGACGGGCGTGGTGGTGGCGCGCGGCCGCGACGCGGCGCTGGCGCGGCTGCTCGACGCGCGCGCCGACCTGCGCTCTGGCTGGATGCGCGCGGTGCTGGCGGAGCAGGCGTGATGCGGGTCGCGGTGGTGGACCACGGCAGCGGCAACCTGGCGTCCGCGTCGCGCGCGCTGGCGGCGGTGGCGGAGCGCGAGGGGATGGCGGCCGAGGTCGTGGTCACGTCGGACCCGGAGGAGGTGCTGCGCGCGGACCGCATCGTGCTGCCGGGGCAAGGCGCGTTCGCCGACTGCGCGGAGGGCGTGGCGGCGATCCCGGGCCTGCGCGCGGCCATCGAGGCGAGGGTGGAGGCGGGCGCGCCCTACCTCGGCATCTGCGTGGGGATGCAGCTGATGGCGCAGCGCGGGCTGGAGCACGGCGAGACCGCGGGCTTCGGCTGGGTCGGCGGCGAGATCGCACGCATGGACGCGCCGGGGCTGCGGCTGCCGCAGATGGGGTGGAACGCGCTGGACCTGCACCGGCCGGACCACCCGTTGCTGCACGGGATCGAGCCGGGCGAGCACGTGTACTTCGTGCACAGCTACGCGCTGCGCGGTCACGACCCCGGGGACGTGCTGGCGTCGGCCGAGTATGGCGGCGCGGTGCCGGCGATGGTGGCGCGGGGCAACCGCGCGGGCACGCAGTTCCACGTCGAGAAGAGCCAGGCGGTGGGGCTGCGCATCCTGGCCAACTTCCTGCGGTGGACACCGTGACGGCGGGCCCGGGGTCGGCGCTGCCGGGGCTGCGCAGCGGCGTCGTGGCGGTGGAGCGTATCCACAGGATCGGCGAGGACGACCTGCTGGCGCTGTGCGAGGCGACGGACGCGGCGATCCTGGAGGGCGGCGGGTTCGGCTGGGTTACGCCGCCCGGCCGCGCGGCGCTGGAGCGTTACTTCGTCGGCGTGCTGATGGTGCCGGAGCGCTCGCTGTTCGTGGCGCGGCTCGACGGGGTGGTGGTGGGCTCTGCGCAGCTCGTGCGTCCGCCGCGCAACAACGAGGCGCAGGCGTTCGCCGCGACTCTGATGCACGCCTACGTGGCGCCGTATGCGCGCGGGTTCGGGCTGGCGCGGCTGATGACGACGACGGCGGAGGAGGGCGCGCGGGCGCTGGGCTACCAGGTGCTCAACCTCGACGTGCGCGAGACGCAGTTGGCGGCGATCGCGCTCTACGAGTCGCTGGGCTACGAGCACTGGGGCACGCACCCCTGCTACGCCCGGGTCGGCGGGCGCACGGTGAGCGGGCTGTACTACTGCAAGCGGCTGCAGCGGGAGCCAAAGGCGTGAGCGCCGGTCCGCCTGCCGAAGGCGCGTCGGGCATGACGCTATATCCGGCGATCGACCTCAAGGGCGGGCAGTGCGTGCGGCTGCGGCGCGGCGAGATGGACGGCGCCACGGTGTATTCCGACGATCCGGGGGCGCAGGCGCGGGCGTGGCAGGCGGCGGGGTGCCGCTGGCTGCATGTCGTGGACCTCGACGGGGCGTTCGCCGGGCGCTCGGCCAACGGCGCGGCGGTGGAGGCGATCCTGGCGGCGGCCGAGGTGCCGGTGCAGCTCGGCGGGGGCTTGCGCGACCGTGCCGGCATCGAGCGCTGGCTGGCGGCGGGGGTGCGGCGGGTGATCCTCGGCAGCGCCGCGGTGAAGGACCCGGCGCTGGTGCGCGAGGCGTGCCGGGCGCATCCGGGGCGCGTGGCGGTGGGCATCGACGCGCGCGACGGGATGGTGGCGACGCAGGGCTGGGCGGAGACGTCGGCGCTGGAGGCCGTGGAGCTGGCGCGGCGCTTCGAGGGGGCCGGGGTGGCGGCGCTGATCCACACCGACATCGCGCGCGACGGGATGCTGTCGGGGGTGAACGTCGTGGCGACGCTGGCGCTGGCGCGGGCTGTCGCGGTGCCGGTGATCGCCAGCGGGGGGATCGGCAGCCTCGACCACCTGGCGGCGCTGAAGCGGGAGGGCGCGGGGCTGATCGAGGGGGTGATCGTCGGGCGGGCGCTGTATGACGGGCGGGTGGACCCGGCGGCGGCGCTGGCGCTGCTCGCAGGCTGACCAGCCGGCCTGCATCGGAGTGTCTCGTGGGCCGACTCGGCCTGTGCCGGCCGCACCATATCGCGCCGGTCCAGGGCGGCTCGCCCTGGCGGAGTCCAGAGGCAGAGCCTTTGGCCTTGCTTTCTCCCTGCTACACCGGCGTCTCCGGCGCGCGTGCAGCCGCAGGTTGCATGATGGCGCGTTGTCATGGACATCTCCGGCCCTGTAAGGCTCGTTCCAGGAGGGCGGCGATGTGCTGAAGCTGCGGGTGATTCCTTGTCTCGACGTGAAGGACGGGCGCGTCGTGAAGGGCGTGAACTTCGTGGCGCTGCGAGACGCCGGCGACCCGGTCGAGCAGGCGATGGTGTACGACGCCGCCGGTGCCGACGAGCTGACCTTCCTCGACATCACCGCGAGCCATGAGAACCGCGACACCATCCTCGACGTGGTCGGCCGCACGGCGGCGCGGGTGTTCCTGCCGCTCACGGTGGGTGGCGGCATCCGCAGCGTGGAGGACATGCGCCGGCTGCTGCTGGCGGGTGCGGACAAGTGCAGCATGAATTCCTCTGCCGTCGCGCGCCCGGAGCTGGTGGCGGAGGCGGCGCGCAAGTTCGGCAGCCAGTGCGTGGTGGTCGCGGTCGATGCCCGCGCGGCCGGGCCGGGGCGCTGGGAGGTGTTCACGCGCGGCGGGCGCCAGGCCACCGGGCTGGACGCGGTGCAGTGGTGCCGCCATGTCGCGTCCCTCGGCGCGGGGGAGATCCTGCTGACCAGCATGGACCGCGACGGCACCGGCAGCGGCTTCGACCTCGCCCTGCTGCGCGCGGTGTGCGAGGCGGTCACGGTGCCGGTGGTGGCGTCGGGTGGCGTCGGCACGCTGGCGCACTTCGCCGAGGGGGCCGCGGCCGGGGCGAGCGGCCTGCTGGCGGCCAGCGTGTTCCACTTCGCGACATTCAGCGTGGCGCAGGTCAAGCAGGCCCTGCACGAGGCGGGGCACCCGGTGCGCCTGCTGCCGGGGCCGGGGCACGCCGTATCGCCTGCGGCGCACGCTGCATCGCCTGCGGCGCACGCTGCATCGCCTGCGGCGCCCTGGGCGAACACGGCGCCATCCCCTGATGCCTCGTCCCGAGTGCGTGTCGAGCAAGCAAGGACATGACCATCTCCTCCAAGCCCGTGAAGCAGAAGATCGCGAAGCCCAAGACCGCACCGGGGTCCAAGACGCAGAAGCAGAAACCGGCGCCTGGAACGGAGCCTCGCTCCAAGTCGACGCGAACCAAGCCCGCGCGGACCAAGCCGACCGCCAAGGCCGCCGCGCCGCGCGGCGAGGCTCCCGCGCCGCGGCAGGGCGCACCGGCGGCGGGGGGCTCCGAGGTGCTGGACCGGCTGTGGGGCGTGGTGCAGGCGCGGCGCGACGCCGACCCGGCGTCGAGCCATTCGGCGCGGCTCCTCGGGCGCGGCACCGCCAAGGTGGCGCAGAAATTCGGCGAGGAGGCGGTGGAGTGCCTGATCGAGGCGGTGGCGGGCAACCGCATGGCCCTGGTCGCGGAGAGCGCGGACGTGCTGTACCACCTGCTGGTGCTGTGGGTGGACGCGGGCGTGCGGCCGGACGAGGTGTGGGGCGAGCTGGTGCGCCGCGAGGGCGTGAGCGGCATCGCGGAAAAGGCGGCGCGGCCGCGGATCGAGACGCGCAAGATCCCGTAGGCGGGACGCGGAGAAGCAAGCAAGGTTGAGGCTCTGCCTCAAACTCCGCCAAAGGCTCGCCTTTGCAATCCATTACTTAAGTAAAGCTGGTCCAGGGGCGGTTCGCCCCTGGCGGGTCTGGGCAGAGCCCTGGCTTTGCTTGCCGGCGTCAGTTCACCGCCCGCGCCAGCCGGTCGAATTCCGCCGTCGACAGGGTCTCCGCCCGGCGGTCGGCGGCGATCCCCACGCGGTCCAGCAGCGCCTCGCCGCCCAGCGCCTTGAGCGAGCCGCGCAGCATCTTGCGGCGCTGCCCGAAGGCCGCGGCGGTGACGCGCTCCATGGTGCGGAACAGGTCCGGCGGCGGCTGCGCGGGCAGCGGCACCAGCCCGACCACCGCGGAGTGCACCTTGGGAGGCGGCGTGAACGCGGCGGGCGGGATGCGCTGCAGCAGCGACGTGGTGCAGCACCACTGCGCCAGCACGGACAGGCGCCCGTATGCCTCGGTGTCGGGCGCCGCGCAGATGCGCTCCGCAACCTCGAGCTGGAACATCAGGGTCAGGCGCTCCCAGGACGCGGCCTGCCGCAGCCAGCCCACGAGCAGCGGGCTGGCGATGTTGTAGGGCAGGTTGGCGACAACCTGGCGAGGTGCCGGGACCAGCGTTGCGAGGTCGAGCGAGAGCGCGTCGGCGTCGAGCACGCGCAGGCGCTCGCCGGAGGCCTGCCGCAGCTCCTCGATCGCGGCGATGGCGCGGGGGTCGACCTCGATCGCGGTCAGGGTCGCCAGATCGGTGTCGAGCAGGGCGCGGGTGAGGCCGCCGGGTCCGGGGCCGACCTCGACCACGTGGCGGCCCGCCAGCGCGCCGGCCTGGCGGGCGATGCGGGCGACCAAGTTGCCGTCGAGCAGGAAGTGCTGGCCGAGCTTGCGGCGGGCGTCGAGGCCGTGGCGGGCGATCACCTCGCGCAGCGGCGGCAGGGACCCGGAGACCATCAGGGACAGCCGGAGACTCTGAGCGGTGGGTGGGCGGCCTTGAAGGAAGAGAGCAAGCAAGGCCAAAGGCTCTGCCTCTGGACTCCGCCAGGGGCAGCGCCCCTGGACCTGCCTTCCTTAAGGCAAGGGTTTCCAAAGGGCTCCGCCCTTTGGCGGGTCTGGGCAGAGCCCGGCCTTGCTTGCTTCCAGGTCAGGAGCGCTGCTCGATCAGGGCCTTGCGGCGCAGATCGCGCTGCAACTGGCGCGAGGCAAGCTCCACCCGCTCCTCGACCATCTGGCCGAGGAGCGCCTCCTTGGCGGGCGCGCCCACCGCCTTGGTCTCGCGCGAGCAGACCATGATGATGGCGATGCCCTCGGGGGCGACGAGCGGGCGGCTCGCCTTGCCGGGCGCCAGCGAGGTCAGCAGGGCGCGCATCTGCGGGTTCATGGCCTCCAGCGTCAGCGGGCCGGGGTCCGCGGGCCGGGGCGAGCCGGCAGCCTTGTTGGCTGCCTCCACGGTGGCGCAGTCGTGGGCGTGGCTCAGCTCGGTGGCGGCGGCGAGCTGGCGTTTCTGCTGGTCGGTGGGATTGCGGGGATCGAGCGCCGCGGTGAACGGCAGGAACGCCTCGCGGATCGACATCGCGGTGGCGGTGTCGCGGCCCAGCTCGCGGTGGCCGTGCTGGGTGACGATGGCGACGCCGCCCGGCACGGAGATCGGGTTGCTGATCGCGCCGTCCGGCATCTGACGCACGATGTCGGCGACCGGCGGATCGAGCTGGTCCAGGCGCATCCAGCCGAGGTCACCACCCTCCAGCGCGGTCTGGTTCTGGCTGAACTGGGCCGCGACCACGGCGAAGGGCGCGCCGGCGCGGAGCTGCTGGATCACCGTGTCGGCGAAGCGGAGCGCGTCCTGCTGGTGGCCGGGATCGTCGGCGGCGACGAAGATCTCGCCCACGTGGTACTCGGGCTTGCCGGTGTCGGCGGCATAGGTCTTCTGCCGCTCGGCGAGGTCGGCCTCGGTGGGCCGCACCTTCTCGCCGATCAGTTCGCGCAACACGCGGGTCCAGCCGATCTGGGTGCGGATCTGGTCGTAGAGGGTGCGAGCCGCCACGCCCTCGCCCTCCAGCTTGGCGCGGAGGTCGCCGGAGGGCAGGTTGTTGCGCTTCTCGATCTCGCCGATCGCTTCCGCGACGTCGGCGTCGGCCACCACGATGTGGCGGCGCTGGATCTCCTGGGCGCGCAGCCGCTCGTCGATGAGCTGCCTGGTGATTTGCGGGCGCAGGCGCTCAAGCAGCTCGGGCGAGACCGGCTGGCCGGTTGAGAGCGCGAACAGCCGGGCGCGCGCGGTGACGTCGGAGCGGGTCACCGGCTCGCCGCTCACCACGGCGACGATGGCGTCCTGCGGCGTCGCGGCCTCGGCGGGGGCGCCCGCCTTCGCGGAGCCGGACGGGGCGCCCGGGCCGGCGCCGGGCTGCGTCGTCCCAGGCTGTGTCGTCCCGGCCTGCGTCATCCCGGGCTGGGCGGCGCCGAACTGCACGGCACCGGGGCGTGCCGCCTGGGCGCTGGTGCCCGGCGTCGCGAGCAGGAGTGCCGCCAGCGCGGCGAGGCTAGGGGCGCCGGCGGCAGGGTGGCGCGAGCGGCGAGGGGCGAGATGCCCCAGGGTGGCAGAGAATGGCGTCATGACGGGCGGCCTTGCTGCTGGCGGGATGCGCGGGTGGGTCGTCTCGGCAGAACGGCGGTTGCGACGCGGCTGCGGGGAGGTCAGCCGTTGAACCCAAACTGGCCAATCGTCTTGAACGTCAGCGTGAACAGGATCGTCGTGTCGCCGTTGTCGCCCAGGATCGAGGTGTAGCGCTTGAAGAAGTTGAGGTCGAAGATGAAGCACTCGTTTTCGTAGGTGCCGCGGGCGCCGATCCCGACCATCTGGTTGGCGCGTATGTCGCGCCGCGCGAAACCGCTCACGCGGAACGGGCCGCGCTGGCCGTTGACGCCGAGCTCGACCTCGTTGCGCGGCGTGAAGTAGCCGGCGCCCAGAACGCGGCTGTAAGCCACGGGGTCGTACAGCGTGTAAGGGTTGCGCTGGTCGTAGATGTAGCCGGCGTTGAAGCGCAGCAGCCGGGTGCCGGCGCTGAACAGGCCGTCGGCAAAGGTGATGTCGCCGCGGTGAGGGTCGACGCGGGTGCGCCCGGTGAAGTCAAGCCAGCCGGTGGGCACGTAGGTGGCGCGCGCGACCACGTCGGAGGCGTGGTTCTCCAGGCCGGTCAGCGGCAGCATGGAGTGGTCGACGTGCTGGCGGTAGCTCTGGCCGACCAGGGCGTCGACCTGCTGGTCGCCGGCGAAGGTCCAGTTGGCGTGCAGCGCGACGTTGGCCCGCGCGCCGCCGTCGACCCGGTCCGCGCCCTGCCCCGCGTAGCGGTTCAGCGAGAACAGCGTGGTGTCGGTGAACTCGTAGTCGAGCGCGTCCTCGTTGGGGATGCGATCGTTCCTGGAGTAGCCGGACTGCGGGGCGACGATCACCTGGGCGATCGGCTCGACGAGCTGCGAGCTGCCGCCGGCGCCGTTGCGCACGAACGGGTAGTTCACCTTCAGCGCCGCCTGCGGCTGGGCGTGCGCGGAGGAGCCGGCGTAGCCCTGGGCGAAGTTGGGCTGCTGGTCGAGCGCCGTGTAGTGGTACGCGGCGCTGTCGAGGCGCAGGGTGGCGAGGTAGCGCTCGCCGAGCACGCCGCGGAACGGGCGGTCCCAGTTCGCCGACAGCGAGGCGCGCTGGTCGCTGGTGCCGGACTGGCGCAGCACGTTGTAGTCCATGGTGTCGAGGCTGAGCCGCCCGCCCAGCGCGTCGGGCTGGCCGTAGTAGCTGTAGGTGTAGCGCGGCGTCACGAACGGCAGCCGATTCTGGCTGACCACCGTGGTGTTGAGCGCCTGGAACGCCAGGGTGTCGACGCGGGCGTAGGAGCCGACGCCGAAGCCCTCGGCATACAGGCTGCTGGCATACACGTCGGCCCCGTACCCGGGCAGGCGGAAGTCGCGGGTGTAGACGGCGGAGCTGGCGATGTTGACGTTGAAGCCGTAGCGCCAGGTCGCGTCGTAGGAGAACTGGCCGCTGCCCAGGAAGAAGGCCTGCGGCCTGCTCTGGTCGTAGGCCACTGCGCCGCGCAGGTTAACGAAGCCGTCGTTGAAGCGCTGGCGGTAGTTGGCCTGGAGCTGCGGCCCCGCGTTGGTGCCGATCTCTCCGGTCACCGTCACGTCGGAGCTGTTGTTGATTACGTAGTAGTAAGGGATCGAGACGAAGGTGCCGAGGTGCTTGTCGGTGAGGCCCAGCCCCGGGGTCAGGAAGCCGCTCTGGCGCTTGGAGTCCGGTGCGGCGGTGGCGAAGTACGGCAGGTAGAGGACCGGCAGGCCGAAGATGTCGAGGTATGCGTCGCGGAACTCGATCTTCTTGTGCTCGAGGTCCTGCGTCGCACTGAAGGCACGGATCTGCCACAGCGGCGCGCGGCTCGGGTCGGTCGCGCACACGTTGCAGGTGGTGTAGGCGACCCGGCTCAGCTCGTTGACGTGGGCATCGGTGCGACGCGCCCCGTTGGCGGCGAGCCGGCCGTTCTGCGCCAGCAGCGCCCGCATCCCGGTGAGCACGCCCTGGCGCATGCCCTGCGTCAGCTCGGCGTAGTCGGCGAACAGCACCTGCCCGTCCGGCTCGGCGAGCACGACGTGGCCGGTCGCGGCGAGCACGTTGGTGTTGCGGTCGTAGGTGACGCGGTCGGCACGCACCACCTGGTCGTTCTGCCAGGCCTCGACATGGCCCTCCAGGGTCACCAGGCCGCCCTTGCTGTCGTAGGACACGCTGTCGGCGTTGAAGGTCACAGGGGCGTCGCGCGAGCCGGTCTGGCTGGTCGCGACGTGGCTGAACGAAGAAAGCTGCGCGCGTGCGGCGTGCGGCAGGGCGGCAAGGCAGGGCAGCAGGAAGCCAACAAGGTTGAGGCTCTGCCTCAAACTCCGCCAAAGGCTCGCCTTTGGAATCCACTTCCTAAGTAAAGCCGGTCCAGGGGCGCTGCCTCTGGCGAGTCCAGGGCAGAGCCCTGGCCTTGCGTGCCTATGCATGGGCGGTCGCGGCCGGCTCGGTGCGGCGCATCAGCCGTCCTCCAGGTGGAGCAGAAGGGCGACGGCGAGCATCAGCCCTGCCGCCGCAGGTGCCCATGCGGCGAGCACCGCTGGCAGCGCGCCGGACTGGCCGAATTCCGCGGACACCTTGGAGACGGTGAACAGGGCGAAGCCGGCGGCGACCCCGCTGCCGATCATGCGCGCCACGCCGCCGCGCCGGGTCGGGCGCATGGAGAACCCTGCGGCGACCAGCGCCATCACGCCCGACAGCAGCGGCAGGGCCAGCAGCGACTGGAAGTGCAGCCGGTGGCGCAGCGCGGAGAAGCCGGAGCGCTCCAGCAGCCCGATGAAGCCCGGCAGCGCCCAGACCGAGAGCGTGTCCGGCGAGGCGAAGCTCTCCTGCACCCGGCCCACCGTGAGATCCGTGGGCAGGGGCATGGTGCCGACGGCCTCGGGCAGGTGGTCGGGGCGGATGGTGCGGGCGTCGGCCAGCTCCCAGTGCCCGGGCTCCAGCGTGGCCTGGCGCGCCTCGACCCGGGAGAGCAGGCGGTCGCCGTCGAGGCGGAACACGCTGACCTGGTCGCCGACCAGCCGACCGCCCACCAGCGCCACGCCGCGGGCGTGCAGGATCGCGACACCCTGCGACCGCAGCCCGTCGTCGGACTGGCGCAGCCAGAGCTGCCCGCCGGCAAGGGACAGCGGCCCGCCGAGCGACTTGAGGTAGATGTTGTCCAGCTCCTCGGCCCGGCCGAGCATCGCCGAGGACAGCGGGCTGACCGCGCCCGTCGCCAGCAGGCCGAAGCCCAGCGCGCAGAGCAGCGGCGCGGAGAGGAACTGCCAGGCCGAGATGCCGGCGGCGCGCGCCACGATCAGCTCCGAGGAGCGGGTGAGGCGCCAGAACGCCAGGATGCCGCCGAGCAGCACCGCGAACGGCAGGATCTGCAGCGCGATGTAGGGCAGGCGCAGCACGGCGATCTCCGTGACCAGGCCGAAGCTGGCGTCCGGCTTGGTGGCGGCGCGTCGCAGCAGCTCGATGTAGTCGAACAGCGCCACCAGCCCGGACAGCGCGGCGAGCATCCCCAGCACCGCGACGCTGAACTGGCGACCGACGTAGAGGGCGAGGGTGGCGGCGAGGTTCATGCGCGGCCCGGCGCGGCACGGCCGCCTGCGCGCTGGCCCCCGCCTGCCTGGCCACCCTGGCGCAGCAGCGTGCGCGCGGCGATCTCGGCCATGGCGCGGCGCGAGCGCAGGCCGGGCACCAGCAGCCCGCCCAGGCAGACCACGATCGGCAGCCCCGCGGCGAGCCAGACCAGCGGCATCAGCACCGGCACCCGCGCGGCCAGGCTGGCGACCGCGAGGCCGAGCGCCAGCAGGCCGACCACGGTGACGATGCCGATCAGCGGCCGGAGCACCGTGCCGTGGCGCTGGAACCCGCCGGTCAGCACGGAGCACAGCGCCACCAGGGAGAAGCCGAGCGCGGTCAGCGGGGCGGACAGCCGGCGGTTGGCCTCGACCAGGAACTTGCCGCGGTCGCGCGGGTTGGTGATCTCGCGCGGGTCGGGGTGCAGCAGCTCGGCGATGCTCATCTCCGTGGTATCGCGGTAACGCACCTCGGTCGCCTTCTTCGGGTCGCTCAGGTCGATGCCGTTCTCGGCGAAGGTCAGCACGTCGAGCCGGCCGGTGGCCTTGTCGATCTCCTCGCGAGAGCCGCGGAAGAGCTGCACGCGCGGCGCGCCGCCGCCGGTGTCGACCAGGCGCCCGCTCTCGGCGAGGATGGTGGCGCGGGTGTTCTTCTGCCGGTCGTCCTCCACCAGGATGCCGCGCAGGGTGCCGTTGGTGTCGCGCGAGCGCACGTAGACGGTGAGCTGGTCGCTGATCGCGGTGAACACGCCCTCCTGGAGCAGGAAGGCGGCGAGGCGGTTGCGGATGGCGAACTGGTACTCGCGGAATGCCGCGTAGCTCATCGGCACGATCCACACGTTGAGCACGAGGCAGCACAGCGCGGCGAGCCCGGCCAGGCCGAGCGCCGGGCGCGACAAGGCGAGCTGCGACAGGCCGGCGGCGCGCATCACGGTCAGCTCGCGGTCGCCGGCGAGTCGCTGGTAGACGAACTGCACCACCACGAAGGTGGTGATCGGCAGGATCACCGACACGAAGCCGGGGATCAGCAGGCCGGTCAGGTGGAGGAACACGCGCAGCGACAGGCCACGATTGACCACCAGCTCGACCAGACGGATCGACTGCGTCAGCCAGATCAGCGCGACCAGGGCGGTGGTGGCCGCGACCAGCGAGACCAGAAGCTGGCGGAACACGTAGCGGTCAAGTCGGCTCGGGCGACGGCCGGCCGAGCGGCGCCGGGCGGGCTGCTGAGCCTGGCCGGGGTCGTCGCGGTCTCGGGTGCGGGGTTCGGCCATGGCGATCCCACCATACAGGGTTGAGGTCCGGGGCAAAAGGTTGCCCCAGGCACGGTCACGCCTTTGCGGGGCATGGCCGGCACTCAGGAAGCAAGGCTGGGCTCTGCCCAGACCCGCCAGGGGGGAGGCCCCCCCTGGACCGGCTTTTCTTAAGTAATGGATTCCAAAGGCCTGCCTTTGGCGGAGTTTGAGGCAGAGCCTCAACCTTGCTTGCTTCGCCGCTTACCCTGAAGGATTGCTGGTTGTCATCCCCGCTGCTTGCCGCGCAGCGCGAGGCTCTCTTGGTTCAGCGCCGCGAGGCTTGCTGGGTCGGCGGCGATGCGTTCGGCGAGCGCGATGGCACGGGCGAGCTGTGCGTCCTCGAGGTGGCGGATGGCGGGGCGCCGGACCTGCTGGTGCCACGGCGCGCCGATCGCGAGGTCCAGGCAGACCCGCATGAAGCAGTGGTCGTGGCGGATCGGCCAGCGATGCGTCCCGGCCAGCCCCGGCAGCACGACTCGGGTCAGGTGCAGCCAGCGCGCCACCGCGTCGGCCCGCATCGCCGACGGGGCGGCCTCGTCGTCCAGGAGCGCCCCGGCATGGGGAGCCGGCGCGTGCGGTGGCCGCAGGTCGCCGGCGCCGCCGGTCATGGCCGACGCCGGGCGCGTGCCCGTGGGTGGCGCTCCGGACGGCGTGTCGCGGGGGTGCGGGCGGCCTGTGTCGCCGCTCGCCAGCACGGGGCGGAACGGGGCATCCTGCGGTGATGGCCGATGAACCGCTGATCCTCACGCTGGCGCTCGACAGCCTCACGCAGCAGCGTTTCGAACGGGAGCGCCGGCAGTATTTCCCCGCGGCGCGCAACCACATCCCCGCGCATGTCTCGATGTTCCAGTCGTTGCCGGGGGCGGAACTGGACACGATCGCCGTGCGGCTGGAAGCGCTGCGGGGGCGGGCGGAACTCGCGGTCCAGGTGGTCGGGGTGCGCTCGCTGGGACGGGGATGCGCCTACGACCTGCGCTCGGCGACGCTGGACGGCCTGCGGGCGGAGCTGGCGAGGGGCTGGGCCGGGTGGCTGGGCGCCCAGGACCGACAGGGCTACCGGGCGCATGTCACGGTGCAGAACAAGGTCGCGACGGACGTGGCGCGCGACACTCTGGCGCGGCTGCAGGCGGGGTTCATGCCGTGGGACGCGCAAGGCGTGGGCGTGACGCTGTGGCGCTATCTCGGCGGGCCCTGGGAGCGGATCGGGCACGTGGAGTTCGCGGCCGTGCAGGGCGTCTCACCCGCCGTGCGGCCGGGGTCCTGAGCGCGGCACGCCGGCCGTTGCTGGCGCGGCGCGGTCGTCCTGGGGCGGGCGCCGGCTGACGTGCAAGCCTGGCCGCCTATTTGGTGTTCATGTTCGTGCCGGAGATCGCGCCGCCGGCGGGGCCGCCGCCCGCCCCCAGGCCGCCGCCCATGGCATTGGTGCCGGGTTCGCCGCCGCCGAGCCCGCTGGAGCCGATGCCGCCGAGGCCGATCATCCCGGTGCTGCCGGCGCTGCTGCCGACACTGGTGCTGGCGCCGGAACTGCCGGAGCCGGCGGTGGTGCCAAGCTCGCTGCCGGCGGTGTCGCCGGGCGCTCGGGTGCCCGACAGCGGGCTGATGGGGGCCGCGGTCATCCGACCGGTGTGCCCACCGGGCTCCACGCCGCGCGTCGACAGCGTGCTGCCGTCGCGGCGGGTCTGGGTGGTGGTGCCGGTGCTGGGGTCGGTGCGCGCGTTCTGGGCGCAGGCCGCGCCGGCCAGGGCGGACGCGAGCAGTGCGGCCATGCTCAGCAGCCTGATGTGTCTGGGCACTCGACGTCTCCCGGGCAGGGTGCCCGACGACACACACGCGCGAGCCTGCCTCGGGGTTGCGCACGGCGCGTCAACCCGGAGAGCCTGAGCACTGACCTGTCAGGAAGCAAGACTGGGCCCTGCCCAGACCCGCCAGGGGCGAGCCGCCCCTGGACCGGTCTTACTCAAGTATTGGATTCCAAAGGCCTGCCTTTGGCGGAGTTTGAGGCAGAGCCTCAACCTTGCTTGCTTCGCCGTGGCGCGGGCGCGGAAGGACATGCGGATCACGCCGGCGGTTGGCGGCTACTTGTTGGTGCGGCCCACCTTGTTCGGGTCGACGCCGCCGCCCTTGGCGCCGTCGCTGAGGACATCGCCTTCCACGGTGTTGCCGGCCTCCACGGTCTCCGGGTCGGCGCCGGTGCGGGCGAACGCGCCCTTGGAGGCCCCGATGCCGGGATTGCGCTCGAGGTCGTCGGGAGGGCGCGGCGTGTCGGCGCCAAGGTCGTCGGGCCCGGTGGGCGCGTGCTTGGGGTGCTTGGATGACGTCATGGTGGCTCTCCTGGCGAGTGGCAGGCGGCTGGTCCGGCCCGGACGCAGGCGCTGGCGCCCTCGTATGGCCGGGTTCGGGTGAACGCGCCACGCCGTGGTCGGTTGGTAAACCGATCCGCGTGCGGAAGGGACGGGAATGGCAGCCGCATGCCGATGGCGACCCCGAGGGATCGGTCAGCCCCGCGGCGCCGCGGCCCGTTCGAGGCGGTCGCGGATCGCGAGGCCGAGTCCGTGCGTGGGGATCGGCATCGCGGCGATGCCGCGCAACCCGAGCCGGAGGCCGTCCTCGTCGAGCTGGCGCAGGCCGGCGAAGAGTCGCGCTGCGGCCTCCACGAGGTCGCCGCGCTCGCTGAGCTGGAAGAGGGCGGCAGCGGCGTCGCCAGGCGGATCGGGGAGCAGGCCGAAGGCGAGCAGGGCTTCCCCCGGGTCGGCGGCGACGGCGTCCAGGCGCACCGGCAGGGTGGGGGCGTAATGCGAGACCAGCAGGCCGGGAGAGCGCAGGGTCCGCGCCGCCTCGGCCTGGGCGGGCGTGATCGGGCGGCCGATGGGGCCTGCGATCGCCTCGATGGCCTCGGCGGGGACCCCGCCCGGGCGCAGCAGCACCGGCCCCGTGCCGCTCAGGTCGAGCACGGTGCTCTCCAGCCCCACGGCGCACGGGCCACCGTCGAGCACCGCCTCGATGCGGCCGTCGAGTTCCTGGTGCACGTGCGCGGCGGTGGTGGGGCTGATGCGCCCGGACCGGTTGGCGGAGGGAGCCGCGACAGGACGGCCGGCCGCGCGCAGCAGCGCCAGCGCCAGCGGATGCGCCGGGACGCGCACCGCGAGGCTGTCGAGCCCGGCGCCGGCCAGCAGCGCCACCGGGCAGGTGACGCGCCGCGGCAGCACAAGGGTCAGCGGACCCGGCCAGAACGCCGCCGCCAGGCGATACGCCAGGCCGCTCGCCACCCCATGGGCAAAGGCGTCCTGCGCGTCGGGGTAGTGGCAGATCAGCGGGTTGAAGTGCGGCCGGCCCTTCGCGTCGAAGATCGCGGCGACGGCGCGCGAGTTCGTGGCGTCGGCGCCGAGGCCATATACGGTCTCTGTGGGAAAGGCGACCAGGCAGCCGGCGCGGAGCAGACGGGCGGCCTCGGCGGGGTCGGTCAGAACAAGGGTCATGACGAGGCGTTCCGCCTGGGGAGGCAGGCGGGCGGAGCCGGAGGGTGGGAGCGGGCCAGTCCGTCCTGGGTCGCCGCAGGCGGTGCAGAAAGCAAGCAAGGTTGAGGCTCTGCCTCAAACTCCGCCAAAGGCTCGCCTTTGGAATCCATTTGTTTAAGAGAGTTGGTCTTCACAGGCCCTGGCTTTTGGCGGACTCGGGCAGGCGCCGGCCGATGCCGGTCGGCCAAGGGCTCAGGCGCCGGTGCACAGGAAGTGCGGGTTCTCCCACCCCGGCTTGCCGTAGCGCAGCGTCTCGCCGTCCAGGGTGCGGACGTGCCCGCCGGCCGCCTCCAGCACCGCCTGCGGCGCGGCCGTGTCCCACTCCATGGTGCGGCCAAGCCGTGGGTAGAGGTCGGCCACCCCCTCCGCGACACGGACGAACTTCACCGCGGAGCCGATGTTGCGCACCGACGCCACCGGGCGGCCGTCAAGGAACGCGGCGAGCCGCGGATCGTCCGCGTAGTGGCGCGACGCCAGCACGTCGAGGCCGGCGGCCGGCGCCGCGCGCACCCGGATCGCACGCTCGCCGGCGCCGTTGCGCTTCCACGCGCCGCGCCCGACGATGCCGCCGAACATCTCGCCGTGAGCGGGCAGGCCGACCACGCCGAGCGCCACCCGGCCGTCGCGCACCAGGCCGATGTTGACGGTGAAGTCCTCGCGCATCGCGGCGAACTCGCGGGTGCCGTCGATCGGGTCCACCAGCCAGAACACCGGGCCGTAGTCCGGGGTGTGGCCGGCGGCGATCTTCTCCTCGGCGACCACGGGGATGTCCGGGGTGGCGGCGCGCAGGCCGGCGAGGATCAGCGCCTCGGCGGCAACGTCGGCCTCGGTCACCGGAGAGGCGTCGGGCTTGGTCTCGGTCTCGAAGCCGCGCGCACGGATCGTCATGATGACGCCGGCGGCGTGCCGGGCCAGGTCGGCGGCAAGGGAGAGCAGCGCGGTGTCGTCCATGGCGGCAGCATCCGCCGGGGCGGCGCGGGAGGCAAGCAAGCAAGGTTGAGGCCCTGCCTCAAACTCCGCCAAAGGCTCGCCTTTGGAATCCAATACTTAAGTAAAGCCGGTCCAGGGGCGGCTCGCCCCTGGCGGGTCTGGGCGCAGCTGCCCAAAGGTTCCGACAGCCCGCTTGGGCTGTTGGAATGGGCAGCGGAGGGAGAGCCCAGCCTTGCTTGCCTTGCAGGCCCATGTCGTCCCCGGTCAGGGCATCGGCTACCGGGGCGGTGCGGCGCTTGCTAGGCTCGGCTCCGTCATCCCGGCGCCAGGCGCCATGCACCGAAGGGCCGTCCCCGCATGATCGAGATCGACTACGACCTGCCCGTCCTGCCTGCCGCCGGCGCGCTCGCGTTCCTGGTCGCGGAGGGCGAGGAACCGTCCGGGCTGCGCGCCCAGGCGGACGAGGCGACCGGCGGGGCGCTGGGCCGCGCGATGGCGGCGGCGGAGTTCCGCGGGCGCGCCGGCCAGACCTGCGTGGTGCTGGCGCCGGGAGCGGGGCTGTCGCGCGTGGTGCTGGTCGGTCTGGGGCCGAAGGCGGAGCAGACGCGCCGCGGGCTGGAGGAGGCCGGCGGCACCGCGGTCGCGGCGCTGGCGCGCGACACGGCCGCGGCGCTGGCGGCGGACGGCATGGCGCCGGCGGACGCGGCGGCGGCCGGCGCAGGCGCGCGGCTGCGGCTGTGGCGCTTCGACCGCTACCGCACCCGGGAGAAGCCGGAGGACCGCCCGCGGCTGGGACGGCTCACCGTGCTGGCCGTGGACCCAGGTGCTGCGACCGAGGCGGACGCGGCGATGCGCGCGGTCGCGGAGGGCGTGTTCATCACCCGCGAGCTGGTCAGCGAGCCGGCCAACATCCTCACGCCGCAGGAGTTCGCGCGCCGCATCGAGGGCCTGCGCGAGCTGGGGCTGCTGGTGGAGGTGCACGGGCAGGAGGAGCTGGAGCGCCTGGGCTTCGGCGCGATGCTGGCCGTGTCGCAGGGCAGCGCGCAGCCGCCGCGCCTGGTGGTGATGCGCTGGAAGGGCACCGCCGCGGAGGACGCCGGCAAGCCCCTCGCCTTTGTCGGCAAGGGCGTGACGTTCGACACCGGCGGCATCTCCATCAAGGCGTCGGCCGGCATGGAGGACATGAAGTGGGACATGGCCGGCGCGGGCACCGTGGTCGGGCTGATGGCGGCGCTCGCCGGGCGGCGCGCGAAGGTGGACGCGGTCGGCATGGTCGGGCTGGTGGAGAACATGCCGTCGTCCACCGCGTACCGGCCGGGCGACGTGGTGCGCTCGGCGTCGGGGCAGACGATCGAGGTGCTCAACACCGACGCGGAAGGGCGCATGGTGCTGGCCGACGTGCTGTGGTGGACGGCCAAGACCTACGAGCCGCGCCTGATGGTGGACCTGGCGACGCTGACCGGGGCGATGGTAGTGGCGCTGGGGCACGAGCACGCGGGGCTGTTCGCCAACGACGACGCGCTGGCGGGCGAGCTGCTGGCGGCGGGGCTGGAGACCGGGGAGCGGCTGTGGCGGATGCCGCTGCACGACAGCTACGACCGGATGCTGCGCTCCGACATCGCCGACATGAAGCAGATCGGCGGGCGTCCGGCGGGCGGCATCACCGCGGCGCAGTTCCTCGCGCGGTTCGTGGGCACGACGAAGTGGGCGCACCTCGACATCGCCGGCACGGCGTGGAGCAGCAAGGACGCGGCCTGCGTGCCCAAGGGGGCGACGGCGTTCGGGGTCAGGCTGCTCGACCGGCTGGTGGCGGAGCACTACGAGGGAACGGCATAAGCAAGCAAGGCTGGGCTCTGCCCAGACCCGCCAGGGGCGAGCCGCCCCTGGACCGGCTTTACTTAAGGAGTGGATTCCAAAGGCGAGTCTTTGGCGGGGTCCCCGCTTTCAAGCATGGGGGCAGAGCCCCTGGCCTTGCTTTCCCACTTGCGGGGTGTGCGGTGACGGCGATCGGCTTCTATCATCTGACGCGCACAGGCGCTGACCGGGCGCTGCCGTTGCTGCTCGGCCGCACCCTGGCGGCCGGCGAACGCGCAGTGGTGATGTGCGCGGATGCGGCGCGGGTGGCGGCGATGGACGACGCGCTGTGGCTGTCGGCGGACCCGGACTGGCTGCCGCACGGCACGGCGCGGGGCACGGGCCTGGCGGGCGAGCCGGCGTTGCAGCCGATCTGGCTCACGGAGCGCGACGAGGCGCCGAACGGGGCGCGCTACCTGTTCCTGCTGGACGGGGCGCGCTCGGCGCGGCTGGCGGAGTTCGCGCGGGTGTTCGACCTGTTCGACGGGGCGGAGGCGGGGGCGGTCGAGGCGGCGCGGCTGCGCTGGGGCGAGGCAAAGGCGGCTGGGCACGAGATGACGTACTGGCAACAGGGCGAGCGCGGATGGGAGCGGCGTGCGTGAGGGACGCGGGACGAGCCAAGCCGGGCCTGGACAGGACCCGCCAAAGGCCAGAGGCCTTTGAAAACCCTTCCTTTAAGTACTGGATTTCAAAGGCGAGCCTTTGGCGGAGTCCAGAAGCGGAGCCTTTGGCCTTGCTTGCTTCCTGCCGATGAGCGCCCCGGTCTTCTCCGTGGTGGTGCCCTGCTTCAACGAGGCCGAGGGGATCGGCCAGTTCCACGCGCGGCTGGGTGCGGTGATGGACGGCCTCGGGGCGGCCTGGGAGGTCGTGTACGTCAACGACGGCAGCGCGGACGCGACGCTGGCGCGGGTGGAGGCGCTGCGAGCGGCGGATTCGCGGGTGGCTCTGGTGAATTTGTCGCGCAATTTCGGCAAGGAGATCGCGCTGACGGCGGGGCTGGACCATGCGCGGGGCGAGGCGGTGGTGGTGATCGACGCGGATCTGCAGGACCCGCCCGAGGTGATCCCGGCGCTGGTGGCGGCGTGGCGGTCGGGGTTCGACATGGTCTATGCGCAGCGCAGGGTACGCGAGGGCGAGACCTGGCTGAAGCGGGCCACGGCGGACGGGTTCTACCGGGTGATGCAGCGCGTCGGCGGGGTGAGGCTGCCGCGCGACGCCGGGGATTTCCGGCTGATGAGCCGGCGCGCGGTGGACGCGCTGCTGCGGCTGCGCGAGCAGCACCGGTTCATGAAGGGGCTGTTCGCCTGGGTGGGGTATCCGTCGGTGGCGGTGCTGTACGACCGGGCGCCGCGCCATGCGGGCACGTCGTCTTGGTCGTACTGGCGGCTGTGGAACCTGGCGCTGGAGGGGATCACCGGGTTCACGGTGGTGCCGCTGAAGGTGGCGACGTATCTCGGGCTGGCGGTGGCGGTGTTCGCCGTGATCTTCGGCGGGCAGCTCGTGGTGCGCACGCTGCTGTTCGGCAACCCGGTGCCGGGCTACCCGAGCCTGATGGCGGTGGTGCTGTTCCTGGGCGGCGCGCAATTGATGACGTTGGGGGTGATCGGCGAGTACCTCGGGCGGGTGTTCAACGAGACCAAGCAGCGGCCGCTCTACCTGGTGGAGCGCTACTGTTCGTCCGAGGCGGGCGGGCCGTCCGAGGCGGGCGGTCCGTCCTGAGCCGGGCCGGACCGGGGACGCGCGTGCCGGTGCGGAACGGGACCGGCCCGGCATTTGCGGCGACGGGCGGCGTGGTGCGGGCCGGCGAGATCCGCTCGTTCACCGGGCTGCGCGGAGTGGCGGCGCTGATGGTGGTGGGCGTGCACGCGACGCCGGTGCTGGCGCCGGACGCGCCGGGGTGGCTGGCCGCGGTGCTGGCGCAGGGGCAGGTCGCGGTGGACCTGTTCTTCGTGCTGAGCGGGTTCGTGCTGGCGCGCGCGCAGGCCGGGCTGGAGCGGTCGGGGGTCAGGGCGTTCCTGTGGCGGCGGGCGTGGCGGATCTACCCGCTGCACGTCGCGGTGCTGGGCGTGCTGGCGGTCTACGCGCTGGTAGCGGCGGCGGGCGGGGACGGGTTCATTGGGCCGGACTTTCCGTGGTCGCGGCTGCTGCCGACGCTGCTGCTGCTGCAGCCGTTCCTGTTCCGTGGCAGCACGGGCTGGAACCCGCCGGACTGGTCGATCGCGGTGGAGATGCTGTGCTCGGTGCTGCTGTGGCCGGCGCTGGTGGCACTGCGCGCGGCGGGGCGGCCGGGTCTGGTGGCGAGGAGGCTGGTGGCGGGGGGGCTGGCGCTGGCGGCGGCGGCGAACCTCGCGGCGCATGGCGGGGAGACGGCGGGCTGGCCGGCGGTGCTGCGCGGGGTGTGCGGCTTCGGGTTCGGCATGGCGCTGGCGCGGCTGGGCACGCAGGCGGGTACACGGGGCGCCGGCGGGTTGGCGTGTGTGTGGGGGTGGGCGACGGTGGCGGAGCTGGCGGCGGGCGGGGGCTTTCTGGTGTCGGTGGCGGTCGATGCGCCGGGGGCGTCGGTGGTGCTGGCGGGGTGGCTGGTGCTGGCGCTGTCGCACGAGGCGGGGGCGGTGTCGCGGTGGCTGCGCGGGCGGTGCGTGGTGGGGCTCGGGCGGGTGTCGTTCTCGGTGTACCTGGTGCACGTGCCGCTGCTGATCCCGTTCGAGGGCGGGTGGGCGTGGGCCGGCGGCTGGGCATGGCGGGTGGCGGCGTGCGGGGCGTACCTGGCGCTGGTGGCGGGGGTGGCGACGCTGGCGTGGCGCTGGGTGGAGCGGCCGGGGCGGGCGTTTGCGGGACCGGCGGCAGGGATGAACTGGAGGTGGTGCGCCGGTGCAACCGGAGCAGGAGACGCGGAACAGCCGCAGGCCTCTCCCCTGGAGTCCAGCAGGGCCTGATGCCAACGGTCCTTGGCCTCGACCTGTCGGAAAGAAAGCAAGGCTGGGCTGTGGCCTTCAACGATAATTGGCGGGGTTCTTCCAACGCTATATGGCACACCAAGTGCTGAGTTTTGTTAAAAAACGGAACGGCTGCTTCCAGGTGCGGTTGTGACGAAAACGGCCTCGCAAAATGGTCCAGTGTTCGCATAAACCCTCGCCAAACTCAATCTTCGAGATCGTTTAGCTCTGTTGCGAGGCGATCAACCAGCATTCTGACCTTGCTGGAGAGATGGCGACGGCTGGGATAGAGGGTGCGCACGATCACCTCTTCGGTTCCGTGGTCGGCAAGAAGAACGCGCAAACGTCCTGCTGCGATGTCGGAACCGACCAGAAAAGCCGGCAGGTAGGCGACGCCGAAACCGGCTAACGCGGCTTGCCGCACCGCCTCTCCGCTGTCCAGGTGCAACTGCCCCGCATCGGTGATGCGCAGGGTGTCACAACAGGGTGGTGTCAACAGCCAGGGGCGTGCGCCATTTCGATCGCCGAGGGTGATGCGGCTGTGCGGCAGAAGGTCGTCAGCCGCAAGCGGCTCGCCGCGGTTGGCCAGATAGGCGGGCGCGGCGCAGAGCACCGCGTGCGAACGGGCGATGACGCGCGCGATCAGGCGCGTGTCCTGCAGCGGCCCGCCGCAGCGCACCGCGAGGTCGTATCCCTCCTCCACCAGGTCCGCGACACGATCGGTGATGCTTACCTCCGCCGCTAGCGACGGCCAGGCCTTCAGGTAGGCGCTGAGGATCGGGAGGACATGCTGGCGACCGAAGCTGTCCGGCACGGTCAGGCGCAGCAATCCTCGCGGCTCCGGAGAATTCTGGCGAACCTCCGCCTCAGCCTCCTCCAAATCGGTCAGGATCTGGCAGCAACGTTCATAGAAAGCCTGTCCATCGGCGGTAAGCGCGACGCTGCGCGTCGTGCGGTGGAGCAGTCGGGTTCCGAGCCGCTCTTCCAGGCGCACCAGCGCCTTGCCCACCGCCGACCGCGTCAGCCCCACTGCTCTCGCGCCTGACGAAAAACCACCCGCCTGTGCCACCGCCACGAAAGCCCTGATAGCGCCTAGGTCCACCTTCTCCTGCAAGCATTACCTCCCCGTCGTCCCGACTATGGGGAACCTGTTTCCCTGACAACCAGCCTATAGTCGAAATTGGGGATTGCAGAGCCGCATTCTCCCGGATGCGAAGCGGCGCCTAGTGCGGCCCTCCATGATGCATAGGATCGGGCGGCAGCGGCACCGGCCTTCGCGAGCAGACCTACGAGGAAGCGCAATGAATGTAGCAGGCTACGAAACCGGTCCGATCGCATGTCAGGCGGCGTTCATCGCCGACTTCGACGTCGCCGCGGATATCCCTCTTTCTCACCTTGTCTCCAAGGTCGATACCGATCGCCGCCGCATGGATGTCCGTCGCGGCATGCGCAGCAAGTACGTCCCCCTGCGCTTCGACCCTGCGACCGGCGCCCACCAGATCGGCGGCCGCTACCTGTTCGAGACGTGGGACGACGTTCTCGACTATATGAGGTTCACGTCCGAGGAACTGGAGTTCGAGCCCGGCACCAAGTTCTGGAACCGTCCCTTTTTCAGCAATATCGACAAGCGCGCCTGGCGCGTCGTCGGCGCCCACGACTTCACGCCTCTGGCCACGCACTACGTGAGCCGCTTCGAACGTTTCACCTATGAGGCGGAAGCAGCCATGACGGCTTTGGAAGCGGCTTGGCCGGCCATACGCGACGCGGCCCGGGAAAGGGGCCGTGCCAGCGTCTGGCTGCTGATCCAGCCGGACGAACGGCAGGTCGGCCTTCTGACGGTAGCAACGCAACTGTCGGGGAGCAATCAAGCGGAACAGGCTTCCCGATCATTGGCTGCTCTTGAACATGCGGAGTCGCTTGCAAGCCGTGTCTCTAGCCAGATTACCGTTCGCTCGTTGTTCGACAGGACAAGCCTGAACTTGTCGCTCTGGCTGCCCCGGTCGCAGCGCGCGGGCGGCGATCCCTCCATCTTTCCGACGTTTCCCGTTCATCCTCTCCCCCAATTGGGAAGCTGAGCGCCGCGCCGAGGCAAGTGGACGCTGGGAGCGCTTCCGGGAGCTTCCAGCTCGGTTGAACGATCGGAATCGGGAGCAGCGAAACCTGATCCTATCGGCCGACTTTGGTCGATTTCGGAAACTCACGCTGTTTTCGCGACAGCGCCGCCACCCTGTCGAGCGAGGGTGCGATAAGCGGTTGGCCCTGAGACGGAGAACAGATCGGCAAGGTCGCTGATCGAGTAGTCGCCAGTACCGTGCATGCGCCGCAGCTCCTTTTACTGCTTGTCTGCGGGGTTGTGCATCACGGCGACGCTCTGCTTGCCGTAGAACAGCAGGATGCCCTGCATGTACCAGGGCGGCGTCGGCGTCAGGGTGAACGTGCCCGCCGGCCAGTCGGTCTCGCCGACCACGAAGCCCTGCGGCGGTCCGTGGAACACCATGTCCGGCCCGGGGGCGTCGGCGCTCGCCCAGGTCCGGTTGCGCGCCGCCAGCAAGGCAGGCAGGTGGCGGTAGTCGGCCCACAGCGACGGCAGGCGGCGCATCAGCGGGCCGCGATGCGAGAGCACCAGCACCAGCGCCAGCAGCAGCCAGGCCGATCCCGCCACGACGTCGCGCCTCGGGTCGGGCGGGCAGGCGGCAAGGCGCGGCCCGGGCTGGCCGGACTGGCGAGGGCGAGCGGCCAGGGCGGCGAGCAGCAGCAGGACAAGCACGTCGAGGCACTGGCGGAAGCTGTCGTGGCGCTGGCAGCAGACCAGGCCGAACTGCCACAGCGCGGCGGCGATCGAGAGGAACGACGCGGCGAGCAGGGCGGCGACCAGCGCCCAGAGATGCGTGCGCGGGGTGAGCGATCCGGCAAGGCCCGCTCGGCACAGGACGCGAAAGGCGAGGAACAGCGCGAGCTTGGTGGCCGCGCCGATCGCGAGGCCCGGCCAGCCGTCGGGGTAGGCGTCGAGCGCGAGGGTCTCGTGGGCGAACTGCGCGGCGGCGGCGCGCAGGCTGGGCCAGAGCGCGTGGATGGTGGCGGTCTCCGGCCCGAGCGCCACGCCCGCCGCGGCGCGGCCGTGCAGGATCAGCGCCAGCACCAGCAGCGCCACGGCGAGCGGCACGAGCAGCGGCGCGGCACGGAGCGGGTGGCGGCGGAGTTGCGCCGCGGCCAGCAGCAGGGCCGCGCCGCCGACCGCCATGGCGCCGACCTCCGCGCTCCCGGCGGCCACCGCCATGGCGCCGGCCGCGAGCACCGCGCCGCCGCCCGACAGGTGGCGCCCGCGCAGCACCAGCATGACCACGAAGGTGAGTGCCGCGATCGCGCCCACGTAGGCCGCGGCACCCATCGGCCAGTAGAACATCTCGGCGACCTGGTGGCCGAGCAGGAAGAACGCCAGCACCGCCAGCACGATCAGGCCGCGCGCGCGTCGCGAGTGGTCGGCCTCGCGGGCGAGGCCGCTCTGGCGGGGCGGCGGGGCGCAGGGGCCGGGGAGCAGGGTGGCGGCGCAGGCGGCGAGCGTGGCCCAGAGCAGTGCCAGCACCGGCGTGACCAGGGGGCGGTGCAGCGCGTCCACGGCCCTGGCGTAGAGGAACACCAGAAGCTCGGAGACCGGGCGCGGGCTCCAGGTGAGCACGCGGTTCAGGAGGAAGCCGGTGCCCTGGCTGCGGAACAGGGAGAAGTTGAACCACTCGTCACCCTGCCACTGGCCGGCGACGATCAGGCCGGCGTGGGCGAGCAGAAGCAGCACAAGCAGGGCGGCGGCAAGCGGAGGGAGAAGAAGGCCAAGGGCTCTGCCCCTGGACCCCGCCAAAAGCTCGCCTTTGGAATCCACTTGCTTAAGGGAAGGGTTTCCAAAGGGCTCGGCCCTTTGGCGGGTCTGGGCAGAGCCCAGCGCTTGCTTCACGAGGCCGCCTCCATGGCCTCTTCCGCCGCGAGCCAGGCGGTCTCCGCGGCGTCGGACTCGCGCGCGATCGCGGCGAGGCGCGTGTTCGCCACGGTGATCTCGGACGCGCGGCCGGGCGCGTAGATCGCGGGGTCGGCGAGGCGCGCCTCGATCGCGGCGCGCTCGGCGGCGAGTTTGGCGATGCGGGCCTCGGCGTCCCTGGCCTGGCGGCGCAGGGGGGCGAGCTGGGCGCGGTTCTCCGCGCGCTCGCGGCGGTCGTCGCGGCGGGTCGGGGCGGCGTCGGCACGGGCGGGGCGGCCGCGCTCGGTAAGCAGCGCGCGGTACTCATCCATGTCGCCCTCGTAGGCGCGCACCGTGCCGTCCGCGACCAGCCACAGGCGGTCGGCGACCAGCTCCACGAGGTGCGGGTCGTGGGTGATGAGCAGCACGGCGCCGCTGAACTCGGACAGCGCGCGCACCAGGGCGTCGCGGGCGTCGATGTCGAGGTGGTTGGTGGGCTCGTCGAGGATCAGCAGTTGCGGCGCATCGCGGGTGGCCAGCGCCAGGAGCAGGCGGGCGCGCTCGCCACCGGACAGCTCGCCGGTGGGGGTGTCGGCACGCTCGGAGTCCAGGCCGAAGCGGGCGAGCTGCGATCGCACGAGCGGCGGCGTCGCGCGGGGCAGGGCGCGGGCCATGTGGGCGACGCTGCTCTCGGCCGCGTCCAGCTCGGCTTCCTGGTGCTGGGCGAAGTAGCCGACGCGCAGCTTGCCGGAGCGGCGCACCTCGCCGGTCAGCGGCTCCAGGCGGCCGGCGAGCAGTTTTGCAAATGTGGACTTGCCGTTGCCGTTGGCGCCGAGCAGCGCGATGCGGTCGTCCATGTCGATCGACAGGTGCAGGCCGCGCAGGATCGGCGTCGCGCCGTAGCCGACGCTGGCGTGGTCGATGGCGATGATCGGCGGCGCGAGGCGGGCCGGCTCGGGGAAGGAGAAGCGGGTGGGCGCATCCTCCACCACGGTCTCCAGGGCGGGCAGCTTCTCCAGCGCGCGCAAGCGGGACTGCGCCTGTCGGGCCTTGGTGGCCTGGGCGCGGAAGCGGTCCACGAAGGCCTGCATGTGGGCGCGCTGGGCGGCGATGCGCTCGGCGGCGCGGGCGTGCTGCATGGCGTGCTCGGTGCGGATGCGCACGAACTCGTCGTAGCCGCCGGGGGTGAGGCTGATGCGGCGCTGGTCGAGGTGGGCGATGGATTGCACGGAACGGTCGAGCAGGCCGCGGTCGTGGCTCACCACCAGGGCGGCGCCGGGAAAGCGGGCGAGCCAGCCCTCCAGCCACAGCGTGGCCTCCAGGTCGAGGTGGTTGGTGGGCTCGTCGAGCAGCAGCAGGTCGGGGGCGCCGAACAGGGCGGCGGCCAGCGCCACGCGCATCCGCCAGCCGCCGGAGAACGAGGACACCGGGCGGGACTGCGCGGCCTCGTCGAAGCCGAGGCCGGCGAGAATGGCGGCGGCGCGCGCGGTGGCGGAGTCGGCGCCGATGGCGCGCAGGCGCTCGTGGGTCTCGGCAAGGCGCTGGGAGTCCTCGCCCGAGGCGGCGAGGCGTTCGGCGTCGGCGAGCAGGGCGGTGCGCTCCGGGTCGCCCTCCAGCACGGTCTCGACCAGAGTGGCGTCGCCGGATGGTGCCTCCTGCTTCACGCGGCCCATGCGGGCGCGGGTGGCGAGGCGGATATCGCCGCCGTCCACCGCGAGGTCGCCGGCGATCGCCTTGAGCAGCGTGGACTTGCCGGCGCCGTTGCGGCCGACCAGGCCGATGCGGCGACCGGCCTCCACGGTGAGGTCGGCGCCCTCCAGGAGGGTGCGGCCGGCGATGCGCAGGGTGACGGAACGGATGGCCAGGAGGCTCATGCGCGCGGGTCTAGCAGGGGCGGGGCAGGGGAAGGAAGCAAGGCCAGGGCTCTGCCCTGGACCCGCCAGGGGCAGCGCCCCTGAACCGGCACACATAAGGAAAGGCGAGGGGTGCCACCGGCCCAAGTATGGGTTTCCAAAGGCGAGCCTTTGGCGGGGTCCAGGGGCAGAGCCCCTGGCCTTCTCTTGCTGCCCCCCGCCCGCCTCGGGTACATGCGCGCCGTAGTTGAACCCAAGGAGACCCCAATGGCCGAGCGCACTCTGTCCATCCTCAAGCCCGACGCCACCCGCCGCAACCTGACCGGGAAGATCAACGCGAAGTTCGAGGAGGCGGGCCTGCGCATCGTCGCCCAGCGCCGGATGCGGCTGAGCCAGGCCACGGCGGAGGCGTTCTACGCGGTGCACAGCGCGCGGCCGTTCTTCCGCGACCTGGTGACGTTCATGACGTCGGGGCCGGTGGTGGTGCAGGTGCTCGAGGGCGAGAACGCGATGGCGGAGAACCGCCGCCTGATGGGCGCCACCGACCCGAAAAAGGCGGACGCCGGCACGATCCGCGCCGAGTTCGCCGAGAGCATCGAGGCGAACTCCGTGCACGGCTCGGACAGCGTGGAGAACGCGGCGCAGGAGATCGCGTTCTTCTTCGCGGGCACTGACATCGTCGCCTGAGCTGAACCCGAGCGAGGCAGCGCGGGCAAAGCCCTCGCTGCCTCATCCGTTCCCGTGCCGGCGCTGCAAAGGTCCATGCGAGCCAGGCCGGCTGCGTGCTGCCGTTGCGCGCATCTGCTAACGCATGTGTTAGTATGCTTGACGAACACCGCCGGTTGTTCTAACAGATCGTTAGTCAACCGGACGGGGGTGGGATGGCGCAGCGGTTCGAATGGACTCAGGCGCGCAACCGGCAGGTGCTGGACATGCGCCGGGCCGGGGCGACCTGGGACACGGTCGCGGCGGCGATCGGGGTAGGCCGGAACTCGGTGATCGACCACGCCCGGCGGCTGGGCGTGCGCAAGCGCTCGGCGGTGGGCGCGCCGCCGGCGCCGCCGCGCGAGGCGACCGACCGGCCGGCTCGACCGGCCGGCCACCCCGACACCTGGAGGCTGATCACGGCCGGCACGGTCGGACTTAGGTAGCAAGCACACCAGGAACTCACTGGCCATTGTGCTTGCTAATCTCTATCGTGCTTGCTCACGGCGGAGCGGGCTGATGACGGAACACGTGCTGGCCGGCCTGCTGAAGCGCCGGGCCGAGATGGACGGGGAGGCGATCCGCCTGCGCGTTCGGCTTCAAGAGATAGAGCTGGCGCTGCCCCGGCTCGACGCGGCCATACAGGTGTTCGCGCCGGCTATGGACCCGACCAGCCTGCGTCCGATCCGCTACAGGGCGGCAAACTCGGTCGGGTTCGGCCACTGGTCGCGGGCGGCGCTGGACGTGTTGCGCGTGGCGGAGAGGCCGCTATCAACGCGAGAGATCGTCGCCCGCGTCATGGACCGGCTCGGGGTGGACGGGGAGAATGGGCCGGTTCGGCGGATGGTCACGAAGCGGGTTGGGCACGCCTTGCAGCACCAGCGGGTCAAAAAGCTTGTGAAGTCGGGAAAAGGAGCGGGCCAAGTGGTGCTTTGGATGGTGGTCTGAGGGCCTTGAGTGGCGGCCCGCCGCTGATGACCAAGCGTGTGAGGCACGCGCTGTTAAAGCAGCGAGATAGGGGCTGGTGACGGTGACGCAGGGGCAGGGATGTTTGTGCTGCGGTGAATTGCACGCTAGCTTTCGCTTACGCTTGTGAGTTAGCAGGCAAACAGTTTACCGGAGGTTCGGTTTGGCTTACCAAGATCGTCAAGACCTAATCAGTAAAATCGAGTCTATTCGGTCATCTAAGGTTATCTGCTTTCTTACTAGCGTTCGTCCTAACCTTAATGCTGCCATCAGTAACGATGCAATAAGGACCATGTTTGAGCACCTTATGCGTCTTCCTTCGCGGAAAGTAAAAAAGATAGATGTATTCCTTTGCAGCAATGGCGGCGACGGGACTGTCCCTTGGAGGTTAGTTTCGCTGCTTCGTGAATATGCAGAAAGCGTTGGCGTCTTAATCCCATATCGGGCCTACAGCGCAGCAACTATGATAGCTCTTGGTGCAGACGAGATCGTAATGCATCCTTTTGCGGAAATGGGTCCGATTGATCCGAGCGTGCAAAACGATTTTAACCCGGTTGACCCACAAACACAGCAGAGAATTAGTATTAGTGTAGAGGACGTTAAAGCTTACATTAGCTTTATCAAAGAAACTGTAGGCATCAAACACGAAGAAGAACTTGTTAAGACTGTTGAGATATTGGCAAATAGAGTCCACCCTCTCGCTCTTGGCAACGTGGAGCGGTTTATCTCTCAAAGCCGCATGATTGCGCGTAAGATATTGCTTACACACATGACAGATGAGACGTCTAAGCATAAGATTGACGAGATCATAGAGACTCTAGCCTCTAAACTGTACTTCCATGGACACCCGATAAATAGAAGGGAGGCAAGGCTAGAGCTTGGACTCAAAGTTTTAGAGAATCCCCAACCTGACCTCGAAACGGCGATGTGGGAACTCTATCTTGATTACGAAAAAGATTTAAAGAACGAGCGTCCGCTTGATCCTATGGCGGAGATTTTTCGAAAGAACGCTGCTCAGCCTGATCCCCTGACTGGGCTAGTTGATCCTGTCATACAAATCGGCACATTTGCTGAATTAGAGATTAAGGTTGCTTTTATGGAGTCTTCGGCTTTGTCGAGTTGCTACGATATGAAAAGGCGGTTTGTGGTCGTGGGCCACGGCCCGTCTCTTGAGCCAATGGTCAGAGACGAGGTGATTGAACAAGGCTGGAACCATCGACAGGCTCCGCAAAAGGCCTAATCGGGTTTGCAGTTTGACCGGTATCAACAGGCATTTCTGCAACTCGAAGAGGGCGGAACCTTTTCGAGGGAATCGGCGCGCCAACTTCGGCTGGAGCAGAGCGTGTATGGCCGTTCTGAGACACCGGAATCGTGACGTGCGAGATCAACACCGAACGCACTATGCGCCCTTGTTGTGCTGGCAGAAATCGCCCCATCAATCCGCTTGCTGACATCGCAGCCCCCCGTGTCAAGCGGACCTTATGAAGCACGAACGTAAAAAGCAAATGAACGAACGCTTACCGCTGCCAATACCCCGCCCATACCCGCGACACTGGGTGAACCAGCGCAGCCGCGGTAGCGGCATGGTGCAGCCCGCCGTTCGGCATCCGACGGCGATCTTCGCGCCACGCCATCTCGGCGGCGTAGAAACCAAGATACTTCCCGCTGATGTGGTGGTGCTGGCCGATCTCCGCCCGACGCAGGCGGGAGAAGAAGCTCTCGGCCTGATTGGTGCACGCGCCATCCTTGGAGAACGCAACCGAGTGGTTGATACGGTGCATCTCGTAGCGGGCGTGCAGCGCGTCCCAACCGGCCGCCTCATCGGCATGGACGACGCTACCCATGGCGACGTTCTGCCGCACCAGCGCCACGCCATCGGCCTCCTTGGCGACAACCCAGATCTTAGTCCGTCCGTCGCGCTCGCAGGCCACCACAACTGACTGGCGCTTGATCTGAGCGGCGGCGCGGCCATCCGCACGGTTCGCTTTGTTGTTCGCCAGCTTGGCGTGCCCGCCGAAGTATGCGCCGTCCACCTCGACCACGCCGGACAGCGGGCCGCCGCTCGTCTGCTCAGCGCCGATCGCCTCGCGGATTTTGTGGGCCAGCACGAACGCCGTCTTGTACTGGACGTCGAGGTCGCGCCCGAGCTGAAGGGCGGAGATGCCCTTCACCGCGTTCACGAAAATGGCGATGGCGGCGAGGTAGTCGCGGATCGCCAGCTTGCGGCTGGCGAAGATCGTGCCGCTGGTGACGCTGAACTGCTTCTCGCACGCCTTGCACTTCCAGATGCGCCGCGCCGTGTAGGTGTAGACCGCCGTGCAGCCGCAGTGAGGGCAGAAGGCCACGCCGCCGTTGTCGGCAAAGCGGATCGCTACGAAGGCCGCGTGCGCCTCATCGTCGGACATACGGAAGATAGCCTTGAGGCTCAGTGTCCGTGCGCCGGCAGAGAGAAGGAAGTGCTGAGCCATGGCTGCTACCTATCAACGAATATCGTTGATACGGTGTAAGCTCTCCTGGCCAGATCGTCAACGATATTCGTTGCTAAAATCTCGAGGCTCCCCTATTCCGTCCCTATGCTCACACCAGGACAAATCCGTGCCGCTCGAGGGTGGCTAGGGCTGACACAAGGCGAGGTCGCTGACAGGGCCAAGATCGGCCTAAGCACGGTGCGCGACCTCGAGACAGAACGCCGCCAAATCTCGAGCGCCATGCTCGAGGCGATCCGGACAGCCCTCGAGGCCGAAGGCGTCCAGTTCACCTATTGGAGTGACGGAAAACCGCGAGGAATCGAGGCGATTAGCTCGAGCGATCCTGCGCAGGAGGCCTAGATGCCTCGAGGCGTTCGCCCTCCGCAGGAAGGTACATCGTGATCTGCACCGGGCGCTTTCCGTAGTGGAGCGCGACCTTGTCCCGCAGTTCCCGCATGTTGGTGCAGGGCTTGGCCATCCCCACCACTTCCCAGCACCGCGACACAAGCTGGCGGGCACCGTGGTTATCAGTGAGCTGCCTATGCCAATGCACCCCGGCAGGCGGCTTGTTGGCCTTGAGGTAAGCCGCCACATCTTTGTCTAGGGTTTCGTAGACCATCTCGATCACCAGCTTACCCCACCATTTCGGGCGGGTGCGCAGTGGTGTTGCCCAGCCCGTCAGTCGGCCGAATTCGAGCCATAGCTCATCGGGAAAGGTTTTTTCCCAGGCGCGCAGCTCCTCCGCGATGAATGCACGGAGCTTGACCTGCAAGGCGTCCTCGGCCCGCTCGTACTGGTAGCCGGTCGCCTCATCAATCAGCGCCTCGAGGCCCACTTTGGCGCAAGCCGAGAGGAACATGCTGGCTTTGATCGCCATTTCCCTCTGCCGATCCGTCAGCTTGGGATGTGGCGAGCTAGCGTCAAACGTGGATTGCAGCGCCGCGACGAAGCCCTGGCACACCTCGATCATCAGGTCCGCCGGCAATCCTTTGACGGCTTTCTCGAGCCCTTCGACCTCGAGCAGCCGGAATGGAACAAGCCTCTCGACCACCGCGTCCTTGTTAATGAACGGCTCGAGGGCCTTCACGGCGATATACTTCTCGAGCGCGCCGCCGCCCTTGATTCCGGTCAGGGCCTCAGTCGCGGAAGTGCGGCCGATGATTTTCTGCCCGTTGCTGAGCACGTAGCAAGGCACATCCACGCCCACGAGGTTCAGAGAACCGCGCCAATGCGCGACGGGCATGGCCAGACTTGGCTCGAGGTTGTCTGCCTCGAGGTCCGCGATTTCGGGCTCGGTGAGCGGCGCCTGCGCCAGTTGGGCCAACTTGGCCGACCTGGCTCTGCCACCCGCTCGAGCAATCTCGGCCTTGCGTTCCGGAGTGAGTAAGGTCGCTCGAGCGACGCCGCCCCGGCTTTGCTTGCTTTCAGACATGCTGGTGCTCCCGATATCTCGAGCACTCAACCTAGTTTCTTGCTTGCTTGATTGCAAGCACATTGGCCTTGGTGTGCTTGCTACCTAATTCCGGGCACGGTGCTGGAGGGCTCGCCCTACCCGTGGCCGGTGTTCGACCTGTGACGGGGCACAGCGCCGGTCGGGCAGACGAGCGGGTGCAGCGAATGACACACACAGCAGGAGACGCAGGGATGAGCAACGTCGTGAGGCTAGATGCGCGCGCGCCGGTTCGCGGTGGCGCTACGGTGGCCACGTCCCCGAGGCCGCCCGTGCGGCAGCCGCCGCGACCCGCCGCACGCGAGGCGGGGCGTGTGATCGCGGGTCCGGGCGCGCGCGCGACGGCACCGGACGCGGAGCACGTCATCCGCCGCCTGGAGGAGGCGGGATGCACGCTGCTGACGCTGCCGGGCACCGGGTATTCCACGCGGCTGCGGACGTCGAACCTGGACGTCGTGCGCGCGGCCGAGGCGTTCGGCGGCGACACCGGCGGGCGCATCCGGCCGCCGGTGCCCTCGGCGGAGCAGATCACCCGCATGGACGAGGCGCTGGGCTGGATCACCCTGATCCCGCAGGACCGCTACGTGCTGCGGCGCATCGTCGGCGCACGCAGCCTGGTGAGCCCGGCCACCGAGCGCCACCTCTATAGCTGGCGGCGCCTCGGCACGGTGCTCGGCGCGGACCACAAGGCGGTGCAGCGCTGGCACGCCACGGGGATCGAGATGATCGTCGCCGCGCTCAGCGACCTGGGGCGGGGCTGACCACAATGTTAGCTTGAATGACGTTCGACAGCTAGAGAAGTAAGCAAGGTTGAGGCTCTGCCTTAAACTCCGCCAAAGGCTAGACCCTTGGAACCCATTTCTTAAGAAAAGCCGGTCCAGGGGCGGCTCGCCCCTGGCGGGTCTGGGCGGAGCCCAGCCTTGCTTGCTTATGGCCACCTAACTTAGCCGTTCATATTATCTGAATGAACAGGAAGTAGATGCAATTCAGGAGGAGTATCATAGTACTTAGGCTTGTGGCTTTCGCGCTATGGAAGCGTCTCGCCTCCTCTGCTTTCGATTCGGACCAGAAGGTGTTCTGGAAGGGGGTGGCATGTGGATCGATGGTGGCCTTTGGTTTAATTCTATCAGAGGTCCTTCTATGGCTCCTTTTGAAATAGTTTCTGCGTGATAAAGCTGCTGCATAGTTGCCTCAATCTGGTTGAGTGCTGCAAGTTGTTCATCTGAGGACTTATTAGATGATTGTAGTACCATCCATGTAACTGCTCAACCCGCCCTCTATTTCGCTCACCGGGCTGGGGCTTGACGCGCAGCGAGCGGCTTGATTCAAGGTCAGGGTGAGCGCCGACCTTGACCTCAGCGAGCTGTCCCACGCGCAGAAG
>JAABUV010000238.1_pt1 | contig 83984 bp, 78 predicted proteins | sample 5559971 | NCBI WGS metagenome assembly JAABUV01 (sample SAMN10711881, study PRJNA513362) | rock metagenome | isolation source: Antarctica rocks | place: Antarctica: Victoria Land, Knobhead nord | collected 2015-12-19 | reverse complement strand
AAGAGAAATAAAAAAGATACAGAAGAAGTCAATTGAACAGATTCTACAGAGAATTGCAGACATGTCGACAGATCAAAGAAATTTAATTATGTCACTTCGCAAGCTGAGTAATAATGATATTTCTCTTCACGCAGTTAGTTCAGATGCTCAAGCAAATTTGAAAAAGACTCAAATATGAGCAAAAGAAATTGTGAGTTCGACATGCATAGCACGTTGAATCTTCGCAGTGCTGATACATGAAATACACACTACAATAAACATGAATAATCAGAAAAAAATCATTGAAAGATTGATAAAAGATAACGCAAGACTTCATGAAGATCTGAAAGTTCTAAGAATAGTCTGACTCAAGAAAATAGCAAAGAGCGAAAAGATTCATTCATCACTCATTGTAAAGATCACGATCAAAGCGATGATGAATCAATTAATGAACATGAGCATGCTGAACTCATATCAAGAATGTGCATGCAAGCTATTTGAAAAGAACTGTTACATCACACAATGCTTCAGATGTCACGAATTTAATCACATGACTAAGTTTTGCAGAAAGAATCAACATTGCAAAAAGTGTGCAGACAAGCATCACATCAAGAAGTGTGCAATGTTTTTAAACAAAAGATGTTGCATCAACTGCAATAAAAATCACGAACTTTGAAAGCACATCTGTCTCAAGTGATAACAGCAGATGAAACAAACGTTTGAAATCTATAGAAACAAATCATTCAGATACTCTAAGACATCTAAATACAATTATGCACTCTTCTCGCTGTCTCTGAACTCTTTAGATTCAACAAACTCTTTCAATTCAACAAACTTCTCAAGCTCAGTAACAATCATGTTGAAAACATGCAGTTGAATCGCTAATGAATCAGCTTGATGAATAGTAGAGATCAAGAAGAGATGAGTCAATCTTTTCTCTTGCATGAGTAGTGACTCAGATGAGACAACATCTGAACAGATTCAGAAATGTTCAATCAGAAAGCAAGAAAGACTCTCGATGATCAAAAGCATACAAAGAGTCTTCTCATTGCAAAGTCAACAACAGCTATGAATAACTTTATGATAAAACAATCTTTTCTATGAATTTTACAGTACAACATCAGAAAGTCATTAAGAATTCAAGAATCATTTCTAATTAACAGAGAAGTTCGCGAATTCAACATAGTAATTATACAGAAGCAAGATTGCGACAACAATGATTCATAATCATTTAGCTCAGCGCATAACTTTTTTCATCTAGTGAAAAACTCATCATCTCAATCAAGAACATGCATATACGTTAACAAACATTTAAGATTCAATCAATGAATAGTAGAAACAGCTGAATCAGACATTTGTTCAATCAGAATATTAACTTGTAATGCAGACAATGAAACACAGATGCTAAGACTTCTAAATGTTTACAATTCATGCTCATTGTTTACTACATTCACAGAGAAATTTTCAATCATTTCTCATTTGAATGAACTACTCAAGAATGATTGCAAACAACTGATTGTAAAAGATTTCAATCTACATCATTCTCATTGAGAGAGATGAAGATGCTTCGCTCGTCATATGATAACTGATACTCTGCTAAACATTATTACAAACACAAGACTGAAATTATTGCTGAAATCAGACATTATTACTCGCGAAGCTCACAATCAATTTACAATGATTGATTTAGTCTTTAACAGCAAGAAAATACAGTTCATGACATGCAAGTGCAAGATACAAATCAATCTGCATCAGAGATTGAATCATCTTTCGATCATCACAGAGCTATGTTTACAAACAATCTCAGTGCAATTCTTGAATCAATGACTTTGAAAAAAAATGAATACAAAAGCATTGAATACTTATTTGCAAATACATCTATCTTTGAAACACTCTCTAGACGACAAGACTATGATGAATGACAGAGTGTGTAAGATTATCAGAGTGCTACAGAAGATCATTGAGAAATTTACTCTTTTGACAAAGTCATCAAATTGAGTAAGAGACTTTTGAAATTAAAGCTGCTTCGAAGTAGTAATGAAATCAAGATGACTGCGAATCATATGAAAAACTTAAGACACATTAGAAGTGTGAAATGAATATCTGAAGCACAATGATCATAAAAACAAGATTATTTAACAAATGAAATGTGCACACTTCAGATCACAAATGCATAAGCTGAGTGAAGCACTCAAATCAATATGATGCTTTGCAAAATGAGCTAAAATCGAAAGTCAGCTATTTAAAAAGCTTTCTCAGTTTTCATCATTGAAGTGAAGCGACATCAATCATATGATAATGACGTTCAAGAAAAAAATCGAGATATTGCAAGAAAGGTTTTTTTTCTCATCTTTTCAAGCGAATGTCAATGACATCGCAGAATCATTCATATCTCTGACAGTCGCATTCAATTCATGCATCACAGAAGATGAAGTGAAGCAGACAATCAGATGAGTAAAAGCAAACAAAGCATCAGATGCTTCAGATATTTTAAACAGAGTGCTTCAAGCGAGTCTTGCAGAACTGATCTCAGTACTGACGAGTTTATTCAATGCATGCATAATACACAAGTATCATTCAAAACAGTTCAAAAAGACTCAAACAATAATATTATGCAAATTGAAGAAAAGTAATTATATTGATTCAAAGATGTATTGACTTATTGCTTTGCTCGATATCATGAGCAAAGCGCTGAAGTCAATCATGATCAAAAGACTGAGTGACATAGTTGAGACTTATCACATGCTATCAAATGCTCAAATGAGAGCGAGATGCAAGCAATTCATGATCTCAACGTTAAATTTACTAATAGATCAAGTTCACACAATGTAAGACTGTGAAATCAAATATGTAATTTTCATGCTAAGCTTAAACATCATCAAAGCATTTAATTGAGTCTCACATGTCAGACTTCTGCACACGCTGAAAATGAAAAGAACATTAAGCTACATAATCAAATGAACACGCAGCTTTTTAAAAAATCGAGAGACATCGTTAATATTCAATGAATAAATTAGTGACATGCGTAAGATAAATGCAAACATATCACAAAGATCTTTCATTTCATTGATTCTCTTTCTATTCTTTAATGCAAATTTAATTGAAAAATGCAAAGCATTGAGAATTAAAATTGAAGTGCTTGACTTCGTAAATGATATTAACATTCTAGTTTACAACAGATTCATTGAAGAAATTTGCAGAACACTGAGCAAAGCATATGATGTCTGCGCGAAATGAGCTTGCACTCATGACGTAATGTTTGCATCAGAAAAGTATGAGCTCACGCATTTTACTAGAAAATCGAAGAAATTTGACATGATGACTAGCATATAAATAGAAAACTTAGTTATCAAATTGAAATCAGATGTATGAGTTCTAAAGATGCAACTGAACATGAAACTGCAATGAAACGTGCATCTTCAACAAATAAAGACGAATCACGTCATAAAAATGCTGACACTTAGTCATCTTGAAGTTTTCACATGAGAAGCTATCTTCACAAAAGCGAGACAAGTATACTCAGCAGTAGTGAGATCAGAAATTGCATTTGAAGCGTCAGTCTGACATTAGCGTGACAAGAAAAATGAACTGTTGAATAAAGAATGTAAACTAGAAACACTTCAGAATCAGACTCTGCATCATGTAGCAAAAGCATTCAAAAGAGTAAGCATCAAAACTTTAAAGACAGAAACATATACAAGCTTGTTACATGTTTATTTAAACATGTTACAGAACAAGATCACGTTACACAGTTGAATTAATGATTAAATGCAAGAGATCAAACAAGCATGCAAACTAATATGCATTTGTTTGATGAGAATTAATCACGTCATTTCTCGCTTACTCATCATAAAGAAAATAGTACTTCTGAATGTTTTCATTCAGAAAGATGTAAAGATACAATCAAGACACAGATGATGCATTTTCTTCTTCACAATAATTTCAACAAGCGATAGCATTGCAATAATGCAGTATCACAAAGATCAATGAAATCAATGATGAGAAAAGTACAAAGAATGCGTTGCAAACATTAATGTAATCTCAGCACAAAGATTGCATCTGAGCAATAAGATGATAAAGATGCGTGATGATTTTCAGAAAGCAGAAAGCATTCTTGCAATGCACATCAGAATCAAACATATAGATTTGAATGTTTATCTGCACTCTAGAAACATTTCAGACATGAATAGCTTGCGATGCAACTGCGAATGAAGTCATCAGACGACGAAGCATGTACTCATGCATTGCTTGAACTGATTGCATCTGCGATCAAGAATGTTACAAAATGCTGACTTCTCAAACTATTGAATAATCATTATCATCATGAAGAATCTCAGAACAGTAGCGAAGATGATGATGAAAACAAAGCTCTTGAAGCAATTTAAAATGACTAAAACACTCATTCTTTAACATGCAATTAACGCGAACAAATTTGATACATAGTCTCAAAACTCACTGTTTCAACTGCGTGAAGCAGTTGTATAGACTGCGAGTGATTTTCTACCTCAGAGAATTTTGTTCACTCGATATAAATAGCATAAAGTTTCTCATGAGTTGATCTAATCGATGTCATAAGAATGTATAAATTTATTATTATTATATTAAGAGAGAATAATCAGTATGTTGAGTGAAATGCTAATATCAATGCTCAATTTCAACAATAATGATTATAAATGTTTGTTGACAAAAGTGTCATCAACAAGATTCAAAAAAAGATAGATAATTTACTTTGAATCAAGAAGATTGAAGTAAATAAACAATTCAACATCTGAAACAAGTTTATTCAAATAATCTCAACGTTGAAAGAATATTCTAAGATTTCATGTAAGACTAAGAATTGTCTTAAAATTCTAAATCATTCTACATAAATTAATTGTCAAGTTGAGTTTTGAATTGACATTTTGAATTCAACTCGATTCAAAGTTGAGTTGCTCACATTTTCAATTTAATTTGAGTCGAATTGCGCATATTTTCAACTTGACGCAACTCGACTTGACTGAAAATTGAATCAATTCAACTCAACTCATCAAGAACTCAAGCTTGACATCAAGAGAGTTTAATATAGAAATTTTTTCGACTTTTGCATTATTTTTTTGCATTATCTTTTTGATAGAGAGTCATGATGAAGAAACATGAAGATCGTTTGACTTTGATAGAGAGTCATGACAGAAAAACATGATAGAAAGTCATAAAGAAAAATCATGTAGACTGTTTGATCAAGCTATTTACATCTATCTAATATCTTGTCGAGTTGAGTTGAGTTTTCAAATCGAATTGTTGAATCAAGCTTCTCAATTCAATTCGAGTTCTTGAATTCAACTTCTCAATTCAACTCAACACTTTTTCAAAAAAATTTCAACTCAACTTGATACTTTTCAAGTCGAATATTCAACTTGAACTTAAGTACTCAACTTAATGTGATCAGTTTAATTCTACAGCTATTGATGAATTTAGTATGATCAATATGATCAAACATCTTAAGACAAATGCTTGCATGAAATAATTTAAATGAAAACAACTCAACTTTCTTTCACAGATGAAGATATCTTTCAGTCATGTAAGTTCAATATGATAATGCAAATAAATAATGCAAAGTTGATGTATTTATAGAAGAAAAGTCATACTGACTTATCATCTCAATTCAATCAACAAAATTGAAAAAAGATATTATGCAAGATTTTCGTTGCACTGAATTTATCTTTTCAAATCATTGAAAATGAGCATTTTCAACAGTTACTACAAATGCTTCATTCAGAAATTACTTTTGTTCATTGCATTAAATTATCAAGCATGATTTTCTTGAAATATGATGAAATTCATGCAAAGATAAAGCAAGATTTAAAAGAGTCATGACAGATTTTTATTGCATTGAATGCATGATTTAATTCTCGAAAAGTCACTTATTTGATAGTTTTAATATATTGAATGAATGTTATATTTCAATATCATGAACATCTTATTGAATTTACATCTCTTCAAGTTAAGCATACTGATTGTCATTTGATGCAAAAACTGTTCAAGATTTTGAATATATATAATATTAAAAACAAGCTTTTTAATGTTGTTATTAATAATGCAAGCAATAATGACACTTTAAAGAAGAAGTTTGAAAGAATGCTCAGTTGACGTGACATTTCATGAAATAGAGCACAAAACTCAATATCTTGTATGACTCATATCATCAATTTAATGACTTAAGAGTTTATCAGAATTATTGAATCAGAAACTTTGAATAACAATTTTGTTGTGTCATTAAATGATGATCAAGTTAAGAATGTAATTACAAGTAATGATTTTTGCACTATTGTCAAGAAGATATTTATCAAGTTGATAATGCAAAAAGATAATGCATTTACTAATCAGTGAAACAGATTCATGCTTTTACTATTGTCATCAACAGTTCTTCTCAATGAAAGTTTCACTTTCTAAAGCTTCAAGTCATAAAATCTTGAAAATTAATACAAGACATTTGCATTCATTGAAACTTTATTTATTTAATGCTTCGACGTGCATATTAACTGCATGACATGATCAATATATAAATCGAGAAATTCTTGATAAATGCAAAGATTCAAGCTATTTGATTAAAGAAAAATGAATGATCATTAGTATTGCTTGTTGACAACATGTTAATTTCTTTCTATAAGTTAACTTTGATCATATTTAGAATCATTAATGTTAATTTCTTTTTATAAGTTAACTTTGATTATATTTAGAATCATTAATGTTAATATACATTTAGAATTTCAAATGTTTAATGCTCTTTTCAATCATCTCAATGTTATTGAGATAATAGTATGTAATAATGTATGTACTTCACAAGCACTTATTTTTTGAACTTATGAACTAACTTCTAACAAGCTTGCAAAGTATTATTTCAAAATAAAGAGTAAAGATGAATTGATATACAATCTCACTATGATTTTAAATTCTACTCAAAAGCTGAATTTGTATCAAGATTGAAATGCAAATGAGAATGATTCTCATTTTTATTATGATAAGTACAGAAAAGAGTTCAAGAATTATTTTCATCATCATTATGAAGAGAAGATTACAACTGCAGAAGTCAAAGCGTAAGTGACTAGTGATGTTGATCAGATAATGCAATATGATAATGCAATTGATCATTTATTAACAATGTTATAATCTGTTGTGATGATTATATGAATTCTTCTTCAAAGAACTCAATGTTGTTCTGTTTTTTTTTCAAGTTTTACATGCTTATGCAGTTTAAGACTATGAAACATGATGCTATTTATCTAAATAGTAGCACTGAAGCGCTGTGTGTATGCTAAATTACATATAATCTAGTCATAATTGTGGCTGTATATCTTCTCATTGAGCAGTCAGATCATTAGAGTGCGCATACAAGCATACAACATGTTTATATAATCAAGTAATCATATAAACAAATCAAAATTATGAAAGCTGATCACTTTGACGTAAGCTTTCAAATTTGCTGTTTGATCATCTAGCTGAGCGAGCTAAATGAGTGATCAATGTGTTGTGAAAGTTGATCACTTCGACGTGAACTTTCGTTCACTGTTTGATCATTTAGTTGAGCAGACTAAATGAGTTTTGAATTGTTTGTGAGCATCGCGATGCAATGCTCGATCTGTGTATTGTGAAAGCTGATCACTTTGATATAAGCTTTCAAATTTACTGTTTGATCATTTAGCTGAGCGAGCTAAATGAATGATTGATGTATTGTGAAAGTTGATCACTTTGACATGAGCTTTCGTTCGCTGTTTGATCATCTAGTTGAGCAGACTAAATGAGCTTTAAGTTGTTTGTGAGCATCGCAATGCAATGCTCGATCTGTGTATGTGAAAGCTGATCACTTCAACATAAGCTCTCGTTTGCTGTTTAATCATCTGATTAGTCAAACTAAATGAGCAATCTGTGTATTGTGAAAGCTAATCACTTCAATGTGAACTTTCGTTTGCTGTTTAACTATCTAGTTAGTCAGACTAAATGAGCAATCTGTGTATTGTGAAAGCTGATCACTTCGACGTGAGCTTTTATTCGCTGTTTGATCATCTAGTTAAGCAGACTAAATGAGTTTTAAGTTGTTTGTGAGCATCATGATGCAATGCTTGATCTGTGTATTGTGAAAGCTAGTCACTTCAACGTGAGTTTTTGAATTTGCTGTTTGATCATTTAGCTGAGCGAGCTAGACGAGTGATCAATGTATTGTGAAAGTTGATCACTTCAATGTAAGCTTTCATTCACTGTTTGATCATTTAGTTAAGCAGACTAGATAAGCTTTGAGTTGTTTGTGAGCATCACGATGCAATGCTTGATCTGTGTATTGTAAAAGCTGATCACTTCAACGTGAACTTTCGTTCGTTGTTTGATCACATGATCATTTGATCACATGATCTTGTTGTTTGTGAGCATTGCAATGCGATGCTTGATCTGTGTATGTGAGCATAACATGCGCATATCGCGCTGTTACTGCTCTGTTGATGAGATTGTTCAACTTTTCTGACAAGCATAGCTTGCAGAAGATTCGTAGTCAGCATCTTGTACAGATAAATCTCGTTGTCAATCAACGTTGTTCTGTATTTATTAGTGAAGATGATCAATATTTTCACATTAATGCTATTGTTAAGAAGTTTTCAATATGAAAGTATTAAAGAAACAACGTTTTGAACTATTCAAGATTGACTCAAATAATTAAGAATATTCTTTCATATTTAATATTCTTTGTAAACATTGAATAAACATTCAATTTTGCAAGAAGAGTTTATTGATAAAATTGATCACAAATGACTTCAGAATTAATTGAACAGATAATGCTTCTTAAATATTATAATCATATCATAAACTTGAATTCTGAGAAGATTATCATCAAAGCATGAAATATTTATTGCAGAGAAGAAGAAGAAGATAATATGATTAATGAATCTGATGATTCTTTCAAGATAAATTTGCAGAATGTTTTATGTTTTATTAATGTTTAAATGTTCAATATTATTTCATTTGAAGTTGCTTTTACATTGTTAATGTATGTAGTATGATAACATAGTTATGAAATAATGCAAAAAGATAATGCAGTTCATAAAATGTATTGCTATGCTAAATAACTTGATTTGATCAAGATATCATGAATGTTATTTTCATTGAGCATTCAACTGAATTTCAAGATTATGCATCAAAGTTTTTATGAATATCAAATTTCTCTACTGAAGAATTACTCACTTGACATGAATAGCAAGAAGATTGCTATCTGCATATATAAAGCATTATATCAGTAAGTGTTATAAAACATCAATGATAATGCAAATGAGTAATGCACTTACTGACAAGAAATTTACATAGAAACGTTTCTGTAATCTTCTGAAGAGCAAGCAGTATCAAAGTCTGAATTTTATAATTTGCATCACTCATTCTTTGACTCATCTTATTCATATCAATCTCATTCTGCATGATTTCATGAATTACTCTTTTGAATAAGATTTTTAATATTAATAAATTCACATCTTTCTGATAATGATATATCTTTTTGTGATGATTGAGTCTACTAGATAAATAGACGAAATCTATAAGAGTGATATGACAATGTGATATTCTAAGCAGGCACAGAATGAATATATATTATGATAGAGCTAATTATTAAGAAGCTCTCGATGAATCAAGAAAATTAATCAACTATAAAGAGTTTGTCAAGCATTGTCAAGTTAAACATGACATAACTCATGATATATTAAGTTGAAGATATGACGTGATTCAAACAATGCTTTGACAAAGTCACAGAGTTTCAAAGCTAACTCAGATTTAATCTTTGATTCAGTCTTTGACTTTAGTCTCTGATTTAATCTTTATGTGTCAATTCATCATGACAATTGTCTTCTTTTCTAAGTGAATTCATTCTCAATCTCAATAATCAATGTCTTGATTTATCTTGATAAATGATGATACATATTTATGATTTCATTCTAGAAGCTCTTGATAAAAATCTTCAAATCTTCATAAGAAAAAAAGAAAAAAAGAAACTTTTGATTGAATGATGATTCATCTTCAATTATAATGCATGTAAATGACAGCATTAATCGTGTGTGAATGATGCATAAACATTGTTTATCTTTCAATTAAATTGTGTTATTGAAACAATAAAGTGTAAACAAAAATGAATAATAATCATTGTTTTGTTTATCGCTCTTTCAGTTTCTCTTAATCTTCATCTTCTTTTCATCTTATCTTCATTCTGTATCAAAGTTCTTTTTTACAACTTTGATAAAGAATTGTTTATACAGATAATTATATTAGTATTTTACTTGAAAAAATTCTGTTTCAAGTATTAAAATGATGATGCATGCTCGATTTTCAATGACTTCAAAGTCATGAAAGATTGACAAAGCTGATGACAAAGTTAATGACAAAGCTGATGACAAAGCTGATAGCAAAGCTGATGATGTAAGCAAGATATACAATGTTTATTCTGAATTTCTTTGATTAAGACTGCAATTTAACAATCATAGATCATTGCAAAGAAGTTTACTTTTCAACGTTTTTGCAATCATGTGATGTCATTTTCTGTTTTGAAACTTATTACATCTGTTGATTCTGAAGATGATCTGAACATCTTTAATGAAAAGATGAACAATGAAATGAGTTCTGATGCTTTCTCAGCATCAAAGCTCTTGTTCAATTTATCTTGAACTTCTAGCAATAGAAGAATGATAAGTTAAGTACTCAGCGTTTAAATGTTGTTACTGATTCTTTTCAGCTTTCAATCATGAGAATTAGTGAAAAAAGTGCTAATGCTTTTGAGATATTGAACAAAGTAATGTACATTAAATGTGCATGTAGATTTCATGATGAAGAGATAGCACAAAGCTGCAATATCAAGTTTCATGAAAAAGTGATGTATTGATGCTGTGTTTGATGTGCAAACAAATATGTTTCATGCATTGCAATAAGTAAACTTATTCAATGCATTCATTAAATGCTTATGTTTGAATTCTTAAATCTTGAATATATGCATTTGAACATTAAATGAGTCTTTTTGACTTGAGACAGTATTCAAGACTGCATCAGAAAATGATAATGTGATCACTATTGCAATTTTTATGATCAATCAGATGAAACTGAGAAAGAAGTTTATGATTGCAACATGTGTGAAAGATCATTTAAATGACATACGTAAGTCTGAGTCATTTGATGTACAGAAACTGCAGCTGAAAGAAGTAATGATAACTAATGACATTACTCATGATGCACTTGACATGTTTCATTATTCTGTATATTCTACTGCATTTCAATATCGTTTGATCACAGTTTTATAACTGACATGATATATTTATAAATGAATCTGCTCACTCTTGATTCATTCATCTCACATCTTAATGTAAATCTTGAGATGAGTGAGAAGAAGAAGATTATAATTGCATTTTCTACAAAAGATAACTGATAAAGTTGATGTAATTATGCTGAAATTATGCTTTCATATTGAGCATGTTTTGCGTCTCTGCGCTTTTTTCTTCTGTCTATGTTTTTTCTTTTGTTTAAGTATTAATATCTTTATGTGATCATTTTATTAAAGAGCGAAAATCATCATAATATAGTGATTCTCTTTCTTTCTAATCATGAATTTATGCTTGAAAGTGAATAACTATACTTTTCACTCATGTTTCAGCCTCATTTTGAAAGTTTCTCTAAGCTTCAAGACTTCTTTCATATCTTCACTTGATATTTATTGATTATATTTCATGAAATACTCTTTTCATTATATTTTATAAAAGATTTAAATGATTGCATTTTGAGCAACAATAGCTAGATCATGAGAATAATGATGATATTTGTTCAAGTGATTGATTTCATTTTCTTTATAATTTAGCTAAATATAGTTTACATATTTTAACTATCGAGCTCAAATTGAAGTTAATAACTTCTGAATAAACGTGATTCATTGACTTTGCAATTGACATTTTTTGATTCATCTCATTACTGACATTTCATGCACAGATAAACAGTTGAGCATAAAAAATCATTACAATTCATCATTGCTTCGTACAAGTTATATAAAAACACTAATCGAAGATTTACAGATAATGCAACATGTATGCTTTTCATGTGAAATGAAGATAAATAACATCAGCGAGCTTGAACATCATCTTCATCATTGTCATGTTTGCTTGCATGATCAATCGCGAAAGATTCTCTGACGAAAGTTATCATCATCATCAGAATCATCATCATGCGATTCGATGCAACTCATTTGACGCAATCATAAGACTGCAGAATGAGATTCAAACTCGAATGATTCTCACAATGAGAGTGTTTAGATAAACATTGAAGATAAAAATCAAGAATATATGTTAATAGATGATTTTGCAGAAGAGCACATGAACATTGAGATGAATAGTGCTGATTTAAATCAGAATATGAAACATATATCATCAAGAATCGAAACAATACAACTTCAAACTGAACTTCTCTTCACATTATCAGCGCTGTGAGTTGAAATCTTCGTCAAGATAACTGATCATGATGTTGAAACAACAGTTGACATGTTAAAGAAAATATCAGAGTCGTTGAGCTCAAATTCTCAAATGATCAAGAACATAAACAACAATCAATACTATTCATTTCAATGCAAAGCAGATTATGCGTTTGCTCACTAACTTCATCAAATGAAGATTATCAAAGACTTACGTTTGCAAGTCTTACATTAATATGTCAGCTTTCATGATGTGAACAAGTGATTGACACTTCTACATCAGATTTTGTATGATGTTGAAAATAATGAGTGACATTCTTGAATGTTCACAGTTGAATTCAGTTATGAAGAAATTCAAGAAGAGCAGCACTGCATTTTGTATTGTGATATCATCAAGACACTTTGATTCTTGTTGAATCACTCATCATTTCAAGATGAGTTGATCTACGCATTCATTCAACATTATAATGTTGACAACTTTTGAGTTTATGACGAGATGCATACTGCTGATTGATGATGAGAAACGCAGAAGAAACTTTCTGATGATGCTATCATGATATCACTGTTAATTTTCATCGATAAAACAGTCTTGACTGAGCATTAAGATGATTTATCTGCATGATTTATATATCTAATGATAGAGAATTTAAATCGATGCACAAGATATGCTTAAAATGATTGAAATTGATTCTTCTGAAATTTCTTCTCATAGTTGACAATGATAATGATGATATCAAGTCAAAGATTTGACACATGATGTTATCAATTATACTCAAGCGTACGTTAAACATGTATCATCATGCATTAATACATGATCTCACATGTAACAGTCATTGAAGTTATGTTCAGAAACGACATTTCTGTTCTTTGCGTAAACAATAAGATAAGACAATGTTATTTGATAATCATCAAGTTCATGATGAACTACGAGAAACAAGTATTAATTACAGACATCAAAATGAATCAACAATGCTCTATTTATCAAGTATCATTTCATGAGCATGAAAATTTAGACAAAACATGATCAATTTGAACGCATGCATTCACTAGAAATCAACAGAGACAACAAAGAAAGAACAATATGATCGAGAATAATTCTGCTTGAATACATTCAGTGAAAAACTTTGCATGATCACATATATTTATCAATATTCATGAAACAATGATGATAAATGTATTACATCAACTACTTAAGAGAATCATCTTGTATCTGATGTTATAACTTAGTCAGATCATCAACAAAAGTGTTTGTACAAGTCAAAGAAGAAAAGAAATCAGATTAGCTTTAAACGATGCATCAGAAACAGCTCAGCTGAATTAAAGATTTCACGTCATTTCATTATTTAAAGACATGAAGAGATTTGCTAAGTACAGTACGATTAAACAATGAATTGATGTAAATTAAAAGTTGATTGTATGTCAACTTATATCAATCATTGCATCGCTTCTGATCACAAGAACATTTGCAGCAATTTACTTTGTTTGAGCAGTGATAGACTTCGTGATACTTACTCAGTATTATTTACATGACGAAGAAATTCTTTGATATCTTGAACATGCGCTTTTTTGATTAAACAAGCTAAAGAATGTTTTTCATCATTTGTGATCTGAGCATTCAAATACAGACGTTGATCATTTCAACATTTTAAAACTACATGCAATGACACATTATGCAAGTCAGATTCAAAGATATGATAGTGTTGATAATTTAAATACAAAGCACAGTGAGATTGCATACAAGCATCTAATAAAGATCTTTTTCGATTGCATCAACAAATGAGAAATGTTTCAAAGACAGTTATTGCATCATAATACTCAACATCTGAATCTTCTTGCAATGAAAGATATTCTTCTTCACAGAAATACAAGACAGAGCAAGATCAACAAGCATGCATTGATTGTTATGATAACATGATTCAATCATGTTTTTAGTCTTTGTAAACTTCAAGATGCATTCATTCACAAACAATGCAATCAAATACAAGAGACAAAACTCAATTCAAAGTTATGATGTCATGCATCAATCTTAGTTGAGATTCTGAACATAAAGAAGCTTCTTGATGCATTGATAGTCTTCATGTGCAAGTGTTGCAACATAGTTGACAAGAAAGTTGTATCAGATAAAGAGTTAGATAAAAAGAAAAAAGACTCGATCTAAGTGAAATCATACTATGTAAGCGTTCATGAGTCACTTCAATGCTGAAAACGAGATGAAAAAGACATCGACAACTTAGAGAATCTTGTCAGTGATAAATTATACTGCTCATTGAACTGACAGAAAAAGAAGAAAGTTGAAAACGTGATTATGTTCTGATTCAAAAGAGATTAAAAGAAGTGACTGAAGTCTTAACTCTGCTAAATAATCAACTGTCTGATCAGCTACAACTTATTCTTTTCTTTATAGATTTGTTGCATCAAGACAACAAGAATAATGAATTACAACATAATGATGTTCTCATTGAACTACTTAAATCTTGCAATGAGAGAACTTAACATGCTGTGCATGAAATGATTGAGATAAAGCATTGATTTAAAGATAACATCAAAAATTCTCGTTTTCTTGAAGTTAGTCAATTTTTTCATTTGCATACAATTCTGAGAAGTGTGCATGTTGTATCAGCAAACAATATTTCTAGCGAGTTAAACAAAAATAAGTTCTTCTACATTAACAACTTCAGCGACTGAAATTCATACAATTCAATATATGAGAAGAATTTCTTGCATAAAGAGACAAGAATAGCAGAATACTACTTCAAATGCAAAAGCTGAAGATATTTGAAACTGACTTAATCTCATTGCAGACAAAAATCAAACAATGTATATGTATTATGTTTATGTCTCAGAGCATATACAGAATCATCGAAGTCAACAATGCTATACGACTAAGTAACTAAGAAATATAATCATTTCTTGACTTTGCTCAATCAAATTTTTCTTGATAAACAGAAGTCTCAACTATGAACTGATGAGAACTAAAGTCAGAGATTAATTTCACAAAAACTTTGTTCTTATAAAATATATGTAGCAAACAAAGCTTTGCTCATTGCAAGAGTATCATCAACTACAAATTTAATATCATGAAGTTAATCAGTCAAAGTCAACTGTATCAATAAATTGATTTGAAAGAAAATTAACTTGGTGATCGCGAGCGATTGTATTATAAAAGAGTGTGAATGACTTAGTAGTAGACTCTAGATAATTGATATGTATTTCATAGATCTAGTTGAGAACTTAAGCAGTAAGTAAATCACTGAAAGCTGACATCAATTATTACATGAACAAGATGCAGCAAGTGTGACATCAATCAAATTCTGAAGTTATGAATTACTGATGCTAAAAATTTTTGTGATAAGCGCAGTCATTAGTCTTTTTTTTCTTCTTCAAGTTTTACGTGCTTATGCAGTCTAAGACTATGAAACACGATGCTATTTATTTAAATAGTAGCACTGAAGCGCTGTGTGTATGCTAAATTACATGTAATCTAGTCATAATTACTGCTGTATATCTTTTCATTGAGCAGTCAGATCATTAGAGTGCACATACGAGCGCGCGATATGTCTATATAATTAAGTAATCATATGAACACATTGAAATTATGAAAGCTGATCACTTCGACGTGAGCTTTCGAATTTGCTGTTTGATCATTTAGCTGAGCGAGCTAAATGAGCGATTGATGTATTGTGAAAGTTGATCACTTTGACGTGAGCTTTCGTTCGCTGTTTGATCATCTAGTTAAGCAGACTAGATGAGCTTTGATCTATGTAGATGAAAGTTGATCACTTCGACGTGAACTTTCAAGTTCGCTGTATGATCATTCAGCTGAATGAACTAAATGAGCTTTGATCTATGTATTTGCGACGCATGTAAATCGATCAGAAAATCGAAATCGATTGATTTACTGCGTCGCACAGATGTGTATGTGTGCAAAAACTGAGTCGTGTCTTCGCAGTGACTGTGTGAATGTCGTATATTAGTTGCAGCGCGTGCACAAAGACGTTGCTGTCATTCTGTGTATATGAGCAAAGACTGTATTGTGTCTTTGCAGTGTATGTGCTTGCGATGCATGTAAATCGATCTGATAATGCGAAAAACCGATCGATTTACTGCATCACGCAGACGTGTAGATGTGCAAAAGCTGAATTGTGCCTTTGCAATATATGTGTATATGTCGTATATAAGCTCAACGTGTGAATAAGACGCTGTTACTGCTCTGTGTGTGATTGCGCTGCATGTAAATCTGTCTGAAAATCGAAATCGATCAATTTACTGCATCGCACAGATGTGTATGTGCGCAAAAGCTGAGTCGTGCCTTCGCAGTGACTGTGTAAATGTCGTATATTAGTTGCAGCGTGTGCGCAAAGACGTTGCTGTCGTTCTGTGTATATGAGCAAAGACTGTGTCGTGTCTTCGCAGTGTATGTGATTGCGATGCGTGTAAATCGATCTGAAAATGCGAAAAATCAATCAATTTACTGCATCACATCTGTCTGTATGTGCGCAAAAGCTGAATCATGCCTTCGCAGTATATGTGTATATATTGTATATGAGCTGCAATCAATAACGAGATTTATTTGTACAAGATGCTGACTATGAATCTTCTGCAAGCTATGCTTGTCAGAAGAGCTGAACAATCTCATCAACATCAACAGAGCAGTAACAGCGCTTTACTCATGCGATGAGCTCACACACAGTCGAAAAGCGAAGCAATGACAACGCGATCATCAGCGCGTTGAAGCTTGCACATACACAGAATGACAGCAACGTCTTTGCATACATGCTGCAGCTCATATACAACATATACACATATACTGCGAAGGCACGACTCAGCTTTTGCACACATACAGACAGGCGTGATGCAGTAAATCAATCGGTTTTTCGCATTTTCAGGCCGATTTACACGCAGCGCAATCACACACAGAGCAGTAACAGCGCTTTATTCACACGTTGAGCTCATATACGACATACACACATATATTGCGAAGGCACGATTTAGCTTTTGCACATCTACACGTCTGCGTGATGCAGTAAATCGATCGGTTTTTCGCTTTATCAGATCAATGTACATGCATTGCAATCACATACACTGCAAAGACATGACACAGTCTTTGCTCATATACACAGAACGACAGCAACGTCTTTGCGCACACGCTGCAACTAATATACGACATTCACACAGTCACTGCGAAGGCACGATTCAGCTTTTGCGCATATACACATCTGTGCAACGCAGTAAATGGATCGATTTCGATTTTCTGATCGATTTACATGCGTCGCAAATACATAGATCAAAGCTCATCTAGTTCGTTCAGCTGAGTGATCATACAGCGAACTCGAAAGCTCACGTCGAAGTGATCAGCTTTCACAATTTCAATTTGTTTATATGATTACTTGATTATATAGACATGTCGCGCGCTTGTATGCGCACTCTAACGATTTGACTGCTCAATGAAAAGATATACAGCAGCGATTATGACTAGATTACATGTAATTTAGCATACATACAGCGCTTTAGTGCTACTATTTAGATAGATAGCATCGTGTTTCATAGTCTTAGACTGCATAAGCACGTAAAACTTGAAAGAAAAAGAAAAAAATCTCATTCTTTTTCAAATGCTTGATGAAGTGATGATTGCGTGATGTTTATTGTGTCGTGATGATTATGCTTTCTTGTCGAGCGCGTTTGAATGTCTTTGCGCTTTTTTTTCTTCTGTCTGTTGATTTACATATGTGATCATCTCATTAAAGAGCGAAACTATCATAATACAGTGATTCTTCTTTTCTAATAATAAGTTTATGCTTGAAAGTGAGTGATTATGCTTTTCGCTCATGTTTCAGCCTCATTTCAAAAGCTTCTATAAGCTTCGAGACATTTTTCATATCTTCACTCGATATTCATTGATCATATTCAATGAAATATTCTTTTCATTGTATCTTATAATATAAGATTTTCTTTCTTTTTCGCTTCTGTAGAATCTTTTCTATCTTTCATTCTTTCTCATCATCAATAAGCTTGAGTACAAGATAATTGAATATAAAGTCATCATTTAGTCTACAATTATACAACTTTAAAAGAAATACATGAAAGACAGAATGAACTCTATAAATGATTGAAAGATCAAGATGATACATCTGCTTGTTTATGAATTCTTGTATATGAAAGAACTCTATCATCTTATTTCATAACTTTTTACTCAACTTCTTCTGCTTCAGGTTTTTTGCTGATAGCATGACTAAATTATCAACATTAAAGAACTTAAACTTATGTTTTTGATTATAGTACTTTGTCTGAGCATTAATCGCGTTTTGTCATCATTGCGTCAACGTGTTTTGCACATCTTGCAGCATTTCAACGCATTCTTTTGCTGCTGACACTTCTTCTTTCATAGCATCATTCTCAATGTGTATGTCAAAGATTGACTTGTAATTATACATGACTTTAAAGAAACTACAGCTCAACAAAGAGTGTTTCATCTGATGATACATGAACTCAACTATGAGTAGAAGTGTAGCTCAGTCATCTTGCTTTTTGAAACAATACACTCTTAGATAATGTTTCAACATTTGATTCTATTATTCTGTCTGATCGTCTGTTTGCAAATGAAAAGTGATGCTTAGTCATCGTTTCATCTTGACATGATAGCAAATTTCTGATCAGAATGCATTGATAAATAGATTATCTCTATCAATAACTATATCACTTGAGATCTCATATCTTAAAGCAATCTTCTTGAAGAACAACTCTGCTAACTTTACAACAGTCAGAGTTTTCTTTGTAGACAGATAACGCGTCATCTTCATGTAGTGATCGACTATCATGAGAATCAAGTCATACACGACTTCTTTTCATTTACTAGGCGACAGATCTGTTATGAAATTCATAGTGATTTCTTTTCATGAATCTGTGAGTTGAAATAATGATCTCAACTCATCATATGATAAATGATGTTTCATCTTTACTCTCTGAGAAATGTTGCAAGTATTTATATACTTTTTGACATTCTTGATCATACTTTTTCAGTAATATTTGCAATCTAATAGCTCGCTGATTTTGTCAGCATCAAAATGCTTCGCTAATGAATCATCATGATGACGTTTCAACAGCTTTTCTCTGACAGAAAGATCTTCTGAAACATACAATGATTCATTGTACTCTATTATTTCTTAACTATTCAATGTTCAAGCTTTGATGTCACTCTTTCATATACTTGTCGTTTCGTCTGCTTTTAATCTCACAGCAAATTCATCTCCTTGCTGTATGTCATGATGTCAGATCATCAACTCGATTTAGAACATAAATCGTTGATATCTTAGATAATCTCAATTTATTGAACTAGTTCAATGAATCAAGTCATTAATCTAGTCATCGTCATTTTAATCTAGTCTCAGCAATTTTGTTTCAATCATCTCAATCGTATGCGTGAACTTCTGCAATCTTAAGTCAATAGAACTACTGTCTAGTCTTGATTCTGCTCGATTCATGTATATAAAAGTCGAGCTCTCGTTCTTTTCTTTTGCTCTTTGTCTTTCGTCTTGTACATTATTTGATGTATTGTCTTGTATCTAGATTTTATCAAAGTAATAATAATAATATCAGTCTTCTATATTAATAGTATTTCTAGTCTAGCTCAGTTTCTGACACTATGAAAGATCTACACTTTCTGCAACGTTTTCATATGTTGAAATCTCGTTTAGTTACTCTTTCACTCAAATAAAGTCATCTCACAATTTCTCAATCAATGATGAGTGTGCTGTTGAACAGTTTGCTCAAAGTATGATCAAAAATTCAGTTGAGATCTTTTGTGTAATGCAAGAGCTTCAAAATCAAGTTTGACAACATGATGTTATCACTTCATCTTTGTTCATCGTTTTCAGTTCTTCAGTCTATATAGAGTTGAATTCTCAGTCTCTCATGATGATAGTTCAGACTGTTGCACAAATCTTGAACAATCAATCTCTTCTTGTCATTCATCTCTCTGCAAACTTTGTCGCTGTCTTCATCGCTTTTAGATTCAAGAAACTTCTTAACATATCTGAGTATAAGAGAAACAAAGATCAATTGAATGCATGAAAGCAGAGTCTGATACAGCGTATGAACACAAACGATGATCATTATTTCTTTTATCGAGTCAAGATCATCTATGTTGAGTCACGACTCATCATAGATAAGAAAACTCACAATTTAATGAGTCAATATTGAGTCAATGATCTCTGTATCATTTTCATCTTCGCAGATTGATGACACAAATTACGTCATTGCTGCGACAATTATTTCACTTAAGTTGTCATCTTTTTCTGACAAAATCTTGATGAAACTCAATCATTCATCTTTCATCAATGAATTCAAGCATTCTTTGACATCAATGAAGAGCTTCAGCAACTTAAGCATCATCAATCTCACTTCATCTTCATTATTGTTTCATTTATCAAAGTCAAGAGCATCTTTGCATCAACTAGTAATTCTTTGAATTCAAAAATCATCATCTCTGTGACTGTTGTTTCAACAGTATCTTTATCTCTTTCTTTCTCATCTTTCAATGAGTCAATAAATCTAAACTTCGTCATTGTCATCGTTCAAGATAAGATTCTGATCATTTCTGAGATCAAGAAAATCTGCAACAAGTGAAAGCTGTACTACTACTGCAAGTTGCAACATTTAAGCAAAATTGTTAAAGAATGCTCAAATAAGAAGCTCTTTACTCTGCATATCATAAACATTTACGACAATGATGTTATCAATATAAATGAAGAAGTCTCGCTGTTCACAAGAAAAGTTTAGTTTCTGAGTTAAGTCATGCTCAGAAATCTGTATATATATCATTTTGTCTACTAATCTCAATCTTTTCATTCTCATTTCAATCATATAGAAAGTTTTCTGCTAAATCTGTCTTGAAACTCTTTGAATTCAATTCGACATTCAAAGATAGTCATATGATAGTATTTTATATTCTACGTCAAGCTCAATCTAGAGTTTTCATTCTCGCTCTGATTGATAATGAAGTTTTTGCTTATGTCTTTATGAATAAATTCTTCGCGCAACAACATTATCTTCTCTTGCATCAATTAACTCATTCTTGCAGACTTCAAGAATTTAATGATCAAGTTACTTTAATCAATGACATTATTTATGTTGTTGAAATCACAATGATTCTCAATAAACACATTAAAAGACTATTCTTTTATATCACTGAATTAAGTCAGTATCTTGTTATCATGAATCTGTCATGACTTTGTCATCACGTCATTGATGTCAATTTTGAGCATAATATTCTCATCTTGTCTTTCTTCTTCTGTCTTAATTATTGTTGCTCATTTCTCGTCAAGATTTATGATCTTAATTAACAAGAAGAAAATTTCTCATTTGAAGTTAACAAAGTAGCTTTCTTTCAGTCTCGCTCTCAATTCATTCACAAGAAGCAACTCAGTTCATGAATCATTCACAAGAAGCAATTCAGTCTACAGATTACTCACAAGAAGCAATTCAGTTTACAGATTGCTCACAAGAAGCAATTCAGCACTCAGTTTGCTTGCAAGAAGTAATTTAGTTTCTCATTCACTTGAAAGAAGTAACTCAGTTTTCAGTTCGCTCACAAAAAGTAATTCAGTTCTCAATTCACTTGCAAGAAGTAACTTAGTTTCTTATCTGCTCACAAGAAGCAATATAATCTCTCATTTACTCACGAGAAGTCAACTAATATTCAGCTCATTCACAAGAAACAAACTTCGTTCAGTCTTGTCTCTCGTCTGAGACAAGAAGCTTCTAGTTGTATTCTTCAAGTCATTCAAAAAAATACTCATCAAAAATCAAGTGTTAAAATTCTTTTTTCTTTAGAACTTCTGTTGTTTCTCAAGCAAATCAATTTGATTGATCTTCTGTACAACTTGACATAGTTGAGTTGAAAGCTTAAAGCTTTGATCATGCTGCTTATGTCAAAGACATTGAAGTGTTTAACATTATTCTAAAGAAAATCAATGTCTTCTTGAATCTTGAGTCAATCTCATCTTCTAGTCTAGATTCTGATGAGTCAAAATCGCGTCATGCAACTTTGACTATCTGTTCAAAGAACAGCTCAACTCTTGCTCAGTTCTCGTCTCGTTCTCAAAACAGTATGTATGATAAAAATCATCATTTGAATCTTCATCAAATGAAAAAGAAATTTTATTTAACTGCATTCATGACACAAGAAGATCTTGAAGTCTATCAACAAAGTAAGAATGTCGATTCAGTCACAATTCTATCGTTCAGATATTTTGAGTTTCTAGATATCTTCTTCAAGAAGAACGTCGATATCTTGTCTTTGCATCAAGCTCATGATCATGTCATACATTTTAAAGAAGATGCTCAATTCTCAGTCTTCGCTTTGTACAACATGAGTCGTGACGAAATTCTAGAACTTTGTCGTTATCTGAATGAGAATCTAAGCAAAGATTTCATTCAAGTCAGTCGCTCTCAGACAATCATCTCTGTTCTCTTTGTCAAGAAACTCGAAGAAGAACTTTGCTTCTGCGTGAACTATTGAGATCTGAATGCTATCACAGTCAAGAATCGATATTCTCTGCTTCTGATCTCAGAAATGCTGAATTGTTTAAGTCGAGCTAAAATCTTTACTAAGCTGAATATCATCTCTGCGTTCAATCGACTTTGAATCAAAGAAGAAGATGAAGCTCTCATCATCTTTTGCACTCGATTTGAATTATTTGAGTATCTAGTCATGTTCTTCGATCTATATAATGAGTCTGTCTCATTTCAGAAGTACATCAACAATACTTTTTACAAACATTTAGATAAGTTCTGTACAGCTTATCTAAATGACATCTTGATCTATTTTGACAATAAACTCAAGCATGAGATTTATGTCAAGCTCATTTTGCGAAAGCTGCAAGAAGCAGATCTTCAGATGAATACAATCAAATGCAAGTTTCACGTCACTCAAGTCTTGTATCTAGAATTGATAATCATCATTGAAGAGATCAAGATGAATTCTTTCAAGATAAACATCATTGTCAACTGATTCATCTTGATCAACGTTAAAGACATTCAAAGTTTTCTAGATTTCACGAACTTTTATAGAAGATTCATCTATGACTATAGTAGAATAGCTATCTCGCTCACTCATCTCATCAGAAAAGATGTATTCTTTGTCTGATTTCAGAAATGTCAGATTGCATTCAACATTCTTAAGAAAGTCTTCACTTTCAAGATTATTCTTCATCATTATAATTCAGATCACAAGATTGTGATAGAAATTGATGTTTTGAACTATGTGTTTGAAGACATTCTTTCTCAGTACAATGAGAATGAGATTCTTCATTCAGTCACTTACTTTTTAAAGAAGTATAATTCAGTCGAGTGTAACTACGAGATCTACGATAAAGAACTCATGATCATTGTTTGCGCTTTCAAGAAATGATAATCAGAGCTTGAAGACTTTATCTACTCTGTCGAGATGATTACAAATCACAAAAATCTTGAGTATTTTATGTCAATTAAGCAGTTGAGTTATCATCAAGCTCATTGAAGCGAGTTTCTGTCTAGATTTAACTATCACATCGCTTATTATTTCAACAAGATTGATGATAAGTTGAATGCTTTGATACGTCACTCAGAAAATCTTTCTAAGAAGAGAAATACATTTAATTCTTGACATCAATATCAACATCAAACAATTCTGAAAACTCATGTTTTAGACTTCAATATTGTTAAGAATCTCACTCTTGATGTCTTCAACATTAAAGTCATGAAGCTTTAATCACAAATCATCACTTTAAATTCAGTTCAGTTACATCTGTTTTCAATTATTTCAACATTCTTGCAAATTTTAGCTTTTATGAATTTAGAAATCGAAGAATTCAATGTTAAAAATATCAAGTCTCAGTTAAATTAAGACATTCTGAATCTTGATGAAGATTCTGCTGATATTTTCACTCAGACATTGTGAAAGTAAGTCAAAATCAATGATAAATTCGCAGCTCAGATAATTGAAGTGCTTCGCAATGAAGCATGACATCACAACAAGATCTTTCTAGTTAAGTGTGAAAAACATGAGAATCATTTGTACTTTCAAAAAAGAAAGTACATGCTCAACTCAGATAAACTACATCTTCATATCATTCAGCTCACTCATGATAATGTCATTGATGATTACTAAGAAAGAGCAAAAAGCTATGAACTGATCAGTTGAGTCTACTGATGATCAAACATTTATAAGTATGTTCAATGCTTCGTATGAAACTGTCACGTGTGCACACGTTTTAAGCTCTTTAAACAACAAACTCAAGAATGATTGCATCTTTTTTCAGTTTTCGAACGTCGTTGATGTGATATCTTCATGAACTATGTAGATTCTTTATCGCTCAGTATCTTCATGAATATCACATATAAATATGTTCTAGTCTTCATTGATTGTTTTATCAAAATGAGACATTTAGTTCTCATCACTTTTATGAAAGTTGAAGAAACTATCAACTGCTTTTATGCTCATGTTTGAAAACATCATGATTTACTCAAGTTCTTCATGTCTGATTAAGACACACAATTCATCTTCAATATTTGAAAGCATATGTGTAAAATGTTGAAGATAGACGTCAAGTTATCAATGATGTATCACTTTGAGATTGATGATCAAATCAAGAGAGTCAATGCTGTCATGAAGCATTATCTTCAAGTCTTTGTCAACTACATGCAGAATGACTGAGTTAAGTGACTTTCTGAAGTCAAATTCATCATCAATAACACATTATCATCAATCACTTTAGCATCACTCTTCTTGATCAATTTGAATCAGAACTCACGTTTAGACTTCAAGTCTTTTGAATCTCTGTTTAAGAATCTTACATCTCAAGCTTGAGACAAGTTAATCAATGTCAAAGAGTTCATCAAGAAGATGAAGAAACTAACTGAGCATTTACGTGATGAGATGCTTATAGCTCATATCATCTACGAATTCAATGTCAATCTCTCTTGTCGTTCTTGTTCTAGATACTTCATTGAAGATGAAGTCTGACTGAATGCTTGCAATCTCAGCATCGCTCATCTTACTGTCAAGTTAAATGATCATAATGTTGATTTCTTCAAGATCAAACATGTTTTCAAGAACAATTCTCTGATCATCAAGTTAAATCTTTCAGCATTCATGAAGATTCATTCAATCTTTCATGTCATTCTTTTGAATCATATCACAAGTGACTTTCTTTCAAGTTAACGTCAGAAACTTCAAAAACTCATTATCATCAAAAATAATGAAAGATTCTGATATGTAAATAGTATACTAAACTTCAAGCGTGATAGATGCTATAATTCATCTTTGCTCAAGTATTATATCAATTGAAAAGATTACTTCTTTACTTAAGAGTCTTTTCATCTTTTGAATAATTGTGAGCAAATGCTTGATGAATATCATCTCGTCAATTCTGTCGTCAAAGAATCACATATACTGTCGTGTGTAATGTTTCAATGTCAATGTCAAGAACTTTAAGTTCAATCTTCATCATTTCAATTCAATCTCAATCTGACTCAGATCTTGTTTAAATCTGACTCAAACATCTTGTTTAAATCTGATTCAAATGTGACTCAGATGTATTTTAATCTCGTCTGTGCATCATTACATTAAACTGCATTTCGTCTCTTTCCTACTTAAATCTGACTCAGATCTTGTCTAGATTTAATTCAGATATCTCGTCTAAATCTGATTCAAATGTGACTTAAATGTGTTTCAATTTCTGTGCATCATCACGTTAAAATGCATCTCATCTCGTCTTACTCTTCAGACATCTTGCTCAGATCTGACTCAGATGTGACTCAGATTTATTCTAGTCTTGTCTGTGCTTCATCACATTAAAACGCATTTACATCAATTCTCATCTTGTTTCAATCTTCATTTTTGATTCTTTCTCATCTCATCTTGTTTCTTCTCATTGTCTCACAGAAACTCAGTCTTGAAGAGAGAAGTTACTGTCATGATGTCAAATAATCAACTCAATTTAAAACATAGATCATTAATATTTTAAATAATTTCAATTCATTAAACTAGTTCAATGAATCAAGTCATCAATCTAGTCATCATCATCTTAATCTAGTTTCAGCAATTCTGTTTCAATCATCTCAGTTGTGTGTGCAAACTTCTGCAATTTTAAGTTAATAAAACTATTGTTTAGTCTTGATTCTGCTCAATTCAAGTATATAAAAGTTGAGCTTTCATTCTTTTCTTTCACTCTTTGTCTTTCATTTTATACATTATTTGATGTATTATCTTGTACCTAAATTCTATCAAAGTAATAATAATAATATCAGTCTTTTATATTGATAGTATTTCTAGTCTAGTTCAGTCTTTGACATTGTAAGATCTTGATGAGCTCAACTATAAATTTACTACTAAAGTTGTATATTGTTTCATGAATTGTCAATACTTTGACAATTGCACATGAAATGAGTTGTTTGCAATCAACAGTTTCAGCAACAGAATTAAGCTGTTTCTCAGCTACGTTGTGATCTCTATGAATTAACGTTTCAATGTCTGCGCTTCTTGAAGTTGTTGATTCAAATTGAGAGATTTTATCTTTCAAGAAATGTACTTTATCTAAATGTGTTTCTTGCACTGCTAAAATCATAATCTTCAGCAGCATACTTCTGATATGCATTGCTGAACATGTACTCATGTTTTCACTGATACTGTGAACAGACATTTTCTTGACTTCGTTAATCACTCATGTACAGTAGATTTCATCTTGCGATTTGCTTTCAACATGTTTCGCTGAATATCTTTATTCATTGACACTGTGAACAAACGTTTTCTCAACATCATTAATCACTTATGTTCATCAATGAGTTTCATCTTGCAGTTTGCTTTCAACATGTTCTGCTGAATATTTGTTCATACTTATACTGTGAACGAACATCTTCTCAACATCGTTAATCACTCGTATACAGTATAGTTCTCTGATCGCTACGAATATAAAGTTTATCTGCAATTTGTAAAAAGTGACAGAGACAGATTTTAGCGCTTTTAATGATCAATATCTCAAATATTCATTTAATCTCATGTTTCAGATTTGCGTCACTTTTAGCTGATGCATATTTATAAAAGCGTCAACATCTTTAAAACTTCTAAGAGCGCAGTATGTTTATTTATCATTTGATTCAACAAATATGATTTTGACATTTGTAGCAATTAAAGTCGCAATGTTGAATAATATCATTGAAGCATGTAATTCACTGTTATCTTTGCATGATTTTTCTTTGTTAGAATCATCATCAATAATCAAGCTGTCAACTGCGTAATTATCATACATTACAAACATAGCTCTAATGTCACACAGACTGCTTAAAGTGTTCAATGTATCTTTTGTTCTTTAATAATCAATGTCATCATAAACGTCTTGATTGTTCTTCTCAATATTGTCATTCTTTTCTTATTGTGCATTCACATCACTTTTAATACTATGTTCTCTCATCACAGCATTTATGACATAAGCGCTTACGCATTCTTGAGCAAAATGTTCAAAATGTTTGATCAGTGCGCTTGCATCACTATCAGTATCATGTTTTCTCATGTAAGCACATGCGGCAGAAGTGCTTTCGCAGTATGAAGCAAAATATTCGCTTTGTTTGAATTATTTGATTATAGTGACTATTGTGCTTAAGTTCTATTCTTCTCTAATTTCTCTCTTTTTGCAAGTTATGTTCATGATGCTTTTCTTTCTCATCTTGCGCATGAAGCTTTCATATTTCTTCTCGTCGCTTAAAATCTTGTCTGTCTTGTCTGCTTTATATCACAAACATTTATTCTTCTTCATGTTTAAAACATTTTACAAGTCATCAAACTTTCATTCTCAGCTGATCTTAATCATTGTTGACTCGACATCATTCTATTGTGCTATCATGAGTTTATATTCATTGCTTTGCAATATGATACGTGATTGATCTTTAATTTGTAATGTAAAGTGAGATCTCTTGCTAAAAGTTTACTTCTTGATGACTTGAGCATCATCAGTCGATGATTCATTCTCTGTGTTCAATTCGATCAATTTCTTTTATACAGCGTCAGTGATTGAAGATTTAGTTACAAGTTGTGATATTTACAGCTTCATTTGATAACACTACGTTAAAGACAAGTGACGTTAGTTTCAAAGATTGAAAGATGAAAATGCTTTTTGAACTCAAGAGTATTTTCTTATGACTTGCGTTTAAATTGAGTTGCACGTCATTTTTTAACTCATATAATGAGAGATTATCAAAACAATTAACGTATACATTAAGTACAGCTTGAGTGTTCATAGTTGCTTTGATATCATTATTATTGATCTGTTGCTTGATACAACATAGCAGAATCTTCAATATTAATTGTTGATGCTCGCAAACTTGTTGATTTCATGTCACATTGATGTGCATTCATGTCGCTGTGTGTTATCAAGTTCAGCTTCGCTTCAATCACTTTAGTCATTGATATATGCAAATGTTCACTTACTCTTCACGTTTAATTTCTCAAACTTGTCTAATCTGTGCTCTTCTGATTCATATTCTCATATACAATGAGTGATCATTGTCATTGCGATGAGAACGACATTAGTAGAAAGTGAATCAAAGAATATCTTCGAGTATTCTTGATATGCTATTTCATCTCTGACTTTGCAGTAAATCTTCTGAATCAGTACATTTATTATGATTCTTACGCAGAATCTGTCTTGAAAAGTCTTTTCACATTAAACGATGTTGCAATCTTTGATTAGTACATATCTTTTCACACGCAAAGTCATCATTATCTAGCAGAATTTTTGTCAAATTCTTTCATTCTTTTCTTGTAAATTGCTTTTGTCAATTGTATTCACTCTCGACTATGATTTGTACTCAACTCAGTACACTAGATCATCACATTTCAAAGATGTTGTATATTTATTTATTATAAGTCTTATTCGTAACGAAAGATTTGAGCATATTATCTTTCGAGTTTCTCTCATCATTGAAATGTTCTCTACTTCAGAACGTTTGTGATCTAACTTCTTGTCTAAATGATTTGTGATATTCTTTCACACTTCTCTCATTTTCTCATTAAGTCATCTCTTTTTGAAGTCTGATCATGAATTGCTATTGCTATCAACATGATCACTCAATATTCACGTAAGTAGATAACGAGTGCAAACTTCAACAATTGACTCATGATCAACGATGAAGTTGCATTTAGTTCAACGTGATATCTTTTCTCATAAATATGATTATTGATTCTCAGTCTGCATCATTGATATCATCATCATCAAAATCAATTCTAGTATGTCTGTTATTGATTGATTGAAAAGAATCAAGCTGTTTAATGTTGCATACATTGAGTTTTTGAAATGTCATGACAACTTCACGAAGATACTTTCATTGAATGCTTTGACAGCATTCAATTTTGTCTTTTTTTGAATTAGTCATATATTCTTTTGAATTCTTAAGTGAGTTATTACTTCAAGAGTGACACGTCTGTCTTCATTGAAGACTTTTCTCACAGAATTGCTGTTGCTTGAGTCTGTTGCAATCTTGTTGTCATTGTGAGTTTCTGTGTGTTCAACTGTGTTACGCTTTGACGATGATAATGTCTTGAAGTTGCTCATGTGACGATGTCTTTTCTGTAATGTCACTTAGTATCTTGATAAACTCATCATTATAAAGATTGATGTATTCTTATGTTGCATTCAAGATGAGAATCATTTGATGTGATTCAACAATGTATGATTGTCAAGAAAATCTATGCAACAAATGATTGAGAAGAAGAATAAAAAAGAATGTCAGATTGTGAACGATTTTTTCTCATGATAAGAGAGAAATTTATCTTATTTTGAGCACTAAGAATAGTTCATTTGATCTTGATAAAAGTTCATTGAATCTTTATTGATGTTGAATGAACTATAAGTCTTGTCATTGATTCTTGAGATTTCTCAATTATGACATGATCTCACTATGTCATTTTATACTGAAAGTCTTGAGCATGAACATGTTTTCTACAAGCATTCTACATAATTTCTTCAGTGATCAGCTGCTTGAATCAAGTATCACAAGAAGTTTGAAATCTACAATCATTGTTTGCCGCAGATTGAATTGTAAAAAGAAAGTGAATAGACTTGTTTGCATGCATTTCTTTCAATGCTGTTTTTCATTCGCGCTCATTGCTGATATATATTCTCGCGAATTCAGCTCGATTGTATATCATCATATTTGTGACACAGTCGTAATTCAGCTCATTCTTAATCAGCTTTATAAATCTGTCATATTTCATGTCATCAATGCAAATCAAATTCTTCATTAATTCATGTTTAAAAAAATCTTGTGATCTGCAGCATATGCTACAATTGAGATCATAATTGATCTGTATTATAAGAATTTTGACTGATCTGACTGATACTGATTGAGATCTTTTGAGATCTCATTCGTCACAGATAACATAACTCAAGAGATGTGAGTGTGTCTTCAGTTGAGAAAATGATGAAGAATTGTACTTGAGATTGTTTCATCATGTTTCTCTGATTCTGAGTCATCTTCTTACATTGTAATTTGATCGCTGTGTCATGAACATTAACATAGAATCACTTCTTGATCTTGCAACATCATTGAATATAATATGAAACTCATGATATATGACTTCAAATGTTGATCTGAGAGTCTTTTTCAACTTGTTTATATTTAGCTTTCATTCTATAAGCTGTAGAAATTTCATCTGATCTTGTATTCACATCTTCAATTGCATGTATTCAGACTCATCAATGTTGAGTTCTTCTTTCACTTTGTTTATTGATCATTTGTAGTGTACATACTCTTTACATGACATCTTCGACAATGCATTCATTATACTAAACAGAAGACTTGATGTTTGTTGAATCTTTTTGCATCTGTGACTAATGACTGCACTTATCACAAAAAACTTTAGCATCAGCGATTCATAACTTCAGAATTTGATTGATGTCACACTCATTACATCTTGTTCATGTGATAATTGATGTCAGCTCTCAGTGATCTACTTATTGCTTAAGTTCTCAACTAAATCTATGAAATACATATTGATTATCTAGAGTTTACTACTGAGTCACTCACACTTCTTTATAACACAATCGCTCATAATCATCAAGTCAATTTGATTTTTCAGATCAATTCATTGATACAATTGACTTTGATTGATTGACATCATGATATCAAATTTGTAGCTGATGATACTCTTGCAACAAGTAAAGCTTTGTTTGCTATGTATATTTCATAAGAACACAGCTCTTGTGAGATTAGACTCTGATTTTAGTTCTCATCAGTTTGTAGTTGAGACTTCTGTTCATCAAGAAAAATTTAATTGAGCAAAGTCAAGAGATGATTATAGTTCTTAGTTAATTAATCATGTAGAATCGTTAACTTTGATGATTCTGTATATGCTCTGAGACATAAACATAATACATATACATTGTTTGATTTTTACCTGTAATGAGATTGAATCAATTTCAAATATCTTCAGCTTTCGCATTTGAAGTAATATTCTGTTACTTTCGTTTCTTTATGCAAGAAATTCTTCTTGTAGATTGAATTGTATAAATCTCAGTCGCTGAAGTTATTAATGTAAAAGAACTTGTTTTTGTTTGATTCGCTACGACTATTGTTTGCTGATACAACATGCACACTTCTCAGAATTGTATGCAAATGAAAAAATCGACTAACTTCAAGAAAACGAGAATTTTTGATGTTATCTTTAAATCAATGCTCTATCTTAATCATTTCATGCACAGCATGTTGAGTTCTTTCATTGCAAGGTTTGAGTAGTTCAACGAGAACATCATTGTGTTGTAGCTCATTATTTTTGTTGTCTTGACGCAACAAATTTATAATGAAAAGAATAAGTCGTAGCTGATCAGACAGTTAATCATTTAACAAAGTTGATGCTTTAGTCATCTCTTTTAATCTCTTCTGAATCAGAACATAATCACGTCTTCAAACTTTCTTCTTTTTCTGTCAGTTCAATGAGCAATATACTTTATCACTGACAAGATTCTCTAAGTTGTTGACATCTTTTTCGTCTCATTTTCAGCATTGAAGTGACTCATGAACGCTTACGTAGTATGATTCAATTCAGATCGAGTCTTTTTTCTTTTTATTCAACTCTTTATCTGATACAACTTTCTTGTCGACTATGTTGTGACACTCACGCATGAAGACTGTTAACGTGTCAAGAAGTTTCTTCATGTTCAGAATTTTAACTAAGATTGATGCATGACATCATAACTTTGAATTGAGTTCTGTCTCTTGTATTTGATTGCATTGTTCATGAATGAGTGCATCTTGAATTTTATGAAGATTAAAGACATAACTGAATCATGTTATTATAGCAGTCAATGCATGCTTGTTAATCTTGCTCTGTCTTGTATCTCTGTAAAGAAGAATATCTTTTATTGCAAGAAGATTCAGATGTTGAGTATTATGATGCAATAACTGTGTTTGAAACGTGTCTTGTTTGTTGATGCAATCGAAAAAGATCTTTATTAAATACTTGTGTGCAATCTCATTGTGCTTTGTATTGAAATTATCAGCACTATTATATCTTTGAATCTGACTTGCATAATGTGTCATCACATGTAATTTTGAAATGTTGAAATGATTGACGTCTGTATCTGAACGCTCAGATCGCAAATGACGAAAAACATTCTTTAACTTGTTCAATCAAAAAAACGTATGTTCAAGATATTGAAGAATTTCTTCATCATGCAAATGATACTGAACAAGTATCATGAAGTCTATCACTGCTTGAGCGAAGTGAACTGCTGCAGATGTTCTCGTGATCAGAAGCGATGCAATGACTGATATAAATTGATATACAATCAACTTTCAATCTGCATCAATTCATTTCTTAATCGTACTGTATTTGACAAATCTCTTCATGTCTTTAAATAATGAAATGACGTGAAATCTTTGATTCAGCTGAGCTGTTTCTGATGCATCGTTTAGAGCTAATCTGATTTCTTTTCTTCTTCAACTTGTACAAACACTTTCGTTGATGATCTGACTGAGTCATAACATCAGATATGAGATGATTCTCTTAAGTAGTTGATGTAACACATTTATCATCATTGTCTCGTGAATATTGATAAACATATGTGATCATGCAAAGTTTTTCATTGAATGTATTTAAGCAAAGTCATTCTCAATCATATTGTTCTTTTTTTGTTGTCTCTGTTGATTTCTAATGAATGCATGCATTTGAATTGATCATGTTTTGTTTAAATTTTCATGCTCATGAGATGACACTTGACAGATAAAGCATTATTGATTCATCTTGATGTCTGTGATTAATACTTGTTTCTCGTAGTTCATCATGAACTCAACGATTATCAAATAACATTGTCTTATCTTATTTTTTATGCAAAGAACAGAAATGTCGTTTCTGATCGTAGCTTCAACAACTGTTACATATGAGATCATGTATTAATGCATGATGATACATGTTTAACGTACGCTTGAGTATAATTGATAACATCATGTGTCAAATCTTTGACTTAATATCATCATCATCATTGTCAACTATAAGAAGAAATCTCAAAAGAATCAATCTCGATCGTTTTTAAGCATGTCTTGTGCATCGATTTAGATTTTCTATTGTTAGATATATAAATCATGCAGATAGATCATCTCAATGCTCAGTCAAGACTGTCTTATTGATGAAAATTAACAGTGATATCACGATAGCATCATCAGAAAGCTTCTTCTGCATTTCTCATCATCAATCAGCAGTATGCATCTCGTCATAGACTTGAAAGTTGTTAACATTATAATGTTGAATGAATGCATAAATCAGCTCATCTTGAAATGATGAGTGACTCAACAAGAATCAAAGTGTCTTGATGATGTCATGATACAAAATACAGTGCTGCTTTTCTTGAACTTCTTTGTAACTGAATTCAACTGTGAATGTTCAAGAATATCATTTATCGTTTTCAACATCATATGAAATCTGATGTAGAAGTGTCAATCACTTGTTCACATCATGAAAGCTGACATGTTAATGTAAGACTCACAAGCGCAAGTCTTGAAAAAATCAATTAACACTGTCTTTGATAATCTTTGTTTAATGAAGTAAGTGAGCAAACGCGTAATTCACTTTGCATTGAAATAAATAGTATTGATTATTGTTTATGTTCTTGATCGTTTGAGAATTTGAGCTCAACGACTCTGATACTTTCTTTAACATGTCGACTGTTGTTTTGACATCACGATCAGTTGTCTCAATGAAGATTTCAACTCGCAATGCTGATAATGTGAAGAAAAGTTCAGTTTGAAGTTGTATCGTTTCAATTCTTAATGATATATGTTTCATATTTTGATTCAAATCAGCGCTATTCATCTCAATGTTCATATGCTCTTCTGCAAAATCATCTATTAACATATATTCTTGATTTTCGTCTTTGATGTTCATCTGAACATTCTCATCGTGAAAATCATTCGAGTTTGAACCTCATTCTGCAGTCTCATGATCACGTCAGATGAGTTGCATCAAATTGCATGATGATGATTTTGATGATGATGATAACTTTCGTCAGAGAATTTTTCGCGATCAATCATGCAAGCGAACATGACAGTGATAAAGATGATGTTCAAGCTCGCTGATGTTGTTTATCTTCATTTCACATAAAGAGCATACGCGTTGCATTATCTGTAAGTCTTTGATTAGTGTTTTTATATAACTTGTACAAAGTAATGATAAATTGTAATGATTCTTTACGCTCGACTGTTTATCTGTGCATGAAATGTCAGTAACGAGATGAATTGAAAAATGTCAATTGCAAAGTCAATGAATCACATTTGTTCAGAAGTTATTGACTTCAATTTGAACTTAATAGTTAAGATATGTAAATCATATAAACTATATTTAGCTAAATCATAAAGAGAACGAAATCAATCACTTGAACAAATATCATCATTATTCTCATGATCTAGCTATTGTCACTCATGATGTGATCATCTAAATCTTTTATGAGATGAAAGTAATGATTACTAAAGTGTTATATATCTCAAGTCGAAGCAATCTTCAGAATTTACAAACTTTATCTTGTCATCGTTATCTATCTCGCTCTTGTCATGACTTGATGAGTAACTCAAGAAATATATGACTATGCATTTATCTTCTTCATCTTTATTTGAAACTCTCTGATAGTATGTCAATTACGCTTAAACTCATCGTTGCTTCTTCTGAGCTTATCATAAGTGCAAGACTGCTTAGATTTTATAGTCATCATTATCTGATGTACAATAAAGATTGAGAAAATTCAAGTATCAAAGAATAAAGACTTGAACTTAGATGAAGAAATTAACTGATTGACAAATGTAAAGATGAGTTTATCAGTCAAATAAGTGACAGTAACGAGCGAAGATAATTGTTGATGATGAGATGACATTGAAGATGATGTAGTTTTGTTTCAAAAAGTCTTTCATCTGATGATTCTTCATGTGACATCGACTGTTTGTTTGAGTGACAACAAGAATTTTGACACATCTGATAACACATCTTGATTGAACTCATCTATTGCTACTGTCAATAATTAGATCATGAGTTCAATTACAATGTGCATATTAATGAATCAGATGTTGCTGCATACATCAACTTCAATGAAAGTGTACTTGATGATGTTGCACTATAGACAATGTCTGCAATGAACTGACTGCTTGATGAAAACTTCAATTTCATCAATAAATCTTCATTTCTTGAAAATGAATGAAGTCGTTTGATGACTAGACTGAATGAAGAGTTGTTGTAGTCAATCTTTTCGTCATCTCTCGCGATTGCTGTTGCTTAATATCATATCATTTTCGATTTTATTGCTTTATGAGAATAATTTATATCTTGATGATAACAGATGCAAGTGAAGTTTTTACACTGCTCATGACAACATTGTCAACAAGTAAGAAGATCAAGTATGTATGACTCGTCTCTCTGCAAATACTTCTTATGTTTGTTCTTTAAATGCTTTGCATGAGTGATATCGCTGATCTGAACGAAAGCAATCAGTTAGCTGATACACAGAAGAAGTAATTTAAAATGATAATTAAGATTTCATCTCTTAACACTTGTATCTTTCTGTCTTTTCTTGATACTTTGAACTCAAAAGAAGTTTCATCATTTGTGATATAATTGCTGAGATCTTTGCAAGTTCATGAACTGATCAATTCGATGATGAACTCTCTCTTGTCATTATTTTGCAAATGAAACAGTATATTCTTCAGATCTCTTCAGTCGTTGCATCTCTTCAACATTTTTATCATCTTGATTGATTGATTGAAGCAATGAACAATAGTTTGATTGCAAAGCGAAAAATGCGTGTAGTTTCAGTTGATACATCAGTCGAAGATCAAACAAGATTGATCGTTATGTCAAAGCTCAAAGTCAAACTCATTTGCATAATTGAATACTTTTGTATCTGAGTCGTGTGAAATCTTTCTATCATCAAGTACGATTGTTCAGTTTACAACGTAAGACAGATCATATACATCTGAATCATTATCATGAAAGTTTACAGACTTCTCAATCATGTTCTCATTTATTTCTTCATCATATATTTCAAGATCAATTCTGTTCTTTCAACTGTTATTGTTGACACTCAAGATCTGCTTGAATCGATGCTGTGTATCATGTTTGAGTCGTGAGTTCAAATCAATAAATAAAACAGTATTTTTAAAAAGATACTTGATGTCTTTCAAATTAAACTGTTTGTCTTACGACTTTGTTCTATTTGTTTGCTTCGAAACATTCAATATTCTCTTTATGACTACTTTTTCAACAGATTCAAGAGATGAATGAAGTTCAAAAGTAGTATTTCTTCATCTTTTAACATGTTGAGTAGTGAAAGCTTGTTTAGCACTAATCGTGATGTTTCATATGCATTTAGTCGACACTATCTTCATGATAGTGTTATTTAATGTCTATTAAGTCACAAGTAATGCAAAGAGCGATTGAGAAGAAAGTGAAATTATGCAATACGTTTGAAAAATTGAAGTGCATAAGATTCAATGAACTTGAATAGTGATTCTTTGAATCTGCTTTAATTTAAGAATGTCGTTCTCTAGCATCTTGATTCAAAGAAAATTTCTTGACTTTTTCTGCTGTCAAATCAACAACGACATCACATTTCAATAATTCTATGATGATGATCATCTCATTTTTCAATCATGTGAACTATGATTTGCATCATCAAACGCTTGAATGTAATTTTCACAACAAAATGTTAAAGCTGTGCTACTCATGAGAGACTTCAAACAGAGTGCTTATCTTCGCGACTGTATTCAGAAAGTGATTGATAGTAATGTGAAAGTTATGCAATCATTAAATGAGTAGATGCAACACATCTTGATTGAACTACATGATTGATCTGCTCACTGACAATAAATGAATTGCTGTGATTCGTGATGCTCTTATGAAAGCGCTTGCTATCACATTCTCATGAATTGCAACAGTAAAAGTGACAGACAGATTTGTTTGAAAGCATTATGACTTGCAATGCAATACTGATTTTGTTAACAGACATTATGATGCTAGAAAATAATCAGTTATGCTTTCTAAGCAAAGAAAATCTCGATTCAATATAAATGACTGACTATCTTGACAGATTCTGATTGAATTATGAAGATACATATTATATTTTCACTATGAATTGATTTATTCGTCTCGAAGAACGTTCTCAGTATAGTCACGAAAGTTGACAAATGATCATTGCAGAAAGACTTAACATGAAGAATATGCAGATTGATGAAGATGTGACTGAGATGTTTACGATGCAGCTTGTTTGCTCATGTCTCAGAGCGAAACATGATAAGCGATAAAAATGCAAACAATATTTACTGTATCATTTCTACTATATTATTAGCTTGAATATAGTGAAGAATACAATGTAGATAAGCATGATTCAATAAAAGATGAATAACAACTTTGTTGTTTTATGAATGAAAAATAATCATCGTATCAAAATTGAGATCAACACTTCTATCATTTTAATTATATTTAATAGAAGAATACAATTCATCAACAAGATCTTACTCACTTTATTCGAGTGTGTGCTTTTTTAAGAAACTCAACTTTCAAGATATCATAACAGTTAAATCAGAATCATTTTCATCTTAGAGACTTTCTAACTTTCATCACAATCAGATAATAATCTCAATTCAAGCTGTGATCATCAAGATCAATCTTTCAACTTTAATTCACATCAGTCTAGAATTTTACATTCTGCAACTTTATCTCACTTTCTATCTTTCATCACAATTAAATAACAATCTTAATTCGAGCTGCAACTGTTAAGATCAATCATTCAGTTTAGATTCACATCAGTATAGAATTCAACATTTTGCAATCTCATCTTATTTTATCATTGTACATTCTACAATCTCACTGCTTTTTATTGCTTTTTCACATTTAACAGCTTAATATTATTTCACATCATTACTCTATGTCTTTTGACAAACATCTCATCATGATGTTCAAAGAAAAGTTCAAAGCGATATCAACAGATAAAGATGCAGCGACTGATATCATGTATCACACATCTCAGATAATGAAGCTTAAGAATGACAATTTCACTATCTTCATCTTGAATAATGAGAAGATGATGCAGAAAGCAGATTTAGCTGAGCATCAGAGCATCAAATTTGTCATCTTTCAAGTTAAGATTATTTTTGAAATCAATAAAGTAGTTGAATCAGCAATTGATGCATTCGATTCTTTAAATGAAAGTCTTTATGTTACTTGCAAGATTGTGACGAAGATCTTGATAAACTAAACATTCAGCATTCGCTTTGACATTAAATTACATCAAGTCACATCATTGTTATTCAAGAGCTGTCTTTCTGTTCATGACATCTTACATAACTGAGTCTTTCGCTTACATTCAAATTCTGACATTCGCGAAGTTATCATTGCAAACTATTCAAACATGTCTCTGTTGCACACTTCTTATCTTGAATTCATGTTTTTCATACACAACATCAATGATTTAAAGATCAAGAATCTGCGTCGAGATGAATGAATGACTTTTCTTGAATTTATCTTCAGATTGATTTCAACTCATACTCAGTTGATTCTGCTTGAGAATCATGAAGATTTATCAGTTCTTCAGAATATAGAGAACACACTCAAAAAAGTCTTTGATTTGTCAGAAGATTGCACAGTCAAGCTGAAGATCTTCATTTTAATGATTGAACAAGATATGTTTTTGAATCAGTATTGAAAATTCAACAGTAACATCAGAATAAAGTGAGACTTTTCAGTGTTCAACATGTGATTCAGTCAATCTAAAAATCACAAGCATATCATTCAAGTAAAACAAGTGACTTCAAAGAAGAATCGTTTAACTATTTATCTATCATATCGACGCACTTATCGCAATGACAAAAAGTGCTGACTTATCAAAGATTTCTTTAGACTATAGTCAATGAAGACACAGCGAGCACTGATTGCAAAGACTCAAACATTGCTCTGCGAGTTGCGTGCACTCATTACATTCACAAGAACAGACAAGAAGTATGTTGATTTGCTGTGTCTTTTCAATCACTTCAACTATCAATTTGACTTGAAGAATCACTTTGAAGTGCAGATCAATGATGATAAGTGAACTGCTATCATTATTGTTAAATTATTTATTTTCTTCAACATGATAGATGTGAGCGTAACTTTTCATCATTCTCTCATCAAGACAGATTGAAGCTCAATTGAGTTGAAATTAACGTTCGATCTTCGCAGACGTAAGCAACAGAATGATGATAAACAAGTACTTTAGTATTGTCTTTTCAATGCATCAAATGTGATTTCAGTTCATTCAATCATGTCTGATAAGCTCGACAGAATCAAAATAGCGACAATCAGAATTCTTAATTCTGCTCATATTGACGAGAAATATTGTGAATACAACGATCGCTTTTACGATATTATACTGAGTCAGAATCTTCATATCAAATTCACATCAATTCTCTTCAAAGACTTGAATCTCTCGATTACTTTTGCTGAGTAAAATATCGAGCTGAATAAGTTTCAGATGTCAATCATGCAATATCTTCAGAATCTCTCTAACGATTTTGATCTTATCAAGAAACTCTTTGAAAACGAAAAGAAATTAATGAATGTCGTTATCACAATGTTACTTTTAAAGCTGAGCAAGAAAGTCAAAGTGCTGAGTTTGTTCAACAACACAGCTGATACATTCATTCTCAAACTGAATGAATAGCTTCAACGACTGAAAAATAAAGACATCATTCTGATAAATAAAAAGATCATTCATTTTCACTTGCAGTTTACTGAACGTCAGATAGTCGCTCAAGACAGTCACGCGTCTCACTCAGTAAACAACAATCTCGCTCGACAATGATGAAATGTCTCTCACGAGTTATCTGATGTCTTCTATGATTAGCTGACACATCAAATTATCGATCAGAGCAAGAAAACTGTACATGACATTAAAAATCATTGATACAAATTGCATCAGATTAGTCTTGACACTCTGCTTCTAAAAGTCATGAGTTTAAGCAATCATTCGATGAATAAAATGCAATCTCAAAGTCAACAGAGTGAACAGAGTGACAAGTAGCATGAGGCACAAGATTCTTCAATTGTACAAATCAACAATGAAGAAGTCAATATGACTCACGAAGATTTCAAAAGCAATGAGAATTCATTCAATATGAATTACAAAGATCTTAATTTTCATGTCACACGTCAATTCTTGAAGCGAGATCATGAATTCAAACGTCGTATGCTTCAGAGAATTATCAATGTCAAGCTTAATAGAATGAACAATGAGACTGAGCATGACGTTGTTATTAAGACTTTCTGCTCATACTTTCAAAGAATCGAGATGAGAAAAACTCTCAACATGAAAGATCAAGAATTCTTTCAGCGCATTGAGATTGAGCTAAGTGTGAATATTCTTGAGCATAACGTGAGCGTTGTTGTCTGCACGCTGATCAACTTCAACACTATTATGCTAAAAAAATTCAAAGAAGATCATACTGTCGTTCAGAAAGTTGCAAGAATCGAGAACGCAAAGATCTTTATTGCTATGATTCACAGCAACAATTTGATGCATATGTTCAATGATGATGAGCAACTTCAATTGATGAAAGAAAACATCAAGAATAATTGCTTCACGCATTATATAAACAGAAGTCTATTTGAACATTTGATTATGCTTGAATACTTTCATATGCTTCTCACTGAACAGTATCACGCAATTCTCATCATAGATGACATTGTATTCACTGTCTGATACAAAGCTCAAATGCAGTTCTCAGTTGACTCTTCACTTCAATTCAATATGACTATCATAATCATTATATTGAAGAGCTTTTGCAAAATAAAATGATCATTGACATTTCTCAATGTCAATGAAATCAACATAAGAATCGATGCATCTTAGTTCAAGCAGAATGAGATTGAAGTCATTGTAGCAATCAAGCTAGTCAAGATTTACGCTGAAGTCGAGATATCTGTTAAGAACATCATCATTCTCACAGAATATACTGCACAAGTTTAGCTATTGAAGAGAAGTTTAGTTTCAGACTCGAAAGTTTAAAATGTTAAAGCATACATGGTTGATTCTTTTCAAGATGAAGAAGCTTCTGTCATCATTCTATGTATGATGAGAATCAAGAAACTTGACTTCATGTCTCAATTCAATCATTTTCTGACTGTCTGTAATCATGCTTGCGACTCATTTGTTATGTTATGTAACTATGATGAATTTCAGCATGATTATGCTTGTAATTTACACATGATACAACATGTTTAAAATCTGTTCTTGATCAACAAAGTTTACAAGAAATACTCTAGTCAACAAGAATTTATCGATTTCATGAAAACAGAGCGTCAATTTCAAGAGCAAGAGTTACAATGAAACGAGAATAAAGCTTGATATGCAAGCGAAAATCAAGCAACAAACTCTTCAGAAGAGCAAGAGCATCATCAGAACATGAGCGAAAATCAAGTAATAAATCTTTCAGAAGAGCAAAAGCATCATCAGAACACAAGCGAAGATCAAGCAATAAATTCTGCAGAAGAGCAAGAACATCATTAAAATGCAAGTGAAGATCAAGCAATAAATTCTGCAGAAGAGCAAGAGCATCATCAGAATGCAAGCGAAGATTAAGTAATGAACTCTGCAGAAAAGCAAAAGCATCATCAGAATGCAAGCGAAGATTAAGCAATAAACTCTGCAGAAGAGCAAGAGCATCATCAAGATGCAAGCGAAGATCAAGCAACAAATTTTGCAGAAGAGTAAGAGCATCATTGAAACATGAACAAAGCTTCTGCAACAAATTTCGCAGAAGAGCAAGCATTGCAAGAAAATAAATCTGATCAAGAAACAGTATTTATCAATTGATAAACATGTTTCACAGAAGACAACATTCTTTTTCAATGTTTAAATTCTTTGTCTGCTGCTAGTTCAAGTCTGTCAAAGAGATTGAAACACTGATCACTGTGTAATACATACTGAAATACAGACATAACAACTTGCAAATACAATACACTTCAATCAACAATAGACTAGCTTAGTTTTTAAGCTGTTATGCGCATCATGTGAGCGCAGATCTTCAACGTAAGCTAAAGTAAATTCATTATGTTTCAACTTCTACAGTATCACATTCACTGCATGTAATACAACTTAATCTTTCATTCATCTGCTCATCATACTTGATGTGAGTCTTTCAATTTGCTTTTATAATCACATAAAATTATGATCTAACATCATATGTCTCTTTCAATGAGCATCATCATTAAGATTAAGATATGTTCATTGAACTTAATCTTAATTGATTAAATTTGCATATTTAACATCAGTCAAGTATGCATCTAGTTTATCACGTCAACTCATCTCACATAGTTGAATAGCAGCATTAATATTTCATCATCATCATCTATTTTATTGAACTGATTTTATTGACTCATCATAATGACTAGCTTACGTCTCAAAAAAATATCACTATCAGATATCAGAATTCTCAACTTGATGATGAGTGTTCAACTTTCAGAAACATGATAAAGATTCTTAGAATCTTAAACATTGATAAATATCAGCTGAAGAATTTAACAAATCAAGCTGAGCAATGAATTGAAAAGCACACATCTACACTCAAGCACATTAGATCTAATGAAAAGTCAATTATCATTGATGAGCAATTAACATCATTTCTGTACAAGATCAATATGCTTATGTTTGATGATTTTAAAACAAATTAAATTTTCAACATTTTAGTCGCTGTAATTCAATGAATGCTTTACAACAGAAGATGCTCTGAACAGAGATGCATCAAAAAGATCAATACATCTTTCACTCACATACAAACAAGTTTTACATTATTTTCAGATGATCAATCACTCATCATCATACACAAGATTGTAAAGATTCAATGAACATCATCTGCATCTGAGTTTTCACAGTCACAAGAAGTCATATCATTCATCAGAACATTCAAAAACGTTGAACTTCATGCAATGATGAATTCACACTCAAATCTGATCACTTCAAAAGAAATTTCGAAAATGAGCTTGACTTTAATTGAAGATGTACTTGATCATGATTTACATGATGACAGAAATCGATTTTATAATGTTTTGTTTAAGATGTGAATTGAAATTCTCAAAGATGACATCAGTTACACTGAGATGAACATTATCATCTACATCACAGATGACGAGATCTTGAAAATAAATTCAGACAGAACTTTTTGAGCTGCATTACGCGATGTCTTGAATCGATTTAATCATGCTGCTCGCTTTAATGTGATTCGCGTTACATCATACTCTGATAGATCAGAAACACATGTATGTAAACAATGAATTAATAATTAGTGCAGAACTCACAGACAAAACTTCATCAATCTCAGCTTCTCATCAAGAGCACATGAGATTCATTGATGTTAACAAAAGCGAAAAGATTAACAAAGTAACAAATCAAAGAAATGAGATCAACACATTATTAATCAATCATGAAATGACAATTGATAATTCAATAGATCATGTATATTAATAAAGATTGACAAGAAGTTTAGATTTCATAGAGCAGAATCAAATAAACTCTACTCATGTTCAAGAGCAGTCAGCAGTCATTAGCATGAAAGAGAGCAATGCAAGTGACACAGCTGTTCTGATTACAATGAAGAATAATGTTAACTCAACTGATGATGCAGCAAGATTTAGTAAATTTATGAAGTGTGTACATTCACAGCGAACTGATGATGAGTGAAGATTTCACGAACGAGAATCAAGTAGTTCATATACTAGATCAACAGCAATTCAAACTTAAAGACATGAAAGAAGTCAGAGCAAACAAGACAGTGATTTCAACAATGAACAAGATCAACACGTCAATAGTTAATGTTGCATTGAAAGTCAATAGATTGAAAAGATGTGTATAGTAGCAACGTTGAATTGACAAGAGTGAAGATCTCATGAACAAGATTCACACACTTTTAATCTTTTCATGAAAGCGATCAAGATTTAATCATTCAAAGAAAGATGCAACAAGCGTCACATTAACTGATCAAACATTGTCTTATGATAAGTTAATGAAGTATGTGTATGAATGACAGACTAATGACAAGTGATTTTTACAGAGAATGATGAAAGTTCTGAATCATTGCATTCAAAGTGATGAAAGTCTGACAACAAGATGCAGACTCAAGAGAACGACATGTCAACGTCAGTTTTGAATAAGTCTAACATTTCAGCTTCATATGTTGATCAGTCAATAAACATAAGTTCAGAATTGAAGTATGATAGTTCTTCATTGAAGAAAAACAAAATTATCAGCTCACATCAAGATTCAACGAGTTAAATTGAACAACATGAAGCAACTGTATCATTTTCATCTCAGCAGATGAAATCTCAACAGAACACAATGATCTTCGATCATTCAGTTACAGAAGATCTTGCAAGAAAGTCAAATCATGCACGATCAAACATGAATCTCAATGATAATAAAGATAGTGAGCAGAATTTGAAAAAGCATTACATGAAATGATTAAAATATCGAAGTTGATCTTGTTTCTTGACTAACAAGATTGAACAGACTCATGACGAAGATATCATTGATTGTTACAAAGCATCTTTATGAAGAAAACAGATGACGAAATTATGCTTAATTGTTTCTGCATGATTTTAATCATGTTGAATCTCAGTCATGCATACATTTGCAGAGAATGAACACGTCACTCTTTTTATATTAGACTTTTGAGATTTTTATGATGTTTGAGACGAAAATTTTCATGAAGAGAGAATTTAATATTGATGATATGAGTCTTGAAAAGATAAACATGAATGTCAGCAAGATTAAGAATGAAGCATGCTAATTTATTGATAAAACAATAAAGACGCTTGAATTGATTTGTCTGAATCATCTATTGCACATAGCACATGATGAGATCAACAATGCTCATTATGAGAAGAAGTTCAATGAATATCTGAAAGAAGACACTCTCAATACATTTCAGTCTAGAGATGCAAAGTGCTCTTTCAATAACAAGTTGAGAATTGAGTGTTCATGTGTGAATGCAAGCTCATCTGCACATCTCATATCATTGAAATTTGTCAATCTAGTTATTGTTTCATCAGTCTTGATCATTAACTGACTAAAGAAGATTTGAATTCTTCTTGACAAGAACAATAATTTATTACATTGACAGATTCATCACGCATATTGTGATGCAAAGATGAACGCGCTAGTCATCAGATTAACATGAACAGATAGAGATTTTCTAGTAGAACAAGAGCAAGCTAGTTCTAGTCTCATATGTATAATCATGATAAACATGTACAAGACTTGCGTTGCAGCATTAATAAAAAATTGATATTAATTTGAAAGAGCAACTTCTAGATTAAAACAATCACAGTTAATATGACAGCTCTGAGATATAAAATGAGATTGACTGATTGCAGATAAGATGCATAGAAAGATGATTCAGACATTCAAAATCATCAATCTGTTTAAGAACATGAATGAAAAATCTTGTAAGTGATTTGTTACAAATACATTCTTCGAACGATCTCTCATACAAATGATGACATGAGTGAACATGCTGATGACAGATTCAATGATAAATCATCATGAATCAAGATGAAAAGAAAAAAAAGCTCATTGAGTCAATTTGATATACTGTACATACAAAAATTGGAAAAAGATGAACAAAATACATATGAAAATCATTAATCTTCAAGAGAAAGATCATCAAATCATTAAAAAGTACATCAAAGAGCTAGAAATCATGTGCAACACACTATGATTACGACGTGATGTTAATCTATCGAAGTTTTTCAACTCTTTTCTTACAGATGTGAAATTGAATAAACATCAAGATGTTGATTGCAAACTTTCATCAATGTTCAATGAACTTGTCAATTTCTCAGTGATGACAATCACTGAACAACTTCAAAAGAATAAAGATAGAAAAACATAAAAGTGAAGAGCACAAAAATGCATTGAAGATCAATCTTAAATCAACATCAACAATTAAATAATGAAAGTTCGTTGACTTAAAGTACTTAGCACATTTTCGCGTCTTGAACAACTTTCAGAGATACAGTTACTTGTGTTCTCTGAAGAAAAAGATTGAAAGAAAAGATATGTTTGCTTTGAAACAGATCATCTCTACGACTTGAAGAGAGTTAAGTCTTTCTATGAGAAGCACATTCTTGAGATTATCTTCAAGATGAATTGTATCAAGATCAAAGCAATCAACAAACTCATCAATCATGTCTAAGACAAGAACGAGAAAACTGTATTTTGTATCATGAGTTCTACAAATGTACTTATTCTTTATTGAGTAAGTGACAAAGTCTTTACTTTCTGTTAATGTCGTTCTTAAAATTTATCATGCACATAGTGAGAGAAAACATGTTCAACATGATTGCTAACATCTAATTATGTAGTACTTTTGACTTGTTCTTAAAGTTTCAATGACTTTGATAACTTCAAAATTGTTCAAATCTAAAGTGATGAACATAGTTTGATTGTTTCAAGAAAACTTGAAAAAACTGCAGAAGTATTCAAATGAAAAGTCATTATGCTTTATCATTGACACTATCAAATTAATCGATGTTGATTACAATCTACACAGAGTCAAGAGACTAGTTCAGATTGATTCAAAATGAATGAAGAAAAATCAAGCACAGATCGAGAAGAGAGTCAATCATCTTAAATAATATGAGAAGACTATCACTTATGACTTGCGCTGCGTAGATTTGCAGATCGAGATGCTGATATACAACAGACAGAATCATCAAGCGTATTTAATGAACATGACATTGAAGCTCAAAACATTTCAAGTTAAAGAATTAATCAAAGATATTGAGAACGATGATAATGATGAAGATGATCACATTGAATTCAGTGATAGAATGAAAAACAACGACTGCGCATAGATCACATCACTTCATACATGTGCATCAAGAAAGCGTGATGTATTACTAGTTTATCAGTCTGTATTATAGATAGTTGTATTCACTCTTTCTTCTTTGACATTCACTGATATATTCATCAAAACTTATTGAGATCATGAAAAAATTTATATAATTAACACTAAGCTTTGTGATTCTTGATGATGTTGCAAATATTGCTTTGATGATTTAACAAATCTTCAACGACACAGACAACACTGCTCAAGCATAATCACAGATTCTCATTTTCGTTCTTTCAAATAGATTCATTCAAATAGCTCATTAAGAAAATCATGATTACTCAATCAACATTGTGTCTGAATGTGTGCAGATCAACAATGATCTGAAGAAGCAGACGCAGTATCATTTCATAAATCAACAACAATGTTCATTTATATTGATCTCAGCTACAATCATTCTGCATCTATGAAATGCAGCAGAGTCTAGAAAACTTCACTCATTAAAGTAATAAGAATGTTTATCAAACGTCAGTAATCTCACAACTCAAAATCACGCTTCTATTACATCACTAATATTAATCATGAAAAGAGATAGATGAAAGACTACAAGTAAGAAAAGTGCGCTTTTCTCAAAAATCATGAATCTCAAAGTTTGAGTCATCTACATAAAAATGTGCACTCGAAAAGTCTCTTCATACTTGTCAGACATTTACATACTGCAGATGATGTAAACGTGAACGCAATCAATGAAGATTTGAAGTACAAGAATATAGAAATGTTTTCTCAGAAAAGAGAAGAGACGTTGTTGATGCATGCAAAGAACGTGTGATACTTCATTTATATCATACTTTGACTCAAAAGTTGACTTAACTTCTAATGTTTGAAAATTGAGTGTCAGCTCGCTCATTTGCAAATTTGCATCAACATGAGTAATTCACGTTTTGTGATGATGATTCACTTAAAACTCATCATTGCAAATACAAAAGTCACAATCTGCAAGATCTAAACTCATGAAAGTCATTTGCAAAGATTCTGACTTGAAGAGCGTACTGATTACAATCATTGCAATTGATTATCAACAAGATCAATGATGTAGTTGCTTGACTGAAGAAGACACAGATGCACTTTGCTTCGTCATGATCACAATAGTCGAGTTTTATGATTTTCAAGCGATTGTCATTAAGATATTAAATGCGATTGAGAATGTTAAACTCAATGACTTTCATACATCTTGAAGACTACATGATGATTAATGACATCAAAGCAAACATCATGAGTTCAATGAATCTGTCTCGCAGTTCAATGAATCATACATCAGTCAAACTCACGAAAATGACAGATTGACTTTGAAACATCATCTCATCAGAAGCTATGAGAACTCAATCATCAAAATTGCACATTAAAAGATGAAATGTCTTCTTTATATATTATATATATATAGCTAGAATCATGACTATATACAGCTCATTGAAACATACAAGACATTATCACTTGTATTTAAGTAACTGTCTTGCTCTGCTCATCATTAACAAAGAGTTTTACTGCTCAATCTTGCGCTTCATCATCAATCACTCATCACATTAGTGCATGTGATGAATTGACTCAATGAGATCATTCTGATCGCGTCTCTTGATATCTTCATGATTGCATATGTCTAAATCTTGCAAGAATGTTTTCTTTATGTTTTTTGCATGAAATGAAATATGCAAGCTAGAGTTATTCAATTGTCATATTTTAACAAAGCTGCAAAGTATTTATTTGCAAAAGAAATCATCTTCTGCAAGATTTTAAAGCTACTTTTGTCGTAAGTTGTAGAAAGTCTGAGTAATCTTGTCTCTTCAAAGATAGTAAATAAATACTCAATATGATTGAAGATCTTGAATGTTCATGTCATGTTGATCAATGAACTTTGACATCACGCTCAACATCATCAACTCATGAACATGAGAAAAACTTTCTATCATTGAATACTTTGCATTTGTTCAAGAACTTGCAAATCACAACATCAAACTTCTAACAGCAATTGCGTTGAATAAAAAGAAAGATTTTGCAAGACAATGTCATTATACAATCACAAGAATGAAATCTTTCTATCTACTTTTCATATAAAGCACACGACTCATTTTCTTTACTGCAAAATGCGATGCTCACAATCTCTTCATACATACTGAGTGTTTCTTGATCTTCGATCTTGCAAGTCAACAAAGATTTTCAATTTCAAAGATTACATTCAATGTGTTCTTGCAATTCGAGAATGATGACAGTTTAATCAATCAAGTCAGACTTTGATGTTCTGTCAAAATGTTAAAAAAGTATCAGCGTATTTGCTTTGAGATCAGTCAAGCACACACAATTGATCTAACTCAAGATTGAAGATTGTAAAAAGTCAGTTTACAGAATCTTTCTAGCAGCTGTGTCAGACTATTGCAAAGCTCAGTTCTCTGATGAGTGAAATCATCTACTTGCATATTAAGCGAAGATACAAGTCAAAGAGATGACATTTACAACGCTTTTGCAAATAATTGATTTCGCGTACATCGATATAGTCAACTGATCTCAGATTCATGATTTTGAAAATAATGATGAAATCACGAAAAAGCTAAATGAGTTATTGAATTTGCTGCAGATGATAGATATGTGATTACTTGAGATCTTACACACTATGACTGAGAACAAGATCATTGAAGATATGACAACTTAGATCAGATCAGATAATGTGAAATCAATTCAAAATATTGCAAAGAATGTTAATGCATCAAGTTTAATCAGTCATTATGATGCATTCATAGCGAATAATTTGAGCTTTGTGAAGACTGCAAGAAGTCAAAAGTAGCGATGAAAATCATGAGATTAATAGAAAAAAAGTTTGAACTGTTGTTGATATAATGTCAAAGAATGAAAGAATGAGTTATCGTTGAAAATCTAGAGTGAGTACAATGATGACATTCATTGTAGCGACACTTCATACTATAATCTGTCTATAAATAAGTCTCTGTAAATATATATAATATACATAGATAAAAGAATTAACATATGCAACATAAGCGACGAAAGCAAGATTTATTTCAGTGCATATGAATAAACGCAAATTATATTGAAATGCAGTTCAGAGACATATAAATGAACGCAAATTTTATCGACAAAAGCAGAACTCAGTCAGACGAGCTCAGCTTAAATCTCGATTTTATTCAGCTTTAAACAACAAATGTCTCTTTCGCTAAACTCTAAAATTTAGTTCACTTTACAAACTGCAAATGCTATTTAAACTTTCTATTCTAGTCAGCTTTCGCTGCAGAGTGAGCAGCAAATGATTTGCAGAGATGTTTTCATTCTTATAGTCAGATCATCTTGACAATGCATCAATTGAGTTTATCTTTTCTGATTTATGTGTTATTTCAAAGTTGCAGATCAACAATCTCATGATTCATCTGACTTGTTTTTCATTTAACTTTCAAATGTTCATAAAATTCTTCAGATTATTATGATCAATCAGAACTTTGATAGTATGATAATTGTTTTTCACATAGTGTTGTCAGTGTTTAAACATCACTACTATGACTAGAAGCTTTTAATCATATGTTTTATAATTTCTTTTGATGTTTATCATCATTCTGAATCAGAATGCAATTGAATGTCATTGATCTTCGTCATCTGACTGAGACAAAATACTCGCGACTGCATAATTGAATGCATTGATCTCGATATGTATATGTCACTCTGAGTCAAAGTGTCTTAGAATAGATGCTCTCATAAAGATGTCGCGAAGCTGATTAAAAGCTTGTTTCGCTTCGCTTGATCATATGAATGAGTTCATTTTTACATCTTTTACACTATATTTCAGCAGTTCTGTTAAAGACTTTGCTATTTGAGAGTAGTGATGTATAAAACGTCAATAGAAATTGACAAATCTTAGAAAAATTTGTATTTTTCAATACATCTTCGATCTGAATCATGTTTTGATGATATCTATTCTACTTAGATTCATCAAAATGCTCTTTGTAAATATGACAAATTCTAGAAAGTTCACTTTAGTGATGAAGAATTCACACTTCTTGAAGCTAGCATATAGCTTGAACTTTCTTAATCTCTCGAGAATCTGCTTCACATGATCTACGTGATCAATCTTCTCTACGAAGAAGATTAGAATGTCATTCAGATAGATAACACAAAAGTTGTTTAAAAGCTCTGTCAAGATTTTATTAATATAAGTCTGAAAAATGACAGATGCATTGATTAAATCAAATGACATGATCATATATTTGAAGTAATCATAATAAGTACAAAACATCATCTTTCACTTGTCTTCACGTTGAATTTTGAGACAATGATAGACGTTCTTCAGATTTAACTTAGTGAACTACTTAACTCTATTGAGTCTGTTTAAAGTTTCACTAATTAGAGAAAGTGAATGACGATTTTTAACAGTGATCTTATTCAGATCTTGATAGTTAATGCATAAATGAAGACTATCATTCTTTTTGAAAATGAATAGAATAGACGCGTCAGTTGAGCTGACAAAGTGCTTAATTCATTCTTTTGCTAAAAAATTATCTAAATACTGTCTCAAAGTCGCTAACTCTGTGTTCAATAAATTATACAACGATTCATATGATGACTTTGCAGTGATTTCAATTGCATGATCATGATCTTCATGCAAGAACAATTTGTCAACACTCTTTGTTGAGAATACATTGTTACGATTCTAGCCTTCGTCTATTCTTCGCCTAGTCTTCGCCTGGCGCCAACTCTATCGGGCCTAGCACAGGGCTAGAGCACACTCATATAACAGCGAGTTCTTTTCTGTAGATACTTTTCTTTCTTAGTATTTATCTATTAGTTATATTACATTCATATGACTCGTTCTATGTCAATCTTTAACATTAGATAAATACTCATCAATTCTACTATCAACGTGTAGATGATATGAAACAATCTACTTCGTTTGTTCAGAAATTCGCAAGAAATTCTTCGAATATTTAAATGAGCTAAGAACAGTCGCTCATAGAATCAACGATAAAGAATCTTCGTTGATTGCTTGAGAATCAACTCAAGCTCGTGAATCAGACGAGTCAAAACAATCTGTGTCGTTCGATCAAATTAGTGAGTCTGCTTCAAAGACACGATTCGAATCAATCTCTTCAATGAGCAAGTCAACTAGTGAGTCTGCTTCAAAGACGCTGTCAATGCAATGATCTATCTATTCACATCGCTCTATCAATCAACGAATCGATCTATCTTGTGTTTCTGTGTCAACTAGTGAGCCTGCTACAAAGGCGCGATTCGAATCGATCTCTTCAATGAGTCAGTCGATTTTCTTCTAGTGAGTCTGCTTTAATGACACGTTTGATAGTGAGTCTGCTATAAAGACATCTTTCGTCAATGCGATGATCTATCTACTCACATCGCTCTATCAATCAGCGAATCGATCTACCTCGAGTTTCTGTGCCAGCTAGTGAGTCTGCTTCAAGAGCACGTCCGATAGTGAGTCTGCTACAAGAGCAGATAATGATTGATCTCGTTGACAGAGTCAGTCATTTCATAGTGAGTCTGCTTCAAAGACGTCGTCAAAGCGATGATCAGAATATCGCTTTACCTTTCAGTGAATCTGACTACTACGTTCATCTGCAAAGCATCGATCTCTTCAATGAGCTAGTCGACTAGTGAGTCTGCTTCAATGATCATTCTTTTTCTCTTACAGTGAGTCTGCTACAAAAAATCGTCATTCTATTTCTCTTTTTCTACATAGTGAGTCAACTACTATAGACATTTTTGATGATCTGAAAGATCAATAGAAAGATTGATAGAAAGACTCAACGAAATAACATTCATGCGAACATAAATAGTCAAGAGAGGAAAATAATGTTACGATTCTAGCCTTCGTCTATTCTTCGCCTAGCCTTCGCTCAGCCTTCGCCTAGTCTTCGCCTGACGCCAATTCTATCGAGCCTAGCACAGAGCTAGGACACACTCATATAACAGCGAGTTCTTTTCTGTAGATACTTTTCTTTCTTAGTATTTATCTATTAGTTATATTACACTCATATGACTCGCTCTATGTCGATTTCTAACATACATCTTCATATTCTTTCAATTCAATGAGTAAAGTCTGTGTTTCAAACACATTTGTGATACAACTCATCATGTTATTCATTACTCTCACTTGATGTTCAACAATTGACTCTTCGACAATGTTGATCATGACAAGAGCATACATAGTAAACTTATCTTGTAAAGCTTTCGCAAATGCTTGTGCGAAAAACAACTCAAATGCGTGCTCATTCACGTCAAAACATCATGTTCTTGCAATCATGTTTATTTAAATACGCTTGAATTGTATACTTGACATACTCAGAATCAGAAAAGATTCTTTCTTGTCAATAGCATAGAAGATACTTATATCTTTTTTCTTTATGTCTTAGCTGTCTCTCAGTCGATAACACATCTTATAGACGTCATAACAATAGATACTCTGATTATTCATTCAGATAAATCTTGAAAGATCAATGTTCAACAATGATATATCTTGCTTGATGATAAAACATTGACTAATCACGTTCATCTTGATGTTGATATTCATGTAAATCTTCATTTTTGTCTTTTGATCTTTCTGAATTACATGCTTTTTATATTTAAAAGTCTTTACAAAGAGAACTTCTTGTTTTTTTCTTGATGATTTGAAGTGTTCATTAAGAACTTGTCTTTTTTCAAAATCTTGAAATGACTCATATGTAACATTGAATCAATGAATACTCGATTTGCATCAGATTCTTTTGATCTATTCTTGATCTTTTCATCTTTACAATCAATAAAGTAATGATTCTTTCAATTGCATGTGTAGCACGTTATGTTGAACAAATTCTTGCTATAATGTGACGAAGTATATGAGCTTGTCTTTGATGAAGAGTTGAGTCTGATTGATCGATGAGATTTCTTTTGCTTTGAATGAGTCTTTTTGTTGACTTTATCTCGATCATGCAAGTTCTCGTCTCAAGATTGTTTCAACGACAAGACATGTTCTTTTCGCAAATTTGTTTTCAATTAAGTGACAAGATCGATTAATGCATCTTGTGTGATAAAAATCGACTGCACATTATTAATGATCACATGCAGCTCAGAACTCGACTTGATGAATAAATGAGTTCACTTATGCTCATCATTATACAATGAAAGTTGATGTTTCAGAGTGCTCAAATGAGCTGCAAACATTCATATCATCTGATTTGAATGTTGCGATGCGTTCGCGTACTGCTGAGTCATGTCTATGTCTCGATTCATTGAGTTCTCGATTAGATTCAAAAGAAAGTTGATAAAATCAAATTACATCTGCTGAGTTGCAGACATAGTTTTTTCATGATCAAATCAAAGTTTCTTTGATTCACTCTTCAGACAGATCATGCAGTACAAAAATTTTTCTCATCACTTTCAAAATGTTAAGAAATATTTTGAAATGAGATTTTGATGTTGCAAATTCACTCTCTATGTTCTCTTATAATTTTGTCATGATACTTCTTCAAAGACATTGAGAGTCTTTGCTTCTGCAAAACAATCTTGTGATGACTTTGTTTCATCATCATTGACACTATGAAGATGATGTGTAAATCATTCAAATTCTTCGTGAGAATTCAAATAAAAGCTCAATGACTTTTCTTTGTTGTTTTGATGACTTGCAGAATCTCAATCTCTGATTAAATAACTGCTAACTTCTGTTTCTTTTGCAGTTCATCATGTTGAAGCATTGCTCATGTCAGCTGTTCATTAATATCAAGAAAGAGTTCATCTTTTGCTTCTTCACTTTCTGATTTCAATATGCGACGTTTGTTTTCTGATATGATGTTTCATGAGATTGAGACGTTGTTGTTTCAATTCTGTTATGATTGTATTGCTGTTATCATGCTTGAATATCAAATCATCATCTTTAAGAAGAGTTTGAAATAATTAGAACTATGATGATTGAGTTTACTAAATGAATAAATGAGATCTATAAGAGTGATATGACAATGTGATATTCTAAGCAGGCACGAAATGAGTATATATTATGATAGAGCTAATTATTAAGAAGCTCTCAATAACTCGAAAGAATCGATCAACTATAGAGAGTTTGTCAAGCATTGTCAAGTCGAGCACGACATAATTCATGACATATTAAGTCGAAGATATGACGTAGTCTAAATAATGTCTTGACAAAGTCATAGAGTTTCAGAGCTAACTCAGATCTGATCTTTAACTCAGTCTCTGACTTTAGTCTCTGATTTAATCTTTATGAGTCAATTTATCATGACATTCACTCAATATTCATTGATTATATTCAATGAAATATTCTTTTCATTGTATCTTATAATATAAGATTCTCTTTCTTTTTTGCTTCTGTAAAATCTTTTCTATCTTTCATTCTTGTTCATCATTAATAAGCTTGAATATAAGATAATCGAGTATAGAATCATTGTTTAATCTACGATTATACAATTTTAAAAGAAATACATGATTTTTTTATTTCTTCAAGTTTTACGTGCTTATGCAGTCTAAGACTATGAAACACGATGCTATCTATCTAAATAGTAGCACTGAAGCGCTGTGTGTATGCTAAATTACATGTAATCTAGTCATAATTGCTGCTGTATATCTTCTCATTGAGCAGTCAGATCGTTAGAGTGCGCATACGAGCATGCGACATGTCTATATAATCAAGTAATCATATAGACAAATCGAAATTGTGAAAGCTGATCACTTCAACGTAAGCTTTCGAATTTGCTGTTTGATCATCTAGCTGAGCGAGCTAAACGAGCGATCAGTGTGTTGTGAAAGTTGATCACTTTGACGTGAGCTTTCGTTCGCTGTTTGATCATCTAGTTGAGCAGACTAGATGAGCTTTGATCTATGTAGATGAAAGCTGATCACTTCAACGTGAGCTTTCAAGTTCGCTGTATGATCACTCAGCTGAACGAACTAGATGAGCTTTGATCTATGTATTTGCGACGCATGTAAATCGATCAGAAAATCGAAATCGATCGATTTACTGCGTTGCACAGATGTGTATATGCGCAAAAGCTGAATCGTGCCTTCGCAGTGACTGTGTGAATGTCGTATATTAGTTGCAGCGTGTGCGCAAAGACGTTGCTGTCGTTCTGTGTATATGAGCAAAGACTGTGTCATGTCTTTGCAGTGTATGTGATTGCAATGCATGTACATTGATCTGATAAAGCGAAAAACCGATCGATTTACTTGCATCACGCAGACGTGTAGATGTGCAAAAGCTGAATTGTGCCTTTGCAATATATGTGTATATGTCGTATATAAGCTCAACGTGTGAATAAGACGCTGTTACTGCTCTGTGTGTGATTGCGCTGCATGTAAATCTGTCTGAAAATCGAAATCGATCAATTTACTGCATCGCACAGATGTGTATGTGCGCAAAAGCTGAGTCGTGCCTTCGCAGTGACTGTGTAAATGTCGTATATTAGTTGCAGCGTGTGCGCAAAGACGTTGCTGTCGTTCTGTGTATATGAGCAAAGACTGTGTCATGTCTTTGCAGTGTATGTGATTGCGATGCATGTACATTGATCTGATAAAGCGAAAAACCGATCGATTTACTGCATCACGCAGACGTGTAGATGTGCAAAAGCTAAATCGTGCCTTCGCAATATATGTGTGTATGTTGTATATGAGCTCAACGTGTAAATAAAGTGCTGTTACTGCTCTGTGTGTGATTGCGCTGCGTGTAAATCGATCTGAGAATGCGAAAAATCGATCGATTTACTGCATCACGTCTGTCTGTATGTGTGCAAAAGCTGAATCGTGCCTTCGCAGTATATGTGTATATGTCGTATATGAGCTGCAGCATGTATGCAAAGACGTTGCTGTCATTCTGTGTATGTGCAAGCTTCAACGCGCTGATGATCGCGTTGTCATTGCTTCGCTTTTTAACTGTGTGTGAGCTCAATGCGTGAGTAAAGCGCTGTTACTGCTCTGTCAATGTTGATGAGATTGTTCAGCTCTTCTGATAAGCATAGCTTGCAGAAGGTTCGTAGTCAGCATCTCGTACAGATAAATCTCGTTGTCGATCAAGAAATACATGAAAGACAGAATGAACTTTATAAATGATTGAAAGATCAAAATGATATGTTTGCTTGTCTATGAGTTCTTGTATATGAAAGAACTCTATCATCTTGTTTGATAACTTCTTACTCAACTTCTTCTGCTTCAGATTTTTTGCTGATAGCATGATTAAATCATCAATATTAAAAAACTTAAACTTATGTTTTTAATTATAGTACTTTGTCTGAACATCAATTGTGTTTTGTCATTATTGCGTCAACGTGTTTCACACATCTTGCAGCATTTCAATGCATTCTTTTGCTGCTGACATTTCTTCTTTCATAGCATCGTTCTTGATGTGTATGTCAAAGATTGACTTATAGTCATACATGACTTTAAAGAGATTACAGCTCAACGAAGAGTGCTTCGTCTGATGATACATGAACTCAACTATAAGTAGAAGTGTAGCTCAGTCATCTTGCTTTTCTAAACAATATACTGGTAGATAATGTTTCAACGTTTGATTTTGTTGTTCTGTCTGATCATCTGTTTGCAAATGAAAGACGATGCTTAGTCATCATTTTATCTTTGCATGATAGCAGATCTCTGATCAGAACACATTAATAAATAAATTATTTCTATTGATAATTATATCATTCAATATCTCATATCTTAAAGCAATTTGCTCAAAGAACAACTCTGTTAACTTTACGACAGTCAAAGTCTTCTTTATAAGCAGATAATGCGTCATCTTCATGTAGTGATTGACTATCACAAGAATTGAGTCATACATGACTTCTTTTCATTTACTAGATGACAAATCTGTTATGAAATTCATAGTGATTTCTTTTCATGAATCTGTGAGTCGAGATAATGATTTCAACTCGTTATATGATAGATGAAATTTCATCTTTACTTTCTGACAAATGTCACAAGTATTTATATACTTTTTGACATTCTTGATCATACTTTTTCAGTAATATTTGCGATTTAATAGCTCGCTGATCTTGTCAGCATCAAAATGTCTCACTAAAAAGTCATTATGATGACATTTCAATAACTTTTCTCTGACAGAAAGATCTTCTAAAACATACAATGATTCATTGTACTTTATCATTTCTTGACTATTCAATGTTCAAGCTTTGATGTCACTTTTTTGTATACTCGTCGTTTCATTTGCTTTTAGTCTCACAGCAAATTCATCTTCTTGCTGTAAGATCTTGATGAGTTCAACTACAAATTTACTACTGAAGTTGTATGTTATTTTATGAATTATCAATACTTTGACAATTGCATGTGAAATGAGTTGTTTGCAATCAACAGTTTCAGCAACAGAATTAAACTGTTTCTCAATTATGTTGCAATCTTTATAAGTTGACGTTTCAACGTTTATGCTTTTTGAAGTTGTTAATTAGAATTGAAAGATTCTATCTTTCAAGAAATGTACTTCATTTAAATGCATTTCTTGCACTGTTAGAATCATGATTCTCAGCAGCATACTTCTGACATGCATTGCTGAACATGTATTCATGTTTTCACTGACACTGTGAATAAACATCTTCTCGACTTTGTTAATCACTCATGTACAGTAGAGTTCATCTTGCAATCTGCTTTCAACATGTTTCACTGAATATCTTCATTCACTGACATTATGAATGAACATCTTCTCAACATTATTAATCACTTATGTTTATCAATGAGTTTCATCTTGCAGTCTGCTCTCGACATGTTCTGCTGAATATTTGTTTATACTTATACTGTGAACGAATGTCTTCTTGACATCATTAATCACTTGTATACAGTATAATTCTCTGATCGCTACAAATATAAAGCTATTTAAGCTTTCTATTCTAGTCAGCTTTCGCTGCAAAGTGAGCAGCAAATGATTCACAGAGATATTCTCATTCTTATAGTCAGATTGTCTTGATGATGCATTAATTGAATTTGTCTTTTCTGATCTATGTGTTATTTCAAAGTTGCAAATCAACAATTTCATGATTCATCTGACTTGCTTTTCATTTAGCTCTTGAACATTCATAAAACTCTTCAGATTATTATGATCAGTCAGAACTTCAACAGTATGATAACTGTCTTTCACATAGTGTCATCAGTGTTTAAACATCGCTACTATGACTAGAAGCTTCTGATCATGTATCTCATAGTTTCTTTCAATGTTTATCATCATTTTGAATCAGAATGCAATTGAATGTCACTGATCTTTGTCATTTGACTTAAACAAAATACTCGCGACTGCATAATTGAATACGTTGATCTTAATGCATATATGTCGCTCTGAGTCAAAGTGTCTTAGAATAGATGCTTTCATAAAGATGTCATGAAGCTGATTAAAAGCTTGTTTCGCTTCGTTTAATCATATGAATGAGCTCATTTTTACATCTTTTACACTATCTTTCAGCAGTTCTGTTAAAAACTCTACTATCTGAGAGTAGTGATGTATAAAACGTCAATAGAAATTGATGAATCTCAGAAAAACTTGTATTTCTTGATACATCTTTGATCTGAATCACGTTTTAATGATGTTTATTCTACTTAGATTCATCAAAACATTCTCTGTGAATACAACAAATTCTAGAAAGTTCACTTTAGTGATGAAGAATTTACACTTCTTCAAGCTAGCATATAGCTTGAACTTTCTTAATCTTTCAAGAATCTGCTTCATGTGATTTACATGATCAGTCTTCTCTACAAAGAAGATTAGAATGTCATTCAGATAAACAACACAAAAGTCATTTAAAAGTTCTGTCAAAATCTTATTAATATAAGTCTGAAAGATGACAGATGTGTTGATCAAATTAAACGACATGATTATATATTTAAAGTGATCGTAACGAGTATAAAACATCATCTTTCACTCGTCTTCATATTGAATTTTTAGATGATGATAAACGTTCTTTCGATTTAACTTAGTGAACTGCTTGACTTTACTGAGTCTGTCTAAAGTTTCACTAATTAAAGACAGTGAATAACAATTTTTGACAGTAATCTTATTCAGATCTCGATAGTTCATGCATAAATGAAGACTATCATTCTTTTTGAGAATGAATAGAATAGATGCATCAATTGAGCTGATAAAGTGCTTAATTCATTCTTTCGCTAAAACATCATTTAAATACTGTCTCAAAGTCGCTAACTCTGTGTTCGACAGATTATACAATGATTTATATGATGACTTTGCAGTAATTTTGATTGTATGATCATGATCTTCATGCAAAGACAGTTTGTTTGCATTTTCTGTTGAGAATACATCTTCATACTCTTTCAATTCAATGAGTAAAGTTTGCATTTCAAACGTGTTTGTGATACAACTCATTACATTATTCATTGCTTTCACTTGATGTTCAATGATTGACTCTTCAACGACGTTGATCATGACAAGAGCATACATAGTAAGCTCATCTTGTAGAGCTTTTGCAAATACTTGTGTGAAGAACAACTCAAATGCGTACTCATTCACATCAAAACATCATGTTCTTGCAATTATGTTTATTTGAATATGCTTGAATTGCATACTCGACATATTCAGAATCAGAAAAGATTCTTTCTTGTCAATAGCATAGAAGATACTTATATCTTTTTTCTTTATGTTTCAGCTGTTTCTCAATTGATAACACATCTTATAGATATCATAACAATAAGTATTCTGATCATTCATTCAGATAAATCTTGAGAGATTGACGTTCAGTAATAACATATCTTGCTCAACAATGAAACATTGACTAATCACGTTCATCTCAACATTGATATTCATGTGAATTTTTGTTTCTGTCTTCTGATTTTTCTGAATTACATGCTCTTTATATATAAGAGTCTTTACAAAGAGAACTTCTTGTTTTTTTCTTGATAATTTGAAGCATTCATTGAGAGCTTGTCTTTTCTTGAAATCTTGAAATGACTCATATGTGACATTGAATCAATGAATACTCAATTTACATCAGATTCTTTTGATTTATTCTTGATCTTTTCATCTTTACAATCAGTAAAGTAATGACTCTTTTAATTACATATGTAACACGTTATGTTGAACAAATTCTTGCTATAACGTGATGAAGTATGTGAGCTCATCTTTGATGAAGAATCAAATTTAGTCAATCAATGAGATTTCTTTCGCTTTGAATGAGTCTTCTTGTTGATTTTATCTTAATCATGCAAATCTTCATCTTAAGATCATTTCAATGACAAAATGTGTTCTTTTCACAAAGTTGTTTTCATTTCATATGAGAGAAATCAACTGCACATTAGTAGTGATCACATGCAGCTCAAATCTCAACTTGATGAATAAATAAGTTCACTTATGCTCATTATTATACAACGAAAGTTAATGTTTCAGAATGCTCAAATGAGTTGCAAATGTTCATATTATCTGATCTGAACGTTGCAATGCATTCACGTACTGCTGAGTCACATTTATGTTTCGATTCATTGAATTCTCAATTAAATTCAGAAGAAAGTTGATAAAATTGAATTACATGTGCTAAGCTGCAGACATAGTCTTTTCGTGATTGAATCAAAGTTTCTTTGATTCACTCTTCAAATAAATCATGCAGTACAAAATCTTTTTCTCATCACTTTCAAAATGTCAAGAGATATTTCAAAATGAGATTTCGATGTCACGAATTCACTCTCTATGTTCTCTTATAATTTTGTCATGATACTTCTTCAAAGACATTGAGAATCTTTACTTCTGTAAAACAATTTCATGATGACTTTGTTTTGTCATCGTCAACACTATGAAGACGATGTGTAAATTGTTTGAATTTTTCATGAAAGCTCAAGTGAAGACTTGATGACTTCTCTTCATTGTTTCAACGACTTGCAAAGTCTCAATCTCTGATTGAATAGTTACTAACTTTTGTTTCTTTTGCAATTCATCATGTTGAAGCATTGCTCATGTCAGCTGTTCATCAATATTAAGAGAGAGTTCATTTTCTACTTCTTCACTTTCTGATTTCATTATGCAACATTCATTTTCTGATATGATGTTTTGCAAGATCGAGACATCATCATTTCAATTCTGTTGCAATTACGTTGCTGTTATCATGCTTGAATATCAAATCATCATTTCTAAGAAGAGTTTGAAATAATTAGAACTGTAATGATTGAAACTTGCATGCAACATATACAACATATTTTTGATAGATTGATGATTGAACGCAGAAGATCAGACAAGCATGCAAACTAATACGCGCTTGTTTGATGAAAGTTAATCGCGTCATTTCTTACTTACTTGTCATCAAGAAAATAGTACTTCTGAATGTTTTCATTCAAGAAGATGCGAAAATACAGTCAAGACACAGATGATGCACTCTCTTCTTCATGATTTCAACAAGCGATAGCATCGCAATAGCGCAGTATCACAAAGATCAATAAAATCAATGATGAAAAAAGTACAAAGAATGTGTTGCAAACATTAATGCAATCTCAGCACAAAGATTGCATCTGAGCAATAAGATGATAAAGATGCGTGATGATCTTCAAAAAGCAGAAAGCATTCTTGCAATGCACATCAAAATTAAACGCATAGATTTGAATGTTTATTTGCACTTTAAAAACATTTCAGACATAAATAGTTTGCGATGTGACTGTGAATAAAGTCATCAGATGATGAAGCATGTACTCATGCACTGCTCAAACTGATTGCATCTGTGATCAAGAATGTTACAAGATGCTGACTTTTTAAACTATTGAATAATCATCATCATCACGAAGAATCTCAAAGTAGTAATGAAGATGATGATGAAAACAAAGCTCTTGAAGCAATTTAAAGTGACTAGAACACTCGTTCTTTAATGTGCAATCAACGTAAACAAATTTGATACATAGTTTCAAAACTCACTGTTTCAACTGCATAAAGCAATTATATAAACTGCAAGTGATTTTCTATCTCAAAAGTTTTGTTCACTCAATATAAATAGCATAAAGTTTCTTATGAGTCAATCTAATTGATGTCATAAAAATGTATGAATTTATTATTATTATTATTATTTTCATTGATTAAATATTTAAACATAATCTCAACATTGTTTTGCAGTAATTATGTTTCAAATTTTTCATTCTTGATTGACAATGAAATTCATTTATATGTGATGTTGATTATAAATCTTTTGATTCTATTCTATGTTCAAATAGAAGTTAAAAGAATTAAGAAATCTCAATTCAACAAAATTCAAATGATGTTAAAATGTTGCGTGATCATAAAAATTATCATGCAGAGTTTTCATCTACATGATAACATTTTTTTTAACAATTACAATTGATTTATGAAGAAGATTAATGACATGTTGATATCAGTAAAAGATGAAAAGATACTATTAGTAAAATAGTTGACTCAGATGAAGAATTTGAAAGTCATGATTACAAGTGATTGAAGAATTTGCAATTCATTAACTGTGTTGATATTGAAACATCTTCATCACATTAACAGTATCATCAAGTAATTGATGAAAAGATATTAAATAGAATAAATGAATTAGATGATGAGTCTTGAGTTTGTGATTACATGTGCTTGAAGAAGTAGTGACTCATCGATCACGCTGATATATTAAAAAGACTTAAACTTATCTTTTTTACTTGACATCAAGTCATACATCTATTTACATGAAAAATCAAGAGTGCATGAGAATGATCAGAATGCATCTCTACTATTGATTAGCTAAGCATCAAATGATTGCAATCATACGTTTATACTAACAATCTATTCAATGTTTACATGACATAAGTTAAATCAAAAGAAGAAAAGAATTATTTAATACAATTACATTCTATCTTCTTCTTATGTGCATCTCTCTTTCATCACACATTTCTCTGCTCAATGAATGATAATCATTAAACAAGAGAACACAGTTTCTGAATTACAATCATGAGCATCACAAGTGCAAAGAAACGTCTTTCATCTTTGAATCAAGAATTGAATCAAAACATCGTTGTATAAAATATCATCAATGAAGAGCAGAGCAAAGATGATGCATTACAATAAACAGCACAGACATTCATAAAAGTTTACTTGAGCATCATGCGCTGAATAGAAGCTATAGATTCATTACTGATAACATAGTGTCAATTTTATTGTTTCAACGATGTGAAATCATCATGTAGTCGATGAGCAATTTTCTTTCTCAGAGAGTTTTGTTCATTCAATATATATAGCATAGTTTCTCTCATGAATCGAGTCTAAATCAATGTCACAAAAATGTATGAATTCAAATCAAATCAAATCAAATCATCAATTTTTTTTATTTATGTTATTTACTTTCAGATGTTTGCCGTGTCGGGTTTGACACCCCCCCGCATCGGGCAAAGCGTGCCGGCACAGCCCCTCGCCGCTTTCCCAGTCCATAAATAATCGCCCGTCCCCCCTCGTCTTTCATCATTCCTCCTCATCTTCTTGGTCTCTTTCGCCTGAGCTTTTCGTCGACTCCTCGTTTCCGTCCCATGAACCCTTCGCTTGAACCTCAACCCACATCTGAGAGAAGCCTCACCTTCGCGATGATCGATTCTATTGGCCCAGTTTCCACACCGCCCATCTGGCCCGAGACTTGTTTCTTGCGTTTCTGCTCACGGTCTCCCCCGTTTGAAGGCGCGCACTTTTCCCCTTGACTTCTTGAATCGCTGTCCTTCGCGTCCCTCATCTGCGCCTCCTAGAGTGATCCTCGACCTTCCTGTCTCCCTCTCTCAGCGTCCTCCTGTTTTCTGCCCATAGCTGGCCTTCTGTTCCTCGTTCCATTAGCGTGGCAACTATTGTTCACGGGGTGTTGGGCGATCGCCATCGCCACGACAATGGCGTGAGCAAGGTGGAGCCTGCCGAGAGCTATCGCCTGTGCGTCGAGACCAATCGAACAAATGCCTCACACCACCCTGAGCGTGTTTCCTACTGTGCCGCCGGCGAATGAATGGCGTGATGCTGTTGCCAGCGGTCTGGTGACATCTCCTGCCGAAGCCTGGCTTGCGGCAATTGGGCAGCCTCATCGAGTTCAGCTCGACTGGATTTCAGGCACCAGTTGGTGCTGACGTGGCAGCGGCTTGATTAAGAGGATATGCATGTGCACTGCGTAGCACTGCCTGGACCGGGACTTGGGCTGTTGGAGAGGTGACATTTTCCTGTGCCGTCCTGTGCCATCTTGCCGAACACCCTTCATCCTTGTCATCTGCAGCGAAAATCCCCCAGCTCATGAAGGAGATTGTCTCAGTCGTGCCGATGCCGGGCCATAGACTATTGGTGGATCATCGACGATTAGCTCTGGAGGGGAAAACCCGCGCGGCCTGGGCTCTACCAAGTGTCTCGCGAGGCGTTCTACGAGGCGTTCTGTGAGGTTTGATCCATGGAGATCAACGACGATCCAACTGGCTGCTCCATTGGAGACCTCCGGATGCACATCGTCCCGAGGAACACAGCGCGTGGATTGGACGGCAAGAGAACAAAGGAGGGGAAACAGGAATTGTTGGGGGCTGGGCAACCCTTGAGGGTTGCCTGCAGCCAAGAGGGGGCTTACGAAGCTTCAGAGGAACAGCGCAGAGATTGTGTGGCTCGCAATGGGATTGGGTGTGTCTTTGTGCCGAGAGCGGCTAACGGGCCTCGACATATAATCCCTCTGCGCTCCCCTTTAGAACAGGCAGCGATTTCCACTGTTTTCATGTTTACAAGATCCCCTCGCAATTCTATCCCACGATGGCTACCGTCGACATGACCTCCATCCACTTCTACCAACCACGACCGAGCCCACGCCCCAGCGTCAAGCCACCAAGTTTGGGTAATGCTGGCGGAAAACGCACAGCGACCATACAGTGCGACAGCTTGGACAATCTGTTCAAGACGAATCGCGAAATCGAACCTCCGCTGCAAAGCAAGTTGGCTGAAGATACCAGAGCCGGGGATGGAGGTATTGTTGGAATTCAGCGTCATGAGAAACTTATCTAACGGACGCAGGAAACTCGGAAACGGCTGGGAACAATCGGGGCGGCGGCGACAGTGACACCAATAACGAGGAAGACCTTTGCCTTCCATCCATCGAGTCTTTCGGAACCCCCCACAACCTTTCGTCCGAAGCCGATAAGAATACACCTCTTCCAGTGGAGAAGATTGATCAAGCTCTGTCTGATGACGAATTCCTCGACATTGACGCCTGGACAGCCTCGTTAGCTTCAGACCATTTTCATCTTCAAGGAGGTGCCGCACAACCACCGGTGAAGCAGAGTCTTTCATCGAGGATGTCAAACCCAACGCTCCCTACCGAGGACGGGCCTATGGCGGCAATGGCCACACCGGAGATTTGGGATTCCCACAAGTGCAAGGCAGACACAGTCGGTTTGAACGAAGGCGGCAGAGTCGGGATTTATGCTAAGGCTATATTCACTTCAACTTCAACATGTCTAATAATCTTACAGAACACTCACCCGGAGTTCTCAATAATACCGGAATCAATGACAGGATCGATAAATCGGTCATCAAACCAACCTTCGAACCTAGCGATGGGCGGAACAAGAATCCAGACATCATGCCGATCAGGACGCCCTTCGAGCTACTGAGCAAGCAGGTATTGACTTTTCCGGGACTGGGTGGGCACAATTCGAAGCGTGAGACGCAGAGTGAGCGTTCAGGTCAGTGCGCATGTCTCGATTGTCGTAGGCACGCCTGATAATTCAAGAAGACTCGATCGTAATCGACGATACCGATGAGGACAGAACCGACACCGATGATCATGATCTCCCTCCATCGAAGAAGCATAGGGGAGCGAAGAACGCGACTCTACAAGCTGTATTCAAAGTTCCTCCTGGACTCGGACTTTACTACAACCGAGCGCTCCAAGACCACGAGAATACTGCAAGCTCAAATCGGTCGAGTGAGGTTGGTGGCAGTCAGGGTAGGTACAGAAAGTGGACCTCTAACCCAAAAGTGAAACGGTGTCTGACATTCCACAGATAACCCGTTCGTGGTGCAGGACGAGGACATCAAGACTGGCGACGAGGGCACTTCTGCTGAGATAGAAAGCATTATGTCTGAAATTGATACTGCAGACACCCAGCTCAACATACCTTGTTCAACAAAAGAGCCAAAGACACACCATTGCTCGGATCCTAATACAACCGCCGAGCCTTTTGATCGCCTATGCTCTCTCAGCGTCACTCCATTTGAGGATCAAGAAAGGAGAACTGTCCACGCAAATGACCACAATGGGAGAACGTCAGCGACCGTCGGTTCCGCCAGCACTACCGCCACCAGGACCTTTGCTCCCGAGCAACCTCAGGGCCAAGGTGGCCGAGCAGAGGCCGAGGAGCAGGAGTGGGAAGTCATAAAAATTCTCGACAAGAGAGAGACCAGGTCGGGAACGGAATACAGGGTACGCTGGAAGAGTACATGGCTGCCCAGAAGTGAATTAGGAAACGCACGAAGATTGTTGCGGGAGTATGAGGCAAAAGGCCGAGCACAGCATGGACTTAAACGGGGTAGACCCGCTCGCATAGACAAAGTTTGGTGATCGTTATACCACTCCCTTCATAAATTGTTATCTTCCCAGCCACCATTCATGTACGAATATGACTTCATCACTTCATAATCAAGCCCTTTCCATATTCCCTCCGCTGCTTGTCCTCTCCCCTATCCTCTTGTCCGTTGTCTCCAATTGCCGTATCAAGCACTCGGCACACCGCGGTGCCCACATGAGCCGCAGACTCCATTAGTACGAAACCTGCTCTTATCTCTACAACTGCAGCACTCCTGGTCGCATGAAAGTAGTCGCACCCTTTGGCGTGGCTTTCTTTCGATAAACCTTTTCTCCTCTTCTGTCCTTCTCTCAGCTTTTTGATGATACAAAATTGATTCCCTCACAACTGCCTCATCTTTCGCCACGTCGTCGTGTGTGGCCTCTTTCTTTGCCGTCCCACAGGCTCTCTTGCGACTCTCTCCGCCTTCCCCAATAGCATCCGTACTTGTGCGTTTCCGTGGGGTATTTTTGGGAATCTCTAGTTCGGACATTGCGGCGATCTTTTACCTGTTGTCCGATGCTTTCGTCTCTCAGTAAGATTACTTTGGTGCTTGCCTTCACACATACTAAGTCAATAAGAAGCAGTCAGGATTGATGTCGCGGTAGTCACCGAGAGCTTCTAGGACCCAATCCTCCGGTCCTTCAAAGAGTGCAGAACAAATTCTCATGGGCAAGAGGTGGGCTGAGACGATAAATAAGTCTCCCAATAGACAGTCGTAAAATTACGAGAGAAGGAATGCTTGATAATGTATGGCTAACTTGAATGCCTGGAAGCAGCAGTAGAATGTCTTCCACGACCGATTTCGCTGTTATTCAGGCTAGGGTCTTGTCTTTTTATGTCCATGGTCAGAGTAGTGTTCAGGAAGCTCCAACGCGACTTAAAGTCGGGATGTCAACATGAACAGAGTCCCACACCTCTAGCCACGTCAGCGAGAAACCAAAGAACTCCGTCCCTTTCTTAGTAGGTCAGATTCAAGGACGTTTGACCGACTTGCTGATCATTGCTACTACCATCTTTCCCTGCACGAACATCCCTGGTTACGGTACAAAGATTGCTCGAGCGCTATCCTCATTCCAATGTAAAGTAATGATTGACTGTTGAATTACAAGGTCGTCCTCTCGACGCCATAAATCTTCTCCAGTCCTAATCCACCCAGAATAGATTTCCCACTGCCGCCATGTTCCCATCCCCTCCCTTTTCCCTCACTTCTTCTCATTTCTGCCCTACGTCCAAGCCGGAAGTAAGCAAGACTGCACTGAAGCTTCAGTATTCAGTTTTGGGGTTTCTTTTGAGACTGCCACTGCTCAATAGTCAGCACGAAGAAACAAAGAGCGTAAGATCTACCTTGGCTATCTGTGCTTTTGTCTGCTTGAGTCTGTTGAAACGCTGTTCTAAACCTGGTGAACCCAAGGGTCGATGAAACTTCTCCTCGAACACCGTAGCAGTCTGTTCCCAGGATAGTCCATCTTCTACCTTCGATTTCCAGGGCAGTTTCTCCTCGGCAATCAATTGATTCAGATGAGCTCTCTCGGGGTTCAGTGGTTCAGACATGCTGGGAATTGAAACACTGAATGTATGGCGTCTCCTTGACGGTAGTTTCAACGATAGTATTTCACTTTCACTTGTGATACCACGTTGCGTAAAACTGTATTGAGGGCAACAGGAATCATCTGCCCTGACAGGTACTCGCAGGGATGCAGAAAGACCCTTGGCAAGTGGTCGAAGAAGTTCAGTTAGTGTCGGGAAAGGGTCGATAAGGTGTAAGTTGGAGACCTGCCCTGTCACGATAGTGTAACGCACGATGCGCAGGGTTACGAGAGAATCCAGCTTCGAGCCTTGGCGTAGGCCGTCCGAGAGCGAAATCTCCACCCCAAATTCTGAATCCGGTTTCTTGTTCCAAGGCAACGATGATTGCTGGAGCATAGACCGAAAGAGTTGATCACCTCCACCCCCGACTTTAGAGGTGCTTTCCTACTTTGGGCAAGGGAGACTGGTGATGAAAAGACGGCCCGGATAAAGCGTATCTGTTGGAACTGGCTTATATACCATGACACAGGGCATTGCATTCGTGGATCCGTCTCCTTACCAGGTGTAATGTATGTCCATTGCCGTAGCAGCCGCATGTCCTCCTGTGCTTCCCATGCGAGTACTCCACCGAACCAACCCTCAACTTTTAGAGTTAGGGAGTGGGTAGCTATTTCCAAACAAACGTCCGACCTGACCGCTTACGGCTATACGGACAGACCCTATTGTGTCGTACCATTGTTGCTGACTCGTTCTAGACAATACGCATCTCAATTTACGACGCTACGGGGCACATTGAACACAGCTCTTTACGTGAGGGTCAGCACCAACCAGGTTTTGCGTATAGAGGCATAGTAAGTCTGGACAGTATGTTGCGAGCAGAAGTAGCAGGGGTGCGCAATTCGGATGGTCAAGAAGCGAACAGTGATGGGAGATAGCAACGCTCGTGGACCAAACCACTGATAGCAGGGCCACCAAGATTGACCACTATCTGGAGGTGGCTAGCCATCACATATGAGTCCAGCAGGAGGAACAGGATGAGGAGCAGGATTCGCTAGATTAAGGATCTGGAGCCTGGTTGCTCACCCTCTGAGGACAAGAAAGTCGATGGGAAAGAAGGCGGCATCGAATAAAGAGGAGAAGAAGAGGAGGTACTTATTCTCGCACGTTTCACCCATAGCCAACTTTCGCAGCCCTGGTTGCACTTACCGAGTCTCTATTCGACCTTTTCACCTCCCACATAGCCAACGTAGAGGACTTTCATCTCAATTCAGATCTCCAAATCTAGTCTTCACATCCACAAGATAAGCGTCCAAAAATGGTAGATTATATCGGCCAATCTCACCATTTTCTTGGATAGGAACAACAAATGGCTCATTCGCCAGCCTTCTGGTGAATCGTCCACGTCTTTCCGATACACGACATCATCATCCATTCCGTCCATGACCGGTTTGCCAGCATATACCCACCACATCTCGGGTTCGGTTCGATCTCCGGGGCCCGACCGTTTCGCAAGGGGTCCCAGGGAGCCCTTCTATCCTTTGGCTGTCCCGATGAGTTTCATTCAGCCTTGGAGCATGTGCGGTCGAAACAGGGGAAAACGTAAATTTAGTTAGCGTCTGACTCCACTAATTTGCGCTCATTGGTTGGGATTAAACAGTTGAACATAGCCAGTCTCGGTATCTTCAGCCGCGCGCTTAATCACGGACTCGACGCGTCCAGAATTACCCCTCACTTTACCAAAGAATGACGACCAACCATTTGGATTCAATCTGAAGCATGACTCCGAGCTTTCTCTCACATCATCATGCTCGATGCCCAGAGATCGATCCATGTTTTACGCTTTGCAGAGTGCCGTGCTTGATGACTGCCGTCGCGTCTGAACATCAACCATTGTGTGGTCAAAAGCGTCGACGAGGTGCGATCGAAGAAGAGCACTCGACGACTGGGACGCCGCAACCCCCTTGGAAAAGAACCAAGAGACGTCGTCAATCACAGCAGGAGACAAACATAGCATACTGGGATTCACTCTCCAAGCTGTGGCTCACTCGACGGGCTTTGGACGAACTCAATCGGCGAAACAGAAAAAGGGCCAGTCCTGTCAGAACCACTGTTGCACGCGGTCTAGATCTGGGTGACGAAGTAGGTCTATTGAAGAACCCCTCAAAGAAATTGAGGCGCTTCGCCAGACACGGCGGTCCAGATCTTCGTGACCTTGGAGGGGTGAGTTTGGCCTGGAAGACGTCGAGATCGTTGCTGATTCCGTCCCTTCAGTATCCAGAATCCTCCATACCGAACTTCACTGCCCACGTTATGCCGTCGAATCAGTCCAGTTCGAGGACCCAATCGAAGTCCAGAAATACCTTGGGCGACTCTACCGAGAAGACAACAACCTCGAAAACAAAGAAGACTTCTCCATACGATCCCAATTTTGAGCAAAACCTCATTGATAACGGCATCTATCCAGATGATTATGATTTCCCGGATGGTCGAGATCCTCCAAGACCAAATAACGAGAACGAAATCCTTGGCAGGTTAGGGCAGCCGAGGTCATCTCTTTCACCATTTCATTTCTCCAATAAGGAATTTCGTACCTTCAAGCAGACTAATTCACGGGCGTTGAATGAGGACGCTGTGATGGGTGACGTTTTCCCAGTGATTCAGGGTACTGCCCGCATCCCCTCCGCAAAGAATCTCGTGTTTGGAAACCTCGAGCCACTTACCCACGGCAACTTGGTCGACGCCAAACCCGACTTCTATGACGGAGCACGTCCTGCACAAATAGACCTACGAATCCGCGAAGAGCTAGGATCATACGTCACACCGGCCACACAGGGGCAGGCCCCAGCGTTACCCAATTTCTTCACTGAGGCGAAGGGTCCCGACGGGAGTGCGGCCGTGGCCAAACGACAAGCTTGTTTCGACGGCGCACTGGGTGCCCGTGGTGTTCATAAGCTTCGGTCATTTGAAGCGGACCCTACTCTAGCATACGATAACAACGCGTACACCATCACCTCGACTTATAATGACGGAACCCTCAAGATGTACACGATTCACCCCACCCAAGCATCTAATGTGGAAGACTCTCCCGAATACCATATGACCCAACTGAGAGGATGGCTGCTGACTGACACTCCTGAAACATTTCGACAGGGAGTTGGCGCTTTCAGAAACGCCAGAGACTGGGCAAAGGAGCAAAGGGACCGGCTCATAGCAACTACTAATGGCAGGATAATGGGGATGCCCAGAGACGCGTCCACCTTAGAGCCTTCTACTCACAGCATGTCTCAGTCCACTATCGAGCCGGATGCACCAGAATCTGAGACATCCGCCGACGAGCTTTCCCAGGACGTGGGCCAAGGTTCCAGCCTTTCCCACAAGCGCCTGAAAAGAGAACCAGAGAAGCACTCTTCCAATCCTCATCTGAAAATACGCCCCAAGAAGAGCTATTCTGGAGCTAACAGCAGGTCTCGCAGCAGAGGTCGGCTCTCACAGAGGCGATAGTGGTTACTGGTCCATACTCGGCCGCACAGCTGTGAAGAGGCAAACACTGATGGTTCCCTGAATCCAAAATTCGTGGGCACTGCTTGTTTTGCCAGCGTCAACGGTTACTTGGATGTGGATGAGTGCAACATGCTTGGCTCTTGCTTCTCGAAGGCTAACAGTTACCCAAGTGTAGCACCGCTGCGATGACTTGGAGTCTCTAGGATACATCTTCTCCACTTCCTCCGCGGTTCTCTCCCATGGCAGGTCCTCCTGGCCACGAATCAACAGCAAAAGGAGGAGCTCATCTTGGCGAAGAAAGAGACGATCCATACAGGAGATATTTGTCTCCTGCAGAAGGAACTCCACCTCCTCTTCCGTCTTTTGAGCATGTTTTTCGGCCTTTTGGATCCGTTCTTCTGCTCTTTGGGCCCGTTCTTCTGCCCGGCTGGCACGTGTATCTCCGTCTCTTCGGAGGTCAATGACCATGTCAACAAGCTTGGCTAAGAGAGCGTTATTGGGGTTTTGACGTACTGCGGGCTGCACACCTTTCGTTCTCGGGGCTGGGGGGGGGTTTTCAAAGGCCTCGTCTATATCTGTTTCTTCTCCAGTTGCAATTGTATTGGGGTGAGGTTTGTTTCGATATCAATTACATACGTAGTAGCGCTGGCTTAGCCACCAACTGGATGAGTCATTTCTTCCTTCCTCGGTGTAGCCAATAGGCTACTGCGATAGTCCTAAATTTGGCTTCCTGCCGCCAAAGCTTCCTTCTTGCCGACCACAACATCTTCTTCAGCCGCAATAAACACATGTCTTGTTCTTTCGTCTCATTCCAATTCGATATGTCCCCACTGTAAGCAAAGTCAGACGTCAAAAGATATAGGCGGCAACCGTCGGCGCTCCAAGCATTGAACGAGAAAGGTAAACTAATCACGGCATACTCACCTCCTTCAGCTGACAATCTATATATAGCAGCACGCCCCTGCGGTATTCAGCAAAAGCAATTTCTCTCGCCTTATCGCAAAAGCACACGTCTACCAGAGAAGCAATGTCTATATCTGCGACTAGAGAGCTAAGAGCAAGGTACATTAACCTCTTTCCTCTACGAGTAATATTGCTGGTTAAGAGACATGTCTCCATGTTCTCTAAAGGGTTGTTGTTAATGCGCCTCACCCTTTAGTCTAGGTATCTCATTGGCGTTTCCATTGGTTTTGAGTTTGCTTGTTTAACACTGTCCTTGTGGCCCATTTTTGGTGAGGATTGACATGCTAGCATTGATCTTTACTGTCAACCGGGACAGTGGACTGGTACAGAAAGGACGAGATTCGTTCAGCTCAAGAGTCGGCTTAAGTTAACCTATCCTGATAGATCTTCGCTCTATCTTCGAGACCTTGCTAAGTCTAAACCTAATACGAACAACGCAGAATGCTCAATAGACATGTCCTTCAGCGAATGATCTTGTAATCACACAGGCTGATCTTTTCATTATGCTAATTCCACTTCATCATCTATATAGCCGCGCAGGAGATCCAGCTATGACCGGGCGAGCAGTATGTCTTGTTCGAAGCGGCGAGCAGGGAGCCTATTCATACAACTTTGTTCCGGATGATGAGGTGTACGACTTCAATAAGGGATAAGTACCGAGACTAGCTGGAGAAGCGAGCCAACGAGGTCTGTAGCGAACAAAAAACGGAGATGCAAGTAGGTTTTCAAAGTGGTCTCTTGATTATCTCAATGTACCTGGCGAAACTATAGTGGACATGGAAAAGCGAAGATATAAAAGAGTACATAGGAGTGGCATGGAGGCCTTATCAAGATCACGAGGACACTCCTCTCAAACCACTGGATCCAAATCATTTCCGCGACAGGGCTCCAATGACAATCACAGGCATAATATGGAATGATGGGAAAGAAACAGGGAAAACAAAAACAAGAACAAGTGTAAGACATTGAGAGCGTAAAGCCGCTGATAGAATGATCTGGTGCCTTGGCAAGATACAGACTAAAATATACAAGAAATGGCTTGAAACAAAACAAGTTGGACAAACAATACGAGGCGGTACAAAGACTTTCAACCGAGGGCGACCTGGAGAGGAGCAAGAGGACTCGGAAGATGATGACAAAGGGCAGAGCTCCAAAGCTAAGAAGGGTAAGATAAAACTGAAGGATTGGGAAGACACCGCCACAGGGCAGAGCTCCAAGACGCAGAGCTCGGACACAGAGATAAAATTGGGAAATCTCATATCTTTCGAGGAGGAGGACAAGGAGGAGGAGCAGCTATAGAGATGATCAGTCGAGGATACAGAGGTCTGTTCAGCTAGTACTACACTAATTCTGTTCTACCCATATCTTTCAGTTAGCCCAATCTCACATTGCAATATCTTGATCACTCCACGTCTTTGGAACCTCAATTACCACAATGTATTTAGGTGCTGGTTGGCTGGTTCGTTGATTCATACTCGAAAATCCACTAGAATCTTTGGGAAAACGGAACAGGCCTGTAAGGCCGAGCGAGAGGCGTACTTGACCGGGGGACTCCTCCCTGTCTTGGATAGTGGCTGCCTGATAAATCAAACGAACCTCGTAAATCTATGAGCTGAGGATTCAAAGGGCAAACACCGGTGAAAGAAGAAGAGCGAGCGTCCGGGAACAATATTTGTCATCGCCTCATGTAGAACGACATTTGTGGACTGAGAATAGTAACAAATGATGGGCTAGGTTCACGCGGCCCTCTGCTCGTAGGTGACGCTGCCTTGATAACCAAATGCTCCACACACCCAATCTGGATGCATGATACCAGCTAGCTTGTGTCTAATGTGCCGCCTTGTCCACCCTCATGGCGATCACCAACATCGTTCGTATTCTCGGCGATCTTAGGATCAGGTTTGGCGTCGTCTCGTGGAAACGGGGGTGAAGATGAGCTGGAAGTAGAGCCTAATGTTGTACAACGTAAGTAATGGAGATGATTGAAATTCGTTTTGACTCGAACCTTTCTTGTTACGTATGGTCTTGATCCTCGTTCGTAGGCTGCTAGCCCAAGTCCCATGTACGTCTCAATGGGTAAAAGACGTGGATGCTTCCTAGTGATATTACAGAAGTCAAGGATAAGTAGGAAATATGCAAGGAAACACGCTAGAAAGCCAAGAAAGCCTTGTCCAGCCAGTCTCAACCACCAGCGCCTCATGTTCATCCTGTCTAAGCTCCCTCGCGACCTTTTCAGTCTGCCACTTGTCTACCATGTCTAAATTATGTAAAGGCCAATTGGGTGTTGTTGTCTTGAACTCTTCCCATACATCGAGGACTTTCGGATCAACTTCAGCTAGAGACATCTCCACCGTATCGTACCACTCTCTTCTTACAGGGATGTAGCGTTGCTGAAGGTAACTGTCTCTATTTCGTCGTGTCCTGATGATATAAGTCATCCTGTCTTCTGACATTATTTGTCCAGTTATCTTAGGCTTTCCTGCCGAAGCCTCTTTTGGTCAGTAGGGCTAAATCAGACAATGCTGCAGAAGATTACCTTAGTCAACGAGGGACGGCGAGGAAGAGAAAGCTCATCCATTATTGGTATATCGCTATTACAGTTAGCAATCCATTGACGACACCTTGTAAGGTATGAGATCTACCGAATCATTCGTTGACGCTGTGTAAGGCAAGCCTGCACGAGACAAAGAAGGCAAATTCAGCAGGTGAGAGGGGAAGGGGAAGTGATTGTTCACAAGGCAAACGAACCCGCTTCTTATAGAAGAAGTATATTGATACATGATATTCGTCACCCTTTCTTTCCTTTGCTGTAAGATGAGTGCGTACCCATGACCGGTCTTGATAAACGAATTATATTTGCTGCATTGGACGACTGAGCACAGACTCGACGGGACTTACTGGCTAGCCCTCCCGGATGAGATCTCCGGGGATTGATTCACTGACATGGTACGGGAACGATGTTGATTGCACTTAGTCCTCCCATGATCGGCAATTTGAATGATATTCGAGGCTAGCCGCTGTCGACGCGCCTACAGCAGCTAGCTGTAAAGGTACTAGTCGAACCTACCATGTATCTACCTTAAGGTACCGTCAGAGTGTCACGGTTTGCGCTCTCCTCTCAAGTGCTTTGTTGCTTTGTACAATCTCATAATTTGATCGTCGATCCTGATCTAAGCAGCATAGTCTCTCACAATGCATGCCTTTGTTGGAAATACCTTGACGATAAATCGAATCGAGTGAAGTCAAGAGTCTTAATGTCAATTGTTGGTATTCTCCTTTTGGATACGGAGAATAGTCTTTCATTTTGAACAGCTTTCCTGTAAATCGCGCGCCACGAAAGGGATTGGCGGGTTAACCTGGCTTAATGTCATGATAGTGCAATGAATAGCGAAATCTCCATTTCCAGTTTTAACTACAAGGTCCAGGTCCCCATACAGAGGAAAGGGGTCAATCACCTCCACCTCGGGTTTCAGAGGCGGTTTTCCTGTTCAGAGGGAAAGAGACTCGTTAGGGTATCTGCACCTCAAACTGTAAAGGGCATTCTATTCTACTCTCTTTTGCAATACATTCAAACAGCCTAAAGTCTTGTCTGATTGTCTGTCGAACATTCACAGTGCAATGAAACCGACGGAAAGTGAGTTAGTAATGACGTTTTTCGAGCAGTTATACTAACGAAGACGCAGTTCCCAGTAACTTCACATGGGCATGCGTTGGCGATGTAGTGTATATCACATCTTGGCGAGCGTGCAATCAATGGCCGGTGCCACCGGGGCTATGCGTTTTGCCAGAGCTTGATCCGTCGCAGTGGAAACCGATCGACAGGGTTTTGACCATCCGGTGCCCAGAAATCAGCCCTTTTGATTTCTTGTACATTGCCATCGGATTTGGAGATGTGTATTACGTGAAGTGGTCAGAGTATTTTGTGACTGTCAGGTTTCTCTCAAAGGAGCAAACCGATCGATGCTTTAACGAATTCGCAAGAAAAGGGTTCGAAGTGGCGATCACTGCAGTAAGTGCTTTCTCCATTAGGGAACTTCTGTGATTGAAACTAGATACAGGAGCTTCCCCATCTCACCCCCGATATTCTGGCCCATGGGCCAAGACAGAATGGAGATGATGCTGGATCGCAGATGATGCTGCAGGAGACAAGCAAGGCAAGGAAGGAAGACGCGGCCGAACGAAGTGCAGAAAATGGGTTCACAAGGCAAAACGAGGCAACAAGATGACAGGCTTCTTGTAGGAGGTGCAAATATATGGGTATAATATAGTAGCAGCATCTCTCTCCCATCACTGATCTCCTCGCCGACACGTTGTTGATTAAATTTCCTTCAGTAATTCGTTCCTGTTGTTGTTTTTCATTCCCGGACTCTGTCCCAGAAGCAGCACCCCCATAACTATGACGACGAGGTGAGCTCTTGGGTTAGCTGGTCGACCTGAGGTTTCCCCAAAATTATGGGCGTTCCCTTTTGAGTTAGCACTTCGACACAGCTGTCGAAGTGCTAACTATGAAGGGAGTAGTTGGAAGCTAAGCCATTACGGCGGCATACTACTAGTAGGCTCTCCGCCAGCCTCACGTGTAAAGAGCACCACAGATGCATTCGTTCCACGCTCTCCTTTTTATTTCCGTGGTTAGACTCTATTGTCACCGTTGGAAGAACCGGAGATGGATACAGACATCCTCGGCGAGATCAGTGGAAAGTACCAATGGGGGTTCCTGCAAGCAGATTACAATTACGAAATCCCTGCTGCCACCGGAATGATCGTTTCCCTGGCTTAGCGGGTTTGATCCAATGCAGAGTTGCTTTGGTACCGCGATCTGTCTTCTCTTCCTCAATCTGTTCCACTTGTGTTCACTCCCCGAATCTAGCAATATTCTCACTGATAGGGGTTCAGCCGGGGCCAATAACACTATTGGTTATGGGTAAGACGATCAACCATTGGGCATGACGGCCACTGCTGATCAATCTGCCTAGATTGACAGCCACTTCGGTATGGAATCGGACTGCCGCCGGTATCGTAGTCAGCTGCACCTAGCTTGCCGTAAACTGGTTCCCAAGTTATCGCCATTGCACATATGTTGTCTGGTGGCGTTTACCTCGCATTTATTAGTGATTTGTAGCGTCTAGCGAGTATGGTCATGGGGATAAGGTCTGCTTGTTGATACGATCTTGAACCTAGCCCGAATCAAGGTTAACCCTGGATGAAGGGTCTGAGTTGCGGAAGCACCTTAGAACTGAACCAATCTTGCTTCAAGACACGGCGGAAGATCTCAGCTCTTGAGAACGGCCCGGTCATTCAGGAGGTCTTTAGCAGGAACATTCCATTGTCCGAGATTCCTGTCTCGAACTATACCTACGCCATTCACCGATGTTGTGGAGCAATGGCGACGACAACGGCAGATCTGCTTAGTGCATGGCTGCTCACCATACGCCTTTCGAATCCTACAGGACGACACCCTGCGTCAAGTAAGCGTGCAGCTTATCCCAGCTCACGTCAATTGATTCCGGTAAAGAAAGGGGATAAAGAGTTTCCATCGGGCCAATAAGCCTTGATTTGACCCCTGGTGTTGATGTCGGACCAGCGAAGCCCCCAATCTCGACACACTTCAACCCATGTCAGAGGAGCAAGGGTTTCTTTTTCGGAGCTTTAGCCTATCACAAATACAAGGTCATCGTCAAGATCTGTGCAACCTGAGGTTGTTGAATAAGGCCAAGCTTAACCATGTCAAAGAGCAGAAATTTTGATTCTTCCGCAGTCTCTACTTCACTGTTAGCTCCGGATATGTATACACATCGGAATCCACTTTCCATTCAGGACTTGTTAAACCCCGAGGACAGTCCTAATCTCAAGCATTTCAATCAGAGCTTGTCAAACAGCTCGAACAGCTCTGCTCTCAAGCACCAGAAGCAACGTAAGCTTTCTGTATCGTATGAATGCACTCATTCTAACTTGCTACATTCACAGTGAAGAACTGTCAAAGACCAGACTTCAAATTCAACGACTCCAATAGATCTTCATGTGCAGACTCAACTTCTCCTCTTGACGATGCACAACTATTATCTTACTTCGCCCGCTCGAATTTGCTCAAAGCACCATCGGTTAATCCTAAGCAACTTCATCTTCGTACCTTATCGTCGTCTTCTATAAAGCAGTCGATCAAACCAACGTACAAGAAAGCAACTTCCAGCAGAGAGAACTCAAAACGGTTCCATTGTGGATTTTGCAACCGAGGATTCAAAGTGAAGGGTTCTCTAGTAGGACATCAAGATGGGGGGAGATGTCCGAAGAAATTCTCACCCAAAAGCAACGAGCACAGACTTGAGGGAGGTGCGCTTGCGCAGGGAATGATGGGCGGTTAATCACATAGTCTTTTCCCTTTCTGTTCCCTTGAGTATCCTCTACCATGGAAATTTGATTCTGGTCAATGTACTTCCGTTCATCCCTAGCAACGCATAGTCGCTTCAGCATGATAACAGAAAGGGAACGTTGAGCGAAGGAAGAACTCTTCCCTTGGCCCAGTCAATTGTCAGTCACACAATCACATTATCCCCTTTTCATTCGTCTGCTCTCCTTTCTATTAAGCTTCACTTGCACATCACTTGCGGTAGTATACTTACTGCTGTGGTGGAAGGCGCAGGGTTTCGATAGGTTGGATGCTGCCTGGTCTTTGTATTGTATCCGGGTTCCTGATGTGTTTTGATGATAGATGAAGGATTCCGATACGTTGCATGCTGCACGATCCTCTGAGGTGTTTGCCGAGACTTTGTATCCTATCAGGTTTCCTGGGGTGTAAATACATTATCCATACTAGTCGCTCCCTGTCTTCGTATTATTGACCTCTGTCCTTGCTCAATCACCAACCATTTAAAACCAGCTTACTAGGATTGGCACCCTGCTCCGTGGTGTCCGTCATCTTTTCCAATGAGGATCCTCCTGGGGATAGGTCAATTAGGACAGGCTGGCATTAGATCAAGAGGCCCAATAGTATTAGAGACCCTGGTGGAAAAGACGCAAAGGAAGCAAGTGTGCCAAGCACGGGTTGTGCGGAGCGGTTGGACACGTGTGGTGCTTCAACCCTCTCCTGCCAAGTGGGATGACCTGGAATCCACCATTATCGCTTCCCTGGACATACGGATGTCTTCATGAATGATCTGCGGGAATGAAAATTGTATCAGTCAAGGACGACAATAGATTGGGAGAACAGACTAGAAATGGTAACGAAGTTTGACCCAGTGCAAAGTGCTCAAACCCCATGAGACACAATTGTGGCTTGCTTTGCTTTGCAATACATCTTTCGGTTATCGCCAACGAATCAAACTGTACGCACCCTGCTTGTCTTGCCTTATCTCCCCTCTTTTCTCATACATTAAGTGCATGCTCACCCCAGTTTGAGACCTCTCTCTTAAGAACATCCGCAGAATTACCAAGAGCCGTCACTTCATCCATTATCACCTTCCGTAGCAATTCTCACACTTGGTCCATGAAGGGTGTCGAAAGAAAGGTCTTAGAGGAAGGCAAAGATGGGGAAATTCCAAGTAAAGGGGATAAAGTCATCGTTGACCTCATTGGCAATTCTTACGACGAGGCAAAGGGGGAAGAGGCTTACTATCGGGGCAAGGAGTGAGTATCATCATCTGACCACGGTGATGGACGCTTCTAACGTACTAGGTTCCTCACCATGAAAGATTATAAGACAACCCTTGGGCGCGCGCACTGATAAACCGTGAAAGGCTGGGAGGTAGCTATCAAAGATATGAAGTTGGACGAGAAGAGCATCTTGACAATCTCGAGGTACATTCATCCGTGGTTTTGGAGATACACCACACTTTTACCTTCTTCTCCTTCGGTTTGTTGACTCTCTTTGGGCAGTGACTTTGCCTATGGTAAGCGGTAAGTAATATCGCTGTCAGCATTCATCTACGCAAAATATAACGAGTATCCGTCAGAGGCTTTTATGTCCCTAGCCCATTTCTGATCCCACCGGACTCCCCACTGGTTTTGTGAGTCGAGCTATCTGCGTTTAAGCTCTTCCATCTAGAGTGCAAAGATTGATTTCGACATGGATTTTAGTGAAGTCCGACTGAAGGGCATCAACAACGTAACACTATCCTAACGGCCAAGAATCTTTGGAACCTGTCAAGAAGTAGACGTGGTCCCAAGAGAAGGTCAGTGCTGGACCGAGTCGAAAGGGGGCCTTGTCGAATCCGAAGATTTTGATAGTATTCAGATTCAAGAGGACAATTAACACTTTTGCCGAGGCTGTACCTTTCTGCGTACTGATATCATCCGTTCACACATCAAATGACATCCAAGCAATGAAGCTTTGGCCAGGACAGAAGAGATTGCTATCTCGTTTGGTCCTTGTCATGCCTGGATCTCTCTATCTCTTTGCCTTTCATGGCCAACGCTTGCTTGTCTGGTTGCCTGCACTTCGAAAATAGAAAGCTGCAACCTGTCTTAACGTCTTTCTTTAACCATACACGCTCCTGAAGAGGTTGGGGCTAATGCATTTGTCTTCAGGCGCCAGCCGCTAGAGAAAGTACCAGGACCTTCCTACCGGGCAAAATCAACGAGTGTCAATCACCCACCGCCACTACAGCGAGCTCAAGCTGCAGATGCCGCAATAGCGGAAGCAGTGCGAGGTTTCGAGACCTGTCCTTTTTTCTTTGGTGTATGACGATGGTACCCTGCGATAATTTTAAAGTGTCTGGGTCGGCCAACTAGCGCATTACTTGCATAACCCGCGATCGACATCAGCTCATGTGAATTCCAAGCCATATCCTCACGCTTGCCTTACTTCGCCCTTTGCCCCTCATTGCAATATTCCCATCAAGAAGCAAACGCTACTCTATCGAGGGATTGCAACAGGTGTGATTTCCAACTACTTCTTCCCGAGCATGGTTAATTGAATTAAAGGCTAGTTAGATCGTTCTGCAGTACCTCACGGAGGTACAAAACCTACCATGTCTTCCAACACAGAGGTCATTTCTGTGTTCACCGGCATCAACCTTGACTCCAGTTTGATACATGCAGCGAAGGTTGAATGCGATGGGCTGGACCCTAAGGATCCAAATAATCCGGATCCTCTGAAGACCTATAAGCCAGGACAAAAATGTGTCCAGATTATTCGCTTTGTGCAGCAAGAGGTGCGGATGTCTGTGTCTAAGAGACTATGCATTGATGCGTCGAGCTCACACAACGACAGTGCTCGCGACCGGTAAAAGAAGGTTCTGTCACTGTGGAAAGTTCTGTCATTGTGCTTCATCCCGGTACTACCGCCATGTATCTGCGATCACCCTCTATCGTCGTCCCGATTGAAAAAGACGGCTTACCTACTACCATGACAACTGGGGATGGAAAGATTGTGACTGTAGACTGGAATATGGGAAGGGCTTGGGAAGTACGTCAACCTGTTAGGCTAGAGGCAGTAAATAAAAAGGGAGGAACTTTATTATGGTGGTATTGAAGTGAGCTACTTGCACAATTTATTTCGTAGCACAGAATATTTTATCAGATATCTATCTCAATTTATAGTGATAATCTACGGAATCCACCGATTCGACTAGGGATAGGTAGAATCGTAAGGAATAGTGTCCGCCGCAAACCCCATCCCAGGTTCTAAATCAAGAGGTTCGTCGATGGAAATCGTATAGGTAGAAACGTAAGGAAAGTCCGCAGT
>JAABUV010000237.1_pt1 | contig 84116 bp, 58 predicted proteins | sample 5559971 | NCBI WGS metagenome assembly JAABUV01 (sample SAMN10711881, study PRJNA513362) | rock metagenome | isolation source: Antarctica rocks | place: Antarctica: Victoria Land, Knobhead nord | collected 2015-12-19 | reverse complement strand
AATATAGTATTCAGACATGATGTGGTTGAGTGGTGGAGGTGGGGGGGGGTTGGATACATAAAGGAAAAAAAACGTCATTTGGGGGGTGTACGTCATTTGGGTGGCCAGCACCTACTTTAGTAGGTGATTGCGTGGCACGATTAAGATATCTCCCGTCACCTCAGCGATTGGCTTATATAATCCCAGCAAAGTCCCATCAGCCCATTCTCAGTCATACTAAAGCCCACCTTCTTCATGACATTACTGCGGATCTCTGGCTCCTCTTTCAATGTCACAAAGCTACGCAACTCAAGCTGCCACGAGGATTTGTAGCAAAGACACTGTCAAGGCAACAGGTCTCAATATTTGGGTCAGTGGTGAGCACAGTCATAACGGACCCGAGGTAGAGTAAGACAAGCAGCCCTTCATCAAGCCTAAGCAGTATCACTGACAAGCTTTTAAGCGTTATCGCAGTCCAAGGTCTCGGTGCCCATCCATACTACACGTGGGTAAGGAGACAAATTTCTGTCGAGGAGGCAAAGCCTATGCATCGTCACCGATTCAATCTTTTACGAGGCCATCAGAAGAACACCCAGGCTGACGGACTTCCCGATGACGCGCAAACGGCATCCGACACTGCGGAAGTTATGTGGCTTCGAGATTTTTTGCCAGATCTAATTCCCAATGCTCGGATTGCGACATACAGTTACGAATCTGACTGGCGCAGACCGGACGTCAAAACAACTCTGCGCAAATGTGGAATGCAGTTGCTCAACGTCCTTCATCAGCATCGGTCAAGCGAGAAAGTCGGTAGCATTGTTCCGGGCATTCTTTATTTATCAATACTAAGAATCAACATAGGAGGGTCGACGACCGTTGGTGTTTATTGGACATAGCCTCGGAGGTTTGGTCATCAAACAGGTCAGCGTGGTTTTGGCGCTATTCCACCCTGTACTAACCTCTCCATAGGCGCTAGTGTTGGCCGACCATGGTAATGATTTCAGAGATATTCGGTTGTCCACGGCGGGGATCATCTTTCTTGGAACACCGCATCAAGGAAGCGACGCTGCAGTGTATGGTGTGTGGCTTGCTCAAGCAGTGGGACACGATAAGACGTTGCTCAAGTCCCTGAAAAGAAACAACTCTGCTCTTGATGAAATTGCGCGGGACTTTGATGCGAGCCACAGTACTGCAGATATCGTTTGCTTTTATGAAGACAAAGACGTGTCGTACGGACCCTGGCAGACTCAGGTGTGCTGACTCCTGCTTTTACACCTGAATTGATATGAGAGCTTACGACACACGCAGTTGGTTGATCACCAGTCAGCCTCTTTGCATGGGAAAAGAGCGATTTACCTTACAACGGATCACTCGGGGTTGAACAAATTTCGTGGCCCCGAAGATGAGAATTTTCTCTTGGTGCAGCCAGAGATTCAAAGAATGGTTCAGACGGCGCCCCAAAGGATTAAGGAACGACATCATTGTACGGTCCATCTTCTCTATACCCAACTTTGTATTCTTCAAAGCTCCTCTAACTTCTCATAAGCACACGTCATAGGTATCGGCAAAGAGTCATTCCGCGTAGACTTCAGTCTTCGGGGCATCCCTGTGGTGAAAACGTTTGTACCACGGAACGTGGAGATGACGCGATTGACGCAAGTTTTACTTCCCACCCAGACGGATCAAATGCGTCGTAAAGTATTCATCGTTCATGGGCTTGGCGGGATTGGGAAGACCCAGCTCTCCGTTGAATTTACTCGACAACATCAAAGGAGCTACAGCGCGGTCTTCTGGGTCGACAGCTCGACCAACGAGAGATTGAGGCGAAGCATCGCTGACCTCGCCAGCCGATTGCCACAACATCAGATTTCAGAAGGAAGCAGGAATTACTCACACAGGGGAAGGGCTAACGTTGATGAAGTTGTTGAAGATGTGCTCAAATGGTTATCACAGCCATTGAACGACCAGTGGTTACTGATCTTTGACAACGTGGACCGAGAGTTTTCAGGCCCATCTAGAGATCCGGAAGCCTTCGATGTGAAAGAGTATTTTCCAACAGCAGATCAAGGATCTATTCTCATCACTTCTCGATTGATGAGTCTGTGTCAGCTGGGAACGGATCTGGAATTGAAGCCGGTCGACAAACTGCAAGGATCAAGTATCCTTGAGAACAGCCTCGGACGATCAATGGAAGGTGAGTGTCATTGAAGCATACTTTTCCAGCTCCTATCTGACATCTGAGGCTCATTAGGTTCATCAAAGCTTGTCGATTTGCTCGGAGGTCTCCCTTTGGCGATCAATCAAGCCGGTTCGTATATGCGAAAGACAGGCACAAATTTGTCTGAGTATATCGAGCTATACGATCAAGCATGGGCAAGATTAATGGGGAAGCAGCATCGTTCCACTTTGCCAGAAGATAAAGGCAGCATTCTAACGACATGGACATTGTCATATAATTCCCTCCGATTACAAAACGAGAACGCAGCCAATCTCTTAAAGCTGTGGGCGTTTCTTGACAATCGAGATCTCTGGTATGAGCTTCTTACGCCTGCACTGGATCTTGAAATTGCCAAAAAAGTGCCTCGTTGGTTCGTCAGTTGTGCAGGTGACAAAATCGATTTCAATGAGTGCATTGAACTTCTGTTGGAGTATTCCTTCATCGACGCTAAAACTGAATCATCTTCTTTCTCTATGCATTCTGTGCTTCATCATTGGTGCTTTCACGCATTTGAAGAAGACGAGGTTACTATGAGCTGGCTCGCCGTGATCATTGTTGCATCCGCTGTACCTTCAGAGATCGTACTTGATTATTCGCTCATACAGAGACGTCTCCTTCCACATTGTGATCGTGTCTACCCAAGGCTGCAGCGACGTATACACGAAGGCTTGATGAATGAGGAAGATCTTCCGTCCCTTAGCGACGCATGTCATTGGCTAGGAAACCTGTACTCGGATCAAGGCAAGATGAAAGAAGCCGAAGACATGTACCTGCGAGCATTGACAGGGTACGAAAAGGCCTGGGGTTCTGAGCACACGTCGACACTTGGTACGATCAACAATCTAGGGCTTCTGTACTCGGATCAAGGCAAGATGAAAGAAGCCGAAGACATGTACCTGCGGGCATTGACAGGGTATGAAAAGGCTTGGGGTCCTGAACACACATCAACACTTGATACGGTCAACAATCTAGGGCTTCTGTACTCGGATCAAGGCAAGATGAAAGAAGCCGAGGACATGTACCTGCGAGCATTGACAGGGTATGAAAAGGCATGGGGTTCTGAACACACATCGACACTTGATACGGTCAACAATCTAGGAACCCTGTACTCGAATCAAGGCAAGATGAAAGAAGCCGAAGACATGTTCCTGCGAGCATTGACAGGAAAAGAAAAGGCTTGGGGTCCTGAACACACATCGACACTTGGTACGGTCAATAATCTAGGAATCCTGTACTCGAATCAAGGCAAGATGAAAGAAGCCGAGGACATGTACCTGCGGGCATTGACAGGGTATGAAAAGACCTGGGGTTCTGAGCACACATCGACACTTGATACGGTCAACAATCTAGGGCTTCTGTACTCGGATCAAGGCAAGATGAAAGAAGCCGAAGACATGTTTCAACGTGCGAAAACTAGAAAATCTTAACAACTTGGTATGTCAGGATCTTGGGATCGAGACGATTATCCATGGTCTACAGACGCTCCTACAACTTAGATTCTTTGAGATTGATTTCGATGGAAATTTGGCCTTCACCGACCCTATCTCAAGCCCTTTGGTCGATACTGGGATGAGAAATCCGTTCGGTGCAGACGATGTCAAACGCGAGGCCCGAAAATCTACGTTGAGATCCGCTACGACCGAGGATCCCCCACGTGGTTTGTGCGCACACAGCTCATAGCCTTAGTCTCTGAGATCTGGCAAAGAACGGGACCTGGCCCCAATACCGTCTACCCGTGACGAACTGATGTTGGATCCGACATATCTGCCTTACTGAGCTCAACATCTGGTTTTCATGACAGCCCAGCGTCTTCTTGAAGAATGTTGTTCCGAATTGGTGTGAATATCTGAATTATTAAAGGAGCATAGGTGGGACTGTCCCGAAGCATTGGAACCGAACAGGTGGGTACGTATCGTGCATACAATAACACTGTGGAGCAACCTTTCATGAGCGTGCTTTCATTCATGAACGTACTTCGTCATTCTGTATTTCATCGTCGACGGATGAGTACTTTCGAGGTTGCGACAGTGATGCAGTCTGCGACAAAACATTAACGCACTTCAGGATGACCGCCAAGCTGTACAGCTAAGTGAAATACGGAAAGAAATACTGAATCAGAGTAAAGCCCTCGCAATTACAAAGGCTTCACTTCAGAAAAGGGTTGCAGATGAGATCCGCGTTCTCTCTGACTGACGTGCAGAGCTTAAAGGAATGGAGGAACGGTCTAAAGTGGCTATGAGCAAAGAGGACGATAAAATTCAATCATTAATAGGCGATCTGCTGATGTCTGCTGGAAATGGGAGTCGAGATATATACAATCTTCGGGCCAGGTTGTTTGGAGAGGAAACCAGTCAAAATCTTCCTCCAAACAGATTGAGCTACTGTTCTGCTCCTTCGTCATCTCTCAGCAGCATCAAAGCGGAGAGACGTAAGACATTGAACATAAAGCCAGGGTATAGTTCACAGCAGTAAATGTATCAGTCATTGAACCATCAGCGCACAGGAAATAACTGCAAAATTGATGAGACCGGACACAATAAACAGAATATAGGAAGAGCAAATAGAGTCTATGCACGCAACACTATCTTATGCACATTCGCAGTATGGTTCTTGAAAGTCGTGACATTTGACAGAACCAGTTTGGCTGCCTCGCATCGCGGATGCGGACACGGAACCTGATCATCTGGTTCGAACTCCTTCAAGTGCTTCTCAACCGCATCCATCATCTTGCTTGCTCGACAATATTCAAAAATTCGTTCCTCGTAAGGCTTGCTTCCGTCGCCCAGGCAAAAGATGCATTGCTTCGGCTTGCACTCCATGGGAAATTTATCCACGATGTCCTCTTCCAAATCATCCGAAGACACTTCGGATTCTTCTTGTTCAACGCTCCATTTTGGCCGGCCGCGACGCCGGGTTTCCTGCCAACGACACAAGGCCGCCAGGGCTTCAATGCCCCTAATCCTTTGAGCGAATATTTCCTGACCTGTGAGGCCGGCCGCTGGCTGACGTATCCATCGCACAACCCCGGCTCGTTCGAGAATATTGTATATACGACGCACCGCAGGTTCATCATTCATTGGGGTTTTTTGATCCGAAGAGGCGGAGAACTGTGAGTTAAAGGCGATTGTATCGGCCTTTCGAAAATGTCGCTTCCGACCCTTTTCGATCATAGAGTGTCGCAGTCTGACTTTGTACGAATTCAATCGGGCTTGCGCTTTCCTCTTCTCATTGTACAGTAACGTTCCTTTGGCGGTACTGATGGGTCTGTAGCCCTGCGATTTCAGCTGAGCAGTGAGAGCCTTATTTCTGTTGCTGAGGCGAAGAACCTTTGGATGAATACGAAACTCTGCTTTCTGCTCCTCCGATAACTCCGTCGGGGCATTGGGATCGGCAGTCAAACTGGCAAGCCGGGCCATCTTCTGCACCATCTCATTGGAGGGGCGCCCCAAGAAGCAGGCTTTGGTGTCAACCTGAACGTCTTGATCAAGATAGTATCCAGCCGCGCCTAATTTGTGGTCGAATAGCTGATCTCGTACGCTGGCGGGAGCCTTCTCTGTTCAAGTCCTCGGGGTTAGCATTTCTTGGCTAAACACAATTTCCAGTTCAGGTACGGAAGGAAAGGCGTACTGTTCACAACATTCAGGAGACCACGTCTGAGGTACTTCTGGCCGAGATTGCCTTGGAGCCCAGCCTTCCGCCCCGTTCGCTTCAGGTTACGAGCAAATGTGTTGGCGCGAAGGGGTTTGGTAGGTGAGGTCCCAAATCCCTCGGAGCCACGCATGGGCTCACGCAATACTGGAAGATCTAAAACCTCGCCTTTCCATTTCAGCGTGAGGGTTTGCTTCCCCGGTGGCATCTTTGTGCCGTTCCACTCATGAACACCTCGATTTCATGAATCAAGCCTGTTCTATTTGTGAAGCAGTGCACATTTTCATGAACGCCACTGTCATTCATGAACAGTACGAATGACCCCCTTCCTTCATGAAAAGAGGCCTTTTTTCATGAACATAGCAACGCCGCTATTACTTCGGATGAATACATCCTTAAGGCACCTTAGTTGCTATCACCCCTGATTAAATTTAAGGAAGATCAGATACGCTTCCTTGCCTACTGCCGCCCTCGCCTATTCTATTACTTTGGATGAACACATCCTCAAGGCACCTTAGCTGCTATCGTCCCTAGTCAGACCTAAGAAAAATTCATCCAGATTCTCAAAGTTATCCAGTCGCCCATACAAATATCATGGTAGATCAGACAATTTCAAGAAGATAGATGACCGAAGCGAAAATGCTTTGGGGAATCCTGGATTTAAGATCCTTTGTGTTAAGTAGGATCTGCCACTGAGTCTACTGAAATATGGTGTAGAAGCTGTTAAGATTTAAGGACTAAAAGCAAAACTTTTAATAGATTCCAGGAACCTTTATTACGAAATGAAAAAGATAAGAAAAGGCAACCGCTTTCTTTAATCCTCCTCATCCTCCATATCTGCATCGTCGTCGAGCTCACTATCAATAGATGAAGTCGCTGCCTTTAACTTCTCTTTACCTTTATTTTCGACGCGATCTACCATGGCATACTGGTTATAATCCTCCTCGGAAGCCTTGTTGCCACAGTCATAACCGTGAGGTCCATGACAGTAAAGAGTACATTTCTCAGCAGCCTTCTCGCAACCGCATCGTCCCTTGCACTCTCCTTTGCATCTGCAAGACACTCTAATATGAGTAGCACTAGAAGAGCGATGAGCCACCGCTCGTAAGGAAAGCTTAGTCTCGTTGTCGGGAATATTGATATGACGAGCCAAAGGGGCGGAGATGGGAGCAATATCTTTAATATGAATGCAGCGATTAATGATCCCATGCTCAGTTTGCAACTCATAGGTATTGCAACGACGACGTATAACTCGGGCATACACTCTTGGACTATCACAGGTTCCGGGTCGATCAATTTTTGGGATCATAACGGCAACTATATTATTCTTCTCGAAGACTCGAAGATCATGTCTCTTGCTGTGACGTGTAGCAAGCTTAACGCGCCAGCTAGCTTGACGCTTTCTAGCCTTGAGAACATGATAGTCGATGCCTTGCTCGATTTGAGTACCAGGTGGTTGATTGGAAAGGCGTGGAGAGTTGATGAAGCGAGTGAATCTAGCTTGCTCACTCTCGTCCCCGTCGTCGGCCTGATTGTCGCCATGCGCTCCGCCTTCCTCGTCGGAAGGATGATCAGTAAGATGCGAAGTCAAAGCTGCATCGACTAATATCTGAGCAGTTTGTGCAGACGACTCGGCTACATTTTCGTCCGATGCACCTTGATGGGATGAAGTAGCAAGAGCACTGTTAGATTGTTCAGCAATACGTAGTGTAACAGTACTGTTTTTAGACGGTTCGACAGTAGCATTATTGGAAGATCCCGCCCTGATGACTTTCTTAGTCTTCTTTCGAGTGCTTGCAGAGGGGGTATCAGTAGGATAAGATGCGGTGGCAAAGTCGAATGTAGGTAATTCCATGACTCTATTAAGAGGGCCGGACTTGATTTGACTGCATGGCAGTGCGGAGGAGCTTGGGACTGCAATTCCAGCGTCAGTGCGTTCGATTCGAACTTGAAAATCAATGGACTTCTCATTATCAGATGGTTCCCCATCCTCGTTGACCAGCTTTGCAGTGCCTCGATCCTGAAGTCCTAGCCATGTATTGTCGTCCAGATACGGCATCTTTCCATCAAACATGACTTGATAGGGACGCATTGACATAGCCTCGTGCACGGTAGTATCAATGGACCAAACCACCTTCAGCAGACCGAGTGGCCAGTTATTAGTCTTTCGGTCCTGCATCCATTTCCCAAGTCGATCCTCAATAGTCTTATTGGCTTGCTCAACAAGACCTTGCGTGGAAGGCTTTCGCGGATTGCCGTTGATGATTTTGATACCATGTCCACGGAGAAGTACTAGTAAAACTGACTTGAATTCTCCGCCATTGTCGCACTGTGCAATCTTGGAGAGACCCCAGGTCATCAACAAGATGTACATTGCATCTGCAACCCGCTGGGAATGTTTGCTTTTCAAGGGCCAAAGGAAAGATCTTTTGGATACCGCGTCCTGTTAGAAAGTTAGTTCTCTCTGAGAATATTTTCAGAAGAAAATTTACAAAAAGCGACGGCAAGATCGGATTACTTCTCGAGCATCCCGAGCATCTCGAGCATCCCGAGCATCCCGAGCATCCCGAGCATCCCGAGCATTAATAGCTTAAGGGGAATTGAATCAAAACTCACCTTCGCATGGAAGATATACTCGTAGCCGCCAGCAGGTAAATGGCGCATATCTATGAGATCAAAGTATACTCGCTCCAATGGAGTAGATGATACAATCATCTGAATAGGAGCCTGCACATTCATAGCATTCTGAGCTGCACATCTTCTGCAGTTGTTCTTGATCCAAGTCACCTCCTCTTTGGTGAGCCCATAGTATAATCGTCTTACCTCCCTCCAAGTCTTGTTGATGCCGGCATGAGAGTACTTTTCATGTATGTTCTTGATGCGCTGATAAGCGTCCTCGGCCATAATAGCTCTGAGAGGCTCTGTCATCTCAATCAAATCGTTATCATCGTCGTTCTTTTTTCGAACTTCAGATAAGGGAACTGGATTGTGAAAAAGCTGTCCTCCTATAAGCTGAAAATTTGTCCGAGCCCTGTTGCGATTGTTGTGCTCAGTAGGTCCTTTGGCCTTGCAATCCTCGTCCTCAAGGAAGAATTTGTAGTCTCTTCGTTGCCGATCGGTCAAGCGTGACCTGTTGGTGTGATTGGGGTCCTTGATATAGTCGAAGACTTCCGCCCCCAATGGATTGATGAGATCTCGAGGATTGCCTCCAGTGATGAAGCTTACTGGAGTGACCATGATAATGTAAAAGAGATAGCCGATGTAGATGCAAAAGTATCGGTGTTGATGGTTTTGCTTGCTGTTGAGATCTTAGGGAAGCTTTGGGGAAGGATGAGAAGTGAGCTCGAGGGCGCGTCCGATATCCATCCTCGAGTACTAGAAAAGCAAACAACATAGCAAACAATGCTTTCAAATGCCTTTGTTTCTGTTGGTGGCTTCGAAGAGCGGTGGAGGGGGGCGAGGTCGGCTCCCGAGGGTGGATGCGATGGGAGGGAGTGGGAAGGGGGTCGAAGTAGGCTCTGGATGGTGGATTCGAAGCGGTAGAGGGGGGTAATGTAGGCTTCCGATGATGGATGCGATGAAAGCGATCGAGATAGACTCGAGATGGCGGGGCAAAGGGAGGTGGGTTCCCGAGGCGCTCTAGCCCCGCATTGGCGCCAGCGAGCATCCGGCCTTGGCGCCAGCGAGCATCCGGCCTTGGCGATAACGATAATAGCGGCGTTGCTCTGTTCATGAATTAATGCCTCGTTTCATGAAGGAAGGAGGCAATTCGTACGGTTCATGAATGGTAGTGGGCTTCATGAAACGAGGCGTTTGGTTCATGAAGGAAAAAATTCATGAGGGGAACGTTTCATCTGCACCCAAAATATATTTTTGATATCGTGGGCCGACTCAGCTTCAAAAGCCTTGTCAATGAGCGCGAGAGATAGAAGATGATCGAGGAGACAGAACAACGGATGGTCGTTCTCTCCATCGATGACCAACGTTTTTCTATATGCACACACATCAGCTATAGACATGATACCTAGATGAATCGGGTATATCCACATGCGAGGGTTATTATCTTCGCCTTTAGTATGAAGCAATGTGATCTTCGTGAAGATCGTGTTAGGTTTTCCGGAGGTAGAGCTGGAGACTATATAGATTGTAAAATGTCGATACAGGAACGACCGAGTTTCTTCGGATCCTGCAGTACATTCATCATCTGTGTCGCAATCCTCATCGATATTGTTGCGCAAACTCAAGTCACTGTCGCCGTCACCGTCGCCGTCACCGTCGCCTTCTTAAGCGGTATTAGAATCGCTATAGCCTTCACCGTCATGATCATAAACCCTGGTGGGCTTGCTATCAACTCCGCAGTCAGAATCGACAATCATCAAGATGTCGTCTTCACGATTGCTGTTCGTATCGTGATCTTCAATCATTTTAGTATCGCTCAAACTAAGGTCATCGATGTTGGGAAGATTAAGCTTAACTCTGGTATCAAAGAGAGAGCACAGTCTACAACCGAAGAATCCGCCCATAAGTATCCCTGTGGAATGCTGAACTTGCTGACGCTCATCCGGAAATATCGAATCATCAATGACCCAGTGAGTATAGAGCCAAAGATACAGATCATCGCAATCTGCGACGGGTTTTTTCATGGGAAGTGTACGAAGACGGAACTGGACCTCGAGATGTTTGATATACTGCGGCGGGGTCGAGCGATCAGTTAAGTTCCTTCTGATCCCAAAATATATCTTACATTGCGGATGTCTCTCTTGTCGCTCTCACTGAAGACTCGACCAGTCTTATCAAGAATGTGCATTTGTAGAACCCGCCAGTAAATTTTCAGGCTTGAGGCTGCCCCTATCCTCTTGTAGTTATTCATAACCCATAACAAAAAGACTTTGATATCTGGCGTCTCTGCTTCTTTCAAGAAGGCTTCCGGGTGCTTCCCGAGTTCGAGACAATGCCTAGCGCCTCCATTAGTATTAACAGCCATGGCGCCTAGAAGATCGAGAGTATCCTACTTTTTGACCTTTACTATCACGGACGCCGGGCTCTTCTTCGTATTGTCGGCAGGCCTAGCAGGAGTCCGTCCCTGCTCTGCGAGTTCTCTGCACTGTTGGATGTAAAAGTTGGGGGGCAATCTGACAGTTTTCCGCCGTGTTTGCATGATGTATGGCTGCTATCGCTAAGGACAAATAGAGCATTTCGCGGAAGAGCGAGGTAGAGCGGCTGTGAACCCTGGTGACAGGCTTGCGATCAGAGAAAAGAACGAGTAGCGCTCAAGGTGTATTGTACAGATGAGTAGAAAAAGAGAAAAGCAGGAAAAGGATTGCACGGCCCTGAGGTCAAGGGTAGGGGAGGATCGAGGGGTCCAGAGGAGAAGAGCAGGTACAACATGATGGGAGGGTGCCATATCCTGTAATCATGTCCACGGGCCCAAGACCCGGTGGGCGGTAAGAAGGGCATGGACATCTTTGAAGGTGTAAACCAGAAATGGAGCGCAGTCTGGCGCCTGAGACTAGCAGATCCTTGTTCCCCCATCGAGTTCGGTTCAAACGGATTCGCCGGTCCGAGCCCTTTGGCCTCGGTGTTCTGGCACCGTAAAGCGGCTTCAAAGGCCCCCGGATTGGGATGCCCAAACACCTAAAAGTAGATACTGAGTGTTATAAATTACAATCATTATATATTTCAACTACGTTTTTATATATTCGTCGATTGTCGAAATTAATTTTTTCAACTTTTCTTTTTTCATTAAACATTTGCGATTTTGTGCGTAAAAATCATGTGAAGATATGAATTTGAACGATACACTAAGTCTTCCCTTTAAAGCAACATACATACAAACACACAAGTTCAATCATTCTAATGATATTTGCTCCAAAGGATTCCTCTTTGGATTATTCATCACCTCCCCATTCATAACTCCATGAACATAGCATTCACTAAGGAACTGGAATGCACTCTTCTTTTCCGGTGCAATCTCTCTAAGTAAATACGGCACCTCGCCACCAGAGAAAATGGTGACAACGTCGCCCACTTGGAACCCCTCATGCCCGAGGCCCAGGTACCCCTTGGTAGTTACGAACATATCTTTATCCTCGATGATGGTGCCAATATCCTTTGAGATCTCCACCCAAGCCGGAGGTGGAAGATTCTGGCCCTCTGAAGTCGAAGCGTGTGAGCTCCAGCGGTGGAACGCCGTAAAATATTGAGATCTATATTCGTCGCTAATGCGAGGCGACAGAGCCGTGCGATCAGCAGTCAGAGTGCGGAAAAATGCTATCCAGGAGGACTCGCCACTGATGTGATAGGTGTCTGATGCGAGTACTTCTTGCGCTAAATCCTGGAGGCTGGTCTCAGTCACGGAAACCGAACTGTTCTCTTTCGCTGCCAATATGGACTTGATTGGGATAATGCGCGCTACGGTATCGACACGTAGTCCTTCTAGATTGATTACGTCGGAATGTTCCTCCATGATTACGTGAGGCGTGGTCGCACCAGCGGCACGGAAAAGATGAGCGGGTTTGAAGCGATAATACCTTTGCAAGATGCCTCCTCCGTACTTAGGGAGACTCCAGTCCGGTACAAACGAAGGAAGCCCGAAAATTGAAGTTGTTCTGTGTCGGAGGATGACCGCCGAGAGGATTAGCAGATCCGGACGAATGCGCAGCACACGTTTGCAAAAGTCCGTGTAAACTCTTTCAACAGAGTTATCGTAGTTGACTTTGATAGCGGCCGTGAGTGCTGTGTTTGCGATTCCTCGGAGCGAATAAATCTTATCCCTGGGGTCGGTAGCAATCCTGTCACGCGAGTCTAGGAAGAGTCTCAAGCCGAGATTTTCCTCCCTGTCTGAAGCGCTCATTTCAAGATAAGAAGCTCTCCAATTTCCGACGTACGTCAGGTTGGTTGTAGCTCTCGAGAACGGGTAGAATCCAGAGCCAGTCATCCGCCGAGTAGCGTTGTGCATCCTGTCGTAGTCTAGAGCTAATGATCCGCAGTAAACGGTAACTTTCCTCGCAACCACTACTTCTTGGATAGTCCACATACGGACGAAATACGATCGTTCGAGGAAGAGCTGAACGGCCACTTTTCTCTCTTTGGCTGTGTCTTGTATATCACGGTACGTCGCACTTCCGTCTTGAGTGCCGTCATCAACAGCAAAACGCTCGAGAGTATCAAAGGCAACGGCACTAAGACCGTCAGGCTCGCCCAGCCAGGCGAGCACTCTACTGGCATTGACGTATATGTCTCTCATCAGCATTACTTGGTGTGACTTCTCTACATTGTCGGACTGATTTATGCAGAGTGCATCGACCCACAACTTCCTTGAGTTGACCGTCTTTCTTTGATTGAGTCGTAGTTGCTGGAGGGCCTTGAGCAAGTTCTGTCGGACTAGAGTCCATTCGTCGTTGACTTTGATGCGTGCTAGCACATCATCCGCTCCCCAGGTATAAGAAAGAGCGTCATAATCGAGTCCGTCACGTAGGTCGTACGTATCTAATCTCGCGTGAAGTACGATGTTGTCGACACTTGCCACATCGATACTGAGGTCAAGCTCTAAGAGGCGAAAAGACGGACGGTCTGTGGATAGCGGACGCTGTTTGTATAGTGTCATGATTAGTATGCAGGTATCAAACGGTATTTGTATTAATCAATTCTTTCTTTCATTTCAAAGATACACATATCTTGATTTTCAAACCGCGGGAAGAAGAGCCTGAACACTGTTTACCTTGGAAACACGTGGTGTTGGACTCCGCGACGATCTAGAGACGTTCTGAACTGCACTCATCCAATCTGGGTAGTGACTTCGATAGTCACTTCGGGACAGTAGTGACTTGGGTACTGAAATTGCGATCCCCAGCCACTGATATCACTAGCCACCCAATTTAGGAGGGGTTAAATACGGGACCTAGGGAAGATTTAGAAATCAAGCAACTTATCATCTGCACCTTCATATATATATTGGGGATAATCAGACCTCAGTTTTTGGTTTTCGCAAATCCGGGGAACCGCGGTTTAATAACCGATTTTGATGTGAGTATTCTCAAATTTGATTTAACGAGTTTTTTTATTAAAATTTGATCAGTAAGAAGAGAAGTCACCTCAGAGTAATTTACACTCACTCAACTAGCATTAAACATAGACAGTAATGAATAAAAGATGAGGCAGCAGCATTCGATAACGCTGCCCCCCTGCACTGCACCTGCACTGCCCTGGGGAGCTCACCTCGACTCAAGCATGGCTCATCCCCGGCTCACCTTAAAGCAGCCGCTGCTCACCTTCGAGGCCAGAAGTGGAAGGGGAACAAATTTCTCGTGATCATGTCTATAGAGGTAGGTTGGGTGGGTGGCCTACAAAGGGAAGCTTCTATACCTCAGGCGGTCTAAAGTTTAGCTCAAAAACCAACCATTAGCAGTATCTCAAGTCATCGCACAATATTATCAGAAAAGATTGAAGATGAGACACAACATCTTGCTATTATTGAACGTGAACGATCTGTTTTAAAAGTTCATTCAATTAATGATCGTTATAACAAGGTTTAAGAACAATATATATCAGTATGAAAAATCGTGCGCGTTCTTTCATGTTCTTATAATTCTCTTGACTATCTGAAAGGTGCTAAATAACATGTGGTTAGTTGATTTTAAGCGGCGGGATCCCCTTGGTTAGCTAGACACTAAAATTTTAGACCGCCTGAGGTATAGAAGTTCCCCTACAAAGACCTGCTTAGGTTGCCGTCCCAGTCGGGTTAGTAAGCTCCCGCTGCTCTGCTCAGACGCTAGTCGCCCGCTAGTCACCCTCCACCCCTGACGTCTGAAAACAGCTGCAACGCTGACTAAGTTGCGAACCGAGGTGATAATAATTAGTCAAGAGTCGCCTCAGACGACGACGACCAACATTAAAAGTCAACAACACTGCGTCTGATGACTGCACACCAACAGTCACGATAATAATTCGTCCTAAGAAGCTCAACTTCCTTCAAAATGTCCGACTACCCAATCCGTCCACAGACGCCCCAGGCGATGCTTCATCGCCTCCCCAACAAGCCGGACCTCTCATCCGAGGGGAACACGAAACCATCAAAGTACATAATTCTCATCATAGCTTCAACCACAGTAGCAGGCAAGGTGCAGATCGCCAAATCGGTCTCCAGCGCCCTATCCTGCCCACTCTTCCAAGGCGACAGCCTGCACGAGACCTCCGCCAAAGCCGCCAGCGTGGGAGCGCAGAGGCGCCCTACAGGGGCCGATGGTGATGAACAAGCTGCTGCATCTGGAGCAAATGAAGCGCGGTACCAGCGCATGTGGCTCTCGAAGATGACGAGGACTGGTCATCTGTTCCCGGAAGGGTCTCGACCAGCTAACGAGGACTTCTCTGGCTTCGGCGGAGCATCGTCCACCTCGACGAGCCGGCGAGGTTCCAGCAGTTCTGTCGCGTCGGCATCGTCATCGTCAGATGCCGTTGTCTCGACATCGAGCATCGCGAACAGCTTCATGCCCTCTGGTACGCCCACCACAAAGTACATCAACAAGCCCCCCGTGTTCACCCTATCCGATGACGAGAAGCTGCGCAAGGCGAATCCCGCCTTGATGGTTGTCACCCATCCGGAGTTGGAGAAGTGGCACAAGGATTCCATCAGGAAGGCTGTTGGTGAATACGCTATCGGCGTCATTTTTGTTCCGCTATACGAGGATGAGGAGCTGCCTGTGTTGAAGCCCTTGGATCCGAAGACCATGACGAGTTTTACGTCACTGGGCTCTTTCGGTACTGCACAAAAGGCTGTCGGTGCGACTTTGGATGAAGAAATTGTGTTGAGAGTCAATGTTGAGGCGAAAGTCGAGGATCTCATTGAGGACATTATTGATGGTGTGCGAGAGATCATGAATGCGTAGACAGGAGATCAGCTTAATTCTGAAAGCAAACATAAGACAACAAGACGATTTCACCCACCCCCCTTTACCTGTCTACCAGTCAATACCATGGCCGTGGTGACTCGCAAACCGACGTGCATTACAAGGACAGAGTTTGTCGCAAGGACTAGCAGTGTTGTGGGTGTTTGATCTTAATATAGATGGTAGCTTGTTCAGCTCCCTTACAAAAGAGGCCCATCGTACCCATCTGTTATGCCCATATCCGCTGTATTGTATGACTCATGATCCTAACAAGGACAAATGCGTCTGCTATACCCCGCTCACAAATTATGTGTGATCGACTTACGCCGCGGCAGGTGAGATTCCTACCAATTGCTCTACTGTTGTGTGTGCCACCGCCGCAGAATCGTTCTCCGGTTAACTCACAAATATGTTCATTAGGGCTGCTGACAACGAAGAGGACAGGTTACTCGCTGAGAAGCTAAGACCGTACCAGGATACGACGGACATCTAGAATTATGTGGGCTTAAAACGACACCATGTGATTGGTATAACGCGATTCATCTATCAAATGGAGCATGGAAGGAAGATGACGTCCCCCAACTGGTAGTACGACGTTATGTGCGACGGGATCATAAATGCATTCAGTAGGCGGGAGACCGTCTGGGGAAAGAGGAACAGGCAGATACACAGCGAAGCGAGGACTGAGCATCAGCGTTTATTTATTGCTACAAAAGGCTTGGGAAATTATTTATCAGGCGCGATGGAAACGGCAAGCACATCTTCGCAAGAGATATGAGGATATCTTTGGAGAACAAGCCAATCGCCTCGACAAAGCGATAGTGTATAGGGGAATAACATGCTATTAGTGAAGGACGCATGATTCAACGGAGTGGGAGTATGTGGTCAAGTTTGCTTGGCCGTCTGATAAGAGGCAAGGGGAGGGTAGGTTATTAAGTTGGCTTAAGAGAAAGAAATTAAAGGCATCGCTGAATGGTTCCATCATAAACCGATAGCTATCGATGGCAGTATGGATGCCATTGCAAGTTTGCGGAAAGGCATGAAATTTGAGCCACCGCGGAAAATCTCCAATAAAGCTTCTTGGGTTGATAATAGTACAGAGTCCAGCCGAACAAACTTGAGAACAAGGAGTAGTCTCCGGGGAAGATCAAGAAGCAGCGTGGGCCGCTTGACCGGTCTAGGAATCACCACAAGCAGCACCTCAATTTCGTCTTCTGGGCAGAAAGGAAAACGAGACGAAGGATCTGCTCCTAAGAGTGGTGCAATGAAGTGATCCAAATGGGATGACGGTCAGATGAGCGCTGCGAATCCCGAGTCCGACTGAAAGACCACGAGCAAGACATCTTCAACGTCCAGAGTTTTGAAGAACCTAAGGCCGACAGCCTGGCTGGCCGGGAGAGTGAGACATCTAGCAGAGTTCATCCACTTCTTCAAAGGCAAAGCTAGCGAAGACCCTCGTAGGGCGGCAGAAGAGGATAACGAGATAAGAATTACGACAAAGGTTGCTGCGTTGATTATAGCCTCGAATTTGACAATAATAGCAACGCTAGCGATAGCCCTGAGTATAACGACGATGCTATATTCGACAGTGAATCAGCGGATAGGATCACATCCTTTTTCGTCCGAAAATCTGTATATCTCTCTTTCTCAATTATCACTTCTCAACGACCACAATCTTCTCTCAATCTTTGCAAAGCTAGTGTGGCCAATATTCCTGGAGGAATTGCGCGCCTTCTCGAACCCAATCCGCGTCTTTACTTGTATCCACGTCGAAGAGATGCTCGCCTGAGTAAAGACTTAAGTGCATCGGTACTTCGGGTTGAACCTCCTGGAGGCGACGGGCAAAGCCAGAGGAACAAACGGATGGGCACTAGAATACCTCGTCATTTTAGAACGCTTGATCCCCCCATAAGGAAAATACAGGAGGCCTAATCATACCATGGTGTCATTTGTTCCATGCACAATCCACACAGGGACCATTTTCTTATCCCTTCTGTCCAGCGTTTCCATAATGCTCTCGAGTGTCGGTCTGCCTTCTTCCCTGGCGCCCATGCCGAACAATCGAGGCAAAAGGGCTTGCTGTGCGATGCACAATAAGAGCTCCCACATATCGGAGGTGGGCTCGCACCCTGTTCGGATGCTTCCTTGAGGGATACCCTTGATGTAGGCACGGATCTTTGCCAAAGCCTGCCGTGGTGGTGGAGGGCTCCTACCCATGAAGACCCGCGGCCGGGGCACTTTGTATTCCGGAGCCGTAGCATCCAACGGAGCAGAGATCGAAATAACGGCCCTGATCCTCACTTGTTCTTTCACATTTTCAACGCTGCTCGAGCCCAGTAGATCATCCTGCTGCAGCATAGGGTCCAAATGCAACGCGCAGTAGACAGAGATGAAGCCACCGGAGCTCTCGCCGCAGCATAAAACGTTGCTAACATCCGGCCGCGGTAGGCTCTTTTGCTCCATGTACTGCGGCAGATCCTTCTGTATCCATCTCCAGAAGTGTGCTACATCGCTGAGTATGTCGCTTCCGTTGGATTCAGGTAGTAGTCTGTAGTCTGGAGTGATGATGATGGCTTCGTGATCGAGGGCCAAGTCCAGCAGCCACTGTGCGAACCACGGCTCGTACATTCTATGCCCTACAACGAAGCCGCCGCCATGCCAGCGGACCATCACTGGGTGTTTCTTATCATGGGTTCTGGGCGAAGTAGAAATGCTCACAGGGATCAGAATAGTGGCCTCGAGGAAAACTCCATTAATGATACGGTACGGGAGGTCGATGCGAGTGAACGGCGCAAACCGAGACATAGCTGCTTGAGTAACTCTCCTAGGTCAGGCTACGCAGGAGGAAGAATAGAGGATAGAGTTGAAGATAGCAGTGACATTATGTTTGCTACAGTATCATAATATCGGCAAAATCCTGACCCCGACCCCGGGCTCCCCGGGCCGATCTGGGAGCTGGGAGCCCTGGGAGCCCTGGGCCGACTTGGCTTTTTGCGGGACACTTCAGATTTTGCCGATGATGTGGATCTACTGACATCTACCTTATTTTGCAACTCCAGGTAATGTGCTAAGCCTCCTCAGAGATCACACGAATCAGTCAACATTAAAATCAATAAAATGTTTCTCTGGTCGAATACAAGAAAGAATTTTACTTATGCCGGTGTTACTTCAACTGCTAAGAGGTTGGAATCAACGTATTTCTTCTTCGTTTATTGCGTAGTAGTTCCCGAAGGGGGTTAGCATATCGTATGGTGGTTGACCCAAGGCCGATGATGATACTACCACTGTTGATAGGATTACATCGTGACACTATCTATAACACCTCCTTACTTATCTAATCTCACTTGAAGTCGCTTGGCCGCCAATGCTCCTAATCGCTGCATGCTACCCCCGTCCATAAGCTCTAATACCGACACATCAGCCCCCAGGTTTTGTTTCCACCAGTTCCTCAATTCGATAGCTACCAACGAGTCTACTCCCGCAGCAGACAGCGTAAGGCCCAGATCCAATGGCTCCTCGTCGTCCCTGCGCATCAGGTACGTCGCCACACGATCCCGAATCTGACCGGCCAGGAACTCGGCCGCATCAGGCTGCTCTAGTTGGCTTGGGTTCTCAGCCATTGCCGCCAGGAACGTTTTCATGCCACCTGTTGCCGATGCGCCCTCGGTCGCCACCGTCTCAATGTTACGGTATAAGGCCATCCGGGGGTCACGTTTCCAGATAATGTTGTTTTGCGGATCCATAATGGGCAGCCGACACTCCAGGGCCTGAGTGATCTGGCTTGGGTTCTGGAAATGGATGCCCCTCGTACCTACTAGTTTCTTCTCCATGACAGGCGGCACGGTCGACCGGGCGATGGCGAGCTGTAACACCTCGAGGAAGTCCCGTTCCGAAATGAGGCGGCCCGACATGGCCAGCATCGTCTCCTTGGCGGCCGGCGTGCGGCTGATGTATCCCACATCATCCACGGCTCCTATATCTATGACAGAGGCCGCGAGACCGCGATCATGGCGGTATTGCACGAAGGCGTCAAGAAATGTGTTCGATGCGGCATAGTTGGCCTGGCCGTAATAACCGACCATACCGCAGACCGACGAGAATAGCACGAAGAAGTCCAGGGGCTGGTCTACCAATGCGTTGTGCAGATTCCACGTGCCTTGCACCCTCGGCCGGGTAACTGCTTGGTAAGTCTCAAGGTCCATATCGAGAACGCCGATATCGCGGAGGATCATGGCCATCTGCATTACGCCAGCAATCGGCATAGGTGCTGTTGCTACTATTCGATTAACCAAATTCTCATCTGACACGTCCCCGGAATACGCCTGCACCTTGCACCCCATCAATTTCAATTCTTCGATGAAGGCAGGGTCATCGTCTCCCTTGCCAGCAGATCGGGATAGGAAGATGATATGCTTAGCCCCGTAAGTGGCCATCCACATGGCAATGGCTCGCCCAAGGCCTCCCATGCCGCCGACGAGCAGATAAGATCTATCGCCACAGAAGCTTGGCTTGGGAGTGGCCGGGGTCCAGGAGAGGGTTTCTTCACGCTGCGGGAACCTGACCACAATCTTTCCGACGTGTGTGCCCTGCTGCATGTACCTGAAGGCATCTTCAACCTCTGTGGCATCGAAGACGGTCATCGGATGTACGGGTTTGAGGTGCCCCTGGACGTACAGATCGAGCATCAGTTCCATTAGTCGGCCGCCTGTGGCCCTCTTGAGCGCAATGTGTCGCGAGACGTCGATTCCGAAGAAGGTCCTATTGTCCTCAAACTTGTCAAGGGCAAGCTGGGCGCGGCCGATCATGTCACGTTTGCCGATCTCCACCATACATCCGTTTGAGGCGACGCAGTCCCAGGTGGTATGCAGCAGTTCTCCCGAGACCGAGTTCAGCACGCAGTCGACACCAACGCCGTTGGTGACAGCCATGAGGTCGTCGTAGAAGCTGGTGTCTCGCGAGTGGAAGATGCGGTCGCGCGGGATCCCGAGTTCGTCCACGAGGAACTTGGCCTTCTCTTCGGATCCCACGGTGCAGTAGATGTCTGCCCCAATCCATCGCGCAACCTGGATAGCCGCAATCCCGATGCCGCCCGCCGCCGCGTGGATCAAGAGCGACTGGCCTTTCTCCAGCTGCGCCTTATCGACAAGGCCCAGCAGCACCGTGATATAAACCGACGGCATCGTGGCAGCGTCCTCGAAGCTCAGGTTGTCAGGAATGCGGAGCGTGAATCGACCCGGGCGCTGCACCTGGGTGGCGAGGCCCGTAGAGCTGGTCCCAAGGATCATAACACGATCGCCAACTTTGACGTGAGTGATGTTGGCTCCAATCTTGCTGACGTATCCGGCACCCTCCAGGCCGAAGGTGTCAAAACCGTTCCCAAGAGCGTCAACACCATGCACCAAACCCATGGCGATGAGCACGTCGGTGAAGTTGAGCCCGACAGCCTTGACATCGACTTGTACTTCGTCGGAAGCGAGGGCCGGAAGAGGCCGACCGGACCAATGCAGGGTCTGTAGCAGTCCGCGTTTATGGATCATGAGTGCCTTGGTGTCCGGTGGCGATAGCACGCTATTCCGCAAGGCCTTGGGCACCGTGTACCAGTGGAAGCGCCCAATGTGCACTGCCCCATTCACCCAGGCGTACTCGAGGTCCGGATCCAGGGTGCTGGTCATGTCTTCTTTGCCCTGCTCGACCTTCCTGATCACGTCCACGACGGCCTTGGCCGCCCCGGGCAGGTTCCAGTCCTCCAGCTCCATGGTCCCCAGGGGCATGGCGAGTTCTGATCGGATGGTTCTTGCCATTCCCAGGACGAGTGCTGCGTGGGGGTCTTTAGAATTGACTTGGGCCGGGTTGGTGAGCCACAGTACCGCCGCTTGTTGCAGTGCCTCAATGGTTTTGATGAAGCCGTTCCAATCCTCTTCTCCGGGGTTGGTGAGTAGTGGCTGGTCGAGATCGACGAACGAGATGAGGTCTTGATCGGAAACAGGGGCTTCTCCACTGCCCCATTGACAATGCTGGCTGCCATATCCTTTTTCTTGCAGCAGTATCTCTACCTGCATGGCCAGAGGGTGGATTCGGGATGGTCCCGAGAGCAGGGTGATGTCTTTCGGGTACTCGAGGTCCACTGCAGGTCTCGAAACAATATTCGCATTGACATTGTATGGCCTCTCGTTATCAAAAGTCACCGCCTCGCAGCCATTGAAGCCGGCTGCGCGCAGTTTCTTGTCCCACTCTTCTGGCGGTAAATAAGGGGCTTCCGCGCGGCCGTCTGCTTCTCCCAACCACCAGCCAACGAAAAGGCCCATTATATAGACCATACTACTTGTTACTACACACAAATATCAGTGTCCGATCTGCACAAGAAATATTTGGGATGGACGTACTTGGAGAGAGCTCTTGTAGGAACAGTTGACCCTGGTCATGCAAGAGCGTTCGGACGTTACATAAAGTCTCGTGCAAGATAGGTGTTGCGTGGAGAACCTAGCGCAAAAGCATTCGTGAGTTATTCGCTCCAGGTCATAAATCAGGGACACTTACATTCGAGGCAATGATAAGATCGTATTCACCCGGATTAAACCCTTGAGCGACTGGATCCTTTGAGATATCAAGGACCTTGTATTCGATTCCATCGTATTCTTTGAAACGCTCTTGAGCAGCCACAAAGAAACCCGAAGAAACATCGGTGAAAGTGTACTGGAAGTAGAGTCGCTCGCCGAACTCGGATTGAAGCTGTTTGATGATCTTGGCCGTGAGGCCTCCCGTACCCGCGCCGATCTCGAGGATCCGCATCTGAGGTTGCGTGTGCCCGAGCAGCTGGAAGAACTCACTGAAGTCCCAGATGTTGTTCATCCAATCATATATGCCTGCGAGCGTACCATCATGGATCAGAAGGTCCAGGAAATCGGTCTTCCCTTCGAACACATTGACCACCTGGTCGTACGTTCGCCATACGGATTCCGCCATAGCGCCGACACCAGCCGCCTTGCACTGCTCGAGCACTTCGGGAATTTGTCTTCGGCGATCCTCGGACGTCATGTGCACGAGCTCTACCGTATCGACAAGTGGATAACCAGGTAGCCCGAAGCGGGGGATCTGGGATTTCATCCATTCTCGGTATTTCTCGAAATGAGGCTGGGTGGATTTGACGCCCTGGAGGCTCTGATACACCTCCAAAGTGCATAGTACATACAGCTTCTCCGCCAGGGCTATTTGCTCCCGGAAGTCGTACGTAGGCCGAGTGAGCCTGGCTGGATCGAGGAAGGAGAAATCCGGCTTCCATTGCATTTGCAGAGCAGTGAGCTCCGGGTCATCCTCTTCGGACGGGAGCGGAGTTCCCCGGAAGCCCTTTAGCATGAACACATTCTCTCCATCTTCTCCGACCCCGTATGACTGGCCTTCCGCGTGATCCCGGCCCGCCGCGGCATTATGTGCAGTAGTCATTGTCTTGACGTGGATGTTCTGTCCCGACCCAACACCGACATACAGCTCTTTGATGAAAGTCGGCAGAAACGATTTATTGAAGGAACCATAGACGCCCCGGAAAGCAGCCACGGTCCACGATTGAAGCATGATATCCAGCGTGGTTGGGTGGAGAGGATAGGATGACTCGGGCTCATCACCTGGGTAATCTGTGATATCCAGCACTGCGCTTCTCTCTGTCACTCCGGCAGTGATGTTCTTCAGGCCCGTGAAGCGCGGGCCATAGTTTAATCCGACGCGACTCAAGGTCGTGTACCAACGGCTGGTCGACACTTTTCTCGGCAGAGGCTGCGGAATTCTCTTCCAGTGCAGTGGCGGATTTGACGCACGTCCGCGGCGCACGAGACCGGAACAGTGCTTATTCCATGATGACCCGTCATAGGAGACTATGTCAAACTCGTACCACTCGCTGTCGAGGGTCACCGTCAGCCTTTGTGGCCGGAGCGTCGTGACCATCTCCTTGGAACCCTCCATCTGAAGGACCAAGGCTTGGCGTAGCTCTACCTCTTTGACCGTGTAGTCATGGGAGTTGGTCAGATCACCAAGTTGGCAAGCCGCCTCGCCAGCCATGGAGATGTAGCCGGCAGCGGGAAAGACTATGTCGTTACCCACACAGTGGTCCTTCAGCCAGGGGACATCGGCGACGCGGATCTCGTTGCGCCAGGTTGGATTGAGTTCGGTCGATTCGAGAGCCCGAGAGCCCAGAAGATCGTGCGGTGCATGCTTGCGGAATCTCCAATTCTGCATTACACGCGTCTCTGCCCAGTATGCTCGCTCGTAGTGCCATGGGTACAGAGGAAGATCCGTCAACACACGAGAAACCCGACTAGGCTCTGAAGGAAGCATGACAGACACCCCTGCTGTATAGAGCTGACCTACCGTGGACAAGAGCGCCCGTGTATCGTTCTCGCCTCGGGATAGAGTCGGTATGTGCTGCACGGAGATAGCCATCTCCTGATAGATTTGGCGCAGGGGTCCGAGTAGCGCATAGTGCGGTCCAACTTCTACATGAACCATACGAGGCGACTCCTGTAATAGGGCTTTGACAGCAGTATGGAACAAGACAGGGTTCTCGAGATTCTCTTGCCAGTAAAGGGGTCCAAACTCGGATGACTCTAACAGGACTTTGCCGCCGTATACGCTGGAGTAAAACGGAATCTTGGGTGAACGTGGGGCGGCATGCTTGGATATGAGTTCTCGATACTTATTGCCTACGATTTTCATGTGGTCTAATACACCGGTTAGCATACTCATCTGATAGGAGATGAAAGGTGGTCAGGTCATTATGACACAAGGTCGTCTTACCCGAATGATAGGCCATTTCAATTTGAAGTTTCCGCATAAATGCTTGGTCGTGCTGGTTCTTGATAGCACCCATGACCTGCTCCAGGGCTTCTGAGTCGCCCGATAAGGTAACGCTAGAACCGCTATTTTCACAGGCAATTCCCATATCAGGGACTAAGAATGGCAGGACCTCAGCCTTTCCGAGCCCAATGGCTGCCATGCCTCCCGCCTTCGTAGGTTTCTTGCAAACGAATCCACGGTAGTACGCAGCAATCAAAGCGCCCTCTTTTGATAAAGCGCCAGCAGCATAGGCTGCAGCAATCTCACCGCTCGAGTGCCCAACTACAGCAGAGGGAGTTACACCCCAAGAAGCTAGTAGATCGACAACTGCAATTTGAAGAGCCGTGCATAGTGGCTGCGACAATTCTGCCCGAGACAGTTTCACTTTATCATTGGATGAGAAAAGTATCTCTAGTCCCTCAATATCAGCCATATCACATCATCCAGCTGAACGTTTTCTGACTAACCTTCGATTGACCAGGATGGAGCATCCTTATTCAGGCCCTGAAGGACCTTGTCCATGGATTGTATGTTTGTCAAGAATGAGGGATAGTCGACCATTAATTGTCGCCCCATTTGTACCCTTAATCTTGTCAGTATAATTCACTGTTACTCAGGAGGGAGGTTACCATTGGGCACCTTGTCCTGTAAAGACGAAAGCAGCTTGCTCGGCATCTTGGCATGTAACAGCAACAGGCTCAGCCAACGGTTCTATGCCTTCCGTAACAAAGAAAGCTCTATATTTTAGATGCTCCCGCCTCTCTGCCAAAGTGTAGGCAGCGTCGCTTAACCTCTCTGGATATTTTAAGAGATACTGTGCGTGTCTCTGGACCATAGCATTGAGAGCTTCTGGTCGTCCCGCTGAGAATAACAAGAGTGTCGGCTTTTGCTTCGGTTCTTGTATGGCTGGCGGGATAGTTTTGGATACCCCCAAGTTGAATGAGGCAGCAGAGTCGATGATGAACTATATGACGCGTTTAAATTTGTGGGCGTTTGGTAGAATAATTCAAGACTCACATGGACATTAGAACCCCCTATTCCATATGAGCCGACACTCATACGTTCAGCTCGTCCTTTGGGCCAAGGACTTGCTTCCACTGGAACTACCAATTTGATTTTCTTCCATGGAACTACAATCGTGAGCGAAGGTACAGAAAATATCCAGGGTATCACATACTTATTGGGTTCGGGTTGTTGAACTTGATATTAGGGATGATGGTTCGGTGTTCAAGAGAAAGCACTGCTTTCATAATACTCGTAAGAGCTGCCGCCCCTTCACTATGTCCCAGGTTGGGTTTGACCTGAATGTTATTAGGAAACATTTGCCGGTGTAGGTTTTGTTGCAATTTACCGCTCCCAGATATGCTCCATCTTTTCCGAAGCAGCGTGCAATGGCCTCCACCTCGATCGGATCTCCGACCGGTGTGCCGGTGCCATGAGCTTCCACCATGGCAGTCTGCGAGATGTCAAGACCAGCAGAAGCATAAGCCTTCCTAATAGCGGCTTCGTGAGCATCTGGGTTCGGGTTGGCCATTCCACCCTGTGACCTTCCGTCCGCATTAGAAGCCGAGGAACGGATGACAGCCCTGATGGGATTACCATCACGGATGGCTTCGTCCAACCGTTTGATGTACAGCGCAGTAACCGCCTCACCCCGGGCATATCCATCTGCGCGGGCATCGAAGGATTTTGATGACCCTTCGGGCGAAAGAGCCATGAGCAAACTCATCGAGACCGTCAGCCCGGGGGCCAAAATCAGATTAGTACCGGCCACGACAGCCGACGAGATGGTTCCTTGGCGGATAGCCTCTAACGCCTCGTGAAGACCGACTCCAGCCGACGAGCAAGCTGTCTTATACATGACACTGTAATAGCCTGTGTCAATTCATCGTATCAACTGCACGTTAGAGAGCTAGAAGTCCTACCTAGGTCCTCGGAGGTCATATTCGTATGAAATTCGATTCGCTAGAGCGAAGTCTAGCGTGCCCATCATGAGGTATGGGTGAAAGAAGTTACTGTCTTTGTGGTGTAGTTCCTGCCAATCCTCGGTGAACATACCCACATAGGTCCCAATCGGCTTGCCGCGCCAGTTCTCGCCAGCCCGTTCCAAGGCCTCACGGACGACCTCAAGGATTAGTCTCTGATTCGGGTCCATGAGCTCTGCTTCAGCAGCCGCGACGGTGAACATAGAGTGATCAAACTGTGAGAAATCGACATCATTGAGGAAATAGCCGTGTTTGGTTATGACGGTGCCAGGTTTTCCATCTGGATTGTAGTATGCTTCTACGTTGTAGCGATCCGGAGGCGTGACGGAACGAGCGTCTCCCTTGTTCACCAAGAACTCGTAGAGAGCTTCATCATCGCGTATTCCTCCTGGCAGTCGCATAGCCATGCCACAGATTGCCACAGGCACTGGCTCAGGAACAGGGTCATTGCTATGGCTTTTGGTATATCCATTGGTTTGGTCCGTAGCAGTCTCTTGACTGTCCTCGTCTCTATAACGATGGCTTACGCCATTGGTGAAGCCGTTCATCATGAACAAAACTGATAGAACGATTTTTGATGCTCACATAGGACTCTGGAGCATTATTATATAGCTGCCCAAGTCTAGGATTTGGACAAGTGATTATGCTTTCCTCTTCTCTGCGACCAGGACCTACCACACCAAATCTCAAACATCTGACACAGTCATCTTTTTTCGATTTTGAATTTCCCAATACTTACTAATTAAAACACGATAACATATGTATATATAAGGTAATGCAAAAGCATTTTAATCAAATTATTTCCGGGTTCAAATTTCAAGTAACTACTAAAAAAGGTATATAAACAAACAATCGATCAAAATATTAGATCTTAGCCGCAGTTCAAGGGAGAGTCTTCTAGTCGTTCTCTCGCGTTATCCTGTCTTATCCGTGGGGTGAAGTCCGCATCCTTCCTGACTTATCTAACAGTCCCGTTTGACGTCTCAAGAAGGGGGCGGGACTGGGATACTTACCAACTACCTCCCCTGCTTCCGTCCCTGTCATGCTCCACCGTTCCAACAAAGATTAGGGGTCCTACCATAGTATATGCAGTGAGACGGCAGTGAGAGTCTTGCAGCATTTGGTGGATTGAATTCCACGAAACCCCTGCAACATGCCATAACACGAGTTGTATTGCTCAAGGCAGCTTATAAATACGATTTAGGTGTTCGCGCACAGGCCAAAAATCGCCCACTTTTTTCTCCTACGTTACAGCATGCAGTCATGACAAGTGCGTCTGCCTTTCGTTTAGGGGGGGAGGAGGGATAGCACTGTCATGAGAAAAAGCTGGGAAAGGAGGCGGGGAAGAAGGCGCCATGTATAAGAAGTTGTTTACTTTCGCAATTTTCGTCGCCGTTGTCTTTTATTTTTTTGGGGATGCTCTTTTGTGATCTCAACAGTACAACGCGATGAAGATGCCAGAAATGCCTGCCTGGGCCGGGAAGACCCTCTTCGATAGGATCCTATCAATCCCCACAGACTCCACTGCAACAGTGGCAGGTTTAGTCGCCTTGCTTATGTGTATCGGCATTCTCGCGCGATTATACAGACGGAATTCTATCAAAACCAACATCCAACAGTACCAATGGGACACTGGTGCTGCTGGTACGGCCAAGAAGCGTTGGATGTGGGATTCGTTGAAGCTGCTGCGAGAGGGATACTTCAAGGTTAATTCAATCAAAACAGCCTAGTCCCCTTTCAGGTAAAAGCCTCTATCTGACAGCATAATCACTCCCAGTTCTATGATAGGCCTTGGCGGGTCTGGACCTCGGAAGGCTACCAAGTTGTTCTACCGCCAGCATACGTTGACGAGCTGAAGATGCTCCCGGACCATACACTCCCTTCATCCTTACGAGAAGTGAGTAAATTACTACTGGAACCCCTTTTCTGCTTGGCGCCCCCTTTTTTTCCGACTAATGCTGACACTCTAGGACAGTTCATGTTACCCCAGTATACTTTCAAACCATTCCCCCCTTGGAAGCTGGATTACGTCAATCATGTTATTCTTCGTGACTTGAATAAGAACATGGGTATACTTCTACCCTAGCATGCAACACAACACGCGTACATCTTATGCTGAACCTGCGCTTTAGCGAAAATCTTCCCGGCTATGAGAGAAGAGGTTGACATTGCGCTGTCAATCGACCTTCCTACTTCTACAGGTAAGTGAGCCGCTCCCTCATGCCGGTTTGAGCCGGGCTAACAGAGACAAAGACTGGTCCGAGGTCGACATCTCCACACAGATACTTCGACTTATCTGCAGCGTTAGCGCGAGAGCCTTCGTTGGTACAGAACTCTACCGTAACGAGGAATGGATCGACATCAGTTGCAAGGTAGGTACCGTATCTGAAGGCAATGTTCGATAGGAGCTTACCAGACGCACAAGTATACCAGAGATCTCTTCGTAACGGCACTCAAACTACGCGCGGTACCCTCTTTCCTTCGTCCACTTGCTGCCGTTCTGATATCCGACCTTCGTCGGGTATACCAACATAACGACCGTGCTCGGGCCCTGGTTCAGCCGATCCTGCAACAACGCGAGCAGGATGTGAAGACTGTACCAGGATACGTCAAACCCAACGACACAATACAATGGATACATGACCTGATTCCTGAGGAGGACAAGAAAGATTATGCTTACCAAGGCGCCGCCCAGCTAGCTATCACAGCCGTATCAGTGCAGTCTACGAGTAAGCTGATAATCAACGTCGTTCTTAACTTGATAAAATACGCCGAGTATGTGCCGATTCTTGAAGAAGAAATCCAAACTGTTCTGGCAGAATGCGGTGGCGAGTGGACATTGGAGAGTATGAGCCGGCTAGAGAAGCTTGACAGCTTCATGAGGGAGTCACTGAGATTCGAGCCTCCGTTGACTGGTAAGTTTGCCCAGCGTTCCGTTCTCAAGTAACCTTTCTATTGTAGATGTATTTCTGCTGGGATAAGAAGACTAAAGGGGGCTTGGGAAACAGCAACTTTCCAACGTCGAGCCACGAAGCCAGTCAAATTGTCCGACGGCACCGCCCTACCACAGGGCACGCTGGTGCTGGCACCTTCAGATGCCATCTCGTTTGACCCTAACTTCTACCCGGATCCAGGAAGGTTCGATGGTCTGCGGTTCTACAAACTGCGGCAACAGGCGGACGAGAGTCGGAGGGTAGGGGACAAAGTCCGGCACCAATTTGTCGCGACCAGCAAGACGCAAGTACAGTTTGGGCTTGGGAGACATGCCTGTCCCGGCAGGTGGTTTGCGGGCCATATCATCAAGCTGGTTGTGGCGTCTGTGCTACTGCGCTACGATCTGAAGTTCAGGGACGGCGAGGATAAGCCCAAGACGTTCCTATTTCAGACCACTAATATGCCGCACCCGAAGACGAGGATCCTAGTGAGGAGAAAGAAGGAACAAGCCTAGTTCGGACCGGTGACGATGGATGGCTGGCAGAACACTAAAGATGGCTCCCAAGATCCTTCTTCGCCATAAGAACGCGAATGCTTATTTGGCATTTAGTATGCACACGGAACTCTTTATGTCTGTATGTACTTTAAACATTTATTGAAAATTTTAATTTGCCTCACCAATGAATTTCTAACTCATTTTCGTGAGCGGGCGAGATCACTCAGTCTATCTTTATGGACACCATTAGAGTCACCAGAGTCAATTCCACGGCTTAGTCCTCTGCCGAGATGGGCTGGCGGGCATTCAGTCTCACCATCAACTGGCCCTTGTCCCACAAAGTGTACACCTTCTGCTTCTCCCAGCCGTCACTTTCGGGCGACAACCTCAGATCAAAGTTCCACAGGACCCTGGCCAAGATCATACGCATTTCGTTGTACGCAAATGGCTTGCCGAGACAATTGCGCGGGCCGTAACTGAAAGGCTGTGACGCGGCATGGCGGTCGGCACGGAACGGGGATGATGATGATGATGATGATGAAGAGCCCTCCGGTGACAGCAGCCACCTTTCGGGGATGAACTCGGACGCCTGATGAAAGTTCTCGGGGCTATGCGACGCTGACCAGGCATGCACGCCCACGGTCACATCGCCTGGGACAGCGTGACCTGCGATCATGGTAATGGTGCCCTTGGGCGTCCTGCGCGGGGCCCCAATGGGACCTGGAGGATAAATGCGTAGGCCTTCTGCTAGACAGGCTTGCACATAAGGGAGTCGATCGGCCGCTGTCACAAACGTGATGTCCTCTTCGCGCTTGAAAGCATTGCGCACCTCCTCGGTCGCCCGGCGTAGGGCCTCGCGGTTCTTCAGCAGATAGTACGTGGTACCCGAGAGGGCCGTCGCCGTGGTTTCGGTCCCGGCCAGCAGGAGGAAGTTGATGTTGGCCTCGATCTCGCCATCGCTCAACGTAACTCCGCCCACCTTCTGCGCCTGCTCCAGGTTGCTTTTCAGCACATACGAGATGAAGTCGGGCTTCTCACGTCGGATGCCCTCGGAAAGCCTCTGCTCGGTCCTGCTCCCAACGAACTCCAGGTGGCGCCGACGTGCGTCCTTGAGGCTTCTCGGCGCGAGAGCCCGCAGCAGCTGCGGAAAGGCCGAGTGTGTCGACAGGGCCATGGCGCGCACGAACGCGCCAAGTTTGATGGTGTTCCAGAATCCGTGTACCCACTCATGGTACTTGCTACCCCGGAGACAGTCGAAGGACTGAGCGATGGCGAGGTCGCCGATGATGTCAAATGTCGTGAAGTTATACCATTCTACGAGATCCACCTTCGGGGTAGGGCCCGCAGCCAGCTCACCCAGCCGCTGGATTAGCAAGTCCACGTACATTTTGACGAACGGCTCCTGGTCGCGGAGAGCCCTCTCTGAGAATGCAGAGGAGAGTGATTTCCGCACACGGGGGTGCTGCTCTTTGTCGGCGGTGAATATACTGTGGCTGCGGTCGCGTGAGAGGTGTATAAGTCCGTAGAAGGACGGGTCCTTCGGGAGCGCGTGCTCGTGAAACCCGTAGATGTCTTTCCAGGCTGCGGGCGACGTGAACGAAAGCTCGCTCGGCGAGTAGCGCACGACGGGGCCGTACCGCTCATGGAATTCCTTGATGGACTCTTCGAGCGTTCCCTGAACACCGGCCTTGAACCGAAAGAAGTAATTGCACTGCCAGAATTTTGGACCCGGGAAGCGGCATAGAGGGTGTAAATAGATATTGTAGATGATATTGAAGATGCTATATATCGCAAGCTGAAGAAGGAGCTTAGTTACCTGCTCCAACTGATCAAAGGGGATGAAAAATCTAATCCTACTTACACCCCAGAGCATCGAGATGAGAATTTCAGCAGTGCTCATGCTTGACCTGAAAGACATCTTGACAAAATTATTGAGAAGTGAAATGCAAATCTCGTTGCGGAGTGCCAGTCCTGCCGTGGGGGCATGGCATCTCTTATACGATGCATGTTGGATACACTATATCAACGTTGGTATTTGCCTCAGTACCTCAGACGGCCGATGGCTACGCCATCACTAAGCCCCTTCGGGTTAGCGCGGCTGACTACGCAGCTGAAGGGCGGCACGTCTGAGCCCAAAATCCTGTAATATTGCCAGATATGCGTTATTTTGGTGACAGTCCTTACAAAAAGTGACAATAACTTTTTTTTACATTCACATCGCGGTTCACGTCTAAATATCAACAACAACAACATATATTTTTGACTATGTTACACGACTCGTCGTTACTTTTACATATGCTCTGTTGAATGCGCTCATGTAAAAGATCATACGACGTCAAAAAGAAAATCAAAACGTTCGATTTGATGATCGAGTCGATTATTTTCGAATATTTCGACAGTAATACAGCATCAACGAACATATGCTAGCTTCTGTTTTTTGACTTCGTCGCTTCGTATCCTTTGATCACACGATCGATTGATCTTTTCAAGACATGCAGTGCGTTGAAACGATGTGAACTTGGTTCAAACGACCTTTTTGACGATTAATGCGTGACGCTAAGCCGAAAGAGGTTGTATGCAAAAATTGACGTGAACTTTCGATTTGACTGTATGACCACCTGAATAAATGAGCTTGTGTATAATCATCTAAATAGGTGAGCTTGCTGTAGGGTCACGATCACCTAGTAGGTGAATTTGCTGTAAGGTCACGATCATCTGGTAGGTGAATTTGCTGTATGGCCACTGTTACGAGCGTGCTCAGCCTTCTACTGAAAGGCGCGCTCTTGAGCGAGCCTAAGGTCCTATCGGGCTTAGCGCTCCCCTTCCCTCTGTACATATAGCCTTCGCACCTTCGTAGACCTCGCTCTTTAGCTTTGAATCCTCGTTTACCCGTATATCATCTTGATGTACACGTACCTCTATGACTCGCTCTAGGCATGGTCTTAACAGCCACGATCGCGTAGAATAGTTACTATTGAACTGATTAGCATGTAAAATGATGTATGTAGAAAGCTCACTGTGTAGAAAGCTGAAAGCTTACTGTGTAGATAGAAAGCTGAAAGCTCATTGTAAGGCGAAATACGTGTGTTTACATTAAATACATAGATTATTTAAAAAACAATAAATTACGTTCGAATTCAGTCAAAATGCTGAAAGTTAATGAATAATATGATAAATAACGCGAACCTGACTGTAATAAAAGATTTTGGGCTCAGACGTGCCGCCCTTCAGCTGCGTAGTCAGCCGCGTTAACCCGAAGGGACTTAGTGAAGGGCACTAACCCGAAGGGGCTTAGTGATGGCGTAGCCATCGGCCGTCTGAGGTACTGAGGCAAGTTGGTATACGGAATATCGGTAACTTACGGTATATAACTACTAGTAGTGCGACCGTTGGGTAGGGTGAAACCCCAGAAACCCGGCCCTACCCCACCCACGAACACGGGTGGGGTTTAGGACTGGGGGTCAACCCAGCGAGTAGGGTAGGGTTTAGGCGGTGACTCGAGCCCGGGACCCAACGGGTCCGAGGTCCCTAGTAGATAAGATAAGGAAATTTCCTGTCGAGCACCATAATGTAGTATCATAATTAATTTCCTAGTCAAAAGCGATTCAGATTTTATAATTCTGACATTATTTTGAAGTCTAAGATTAGATCTATAATTTTATTTAAATTTTAAAAAATTCTATTGATGACGCATTGCGGTTACTTCAATTGATTAATTGAAAATTCTGATGTTCATAGAAATGACGAGGTTCGAAAGCTAGTAATTTAAGGTTTCGAAGGACAGACTGAAGACTGAAACTAAGGTTCCGCACCTTCTATTTCATGAACATCAGAATCCTCAAATTTTCAATTGAAGTAACCGCAATGCGCCCTCGATAAAATTTTCTATAACTTAGTTCAATTAATAGTTCTAATTTGAAGCTTTAAAAAGGTGTCGAAACTACGAAATTTGAATCGCTTTTGTTATTGTTATACTAACTGATCAGTTCCTGATGACTATGCTGCTGTCTTATGCGGTTAGATCAGGGTTTGTTCCCATCCTACCCACGAGGTAGGGTCACTCAAATGACATACCCTATCAATGGGGCCCGACGGGTAGGGTTCCAAAAGTTCACCCGAACCCAACCCAACGGTCACAGTACGTAGTATATATAACTACTGTATACTATCGTATACCTTAGTTTAGGACTAGTTCTAACTAACTTTTCTCTATAATTTTACGTTACATAGATAGAAATACCTATAGTTTAGATAGATAGATAGATGATTATGTCCTGCTCCCCAACAATTTGCCAGCCTGTGCAGAAGTGATTGACCTACAATGGCATAATCACACCCAACCTCATGCAAAGGAACGTACGAGTGCCAGCTGTTGGCGGACAGGTTAAAAGGCCGGGTATATTGATATGATGTAAGTTTGTAAACTATTAATCATGAGCCTGTATCGACGTTTACTGGTGCACAGTGAAATATATCTGGATTTCCGAAGAATGACATGCATTAGACCGAATTGTATTATAATATATGAATTTTGTTCTTTGTATTCAAGATCTAGTTCTGTATAGGTAGACTCTATCGTGTGACCCTTTCCATCTAGAAATTTTAACTGATATGTGGGCGTTGAACAATCCTAGATGACTCTATATATTCGTGCTCTCCCATCAATCTTCGGGAGTAACAGTGAAGTTGGCGCAGACTTCTGGCGACTTCAAACTGATTAAAATTCCCATTCTTCAAAAGACATTCAGCCAGCGGATTAACTACGCCTAGTATCTTCACAGCGTCCGGATCTAGGACCTTGACGCGCTCTATTACAGCGTCTAGCGTCTTAGCCGTAGCTGTAGCACTTCTTCTGTAATCAACCCAAATCGAATTAGCAAGAAAAGTCCACTGCTAGACATTTCAAAGTTAAGAATACCTACACCGCACTGGCCAGCTTCGTAGAGCAAATCAATAGAATTCCCGGACCCAAGGCGTTGGCGAGTTGAGACCAACGTTTGCCATACTTCTTCCTGTCATGGAATTTGGCACGCAGCTCGGCCCGCCGCCGCTGATCCAGCGTCCTCCACCCCTCGTGAATATTCTCTAGGATGCGGTCGATGGCGTGTGATGCGTGTCCACGTCCTACGGTTGATTCAATGCGATTACTGGCCGATGTGTGCCGCCGCCCTTGGTGTATCTCTGTGTACTCGACGTGCAGCTGGATGAGCGCTATGCGGGTGCGGACCGCGTCATCGTCCATGCGAGAGTTTAGCTGGCACACAGCTAGGTAGGCCCGCTCTAGCTTTGAGTACGATGACGGTGGTGGTAATGTGCTCCTTGTTGTTGTTGTTGATGAGTTAGGCTCCGTGAGCTTCTGCGGCGTCTCGTGCCAGAGCCCCTCGCGCGTCCAGCGGGGCAGTTCAGATTCAAGTAGACTGTAGAAATCTTCGCACAGTACGTTTTGCGATAGACTTTTAACCATCAATTCGGATGCATCATGTGAAGAATTCAAATTTCTCTTTCGTCTGCGAGGACGGTTGTCCAAAGACGCATTTCGATGTGTAAGACCCTCCACTCGCCACGGAGCCGCTGTAGATGAAGTCTCGATCTCGCTACCAAAATCAAAGACAGGAGACGTACACGCATTGTCATTAGCCCACAGCGAATCATCCACATGACCAAAAGCAAAGGGGCCTGTTGGCAGGCTCTGTGTGTCCACCACAATTGGATCCATATGGTCAAACAAAGGAGACGCTAAACTGTGTGCTCCATCTGTCCCGATGAAGGATGACCCAGACGGAACGTTTGGGATCGATGAAGAAAGAAAGCCGGAAGTAGACGGGCAAATTGGATCGAAGGCAGCCAGCGAGTCGTTTAAGTTTTCTGTAGCAATCTTTCAGTCCTGTTACATGATGGGTAGGGCTGCATAACCTCCAAAACTTACTATTGAGTCGTAAATAAGGCATTTGAGTCAATTCATTCTTCGAGTAGTTGCTCTGAACATGCATGTCCCCCTCGGGGAAAGACACCTGGGTCCTGTGAGTACTGATACATCAAAATCCATGAATACGTGGGGTCACTTACGCTCGAAGAGCCGGAAGCTATACTGGCCCTCGCTCCTGCCGTCTCATGTGCTGAGAGATCATCTGGTGAACTCGGTACACTTGGCCATGCCAAACCCAATCCTACTTGGTTAGGGGTATTCCAGTTGGATCTACTGGTTTCTCCCTCAACAAGGAGTCTCCAATTGTTATTACTTGTGCCCTCAAGTCGCATTCGGAAGGGTCCAATGGAGTCAATCTGATTTCGACCCAGAAAGTCCTGAAGCGCCCCGGAAAAGTCGGACGAGCTTGTCCTCGCAGGAGAGTAGTCATCACGCAGATCGAGCGGAGGGTTGTCATCTCGATAATTACCAAAGTCAAGCATGAAGTCTTATTTCGAAGAATAGACTGTGAGAGAAAGAGCAAGTTTCAACTGTGCTTAAAAACCAAGGTTTGTTTCTATGTTAAAAACAGTAAAAAAGGCAAAGCATCACACAGAGATTAGCTCACAAAAATGGGGCTGACTCTTTGTGAGAGATACTGTATCGCCTACTCAGGGTCACCTAGAAGTGGGTCACCCTAATACCATCGGGCCTGACCCATGACTATCGGCGGTCAGCATCTTAGAGCATACTCACTATAGGCCCGGAGGGTCCGGAGGGACCTTCGCTATATGTAGACCGAATCCTCATGTTGGAGATATGTTGCACGCGATTCGTGGATATCTTCCATCCATGGATCAAACGATTCATTGATGGAGAGCCCCAACCACGGATGGCTGTAAATCTCCATCAGTAGGGACCTTCCATCCATGGATAGGGACTCGATCCATGAATTGGGGTATTTGATACATGGTTCAAATGCTCAGTTCCATTGCGGACAGGCACCCACCCACAGGCATTTCTCGCATAGTAGTCTCCGCAACTTGTCTACTTAATTCCTACTAAACAGCGGAAAGCCACTATGCCACGTCGCCGTGTGGCTGCGGATATGACTGGGGAAGATTTACTGGTTTCACCGCCTTTTTGAATAGAACTCCCGTGCCCCCCAATAGAAGTGTGACCGTTGGGTTGGGTTCGAGTCAAGCTTTGGAACATCCTACCCGGCGGGTTCCATTCGTACTAGTATGGTTTAAGGTTTCAAGGGTTCAAATTCAGGGTTCACGAGCTCACTGCGGGGTCAGAACATCGAAACTGAACATGACTGCACCTGCTGTACCCGTCATGCGCACCCCAACATTCCATATGTAAATAGCTCAGTCTAATCCTTCTGCACCTAACTAGCATACATCCAGACATTTATACATCTACAGTACCTTTTCTACTACGACCATTGCACGTGCTCGTAGCTTGCCTCTCCTGTGTGTTCTACAGTTCCCTGTACCGCGCACCTGTACCCCATCCCTCGACAACGTATGAGAGGATCACTTCAACTAACGTATTCAGAAGAAGGGGTGAGAATCTCGCGAGAGGAGTGCTAGTTTTGCCGATCTCAAAATGCATATGCAGTAAGCGTTACACTGTCAAAGCTGACAATTGATACCCTTGTATAACTGTACTGTTTTACATTCATACATCTTCATACCGGTGATCTGTGTTGTTATGAACGCGTCCTGGTCTGTAAGATTACAAATGGTTAGTAAAGCAAATTCCTGCATAAAAGGGTCTCTCTGCCATCTCGAAGCAAAACATTTATACATCAGAATCTTTCAGGACCAGATTTACAAATATTGCCGGAGCCCATCAACAGAATACGAAGTGAGAGTAAACAACTCAAATACCAGTGACAAGGATCAACGTTGAAAGATTCTTCACACACTTCTTAAACATGAACAAGCTGTCGCCAGAGTACTTGAAGGACTTCTTGCAATATTTGCGAGATCACTCTGCTTATTACCGTGGTCTGTGGGATGATGTCCCTCAAGGAGTCTCTTCCGTCGAGGATCTACCTCTGACGAACCTCGACGACTACTGGAACGCGGCGAAGGATAACAAGTTGTTGACGAAGACTCTCTGGGATGGAATGATATTCAGAACCGGGGGAACGACATCGGAGCCCAAGGTTGTGTACGTCGCTCGTGACGAGATTGCCGAAAGCCTCCCCCATACCGGGGCTGCCTGGTCTACCTCGTCCGGCATTCAACCTGGCGACCGCATAGCCAACCTCTTCCACATCGGCGGTATGTATGCGGGCTTTGCCAAGATGACTATGGCACTGCAGCACGTGCATACACCACACGTTCATCTTCCCATCACGGGCAATGAGGCCATCCCGGACATGGCAAACTTCATGAGATTGTTCAAAGCCACAGTGATCTTGAGCAACGTCTTCACGGTCTGCCGGGTTGTCGACTATCTTGTTGAGAGCGGAGAGACCATTGACAGCGTGCGCTTGATCCTGTATGCGGGCGAGACTTTCTACAAGGATTTGAGAACTTCATGGGTGAAAGCCTTCCCCAACATGCACGTGAGGCCATTGATGTATGGTGCCGCAGATGGTGGCCTCATAGGCGTGCCAGTGCATGAGCCTGGTGCTCAAGACGAAGACATCAAGCCCACGTACCAAGTCAGCCAGCACACGGTCCTACTCGAGATCCTCGACGAGGATGGTAGTGTTATCAGAGAGCCTAGCCGGAAGGGACGGGTCATACTGACTGATGTCAAACGACGATTGCATCCTGCAGTAAGATATCCGATGGGCGACGTAGCGCAGTGGGTCGACTACGTTAAAGGAACTTTCGAATTGTTGGGACGCGAATCCGTAGCTCTAAAGATAGGATCCCTATTCCTGGCCGTACCTAAACTTCGGTCCTTGGTTACGAGTCTGCTTGGCGAAGGATTTCAAGACAGTTTCCAACTGGTTGTGCGGCGGGAAGCAGGCAAAAATGAGGTAACTTTCAGATTTGCCGCATCGCAACAAGACACCGAAGGAGCCACCAGGGCCTTAGAACAGAGTCTTATCGCCGAGTTCCCGAAATGGGGAGAATATCTCAAGATTGGATATATTCAACCTCTGATGACGGAATGGGTCAAGATGAAGGATCTTGTGTTTGTGGAAAGGAGTGGTAAGCTCAAGGAGATAATTGAGGAGCGTTTCGTGAAAGAGGGAGATCAGTGAAATCATTAAGACGCTATTATCTGCGGGGAACGCTGACAGTGATAAGCTTATAACGTACTTTATAGCCCAGTGGTTAGCAAGCCATGCCATGAACGAGGGTGGCGTGAGGTGGCTGTACGGAGGTAAATCGGTTATATGTTGTTAGTATAGAGCTGGGGGGGTAGAGAGTAGTGAGAAATCTTAGCAGCCGAGAAATCGTACTAACAACATAGAACCGGGGTAGGGAGCGTGCCTTAGTATGAAAATTAAGGATTGAATAGTGTGAGGCCTCTTATAAGTTTTGTAAAACACTGGTTTCTGATGCTGAGCATGTGCCTAAAATGGGCCACTTTTTTCTTACGAAGTACATAATCCATATACAGGGGGGTTTCGCTGATATTTCTCCACGAAATCTATGCTCGAATGAGAGCTTGAAGTGAGACACTGTGATGCAATGCAGCTTGATGTGTTTACTGCAATGCAGGGGCGTCGCAACTATCTATTACATCGAATCACCAATAGACTGATACTGATCTATCGATGGTGGGACGGGCTGACAGTGCAGCTTCAGGGGTCCCGTAAGCCCCCCGCCTATTCGAAGAGAAAAAGCTACTGTGTAGACTGCAACTGACATAGCCAATTTTTTCAAGTCGTCATCTGTTTTTGGAGAGGTGGTGATACAGTGATCTGCATAGGAAAAGATGTTTCAGCGCCCGGTGAAGTGTATAGTGTATGTTGGAGTAAGGAAGTCGGGGTCCGACGTGACACGTGACATAAAGATAAGACTTGAATTGCCCATTATTATTGCCAAACTTCTGGCTATTCGGAAAGTCAAAACCAGTGTTCGTTAGTATCTACACGAACTGTCTTCTATATCAACAGATCCAGTATTTTTCGCCAACTGACGCATCTTCCTGGCTTCGATCATGGCTCCTTCGTCAACAGCGGACAACATCTCTCAGAATGTGGAGTCTGTTGGGATATCGAAGGTGAAGCAATAGACTGAGCATTGACTATGATAATTGATTATACGTGTTCTACCTACGAAAGGAAGAAACCGCTCGGTGGTGAAAACTCTGCCCATAAGGCTAGCCCTATCGAGTGGAAATTTCCAACATAGGGGCACACCCCTGGTGCACCACCCCTGTTTTCCAACAGAGTCCTCGACTCCCTCAAAGATAGTTGGAGCATCTAAAGCTGACTGGTGCATTCGATGGAGTTCATTATTTCGACGTAACGCCGTGTCTTGGCAGAGAATACAGAGGTGTCGATCTCGCCGAATGGCTTAAAGCACCAAATTCTGATGAGCTTTTGAGAGACCTCGCCATCACAAGTAAGTCGATTTCCTGGCAAGAAACCGCCATGAAAACTGGGTCTTTTTGGTTAATGAGAATACGAAGATAGGAGCAAACCGGGCACAGATTTCACTGTCACAAAATACCCGCCCAAGTAAATACCTTACACTTAGGGCTTACGGAGTAGTACGATTGAGGATCGCAAGATTCCATTTGGGGCAAAATCGCAATCGCAATCGCAATCATGGCCCCGCCAGACCACTCAACCTCACTGGCTGTAGTGTTGTGACCTTTGTGTACTGTGGTAGTAGAGACACCTGACATATCGGATTAGAAGAGGGCCGATGTATCGTCAACTCTAACATCTACCTTCCAATTCCAACTCCGTTACAAATAACTTCCAACCACAACAATCTCCAACGACAACGACCTCCAACCACAACAACCTCTATCCACAACAACCTTCAACCATAACGACTTCCAACTTCCAACTTCCAATCTCCTCACCACAACAGCGCCGTACTTAAAAAGTTATATTCAACTCGAACTACGCATAAGTTCTGACAATTTGACCTTTCCGCTTTACACATTTAGATTCTCCAAGTTAACGAATCTTTGGTCGGCACCAAGACACACGACCGACAGAGGCTAGTTGATCATCATGGCTACCGCCGATTCGCAAGTTGGACAAGCCGGTTCTCGTGATGTCGAGTGTCCTCAAGTCCTCGACAACGTAGACAATGATGGTAGTGGTATCTCGGAAGAAGCTACTAAGAACGAGCCCGCCCCAGTCATAGAGGCTTCTGCGCCAGTTGAGCCGCCGCTCTATTCAGTCTTTACCGCCCGGCAAAAGCGAATGACCGTGATAATAGTATCATTTGTAGCTATGATCTCACCGCTTTCCGGGACCATTTACTTGCCAGCACTCACGTCCTTAGCTGCCGACTTTAATGTCAGCATATCATTGATACAATTATCGATAACTACCTACCAGGTAAGTCGCCAACATCATTTACCGGAGATTGATCCCTAACAACAAGAGGTTTAGATCTTCCAGGGTATTGCCCCGTCGTTCATTGCGAACTACTCGGACAGCTACGGTCGAAAACCTGCTTACGCCATCTGCATCGTCATCTACTTGGCCGCCAATATTGGGTTAGCTCTGCAAAACAGCTATCCGGCTCTTATGGTGCTGCGGTGTCTGCAATCCACCGGATCCTCAGCCACCGTCGCCCTTGGCGCCGGCTCGGTCGCTGACATGGTAACGCGAGCCGAGAGAGGCAAATTCATCTCGTACGCATCCTTGGGCGTGACACTAGGTCCTGCTCTGGGCCCCATAATTGGCGGACTGCTAACTGAGTTCCTGGGGTGGCGGGCCATCTTCTGGTTCCTTACCATCTTCTCCGCGGTGTTGTTTCCCGTTTATTTCATCTTCGTACCGGAGACGGCCCGCAGCGTGGTCGGGAACGGCAGCATACCTCCCCCGCGCCTCTTCATGACCCCGTTCCAGCGCATCGAGCGCAAGCGCAATCCGGCGCCAGAGTCGGAAGCTGATCGGGCGACAATCAAGGTGAAGCGCAAGCGACTCAATCCATTTGCCGCACTCAAGATCCTCGGCGAGAAGGAGGGCGGCGTGACACTCGGCTTCGGAGCGCTCATGTACGGCGGGTACTTCATGGTGCTAACGACGCTCCCAACCCAGCTCACGGAGCGGTTCGGCTTCAACCCCGTGCAGACGGGGCTCTGCTACCTGCCCATCTTCGTGGGCTCTATCTGCAGCCGCTCGACGGCGGGGTGGCTGCTGGACTGGAACTTCCGCCGGCATGCCACGCGGCTCGGCGTCAAGATCTCTAAGGACAGACAGCAGGACATGGACAAGCTGCCCATCGAGGCCGCCCGCCTGCAGATAAGCATTCCGATGATATATACCACGTCCCTTTGCGTCCTCGCCTATGGTTGGACTATGCAAACGAAGTCCTCGCTGGCGGGGATTGAAGTGACCTTATTCTTCCTGGGCCTGTTCAATTCTGGTGGCCTGTCGGGATTGAACACGCTCGTCGTGGATACGCACCAGGAGAGTCCTGCTACTGGAATGGCTGCAAACAACCTGTTTCGGTGTCTCGTTAGCGCTGGTGCTACCGCTATCGCAGTGCCGCTTATCGATAGGATCGGGATTGGCTGGACGTCTGTCTTTATCGCTGGAGTTTGGCTGTGCTTTAGTCCTTGCCTGTGGTTGGTTCTGATTTATGGTGCAGAGTGGAGGCAAGAAAAGAAAGACAAGATGGACAAGGCAAAACGAAAGGGGAAAGAGACTAAGGATATAAGTTAATAAAGAAATTTTTTTGATTGATTGATTTTTTGATTGATTTGTTCTTACACTGAATTAGCTAGAGCTATATAGTACTCCTACCTATCTGGTTAGAGGGAAAATTGTGAACTCTTATCTCGGATAAAACCTCTTTCAAATGTTCAAAGCTCTTTTAATAGGTGTTACGCTGCCTATCTATCAAAGAGCTTTTAGAGGCTCTGCGTGATGCTACTGTAGTGCGGGTCACAGGTCGCTACTTACGGATAGCAAGATTCTTCATCGCGATATTTCCGAAAACAACATCATTATCACAGAACATGCTTCTGAAGGAGAACCGAAAGGAAGGTTGATCGACCCGGATTTAGCTAAGGAGCTGGACAGTATGCCGAGTGGAGCCAGCCACCGTACTAGTACCATGCAACTCATGGCGATTGAGGTGCTTCAAGGCAAGGGCCACACCTACCGGCCCGACTTGGAGTCGTTCTTCTACGTGTTCGTATGGATGTGCATTCGCTCTGGTCACGAAAAGGAAGCCGGCTTGGAGAAAGCGGCCATGCCACGCTCCAAGCCGAATAACAGGAGGGTGAGGCCCATCAGGACAAGCATACTTTGAGGTTGGTATATTGAGGACTACAAGCAAATTGCCAATTCAACACGTGGTCACATGGTTGGGTTTGAGGACTTAACTGTCGAGTTTTCACCGGAGTTTTATAGTCTTAGGGATGAGGCTGAAGAGTTGAGGAATGTTGTTTTTCGCGGTCGAGATCTGGCACCTTTCACGGGAACCTACAAAGACCGCAGCATACTGTACGGAGGGATGATTGGTGCATATCAAAAGGCCATTAGTCAATTGGAATGGGAAATCTCTGTATGCGCGCTCGGGTGTCCCCGCTTCTCACCACACTTCCCCGTTCCAGGTAGACCAGAGGCACTGAGACTTCGAGGGGCTGCTGAAATATGGCGGTGCTTGTCACTGCAAAAATGAAAAGGGTGCTCGTCGATCTCAAGTTGCGTAGCTGGCAGGCACCAGCTCGAAGAACGGACACGATTACAGCAGGTTCTCTGCGGTCTGTCTAAAGACCTCGGCCCCCAGGCCATCGTCGCTCGGAAGGTTCTTGCTATCAATCTCATGACGGCGCTCGCCGCTTGACAAGAGTCTCAGACTCGTCAGCCGCGGTTGGCTCCAGCTCACAAAGATGTGGTCAAGAAAGAGTCTCCTGCTCCAGATCCTATCCAGCGGCCTTGCGATTTTCCCCTCGCCTGCGAGAAGACCCAATGTATAATCTGTCTTGGGAATGAGCGACTGCCATATGCGGTACGGACGCGCATCTTTCGCCGCGTTTCCCACATCATGGACCATGTCGAAAACCTTCATTTGCGCCAGTACCAGTAAACGAGAGGATACTCTGCCACCATCCTATATGCAAAGCTAAGGGGTAAGTGCTCAATAGCGTGATGCATTTTAAGAATCAGGTGGCAAAGGCCCACGGGATCAACCTCCGAGCATACCTTAAGGCCCCGTTTTGCGATTTCCTTCTAGATATTCTATCGACCAATTAGCTTCCTCCCATGGTCTACTGACAGTAGACTGTAGGGTGCTTCCGATTGGCTGCCCACCAAGAACCACCTTCCCAGGATCCGGACGTACGTTATCGGGCTCTAATTTCCAGTCATGTTTTGTGTTATCTGGATTTCTCCTATTATTTGATGGTATAGTATGATTTTTAGTATACTCCTGCATTAAAGTCGGTCTGGAAAGGTGCAGGCAGAAAAAGTTATTGAGAGGTAACTTGATTACTTGATACCGCAAGCCGTGGTCAGCTACTGCCTTTAAGGACCTAATCAATCCTAAATCTCTTGCTCCCAATCTCGATCCGTCTACACAGCTTGACGAATTTCCCCTCTTTTACGAAAAAACAAAATGCATATTTTGTATTGGAAACAAACGGCTTTCCCATAAAGAACAGACGTGCACCTTTCGCCGTGTTTCACACATAATAGACCACGTGGAAAATGTTTACATGAAATGCCAGGCTGCGAATGTAAGGGCCACCTGTGAGCATCCTTGAGGCCAGCATCGTCGACTCACAATCGACGGGATAATATGGCATAGATGTATTCCAACCACCTAGTGAATCAAGAGCAGCAACTGATATAAGAGCCAGTCGATCATAAGAATAAAACCGAACTGCCCAAGACTAGCTTAATGTCTGAGGAAGAACGCAATTGATTCAGGCTAAATCTTTCTGAGAATTCCTCTGAATATTCTTTTACTCTTATCCTGGATATTCCTGTTCTGGATATTCTTGTTTTGATTAGGCGGGATTCTCTTTATCCAAGTCGGCTCGAGATCGTGACCATTACTTATTCGAAAGTAAACTATTGTTGATTATGGGGGGGCAGATCATGATCGCTTTTCTCCCGTGACAATTGGTCCTAGCAGGATTGATAGAGATATGGTCTTAGAGCCATAGTCGTTTGATAAAAGAAAATTTGATTCTCAAGCTCGATCGGAATCAATATTGTTGCCGTCCATTTTCGAGTGTAGGCAGTGTGCATATTCAAGCTTGCAGGAGGTGTAAGCAGAACAGGTTGCCAAATGGAATTGTTTCATATAGGCTTCGCCTACAAGCCAATTTCCAATAAAAGCTCCTACTCAACTCCCCACCCTCAGCCTTCCAGTTCCCTCATATCCACATAAGAAAAACAGCACCACGAGAAAGGCCCTCAATGACTAGCCCAAACACACCCAAGGAATCATCTGCCAGCCCGTCCAAGCCACCACCAGAACGTTCCAAAGCCGTGTGGAGAGTCCCACGCTTACCGAAAGAAGAGATATTAGAAGGAGGCTGAAGAGCGAGAGGCGAAGGAGAAGAGAATGAAGAGCTACTCCGTCCCGAACGAGGAACCTGCTTTATACGACGAGTCATCTGCCTCCATACCCTCCTGTACTCTCTCTTAATCTTCCCGAAACCTCTTCTCATGCCGCTCCTCGAGCTTTTCATCCAGCGTACTCTCCCGACGTCGTTTCCCGACCCAAGGCTTTGAAGCTCTACTTCAGCCCGTCTCTTCCTGCCTTGCAATTGCTCTTTTCCCCGTACGATCGAGGATTTCGCACAGCTTCTGTGCAGATATGAAGATGGGATTTCAACTAGTGTTCCATGTGTGTGGACAAGGGCTTCCGTTCGTTGCACAGTGCTGTAGTTGGAGATTGATGTTTGCAAACTTATTCGGGTAGGGTGGGTGGCCTACAAAGAACTGCTTGCCCTCCCCGTCGAGTAAGTTAAGCTCTCGCTGCTGTGCTCAGGCGCTATCCACCCGCTACTCACCCTCTGCTCACTCAACTCGCTCACTGCTCAGGCTCTACTCACTCTGCTCAGTCATTATTCGCTGTTGCATGTCTATTCTCGTGCCTGTTAGTTGTTCATGTCATGTTAATTTCGTCAAGTTTAAACGACGACTCTTGAGGAGAAGAGAGGGGGGGGGGAATTGACTCCCTTGACTTCAAAACTAAAGTCTCATCAGCAGAACTCATGTCATGTTCTCATCAATGTTCTGATCATATAACATCTTATCTGTTGTTCTCAAATCTTTCTTGTTCTATTTTTTTTATTACAGTGAAATAAATCTAGTTGTTCTTGGAACAAGATTGACAGGGTTAAAAATATAGTAAAATAATGATCATCTTAGAGAAGGTTTCTTCGCTTTTGAAAGGCCTTGACGACCACTTTGATGTCTAGTCTACCTGCACACTAACTCTGTTCATTGATTCATCAACCCACAGCCTGGGACTTACGCCGGTACCAGAACAGCACGGTAGTAAACCTCGCCGCGGTCCAACTTGTCCATCGCCTGCTTGATTCCCTCCTCGGTCATGGGAAACTTCTCGACAATAGGCTTGATCTGGTGGAGGGCCGCAAACTCGAGCATTTGACGGTGCTGGTTCCTCGGTGCCACGAGCGATCCTTGCACCGAAATACCCTGCATGATCAGCGCCATGTACGGAATCTCCAGGTTTCCAGATGACACCGAGAGCGGGTAGATGGCCGATCGGGGCGCCATGATGGGCAAGATCAGATCCCAGCTCGGCGGCACCGCGGCGGTGACCAGCAACCGGTTCAGCGGCGAAGAGACCGTGAGCTTCTTAGCCCCCTTGGTGGCGATGAACTCGTGCGCACCGAGCTTCATGGCTTCGGCCTTTTTCTTGTCGGAGCTCGACAGGACCACGACGCGGCATCCCATCTTGGCCGCAAACTGGATGGCGAGATGTCCCAGACCGCCCACGCCCAAGATGCCGACCGTGTCGCTCGGCTTGATGCCGTGTAGGGCGGTGAAGGTGGTGGCGCCTCCGCATTGGAGGGGAGCGGCATCGACATCACTGAGGCCCTTGGGGATGATGTGTAGGAACGACTCGCGCCAGATGGCGTGGGAAGCAAAGCTGCCTTGGTCGAGATTTTTGACGCCGTATATGGCCCGCTCGGGGCAGAACGTCTCGGATCCCTGGAGGCATTCGATGCAGTGGCCGCAGCTGTCGACCTCGAAGCCCCAGCCGACGTGATCGCCTTTCTTCAAGGTGTGGCACTCTGGTCCGACAGCCTCGACAACACCGATGCCCTCGTGGCCGAGAACCATGTCTGCACCTTTCTGCTCTCTGGTTAGCCCCGGAGATCAACGGGCTTGTGTCGTCGAAAAGATAGTCACTGACATAGTGTAGATCTAGAAGAATCTATTAGCAGCCGTTTATTACGTGTAGGATCGTAGAGTTGAAGACACATACCGGTTCCGCAAACACCAGAGGCTGTAACCCTGACAAAGACGCTGTCGCCGGTCAGCTGGTCAGGCTTGGTGGTGATGCTCTTCTTCGGGATGCCATTCTGCTGACCCTTAAAGACAGTGAAGGAAGGCATTTTGGAGTGTAAAGGTTCAAATGATGTAAATGCAGAGACTTTGTCTTGAACTTGATAGATGGGGTGAGGATTTTGACTGAAGAGCAAGGAATGAAGGTGGAGATGGGGATGAAGCTGTGTTTATGAGGAATTCATTCTGCCCTTTAAAGGTTCCTTCTTTGTCGCTTTGAAATCGAACTTTGCCATCTTGTGTTTGTGTCAGATTACCAATTTGAAGCTTCAGACTCGGAGCTGCCGGAGAATTCACTGAACGTTGAAGTTTGAACACATCGACTCCGGTAGAGCCAGCGGAGTAATCACGACGCCGACAACGAAGTTTCCCTTACTTTACACACAATCGCAGGTCTACAAGTTATTGTTAGGAGTTCAATTAGAATAACAATACTGTTAGTATGTAAGTAAGTAAGAGTACTGTTATGTCATTCCCCTCGATAGATAAATAATTAATACAACAAACAGTACAATAGCTAAAGTAAAAGGATTTTCCGCATTGAAACCAAACCGGAGATTCCGCATTCGAACTCCGGTTTCTCCTCTTAGAAAATTCTAAATAGCCGGTGCCAGCACGCACCAATCGACGAAAAGGCCCCCGAATTGATGGGCTACTCTACGGGGATGGAGCAACCCCCCCCTTTTCCCCTTTTCCCCTTTTCCCATTGCCATTATCGTTGCTAATGGGACATGCAACCTCCAGTCATTCGTAGAGAGCAAACTCCGGGTAGTTGGTGGCTTTCAGGATATGGTACACTGTATCCCGTGGAGCCTCAGGTCCGCAGTCTTTACACGGTCGAGCTCTCTGCTTCCTAACGTAGCTGCATGTTCCATCCGTACACTGGTACTCATTAAGCAAAGCAAGCAAATCTGTCCATCAGTTTACATGTTTACATATATAGGCGCATGGAGACCTTCGATATTGAAATTCCCGTTTTAAGAATCTGGATGATTTTGGGCGATATATGATGGCGAAAGGCGAATTTGTTCAAATTCTGTACTCTATGTATCACCAGCAGAGATTAGCACTAGGCCCTAATACTAGGCTCAGCGGTCTGCCATAGGTCCAGGAATTCATTATCATTATCATTATCATCGTCATCATCATCATCATCATCACCCCTATCAACTTTGCCTCTAGCTTCCGAGATGTACAGCAAGGACGAAGACCCTTGCAACCGCCTCTAATCAGGGTATATCTGTATGATGGCTTGACGGGAGTGCTTTAAGCGCCCTTACTCCCGTTCTGGAACCAATCTGTAGTCCATTCAGAACCCGCATGACTCGCTCTGCGCGCTTCGTGACAGCTTCCCCCCTTTTCCAATGCTTCTGAACGCCTCTATAATGCCAAGCCCTTTGATGCTTTTCCCAAGGTACGCAACGAAAAGCAATCTCTCCAACAAGCTCTTTTCTCCGGCATCTCACGTATGGGTGGTTTTACTTCTACGATGTTTGCCGACACCCGTTCGAATCGGAAATTAAAGACAGAACAGAACCCCTGTTAACGCTCAGCCTCCTGCGTGTACTGCTGCGCGGATGCCTACTGATCGGGGAAGCTGCTATCGATGCCAGCTTCCCCGATCAACAGGTCGAAATCGTTGTAAATGTCCGCAGCGAAGATGTCTATCGACTGAGCTAATACGCCCGTAAGTTCGGCAGCAGTCTCGTCGAAAAAGCTCAGGGGTCTGTCCACGGTAAGCGCCGCCGTGAAATTACCGTTCATAAAACTATCCTCGCCTGCTTCTTGGTAACCTGGGACCAGCTGCATCTTATCCAGCGCAACACCCTCCTTCACCTGACTCTGCTCGATGAGCAAGTCAACCTTGGCACAGAGTTCGCTCATGATATTGGCCGCGCCCGCCGCGACCGCGAAGCTATTCCCGAAAATTTCAAAAACAGCAACAGAAAGGTCGATGGTGCTTCTCGCCGCCCGAGTCGAAGCACCATGTGGATGCGCCAGCAGGAAGCCAACGAGCGTCATGGCTGCATTCCACTGCCACTGAAAGGCTTCGTGCCAGCCTGCTAGGATGGAGGTTGACGAAAGCACTTGGTGCATCATGTGCGTCAGCGCCATGGCGTGGGCGGCACATTTCATGGCGGTCCTATCCGCAAGAGGAGTCTGCGCGGTGGCTGGGGCGAAGGAGATGGAGGGACGATAGAGGTTTGTGCACAGGTTGTGGTACATCAGCTCTAGAAGCAAACGCTGACGCTGCAGCCAGAGCGGTGCAAATTGTTCGATTTTGAGGGCTGATTGGTCGGTGGAAAAGGGAACGCCGTTATTCTGACGTTTCGTTTTAAGGGCTCCGGGTACGCCTTTTAGCCATTCTTCTAGCCGCTCCGTGATGGGCTGGCCGCTGCATATATTGAAGGTGTCCGGATCTCTGTCGTAGAAGGTTGTGTAGGCTATCCGGGCTGCCAATGTAAGCTTGGTGTTGTGCAGGTTCCACGTCAGCCAGGTGACATTTTCTCCGAGAGGGGCAAAGCTGGAGCCTGAGAGCATGGCAATCTCACGATCATCGGCCGGTAGACTGCATGTAGTACTGGATTCATGTACTAGAAACGGCCGGCCAAGTTTCATGCTCATTGTGGTCTCCAAGACGTACAGGGCCCACCATAGACGCTTCCGCATCTCCTTCTCCCGCCGCGGCATGGACCGAGGAGGCTCCAGGTGGAGACCGAGCATATAAGCTGTCCGCACCGCAAGACCGCAGGCATTATCCGCCATGTTCTGAAAAGATCCACAGCATATAGATATGGAGCAAAGGATGTGGCACTGCAGCGTTGATATGGTCGGGCTTTCCAACTCAGTTGACAGGAGCGTCTGACAGCGCCGATAATGCCATCGACCGGCGATGGTGGCATCGGTGTTGCTCACGTTGGCCCTTGAGGCAGCGCTGAGTCCGCGTCCGACGCCTGGCAGCCGCGCCATGCCATACTGCATGCAAACAGCAATGACAATGTCCACGAGGGCGGATGGCTTTCGTTTCTCGTCTGATGTTGCCCACAAAGACCGGTAGTGCTCCTTGAACTCGAGCTCATCGAGAATCGGACACAATGTGTAATACGATTGCCAAAAGAGGTCGAGGAAATACTCTTCTTGCGTCGGGGTTAGATATTCACCGGCGTTGATGGGGTCGTCAGGGGCCACAAGCTGACCGGCCTGGTCCTCGGCAGAGACGGTAGTCGGTTCATCGAGTAGATTACTCGCGGAGTTGGGAAGCATTCGATGAGCCGAATGAGTCTCGTGAAAGGCAGACGTCAAGAAGGTGTTGATGCGCCCGATGAAGTAGAATAGCGACGATGATCCGTACCATGTCTTCTGTGGAGAGCGGGCAGTGCTGATGTGGATGCCCTCCCAGAACCTCTTCGGTCGAGGTCCTCCAAGGTCAAGGCCACCTTTCCCAGGATCTTGGTCATCGGGCATGGATGGGGGTAAGCTGGCTGGCGGCGTGTGAAGCTGGTGCACCGGCATCTCGGCCTTCCGCTCCTTCTCGAGCTCCAGCTCCTGGACTCGCTGCCTTAAACGCTCGATCTCGCGATAGGCATGGGGAAGGGTGGCCGATTTCATGGCACCACTGTTGCTGCACTGTCCACCCCTACCCTTACAATTCGAGCACGGGTGGTCGCTATCACACTTGATGCGATGGACACGGCACCAGTCGCAGGCTCGGGCGACTTGGCCTCGTTTCTTCTGCCGGGACCGATGGGGCGGCGGAGAGCTGAGCTGGGGTTGCGGAGCGTCCGGAGACGTGGATGCACTGGAAGGAGGCATGCTGACGAAAGTGGTAAACATGGTCTTGAGAGCTGAAAACGAGGAGATGAGACGATAAAACGAGGGGCGAAAGGGCCCCAGGGGGGGGGGGGGGGATGGCTTCAAATTGTGGGATGAAAAGGGCGGCCGGCGCGAGAGGATGGCAGGCTGAGCAGTCGACACATGGGGAGACTCGGAGCTTAAAATATTAATATGGCGATAAGTACCAACGTGACAGCTTATCAGCTTGCAGGTTGCAGAGCTCGAATCCTAACGGGAAGTTGGGAGAAGTGGAAGGGGCAGAAATGTTCCGTGATCATGTCTATGTTGTAGAGGTAGTCACGTGGTGTAGCACGCCTTCGTAATGCGCTTTACTTGCTCACATTATCTATCGCATATTCTATCATCTGCCTCTTAAAGACCATCTACTCCTCAAAGACCATTTACCTCTTCAAGACCATCTACTTCTTCAAAACCATCTACTTCTTCAAGACCATCTACGCTATTTATTAAGATGGCACTTCTCAATAGCAACAAGCATATATTGGGGTGTCTCGTTTTCGAGGCCGCTAATAGTGTGCAAGCAGTTAGCGGGTTGCACGATTTCAATTCCGGTGACATAAGCCTACGAATCTTTATGCTCAAAGGTCGTACAGAACCGTTTCTGCGTCTTGCCGCTCGCTTCAGAACCGAAGCCCTGAATAGTGACAACAAATATTGCGAGCATGAAGTCTGCTTCGACATTAATCTCAGCGATATTGGGGATTTCGAGACCGTCTCTATAAGTGGAGTCGGAAAGGACATACCAGACGCTCTCGTTGACGACGAGCTCTTTATAAATCGCTACAAACTCGGCTTATTGGAGCGCCTTCAAGTCAGCTACAATCAAATATGCGTAAATGGTCTAGATCTGGCTTGTAAGGAAGCATCGTCTGCGCAGAAAGACGTTCTCATGCAGCTGGCACAACTTTCTCTCACGAACTCCTTTACCTTCTATGTCAGGCGAAAGAAGGCATTCCGACAAATGGTCAAGAATATGAACGATTGTTTATCCCAGTAGCTGCACTGTCCAAGCAGTTGAGACAAAATGACCTACAAGGTGTTACTTTTCAACGCGGCCATTTCCTCTGCTGGCCGATAACACAGGCTATATCACTCTGCTGTGAGTAGGTGGCACTGACAGGCATAATTGGGAAACGCTGATAGGTTAGGAGACCTAGCGGGAGAGCAACAGAACAAGCCACTGTGAATAGAGAGGAATGCACCCCATATTCAGGTCGCGTTTTATCGTTTGAAGCTGGTGCTAGATGTTCGTTGGAAGCCCACTTGGAAACCTGAGTTTTCCAACAAGCCTCTTGCGTGCTCGAACTTTCACAAGTTGATAAGTTCAGTATTGTTACCACGAGATCATCTTCATTATTCAAACTTGAGTCTGCGTTAATTAAGCCCCGGGCTGGCCCCTGGCATCTGGTGATACGCTCCGTGGCTATGGTGTATGGCTGTTTGGCCAGGCGATGAGGGTTTCGAAACGCCGACGAAAATTAATGTTTGTTAAGGATGTTTGAAGGTTTGTATGTGCTTTGTTAATAATTTTGTTAAAATGTAACAGTGTGAAATAGGGCTTATATTCGTGGAAAGAACTAATAACTATTGTTTAAAAGAGGTCCTTTCTTCCTCTATATAGGTTTCAATAATGCGATCCTGTGGTGTAACCCCGAAGTCGCGATAACGTATTGCCGGCGACCTCAGAGTAATCCCTATGACAGGGCTAAGGCATAACAGAGATGCTCACCCCCGGCTCAGGGTAAAGCAGTTAAAAGCGGAAATGGACGAAGTTTTTCGTGTTCATGTCTATAGGGGTCAATAGGCGGCGACGGCGAGATACATATCGCTTCCCGCTCCGGACCAGCGCCACAATCGACTAGGATGAGGCCGTTAGAATAATGAGGAGATTCATGTTCATGTTCACGGACACTGTTCACGCATGATTAACTTGTCGTTTCTTAACGCCATGTGGTGAATTTATCCGGTTCATGAAGAAGACGTGGAAGGCTTGGAACGCGAATAAGACGGCTGTTATTGATATTGCTATTCGAAAATCGTCCCTCCGCAAGCTGAACTGCTTCATAATGGACACTATGCTATCTTCATGTCACGGCATGCGGACTTCTGTTCAGTCTCCCATCCATGATCCTGCTTGAGAGCACCCCGTCATCCTTGACCGCTCACTGAATACTACATTCAATCCTTTTCAATAGAATCCCAACGTAGGTTCACAGGCCGTACCTGCTTCCGTACCCGTCGGGGGATGATAGTGCAGCACGCAGTTGTGCGATCACAAATAACGGTGCTGTAAACCCTTCCAAGCTTGTTCCAGTCTGATGTAGCTACTAGCCTACTACAAATCTACCACAAGAAACAATGATTAGAGATGTCTTAGAAGCTCTGAATAAGATACTTTGGGTTGGGCGAGAAGCTTTGTGAGTAGCAAAGACAACCTCAAAATGATCTTTCCATTTGTAGACTTCTCTATCTCGCTTTAGGAGAAAAGTATCCATGCTGGAAGCCAGAAACAAGGTGTTCAGGGTCGGAATATCAATATCTTGAACCTCGACCATTAAATGGCAGACCACACTTCCCTCGACGGCTGGGCAAGAGATGGAACGGTATTAGCTACTCATGATTTCCCCGATAATGACCGGAAATAATGCCAAGTGCCTCTTTCGGACTTCCTTGCTCTGACGCTGCTGTCAACGCATATCTCAGCTGTTGATAGTAGGATTATTGTTCGTTGAAGACATCGCTGCACAAGCTCCATAGCGGTTTTTTATGGCCTGCCCTGAAAGGATTACCTTCCAGTCTGGCGGTAACAGCACTTCGAGAAGTAGCCGATTTACAGCGCCCACGGTTGCATCCGGTGGAGAGGCCTCCCCATCTGGCGGAATGAACTCTTCTTTCAATCCGTTGAGTACTCAGTCTAAATTCTTCTCCTCCATCCGCAGACGCTGGACGACCTTTTCTCGCAGGAAAGGACTCAAGCCCAAGCTAAGCTTTGTCGTTAGCTGCGCCTCCAGTATCGCGGATCTAGATTTCTGACTGACATGCCATCCCGTGTAACCACCCTGTAACTACCCGAACTCTGGTAATTTCCATGTCCATCGACAAACTTGCCCGCCGCATCTACTTCCAAACTTCCAAAGATGTCTTCAGGCCACGCTATTCTCCCGTAATCTGGTGGGTTTCTCTGATCAGATACATGGATGTATCCACTATGTCCACCTCCTCCTGCACCACCCTGGCTACTGGCACCTCCAGCACCGTCCCCGCCAGCCCCGCCCCCTCCTCCGTAACTCGGTCCTCTTCTCTTCTTCTGTCGAGGGAAAAAGGCTCCACCTGAACCGAGGCTTGAGCCCGCAGTTGATGCAAAGGCTTGTGCTTGAGATATCACATCGGGGTCTTGAAAAGCATGCTGCGATATTACTGATTGTAAGATATTGAGGAATTCATGATTTTCGTCCAGCGAGTCCGGGGTTGGAGGTAATTTTGTTGTAGTCCCGATGGCTAGTCTAGACTTTGGTGGCGAGGTTGGGAGAAGGGAGAGAATGTGGCTATTTATTGTACGGTCGTCTCGAAAAACATACTGTACATTTGTCAGTAGGGTCAACTGTGAACCGGTTTGATTTCTTACAATATGCGGATTTCCCTCAAGGGTGGTTATAGATCTTCGGGTTACGGCACTTACAGGCCGTGAAACTCTCTGTATAGTCCGGGCAAACATGAAGAAGAGCGTAAGTTGGTGTAACGTGCGGTTATTATTGAAGCAATTCAAGAGGAATGAGGGATCAACTGGTGCTAATGTGACGTTGTAGGGAGCTCGAGAGCGTTAGTGTCAAAAGCCTACTTAGCCGAGGTGAAATCTCCCTTTCCCAGTGTGCTAATCCATCATATGATATATCCCCTACGCTGAGTTCTCAACAGTGTTTGAAATTCTGTGAGCAGGGCGAAGTTAATTTACAACCGATCTGGACTCCTATCTCAAGGTCGTCGCTATGTCCAGGTACACTACCTCTTACAGTACCCCGCACTAAGTCTTCGCGTGCGCTCCCCAACCAAATCACCACCCCATCCGCAACAACCATTGAACCATCAAATTCAGCTGGGGAACTTCAATATTTGAGCTAGTTATTTGGTAGTATATGACTTATGATTCCCCGATCAATATTTGGTATGCCAGCCCTTCGCTATGATTACAGCTGCACATCTTTCGGGCATACTGGATATTAGCCCCTCCATTACCTCCTCTCGTAGATTCCCCCAGGCCTCCTGTAAAATCTGGAACAACTGAGTTTCAGCTTCATCCCCTTTACCCTGCAGCGAATCCAAATCCGGATAAACTTTATAGGCCTCCTTCTTTAGTAGAGCCCATAGATTTTCGATTGGGTTCAAATCGGGGCTGTACGGAGGCCAATCCATGACCTCTATACCATTTTCCTGGAACCAAAGCTTCGATTTTTTGGCTCTATGTATCGGAGCGTTATCCTGCATGAACACTAGTCCTGGCTCCCATATACCAGCCAAATTGTGATCCAAAATCTGAATATAGGAGGCTGCTGAATAACCGTGTTTTTTGGCTTCGAAGTCCCGATCGAGCAGGTATGAATCCGATCTTCCAGAACCCCAAAAAGCTCCCCAAATCATAATGGAAAAGGCCTTTCCATTGGGAATTTCCATTACTTTATCTCTATCCCATTTCTGTTTGCGAGTTCCAAACACCCATTCTCGTGTTTTACCTGATCCCCGAGCCACGGAAGCCTCGTCCGACCAAATGACTTTCCTCCATTGATCCACGGTCCAATTTTCATGTCTTTTGGCCCATCTTAACCGAATCCGAGCAGCTTCAGGTGTTAATTTCGGTCGCTTAAGAGCTAGCCAGTGAGGAATTCCGTGAGCTCGTAGTGTGGCGTTGAGAGTTCTCGCGTCCAAATCGATCCCGGTGTCCAATTTCAGCTGTCTCCAGGTGATTTTAGGCTCCGATCGTAAGTGACGTAACAGTACCCTAGCTGCTCGAGGGGTGATTGATAAGGGCCTTCCTGATCTGGATTTATTAACTCCGGAGGGTGTTGTTTGAAGCCTTCCCAAAACGCTCCGAACGGTGCTTGGGGGAACATCCAAACTTCGTGCTATTTGGGTGGGTGTAAGGCCTAATTTAGCTTGTCCTGATATTTCACCTTTGGCGAGCAAAGAAAGCTCCTTTCTAGGAGTCTTGTTACCAGAAATTGAGGTTAATGGACGTCTTCTCAACATGGTGGATGTAGTTGAAGAAGATGGGTTGTTTTGAAGGTACGCGATTTATGGTGTTTTTCGCGATTTACGCGAAGACTTAGTGCGGGGTACTGTATTCCCGACCGCGGTCTCTGGGCCACGGGGGGGGTGGCCCAGAGAAAGCTTCCCGCCGCCAAACCCCGTCCGGCTAGCGGGGCCACCCCCCCCCAGCCCGAAGGGCCACCCCCCCCCAGCCCGAAGGGCCACCCCCCCCCACACCCATGGGACGCCCTCTGCTGAAGAACTTTCGCTGGCAAACATTGTAGCCCTGACTCAGGCGATTCCAACGCCGTCAAAATCATTGAATAATATGAAGGTTTGACCCAGCAGATGGGGTTGGGGATGTTCAGTGCGCGGGCTGACCGGTCCCCCACCTACCACCACCTTCCCCCGCCCGGATTGATTCATGCGCCCTGACTACCTGACATACCTAGTAAGGGCAAATTGAAGCCCTGAATCAGACGATTCAAACGTCGTCAAAATAATTGAATAATATTGAGGTTTGACTCAGCAAATGAGGTTGGAGATATTCAGTGCGCTGGTTGAGCAGTTACCCACCACCTTAGGAAGCCTTGGTTCATTGAACTAAGCCACTAACCTAGCCACCGTCATCTTAGTCTAGCCACACCGAAACCTGTTTCGTGCCTTTGTTATCTTAAGTTATAGGACTGCTGCTCAGTCCTGGCATTACCCGGTTCATGTATATAGAAGCCGAGCCCTCGTTCTTTCCTTTCGCTTCTTGTCTTTCGTCTTGTACATTACCTGGTGTATTGTCTTGTATCTAGATCCTATCAAGTAATAATAATACCAGTCTTCTATATTGATAGTACCTCTAGCCTAGCCCAGTCCCTGACATAGATCGAGCGGAAAGATAGGTTTTACACTTTGAGCGGCGTAGTGTTTAGTAAGCTTCTTTCCGATGAATCGTGTGATTGGCGTGTGACGACATCCTCCAATCATCATCAAGCACCATCTGATTACAGGCCACACGTTTGCAACATGTACTCGATTTCCAAATATACGTAAGGCACCACTTCTAGATTTCTCTCTAATGCGGAATGTTCTTCTACATGCATGGGCACAGACTCGGGTAGTGAATCGATGTATATGTCTTTCCTAATCTCGACGCCTTGACGGGACTACGAGACTCGAGTTTGAAACAGGTGGCAAGATTAACACCACTCAACAGGGCCTTTGAGACACTGAATGAACCATCCATTTCCCGTCTGTACACTACCAGATTCCAAGTAGCTACACGCAAGCCAAGAGGAGTGCTCTCTTATTTCTGCCTTGTCGTCCAGCCATCGGGCTTGCAATCATTGCATATGCCGCTGTCCTGCAGTCAATTTCAGGATCCTTAATTGAATCGGCTAAACTCACTCAAATAAGGTCGATTCCTTTTCCGGTCTTGTGAGAGACACATTGCAGCGCATGCAGTTGACGCCCATCGTCGCATTCTCACGAGAGAGCCTCGAACTGGCGAAGAGAGCCTTTGACTCTCCCGAACGTAGACCACATGCCATGGTGCTGGTAATGTCTGCGCGTCTCTCTGATTCAGGCATAGCGAAGCTAGGTCAACAATTAACAGGCTAATGGTCAATTGGATTTAGGTATTTGGGACAGGTTGTCAAGATATGATCGAAGCCGAAGGCATTCTTATAGTCTTCGTCAACATTCATTTCCTGTGCGCCTCATTCTGTTTTCGCCGTGGTGGAGTGGGGTGACGCAGTGGGAGTGGTGCAGTGTGGAGTGGTGCAGTGGGATTAATGCGGTGGGAGTGGTGCAGTGTAGAGCGATGCAGTGGGATTAATGCGGTGGCAGCGGTGCAGTGTAGAGCGGTGCAGTGGGAGTGGGGCGACGCACCCATGGCAGTGTGTAAAGCCAATGTGCGGCATTGTTCGACAATAGCTCTATAATAAAGAAATCTTTTACCCTCATCTCATCTACAAACGTTTGTTGTTTCCCAACTTGATTAAACCGGACTTTTCTGGTCATGCAAGGCCAACGGGGTTTGCCCTGGGGCTCTCGTACCAAGGAGCAAGGAATGGGAAATGTACTCCTTGCAACTACTCTACGCCTCCACCTTAAGGATTCGAGGTAGAAAACCGGTTTGATGTACCATGCTACCCTGATTCAACATAGGGGGTGGGTCAAGATCACCAAATACATATACGTCTAGCAGGGGGTTTTGAAGGTCGTATCGCGAATCACAGGTTGATGGGGAAAGCAGGGGAGAATTGGGGAAAGTAGGGGAGAATTCATGGACACAGCGGTAGTCCAGTAATGAAATCGTTCTTAGAAAGCGCAAAGGCTGCGAATTTGTTGTATGAGCTCTGGTCACGTGCCCTCACCGGTCGAGATGGCGCCTCGGCCCATCGGCGAAAACTTGCGCGGCAGTTTAAGTGCAGCCTGTCAATTATGACGAAATCTCTGTTTCCTTCTGACTATCACAGCTCCAATTATCATAATGAGTCTATGATATTCGTTCGCTGTCGATCGAAACAGGTCCCTGGGGAAACGACTACAAGGCTAATCTCGTCGTCAACTTGGCTTGCCAAACAATTATTGACCGGTCTTTCGGTTGGGTGAAAGACTTCAGACGATGTGAAGGGAGCTTCGACGAGTCTGACCAAGGTATCGAGGGAATCTCTTTGCTTGTCAGTGTTCTGTACTTTCTATGTGATAGCTTCACTAACTTGTAATACCAGCGGCCTCGTCGCCATAGAACTGAAACTTAGAAGCCGACTCGATCTGGTACCGAAGGTGGAGGAGCTGATTCACTCTCGAACTATTCACACCTCTTCGCCACAACCTGCTCGATATCCACCGCTTCACACCACCCGCCTGACACCGCCTTTCAGCCTCACCTTCTCAATACCGCCTTCTCAGCGATAACGAATCCATAAAACCTTTGCTACAAAGACAACTTGAACAAAAGGAGTCGCACATATAGGGTATAAAGGCGTGATCAAACAAGAAGAAACTTGCAACAATTGCTGAAGTATACAGCGTTGGGAAGGGAGAAAGTGATAAAAGAATCGTGAAATGATACTATAAACTGCCAAGATTGCTAAACTGAGACTCAATTCCCATAGTCATCGTCCCCATCTTCCTAATCCTTAGTCGTCGTCCTCGTCGCTCTCGTCGTCCTCGTCGCTCTCGTCGTCCTCGTCGCTCTCGTCGTCCTCATCGTCCCCATCGCCCTCATATTCCACACTCGCATACCCATCGTCCTCATCGCTTTCGATGAAGCTGTCGTCGTCCAAAAATTTAGATACATCCACGGCTTCATCATCGCCACTAGTCTCTCGACCATCTCCATCGTGTACCTTGCATCCTTGTTCCAGCATTTCCTCGACCTGCGCCTTCACAATCTTTTCAAAAGCATTTCGATCAGCGGTGGACCTTTCTTTGCCGGCTATATCCAGCACTACTTCCGACCAATTGACCTGATTAAGCATTGATTTCAATGCTCTCGTCAGCTCCGTTGGAGAAATGTCGAGGCGTAGACTAGTGGGAGAATTTCCGGTAACAAGGGAGGGACAGCTCTTCAGAGGAGATGACATGCTCGCAACCTCTGCCTTTCGAATGATCTTGCGTTTCCTTATCTCTCCTTCTTCTTGAGCATCATCTAGTCCGTTGAGCGGCATGGAGCATTCCCAATCATTTCTGGACACGGGGTAGGGAGTGCGCGGAAGGTCTGTCCTGGGGTATTTTTTCGTTCGCGGGGGGGTTCTGGGTTCCGGAAGCTCTAAGATCAAATCGCTAGGCTTTCTCTTCATGCCGGCAGCGCTCAAATGAGATGCTTGGACGTAGTGTGGTTGTGGATTTTTAGTCCACAAGGTATCAATGTAATGCCTTCTACTGTTCCCGGAAGATTTTCACCTTTTAAGATACCAGATGGCGACTCGGTCCAGTTCTGGCTTGCCGGTGAAAGCTTTGGTTCTGGCTCCCCCCTAGTACAGGCTCCATTTCTGGCTCCTCTCAGCTCCATTTCTGGCTTTCCCTGCTGCGGGGTCCATTTCTGGCTCCCAACCCTCGCAGGCTTAGACACCCTCCAAATTTGCATACCTTCTGAGCTTGCACACCTTTTGATGTTGTACGCACTCCAAGTTTATACACCTTCTGAGCTTATATACCTTTCAATCTTATACAACCATTAATTTACATACCTTCTAAGCTTGCACACCTTTTCCAAGATGTCGACGATCCTTCGAGCGAGACAAAGGTGAGGATTATCGACAAAGACGCGAACTCAAAGCCTGATGTCCTCCTGATCGTTGGTACATCATTGGCAATCGAGGGTCCGACGAACGAACTAAAGAGCAAGCTGATTCCGGCGGTGCGTCGAAATGGTGGAAAGGTCATATACGTCAATAACAATCCTTCCCCAAGGGCATTTGCAAAGCCCATGATCGATCATATATTCGAGATGAACTGCGACCTCTGGGTGCGAGATCTTGCAGCACGCGAACCTTCCTTGCGGGAAGATGAGGCAGGACAGGGTTCCCGGCGTATTCCTTGTGACTTCGACTTTCAGCCGAAAGCGCAGACTGTTGACGAAGTCATCAAGAAAGCTGAGCTTAAGTTGATCTTCGTTGATGATTATTTCGACGTTCAATTCAGAATCAGAATCAAGAAAGAAGTGAGAGAAGACTTAAGTTCTTTTCTTCTCTCGAGATGACTTTCAACGTCTTTGCTTACGTGTGTCTTATCACTTTTCAAATGAGGCGAATTCACCGCAGTTCTGCACAGTAAGCATACAGAGTTCAATATCAGTGATGTTCGAAAGAGAAAGAAAATGCTTGAGAGATCTGTATGATCAATCAAATGAAAACATACTCGCATTATTATTTTACACAATCTCAGCAATCACTGAATTCTGATCGTGATGAACGTATTGATTCGAACTATAATCTACTACAGCTTACTGTCTGATTATGATCTGAAAGATTTTTGTGAATTTGTAAAGACACAAATGAAGCGTATCAATGAAAGACTTAATCAGAACTATTCTACGTAAAACTTTTTCATTGAAGACGTAAACACATCTCTCATTTTCATGAGTTCATCTGTTGATGAGTTTATAGCGTTCACATTAACAGATCAATAGCTTGAACTGTGAAATCTTTCTTCTGAAGAATGCAAGACATCTCAGTCAGAGTGAGATAGTCAATGAAGCATCAATCAAGACAGATAGCTTAAGAATTTTTTATGTTGAACTACTACTAACGAGATCTCTTTACAAGAAAAGTGAGCAGATCATGCTGAAAAGCGTACTATATTCAAAAACCTCATGATCATGACAGATTGATGTTGCTTCTTGCTTTTATATATTCAATATTGACTTCACATGAGCGAAACAAAGAAAGTTGCAGATTGAAAAGATCAAAGCTCAAACTTCTACTCTTATTGCTGATGATAATGAAGACAGCTCAAACTAAAATGATGAAGATGCTCAACGATTGAACGTAGAGATCATAAAAGTCAGCGTCTCAATTCTCTTTAAGTCATTCTCTTCATGTTTTTGAATGAAGTATCTGAAGCGCTTCATCAATTGTTGTATTCAAAGAAGCAAGACTCTAATGAAATATAATTGAGCTTTTCATCTGCTTCAAATAATGACAGCTGTAACGATTGTTTCTTTAACAACACAAGATATAAACAGAGATCAGTATAGCAACAAACTAATCACTAGACTGAAGGTCTGAGAATAGCTAAGACAATAGACTGTATTGACTATTACATGAGTTGAGCACGAAGCTTCTATCTAGAAGGAATGACTCTCATTATATAGACATAGAAGAATCGTGCCAAGAGTCTCATGCTCTGACTGCTAGCAATGCTATGTTTTATAGCATTGCTATCATAGCGAGCATACTCTTTACTAAGTATGCTATGTATGCTATGTGTTCTATCATTCCTAGCGTGGCTAGCATGATGGTCTATACGCTCTTTTGACGTATAGCCTATACTCAGAATTCTGTTGAGACCGTGCTCTAACACTAGCTTCTTCCTCTAGGTTTCTTGTTTTGAAAATTATCCTTCTTCTTCAATGTTTTCTTGCCGTCTATTCAAAACCGAGAACTCTTTCATTCGTCATAGAAAGCTGTTGATTCATCTGCGAGATAAAGTTGTTTCGATGATGAGAGCGTGTAAGCAGTGCAAGGACTCAAAAACATTCTGCGAGATGAGAAAAGATTTCGATAAGTGTGTGAGTTGTGTTCACTTCGATCGCAAATGCGATCTGATCATTTTCGAGATCGAATGAAGTCATGTGCAGAAGAAGCGCACTCGTCTTAGAGATTGCATGCGCAACGCTGCTAATGCAGTTCAGAAAGCAACTGCTTGAGTTCAGAAGTCAACTGCTTGACTCGTTCAATTACAAAGTCAGCAGAACTTGATAGAATCTAGGTGAAAGAAGATGATGCATCGCGAGTTTCAAAACGTTAAGAAACTTGAAGAGAATGAGCATAAGCAGACGAAAGTTGCTTTTCAGACTGTTGTCTACAGTCTTCTCTTAAACATAAATTCTGAGCAGCTGATGCTACCTCAAAATTTTGATGCATGATTTAACAATTTCTTCTCTGAAACTGTTGCAGAATTCTCTGACAGTTCATGAGATTCTTTCTTGATTCTCAAGTGTTCTCAATATGTTCATAATCTTTTCACTTGACTAATCAATGAGACTGATCTTTGATGTCTTGTTGATCTAGTATATTCTCTACTTTATATTCAGCGTTCTGACTCTCTGTGTTACGATCCTAGCTACGCATCTTCGTTGGTAGCTATGTTGGTGGCTATGTTGATGACTATCGCCGGCCGCTCGCCGCTAGGCTATAGGGTTGTTCCGAGGCCAACCCTATTCAGGGTTAGCTTATGTTCTCCTGAGTCATATAGATAGCCGGCTCTTCCCTTCTAGATACTTTCCTTCCTTAGCATTTATATACTCGTTACATTACACCCATATGACTCGCTCTATGCTGGCCCCTAACATTCATTGTTAACAGCTGCAAAAACTTTCTCTTCAATACAACAATTGTCAATGACTTTGTTTGCTTTTTCAGAGCTTGATGTACATAAAAATGCATTTTCTTGCAATTTATGTCATCAAGTTTTGATGAATAAAGAAAACATGAAGAGACATTGCTCTAAAATTCACGCAAGTGATTTTAAACATACTGTTACTTCAAATATTCTTGCACAATCTTTACTTAAGAATAGTTTTTTCTTTCAAGTACAAGCACGTTCATTATCAGCTGTTTCAAACGTTGCATCAGATATTCAAAGTATTGAATCGAACAATGACAATGATATACAATCTGCTTTTGCTGTTTCAACTCTTCTGTCTTCTTATGAGAAGAAAGTTGAGAAAATTCAAGCAAAGTCTGAGATCATTGATTTGAAACATACTCGAGAAGAACTCTCTGCTTTTCAAATTCAAACTCGATATTTGAATTTCTTGAACAGAAGAAATTATTCTTTTGTGAATACTTTTGTTCAATCAGCAGATAAGACATCTGAACACATTCTTTTTGCACTTTCTTTACAAATTAAACAACTTCTTCAAACAAGTCTTTTACAAGTTCAATACATGTCAAGACAACATCTTAATGTGTTGAACAGCTTTGAATTAAATAACATTCAAATCAAGAGTTTCAAAGCTACGCAGAACTTATTTACTATTGATAAATATGTGAAAGTTTTTGCTTAATTATTTTGTTTTTTATTCAGAACTGCTTCAGTTACAAATAAAGAATTATCTTTTACATCTGCAATTGAACTTGCATTTTCAAAAGATGAGAAAAGATCTTTGAAAAAACTGTTTCATTTATCTGATAAAAGTCAAGCTTTGATCAATGATTTGCATGAATTTGTTGAATCTGATGAAGTTAATACTCTTTTTGTTGAAGAAGAAACAAAGAAGAAGAAGAATAAACGACAACAGAAACAAAAGCAAGTTTCGCGTTCGTCTTTATCATCTTCTGACTCTGAATCTTCTTCAACAAAATCAAGTTCTTCTTTCAATGATGTATTTGATTCTTCTCTTTCTAATACAGATGAATCTGAGTCAAATGATGAAGAATCAACTGTTATAGAAAGAAGAAAGAACAATTTTTCAAGTTCAGAGTCTGATTCATCAAATGATGATTCAAATACAGACTTTGATAAGTCACTTTTATCTCATACATTGAACAAAGCACAATCTTTACTTCTTGATCTTTTCATTTCATTGTTGCAACAAAACATTGAATTCAACAAGTTTGATAGTTGTATTAACAGCTTTTTCGCTTGTTACTCTGTTAATGTTCGCACAAAATCTTTGAAAGACTCTGCACAAATGTCTCAATCTTATTCTGCATTTATATACTGTGCACAATTGCTTACTCTTGAGCATTGTACTCAGCAATATTTGCAAAAGAGAAAAGAACAAGCAGATTGCAGTCTTTTAACTAAACTATCACTCTTTATGAATTCTTTCTTTCACAACACAGCTGTTACTGCACTTGCAGAGATTCTTAACTTGCGAGCATATGCTTTCAAAGTCAATAAGAACAGTAGCTTTGCAACGTCTCAAATTCTTGTTCATAACAATGAGTTGATTACTTGCAAAGATATTACTGTTTCTTTGTTTGACATGAAGCTTTTGTTCAAACAATTGACTCTGAAAACACATGAAATATTGTTCTCAGAGTTATTGTTTAATGCAGATGTATCAGACTTTTCTGACTTAACTTTGTCTGCACTTGCAGCAACAGAGAATCTTGCAGATAACACAGCACACACATATTTCTTTTCTCATAACACAACTCTTTCACACTTCTCTTCTTACTTGCGGAAGAAAGTACTTGAGAACAAAGCTTTGAGAGAACGAATGTTCTCTATGAAGAGAAATAAGTTGATGTTTAAAACTAAATCAGTTTCAGACTATGCAGAAAGTTTGAAGCGATTTCTGTTACATCTTCAACTGTTAATGCACTTTACTGCAAGTGTTTCTGCTCGAGCAACAGAGTTAAGCACATTGACGTACTGCAACTCAATTACTTCTGCACAAAGAACTTTGTTATTTGATAAGTCTGCATGTTTATTCATGTTAAGACTACGATACACAAAGAACTTTCATACAACTGAGCAAGAAGCATCTGCAGTTAAATATCTTTGTGCTTCTGTTTCTCATATTACTGCTCTGTATATTGTACTTGTTTTACCGTTCAAACATTTCATTGAAGTTGAATGCTTTAATCGAACAGTCACTCATTCTTCATTACTTTTCGAACATAAAAATATTGCTTTCAATACACGACAGCTTTCTTTACTAATGCGAAGTTGCAGCTTACAGTTTATTCAACAACGATTAACTGTATCAACATATCGACATTTAATTCTTGCATTCGTTAAATACAGCATGAATGAAGAGCTTTTCTTTGATGAAGAAAATAATCTAGATAAGTCATCTTTGCAAATGTCTGATGCTGACATCGCTGCAGCAAATATGCATCATTCACGAAAAACAGCTGAATCACACTATGCTTGTCAAACGAATGAAATTCAGAATATTCGAACAGATAAGCAACAGCAATTTCTTTCTTTCAGTTTACGTTATCACACTTTCTTTGATTTGCACAAGATTTCTTTATCTTCTCTTTCAATTAATCAGCACACAACCCTAATTTCTTTTTGTCAATCACATAAACATGCACTCTCTTCATCAAACTATGAAGCACAAAGTCAATCAAGAAAGTTTGTTAAATTATCAGATTTACAGCAAGCTTTATCTGCAGATAACAATCTTTCTTCTAATTATTTACTTGCATTGTTAAGAGAATTTCTTCGAGATGACTCTGCAATGTTTAAATCAGAAGAACAGAAAGAAGCTTTGAAGCTTATACTACAGAAAACTTCTTGTTTGACTGTTATACTTGCAACTTTAAGTGGTAAAAGTTTCTTATATCTGTTACTTGCTTCATTGAGTACAGCTGAAACTACGATTATAATCGTACCTTTGATTGCTTTGAAGTCAGATCTCTTGCGAAAAGCAAAAGAAATGAAGATTTCTGCTTCAATATATGAAGAAAAAAAGTCTGCAGATAAACTTGTTCTTGTTTCAATAGAAACTGCTGTATCATCAAGCTTTCAACTATTCTTGATGTCTTTGCACGCAGAAAACAAGCTTGACAGAATCATTTTTGATGAATGTCATTTGATTGTGACTGCTGCAAACTATAGACATTCAATGCATAGTTTGAAAAAGCTACGACTTATTACTACACAGTTCATCTTTCTTTCTGCAACTTTATCTGTTTCTATTCTGCAAGAAATGAACAAGATGTTATTTCTTTCAAACAACATTGTTCTTCGAGCGTCAACTGCACGACATAACATTGCATATTCAGTCAAACGTATGATGTTATCTACACTTTTAGAACAATTCTCTGAAGTGCTTGATTTTTTAATTGAAGAAAAGAATCAATATACAAAAGATGACAGAGTTTTGATTTATGTGATGAGTGTTAAGATTGCAAATCATCTTAGCAAATACTTGAATTGTCAAGTGTTACATCGAGATGTTGAAGACAAAGAGTCTGTTTTAAAGAAGTTTCGTTCACAAAACAGTTCAGTTCTTGTTTGCACATCTGTGTTAAGCGCAGGTTTTGATTATAGTTCTGTGCGAGCTGTTATTCACTTTCAAAGTGCATATTCTATCATTGACTTTGCTTAAGAAAGTGGTCGAGCAGGTCGAGATAATCAGCTTGCAAAGTCAATTGTTTTCATTTCTTCTTCTTCTTCTTCTTCTCTTTCTACAGAACGAGACTCTGAAGCTCAAAAAGCTTTTAAACTGACTTATCTTGCAGAAAAAGTATGTTGACGAAGAGTTTTGAATGCAGAACTCGATGATCAACATATGACTGAATGTCAAACAAATTCTTCAGCTTTCTGTGACTTATGTCAAACAAGAGAAGTTGAACGAAATACTGTAAGAGAGAATGTGCTGACAAGTCAACAGTCAATTGAAATTGAAAGATTGAAGTTCTTTCAAATACTTGATCATCTTACAGACGTCTGTACATTTTGTTTTGTACTATCACTTGATTCAGAAACATTCAATGATCATACTTTGAAAGATTGTTCTAAACATCAATTGAAAGTAAGTTTCTACTTCTCTACATTGAATAAACTTTGAAAAGAACAATCATTGATAACAGATTCTTGCTGTTTTACTTGTTTTTTACCTACTGTGTTATGTTATCAAACACGAGATGCAAACAACAATCATTGCAAGTATAATGACATTCTTTTCTCTGTTGTTTTTGCTGCATATTATTCATTACATTCATTTGATATACATAATGTTCTTTCTTCTTTTGATACGACTTCATGTTTTGTTCGCAGACAATATAACATGTTAATGTTGAAAAAAACAAGATACTTTGATACAGATGCAGTTGTTGCAATTATTTTCTTCTATCATGTAATTGAGTTTTGTGCACAAGAGCGAAAGCGTTTGTCTGATGAATTAAATGTTTAATGAATGTTTGCTTTGTTGAATTTGAACACAGAACACTATGTTTTCTTTGAGTATCTGATTTATAGTTGAACTACGTACTTGCTTTATTGAATTTAAACACAGAGCATTATGTTTTCTTTGAGTATTTGATTTACAGTTGAACTACGCACTTGATTTATTGAATTTAAACACATAACACTATGTTTTCTTTGAGTATTTGATTTATAGTTGAACTACGCACTTGCTTTATTGAATTTAAACACAGAACACTATGTTTTCTTTGAATATTTAAAATGAAAATGATTTGATTATATATAAGTTGAAACTTTATAAAAGACAATCAATTATCATCAAATGTTTTGAGAATAGGTCTTGTAAATATTATATTCTTGTTATTTATTTTATTTTCTATTTCTTGATTATTTGATGAGATTTTTCGATTGAAGATAAAGATTATTGAACTACAGACATTATGTTGGGCGGCATAATTGTCTGTTTTTCAGTTTGAGTTGATCTGATGTTGAAATTTCAAGTTATTTGATCAGAAATTCAAAGTAATTAAATATACAATGAATAAATATCAGATATATACAATTTAACACAGTTTGTTCTTAGTAATAAATAAACTTTGAAAGACATGATTGTAGCTCTGAGTTCACTAAATTCAATGCTTTAGAAATAATCGAAAAATATTGAGGTTTGACCTAGTAAACGAAATTGGGGAGGTTCAATGCGCTGGGTGACCCATCGCCTACCTAGTAGTACCTCGTCCCCAGCCCGGATTATCATATGTACATTGACTACTCAACATACTTTGAAAGACATGATGGTAGCTCTGATTTAGCTGAGTTCAATGCTTCACAAATAATCGAAAAATATTGAGGTTTGATCTAGTAAATGAGGTTGGGGATGTTGGTGCCCCGGGGCCTACCTGCTTCCATATGCTCAGCCCTAGAAGCAGTGTTCAGCCCTACCAGCAGTGGTAATGCGCTCGCCGGGGAATATGATGGGGAAGCACCTATTAAACGATAGAGGTTTCCTCAATGCGCTCACCCAGAAACATGATGGGGAAGCACCTACTAAATAATAGAGGTTTCCCCAATGAAGTTTGACACCGATCATAAAAAGGATCGGTGTCGAACTCGAAAATCGATAACTGGGGAATCACATACAAAATAATAGAGGTTTCCCCAATAGCAATGCGCGAAAGGAACCCGATTCAATGGGGAAGCACATACAAAATAGTAGAGATTTCCCCAATAACCCGATCCGATAGGGAAGCACATAGTAAATAATAGGGATTTCCCCAATAACCCGATCCAACGGGGAAGCACACAGTAATTAGTAGAGGATTCCCCGTAACGCCCATCCGGGAATAGGATGGGGAAGCACATAGTAATTAGTAGAGGATTCCCCGTAACGCCCGTCCCGAAGAATAGGATGGGGAAGCACATAGTAAATAATAGGGATTTCCCCGTAACGCCCGTCCGGGAATAGATTGGGGAAGCACATAGTAAATGGTAGGGGTTTCCCCAATGCATTTGTTCAAAAACATAATGAAAAAGCATTAATATAAAGTCATAGAAAGAAAAACATGAAGAGAATTATGAAGATTGATTAATCAAAAATCATAAATGAAAACATGATAAAATAAAACAAATTGATTAATATAAAGATTAAATAATAGAAGTTCATAAAAAGAAATAATGAAAAACATTAAAATTAATTAATAAAGAATAAAAAAGAGAAACAAGATAAAAATTGAATAATAAAATCATAGAAAGTCATAAAAAGAAGCATATTACATGAAAAAAATCACAAAAATTTAAATTAACAGTTAATAGTTGATAATTAATGATTAATAGTTAGTAATTAGTAGTTAGTAATTAATGATTGATATTAATGTTAATGATTAATGTTAATGTTAATGTTAATGATTGATATTAATGTTAATAATTAGTAATTAAAATTAGTAATTAATAGTTAATAGTTAGTAATTAATATTAAAGTTTGATATAAATGTTAGAATTAATTGTTAGTAATTAATAAATAGTGATAGAAATTGAGTTAATGAATAAAGATTGAATTAATGAATAAAGATTGAATTAATGAATAGTGATTGAGTTAAAGTTAGTATCATAACACATGTCATTATGCATGTTGTAACGCAGATAAAGAAACATAAATGTTGTAATGTAAACAACGTATTGTAAATAAAGAAGCGTAGATGTTGTAGTGTAAACAATGTATCATAAATGTTATAGCGTAAATAGTGTAATGTAAATAACATATCATAGCATATTGTAAATAAAGTAACGTGAATAATGTTATTGTATATATCATAATGTGCATGTCATAACGCAAGTTAAAAAGTAATATCATGCATGTTGTGACATGCATGTTGTAACATGCATATTGTAACACATGCAATTATGCGTGTCGTAACACAAGTAGTTATGCATATCATAATGTAAATAGCGTAACGTAAATGTTGTAGCATAAACAATGTATTATAAATAAAGAAATGTTGATGTCATATCATAAATAGCATAATGTAAATAGCATATTGTAATGTGTTGTAAATAAAGTAACATGAATAACATATTGTAAATAAAGTAACGTAAATGTCATAGTGTAAACAGCATATTATAAATAGAGAAATGTAGATGTTGTAGCGTAAATAGCATAATGTAAATAGCATATTGTAATGTATTGTAGATAGAATAGCATATCATAAATAAAGTAATATAAATGTTGTAATGTAAATAAAAAATTATGAATGTTGTAATGTAGATGAAGTAAAATAAATAACATATTGTAAATAAAGAGTTATAAATGTCATAATGTTGATAACATATTACAGATAGCATATTGTATGTAAAGTAATGTAAATGTTGCAACGTAGATAATGTATTGTAAATAAAGTAATGTAAATGTTATAACAATTTGTAGAATATCATATTGCAAATAGTGTAATGTTTTGTAGAATATTATATTGTAGAATATCATATCATGAGTAAAGTAAAGTTAAATGATTAATGAATAAAGATTGAATTAATGAAAAGAGATTGAATTCATGAATAAAGATTAAGTTAGTAAATAAAGATTGAGTTAAATGATTAAAGATTGAGTTGAATGATTAGTGAATAGAAATTGAGTTAGTGAATAAAGATTGAATCAGTAAATAGAGATTGAGTTAAATGATTAAATGATTAATGAATAAAGATTGAGTTAATGAATAAAAATTAAATTAATGAATAAAGATTAAATTAAATGATTAAATGATTAATGAATAAAGATTAAGTTAGTGAATAAAGATTGTGTTAATGATTAAAGTTACGTTAATAGTTAGTAATTAATGTTAAAGTTTGATATTAATGTTAGAATTAATAATTAGTAGTTAGAAGTTAGTAATGAGTAGTGAGTAGTTAATTTTAAAGTTGAATGTTAATATTAGAATTAATAATTAGTAATTAATAATTAGTGATAAATAGTTAGTAATTAATAATTAATGATTAATGTTAGAATTAATGATTAATAGTTAGTAATGAATAATTAGTAGTTAATAGTGAGTTATTAGTAGTTAAAAGTTAGTAATAAATTAGTTAGTAATTAGTAGTTAATAATTAATGTTAGAATTAATAATTAATAGTTAGTGATGAATGATTAGTAATTAATAGTTAGTAGTTAGTAATTAATAGTAAGTAGTTAATAGTTAATGATTAATATTAGAATTAATAATTAATAGTTAAAAGTTAGTAGTTAATAGTTAATGATTGATATTAATAAATAATAAGTAGTAAGTAATATTATGAAGTAATTAATAGTTAGTAATTAATGATTAATAGCTAAAGTGAATAGTTAGTAGTTGATAGTTAGTAATTAATATTTAGTTAATAATTAATAATTAATAGTTAAAAGGTAGTAGTTAGTAATTAGTAAATAATAGTTAAAGATAGTGATTAATAGTTAATAGTTGATGATTGATATTAATATTTATTATTAATAGTTAGTAGTTAGTAGTTAATAGTTAGTAATTAATATTTAGTTAATAGTTAATAGTTAAAGTTAGAATTAATAGTTAAAAGTTAGTAATTAATTTTAATGTTAATGATTAATAATTAAAGTTAATAGTTAGTTATTAAAGTTAATAGTTAAAGTTAGTAGTTAGTAATTAATATTTATTATTAATAGTTAGTAGTTAATAATTAATGTAAAGATTAATAATTAATAGTTAGAAGTTAATGATGAGTAGTTAATAGTTAATAATTAATAGTTAGTGATTAATGTTAGAATTAATAATTAGTGATAAGTAGTTAGAAATGAGTAGTTAGTAAATAAATGTTAATAGTTGATAGTTAATGATTGATGTTAATTTAATAGTTAATGATGAGTGATTAATTTTATTGATTAATAATTAGTAGTTAAAGTTTAATATGAATGTTAGAATTAATGATTAATAGTTAGTAGTGAATAGTAATAGTTAGTAGTGAGTAGTGAGTAGTTAATAGTTAGTAGTTGATGATTAATAATTAGTAATTAGTAATTAATGTTAAAATTAATGATTAATAGTTAATAGTTAGTGATTGATATTAATGTTTATTATTAATAGTTAGTAATTAATGTAAAGATTAAGAATTAATAGAAAGAAGTTAATGATGAGTAGTTAATAGTTGATTATTAATAAATAATGATTAATGTTAGAATTAAGAATTAGTAGTTAGTAGTTAATAGTTAGTGATGAGTAGTTAGTAATGAGTAGTTAGTAATTAATGATTAATGTTAAAGTTTAATGTTAATGATTAATAGTTAATGATTGATGTTAATTTAATAGTTGATAGTGAGTGATTAATGTTAATGTTAATGATTAATAGTAAGAAGTTAATAGTAAGAAGTTAGTAGTTAGTAATTAGTAGTTAGTAGTTAATGATTAGTAGTTAGTGATTAATGTTAATTAAATAGTTAGTAGTTAGAATTAATAGTTAGTGATTAGTAATTAATAATTAGTAGTTAATAGTTAATAGTTAATGATTATTGTTAAAATTAATAATTAGTAGTTAGTAATTATTAAGAAAGTAAGAGTGATAGTGAATAATGAGTAGTCTACCTCTTATTCCCGACCGTACCCAGCCTGAGTACGCACCCAAATTCCCCCGGCGACGATCCGCTTGGCACGTCGATTCGTACCCACCCCTCCGATCGCTTCGTACCCACCCCGAACGCCTACTAGACGGCCTCGAGCTCAGTACTTTCTATGACATCAATTGTAGAGCCGGGTCGGCCGACTTCAACGCTTCAAAAATGATTAAAAAATACGCAGGTTTGACCCGGCAAATGCGATGGGGGATATTGACGGTTTTGGCCCAGCTGTCAGCACCTTCCCCGCCTGGATTGATTCCTGCGTGAAAGTGCGGGGTACGGATACCAAATAGTAGGGTTATCCCCGATGCGCTCGCTGGGGAAAATGATGGCTTGGCTTTATTTCTATGCGGAGAAAATAAGGAGATTATCTCACTTAAAAGGCCGGCGACGAGATAACATCCCCAACCCCATTTGCTGGGTCAAACCTTGATATTTTTCAATTATTTTTGAAGCATTGAACTCGGCTGAATCATAGCTACAAATATGCCCCCCAAAGTATGTCAGGTAGTCAATGCGCATGGGTTGATCCGGGCGGGGAAAGATGATGATATGCGGGGGATCGATCAATCAGCGCATTGAACATCCCCAACCCCATTTGCTGGGTCAAACCTCAATATTATTCAATTATTTTGACGGCATTTGAATCGTCTGAATCAGGGCTACAATTATGCCTCCCAAAGTATATGAGGTAGTCAGTGCGCAGGAATCAATCCGGGCGGAGAAAGCGCTGGCAGCCGGGCGATCGAGCGGCCAAAACCGTCAATATCCCCCATCGCCTTTGCCGGGTCAAACCTGCGTATTTTTCCATTATTTTTGAAGCGTTGAAGTCGCATCGACCGGCTCTACAATTGATGCCATAGAAAGTACCGGGCTCGAGAGCGCCTAGTAGGCGTTCGGGGTCGGTGACGGATCGACGTGCCAAGGCGATCGCCGCCGGGGTGGTTGAGAGCGTCACCGGTACTCTTAGTATGTCGGGTAGTCAATGCGCATAGTAGTTTCTACCTACAAAGTTCAATCAATATACTATACAAGCCATATATGCTCCTTCTGACCCTCTTATAACAAGAGCGCCATGTCATCGGTTTTCTCGAATTCTATCGACGTCTTGCTCAAGCATTAAAGGCACGATAATCACCCGCAGCTTCCGCCATCCGTAGGCCGTAGGTCGTGGCAACAGGACTTCCTCTTCGTTCGCGATTGTTGAAGGCAGAACCTTCGATCGATCTTACAAAGAATTTGAATCGTTTCGCACAGAAGATTTGCTCTTCTGCTGGTCAACAATTGCTGACTGGGTGCCTAATGCGCACCTCCTACAGTTCATCGTAGGCACTAGTGTCTACCCCTTCTGTATCATTCTCCTCTTGACATTTGGTGCAGTCTCCAATCTCCATGATTCTGGTGCCTATGTGAATTAACTTAACCCGGACAAATAATTTGTCAAAGCATCTTACTTTGCGTAGTTGTCGTCTTGCTTTCTCGCTTGAATTTGCACATTCTCGTCAGCCTCTGCGCAATTTCCATCAAACATTTTTTTGTCTTCTATGTCATTCATCCTGAACTGCAATTCAAGGTTGTGTTCGATCATTGTAGCGTCTCACCAAATCAAGAAAGACAATCGCAGGCGCGAAGAGAAGGAATATTTAAAGTCATATCAAAGGAGTACGATGCACGCTAACAAAGGTTGTGTGCAAACGTTTGCTCCAGATCCAGACGCGTCAATGTTTCGTTGCAATGAGAGCCTTCTCAGTGTTATTAATCGAGAATTATGGGAAGCCTTCAAACCCTTTGCTACCGCCTCGGAGCAGCTGCCCATTCCTGGACCAACCATGGCTCATGTTACATTAGATGACACGTAGTTTGGGAGGTGGCTATCCATACAGGTTACAAGGCTAATGAATTTTGCAATGTAGAGGCACAAGATCTGGATTTCTGTAGGTTGTGTCATTTCTCTGGTGTCGTTTGGAGGATGATACTAGAGAGATCGACTTGATAAAGAAACGTTCAACAAGACACCTACAATAATACTTTAGAAAGTGTATATAATAGTATTGACTAGTAGCATGATATTTCTGCGTCGACACGGACTCGTTTATGATACATCAACATCTCATAAAAGGTGGACTGAACAGTAAGGTTTGTCTGGACGATGCAGATCCTCAAGCGGGAAATTAGTTGCATAGATGCGGTAAATTCGTGTGAGAGCGATTTGCTTGTAAGCAGTTGACGGCGAGGCAGGAAAGTTCCAGGTGCGACAGGCAGCGACAGTACAGCAGGGTGCGACAGTGGAGCGACCGTACAGCGAGTTCAACAGTGGTATCACAGTACGACGAGTGCGATCGTGGATTTAAGAGCACCATCTTACCCGAAGGCATTCTATACTCGGTGGCAGCAGGGTTTCTAGGAGGATTCAACAGCAGCAGTGGTAGGAACAAGAGCTTGGCGCATACAGACGGAAGGCTACGAGTTCTACAGCGGCGTGTCTAGGTAGATTGGCGTACGTAGCGCTAATGTGTATCCTCGCTGATCTACGAACATTTGGAAATGAAAAGGTAGCGGAGCGTCTTACTTTGGATCAGTGGGGTGGTGTTTGGTGGTTTTGGCCTGTACCGGCTGTTCTGCTGTACGCGTATTCGTTTGCCTCGCTACTCTGTAGCTAAAGCAAGTCTCAGCCATACACAATGTCTTCATGGTTTTCTGTATCTAACTTGAGAAATATCAGTGTTTTTGGATGTATGGAAAATACAACACGCTGCGAGAAAGGGACCGCATAATTGAACCACTTTACGAACCTAATTAAGATCATTGATCTGTTCTGCATCTGTGGGTGCGACACCCCTCATTCAGCAGACCCTGCATCTTCATTGTAATTGATGAATGTAATATAGCGGGAAAGTCCTGGAAAGCCGGTGTAAAGCATCATCGCCTTGAGCAAGCATGTTGCTTGACTCATCATCAGTCGACAGACCAAAATCGCATATCTGCTTTGATATCCCGATGAGAGTAGCCACACTGATGAACGCAGTCAGCGTAAGCAGGTGTTATTTCCCGTATTTCCCGTATCACATGAATAAGCTAATATTACTACTGTCGATTATTAATAATCTTGAATATAATATAAATTGATCTTATTTGAATTTTTGAACTGTTTTATTATTCCTTTATCAAATAATTCAAATTCACACAATGAAAATCTCACAATCTTTGATTCCTCAGATAATTAAAAATAAATTAAAAATAAATCAAGGTAATATTAGAAATTTTCAAGTTGCAGTAAATAAGTAAGTACATAATAATGTTGTATATAAGACATGATCAACTAATTTTTAAAAAGTGGTGTTTTTGCAATTGTTAGCATTGACGAACGATATGTATTTTTGTGGTCTTTGAACCATTCAGAAAATTATATTAAATGGAATCCGGATAAAGAATCCGTCAAAATTACATGTGTTGCAATATCTACGCCATATATTTGCATTGGCACTCAAACTGGATCGGTATATGTTTTTAAGATAACAGATTCAAAATCATTGCAGATGATAGAAAAAATACATACAGAAGAACTTGAGCCACAAACGCCAGTCATACGTTTACGTTTTAATTGCCCATCTAAACATAATTTGCGCAAACAAGAGTTAATTGTCTGTACCAACACAAATGTTTTGATAGGGTCATGCGACTGCAACTTGATAAAAGGTGTTTTCGAAACTCTAAAGATACCTTCTTCCAAGCCTTTCAACATTCACGATGCGATAATTCTTCCTGATCAAAGCGTTCTTCTTATTGCCAATGTCGGACAAACTTTTTCAAGAAAACGTAGTGACAACAGAATGAAATTCGAAAAAGCCTGGATCGAAATTTCACATGGTAATGTTCTTGATATATCACCTAAAGGGCGGATACTTTTGGAAGATGAGGATGGAGCAGTGAGCATTTTAGATGGATTCGAAGAAGAAGATTTTTATATTCTGAAGGAGGGTCAATGTGGAAATAGTCTAGAGAATAATCTCAATGTTTGGGGTAAGATAATTCAAGAAAATGCGCAAACTGTTCGTTGTTTAGTCGCATTCGACAAATATCCAGAGTTTTGTGTATTCGGGGTTGAAGATACAGTGGAAGAGAGACATGATTTGTGTTCATTTTCTTATGATCAAAGCAACCAGTTTGGATTTGATGAAGAAATTGGGTACTTGGGACTTGTGGCTGGCTCCGTGGCCGAAGCTGCAATTCTTCAAGATGGTGGGAAGGTTTGGTGGTTTCAATTCGACGAGAGAGGCAGCAGCAACGATGAAAACAAAGATAGTGACGAGGACCATAGAACAAATACCAGCGAGACTAATAGCGCCAGCGATGAGGGCAGTGTCGGTGACAACGAGGATAACGATGAGGACAGCAATTCAACAACCATCAGCGAGGCGGGTAGCACTAGCGACGAGGGCAGTGTCGTTGTCAACGAGGATAGCGATGAGGAAGACCATACAACAGCTATCAGCGAGACGGGTAGCACTAGCGACGAGGGTAGTGTCGATGATAGGGACGAGCGTAGCCGCGGGAGAACACGAAAGCGTGGGAATAAAGTATCTGTTACTTGCATGTATAAGCACTGATCAGCATCGTTTCTTCATATTCAAATGGTAAAAATTGGCCCAGGTGTATCCTTATTCCATATTTTTTTTGTAGCATTCTACAATTTCCAGCTTTTACCGAAATCCCAAAATTTCGACGATTATGACTGCTGAGGATTCTACTCTCAGCGGTGACTGAATACTTTCGAGTATGATCCGCCAGCCCTATCATACTTTGGTGGTCGATAGATACCACCCACACCGCCGATCATTACTAATCCTGTGTGGCGCAACATCACAGTCCCTTAACAAGGAACAGAATATTTTGGCCCATTCTGTTGAAGTAGATTGCTATCTAAGCTTTTTGTGGGTCACATAGTAGGCCTGGGCATCCTAGGTACATTCATATCAACAACTCTGGAACCCGTAGCGGATAAAGTAAACGAGCTATCATGTGTCAGAGCATCATCTAATTGGTGGATGGTAACCCAGAATTTTACTATGAAGAGTAAATATCTGCATGCTAATTGCAGCGTTGAGAATCACTGTTATTCCTAAGCTACAAGAACGGGTTTTTAAACCCCTCGCATGACTAATCCGGTTCCTGGCGACTTCCTCTTCCGACAGCGTGCGCGCGCTAATGAAAACCTTATCGGGCCGCAGCTCTATAAGGATGCATTAGCGAACCTTAGGGCACACAAGACAGCCAGCCCTAAGGGTCCAGACTGAAAACCGTGACACTATGCTTATTAATTTAGGTAACCACTATATGGACACCACCCGCCTTTGCAGGGACACCACCTAAACTTTGCAGGGACACCACCCATCGCCACTAAGCCTAATCAGGCAATTCCAGGGTCCACGCGTTGTTTACCTGAATATTCGCTCCACTTTTTACCTTCATTGCTACCCACCCACGCCACCGCCATGGCTATGCAATTACTTCCTCCTCCAGAGGGCCTTCACTGCTCAATTGAGCTTCTTATCAAGTCAGTCAATAAATACGCTGGTCCTCAAGGCTACGCCGTCAGGAAGAGGCGCTCCAAGAAGTCCAAGAAAGATGTGACCATGAAAGTCTGGCTCTGTTGCGACCGTTCCGGCGTGCCCAAGGCCTCTGGCCTTGGGCATCGTTTTCACACTTCCAGCAGACGCAACGAATGTCCTTTTGAAGCCATCGCGAAGCTAGACGGCAACGACGAAGACTTGACTGCTGAGGACGGTTGTTGGCATCTTTCCGTCAAATGCCCCGAGCATAATCACTCCGCGACTCTTCTAGGAGCTCATCCAGTGCATCGGAAAGCGGCTATGACTTCTGAGGTTATACGGGAAATTGAAAAGGAGGTTCGAAAGGGAAGCGCCCCTGCTTCAATCCTGACAGGACTTCGCCTTGACCTCGACGAAGAAAATCCGGTCTTCAAACCTCAGGATATATGGAACGCGCGCGCTCGAATCAAAGCACAATCACTAGGACCATTGACGCCTACTCAGGCTGTAATGAGAGCTTTAAGCGATAAGGAAACCTGGCACATGGAGTCAAAGAAGAAGCTTTATAGCGAGGAACTAGAGTTCTTATTCTTTACTCCGGAGTGCATGCAGAAGCTTCTTTGCGAAAATTCCGAGGTTTTAATTATGGACTGCACCTACAAGACCAATAAGTACAAGATGCCGCTTCTAATTATCACCGGAGTCACGTCTTTGAACACCTCCTACTACATCGCCTTCTGCTTCATGAAAGGCGAGAGCTTCGACGATTATGTGTGGGTTATGGAAGCTCTGAAGCGACTGTACGAGAAGCTTGTACTGCCTTTTCCAGAGGTCATACTGTCAGACGGTGACAAGGCCCTCGCACCTGCCATACAACATGTGTTTGAAGGCTATGGTCGTGTTACTCATGCTCTGTGCGTCTGGCATATAAACAACAACGTGCTGGAGCATTGCAAGAAGTTCTTCGCGATTCAGGAAGACTTTGAGCTCTTTCTGAAGCGCTGGAAAGCGCTTGTTTGCTCCCTCAGCGAAGAAGAACTCATTGATGCCTGGTATGCACTCAATGAGATCTACAACGCCGTAGATTTGAACATATGCGAGTACATCGAGGAGCATATATGGCCTCAGCGACGAAAATTCGTTAAATGCTACACTGACAGACTTCTACACTTCAACAACATCGCTACTTCGCGCGCTGAAGGCGGGCATCGAGTTGTTAAACAACGACTTCAATTTTCAACAGGTGAGCATGAATTCAACGATATTGAACCTCGCTGATCTGGTGTAGGTGACTTAATGACCGTCATTGATAAATTAGACCTTCTTCTACTTGATCAGCGTCATAATTACGTTCAGAAACTCGAGGAGGCGAAGACTCGTCTACCGTTTGAACTTCGCCTTCCTATCTTTCGAGACCTCACTGCCTTCGTTACTCCGCATGCGCTTCGTCAGGTGTATCAACAATACAAGCACCTCACAGCCGAAACCACGGTGATCGTGGCTTGTACGAGCACATTTACAAGGACAACGGGGCTCATATGCGCGCACGGAATTCAGAATCGCATGTACGATCGAGCGAGCGGTGGTATATTGAAGCTGGAGGATATACACCCTCACTGGAGATACGTCAAGCCGCTTCGAGCGACTCAGGAAGAGGAGGATCACACAATGGAAGAGGAGGTGGTGAATGTGCCAGCCACACCTCCACCCGTCGTCGTCACTGCTTCTGCCGCTACGGCGGCTCCGGAAGACATGCTACGCGTCCAGGAGCCCGCCATTATCAGGGCGAAAGGGCGGCCACGAGGCTCATCTAACCGTGTACGGCCAGGGGCCTCTCAGCAGCAACAGCGAGCCTTTGAAGAGTCTACACAGCGAGAGCCGTCTGACTTCGAACTCGTGGAAGAGCTTCCGTCGCGCGGGGCTACCCAGGCGACTCAGCCTCAACAAGCCCCTCGGGGCCGTGGAGGACGTGGACGAGGACGAGGACGAAGTGAAGCAAGAGGTGGAGCAAGAGATGGTCAAATTGCAGGCGTTCCAGACAGCATGATGACCTCTTTTCAGATGTAAATAAATAGGTTTAATTTGAAGGCGATTTGAAGCGTTCAAAAGATATGTTTCAGGTTTTGATTATGCCCTTGAGAGCGAAGAGAACAAGGTGCTTTTCGCCCCAAAAATCGACTGTTTATGTGATCTTCCCAGCGTTATTCTCCAAATTTCTTTCAGGGGTAGAACAGTTACCTGATTAGGCTTAGTGGCGAGGGGTGGTGTCCCTGCAAAGTTTAGGTGGTGTCCCTGCAAAGGCGGGTGGTGTCCATATAGTGGTTACCTATGTATATGGTATTGAGTATATCGAATAAAGGAAGAAGTGGGAGGAAGGATAAATACCCCTAGCGCCAAGCCGCTTCGGCCGGAGCGGAAATACTAACCGCCGGGGTAAGTGTATACGTACTCCATTACGTATCGTACCCCGTTTCCAACAGGCATCAAGAGCCTAAACGTGTAAGCCATCCATGCTTCAGAAAGTTATGATCAGTGGGAGTACGAAGATCATGCGGAAAATCTAAGCCTAGTTCTAAATGATTGAATAGTCTCCAAAGTCAGGTTGAGTCCCCTGTAGCCAGAGTTCATCGCCCGTGTGGGGCTTCGCGTTTTGTCCCCCGTAGATGTTCTTTGTCTCTGTCCCTTGTTGCATATTCTTTCCCTCTCGCCGATAGCGAGAAAAACATAGAACTGTTTTGCTTGTTTGAGTAATATCGCGGGCCCAGTGCGAGATATTTCCCGGTTGTCTGCGTCATGGCTAATCTACTCTCGAAATGTCCAGAATGGTATCTACCTGTTGGAACGTAGGAGCAATAGAAGCTATAGTGGGAGCAGTGGGAGCAGTGGCATTGAGTAGTAGTCTGATCTCTCTAGAACACGGAACATACGCTGTGTTCTACACATAAATGTACTTTTTTGTGCAATTGTTAGACACTTTATTGATTTTGTATGTCAAAGATTTCTTCGACAATTAAGCAAATTGAACAATTCTAGGGACTAAAACTATCAAACTACTTCTGTTCTTCACCCCCGAGTTGCTTAGATTCATCCTTGTGTCTTCGGACTGACTTACGAACCGGCGAGGCAGATTCATGAGACCTTTTTCTCTTGATTTGAGGTTCAGATGAGGTCATGTTTTCAATATTAGTAAAAAGATTACCCGAATCTTTGGGTCTCGTTGGACTCTCGTTTAGGGGATGTTTATTCAGGCTAGTAGAACACGTTTCGTCCGGCTCTGATGAAGAAATTCTGCCAAACGGCTGAAAGAGATTCTCTTTCCTCTCGAAGCTTACAGGTGGCTCTTTCGAAGCTTGTTTGTTTGCAAGACTTTGAGATTTTGATCTCAGAGAATCAGTACCAGGCTCTTCAGCAGAGTCAGAACGAACTCAGAAAATGAAAGAAAGAGCTCAGATTGCGAAAGAACGACGTAGTTCCGTTTTGCCAACAATGGACTCAGGAAGAACCACGAACATCATCAAGATTGATGAGATCAACAGCGAGGGAAACCTCGAAGCCTTTGTGAAGGAACGCTGTCATCTCGTTCTTCAGATGATACAGTCGTTGCGAACGAAACGCGACGAAGGAATACAGTGCGCGAAAGATGTGTCATTCCTACTCAAGACCTCAGAGAATCAGCAGAAACAGATTGCGAATCTGTCACAAGAATTGAACGAGTTACAAAGTTCACGGCGGACGCAATGAACGGCAATGCAAGGAGACGGGTGAAGTGGCCTGACGCTCCTTTGTTGACTGGGAAATCTAGCCTCACGTTATGCGTAATCCCGTGGTGCCGATAGGTCAATCTATGGTGCTGAGATTGGAGAAAATGGAGGGTGCGGCATACCTGATGTTGGAAACAGGGAACAGTACTGTTACCCCTGTGGTTAGGAATCTCCGCATTGATCCGGCGGAGCAATCTCCGCATTAATCCGGCGCTAGTGGATGGGTATTTACCCTTCGCCCACTTCTTTCCTTCATCCTTCATCCGTATGCTCTACCTACTACATAGTTCAGTCAAATATATCTATATGCCTTTCTACCCTCGTGTCCTCGTATTCCAAGAACTACTGTATATCTCTGGGCTCTCAGAGCTCTCAGGGCCGGCTGAGCCCGAGAGCTCTAAAACTTTTTGGGGATTTCATCGATAATCTCCGCTTCAAACCGACTTTTCACCCTCTCCGCTTCCTACTTCATTTATCTACTTGAATAAATCAGTTTTCAGAATAGTTTTATAAATCTGATCAAAGTGACGAAGTATAAATATTTTAATCATTCATCTCTTCATGTGATTGAATGCAGTCTGACAAGTTTCATTTTATTTAAATATAATCTTTTTTAAGTGAATTGAATCATTAAACAAACAATTTTTGAAAAGTTGTTGATAAAGTGTTGATAAACAGTTACAAATGTAAAAAAACATATGTTTCATATTTAAAACATTGTTGTGAATTAATGTAGTAAAAGAAAAAGCAACAATAAAAAAGCAGTGATTCAGAAATAATCTGTCATTACTTTGCAAGAAATGCAAAATTCTAGTAAAAAATGGAAGAAAAAAAAATGAAAGAAATACAAAAGAAGTCAGTTGATCAGATCTTTTAAAGAATCAAAAGCATGTTAATGATGCAACATTATTTAATCATGTCATTTTGCAAACTCAAAAACAAAGACATTGCACTGCATGTAGTGAGTTTGAAAGCTTAAACAGCTTTGAAAAAGTTACAGAAACTAATAAGAGATAATACAAAATTACATGAAGATTTAGAAATGCTAAGAATAACTTGATTCAAAAAAATAATCAAAAGTGAAAAGATTCACTCATCACTTATTGTAAAGATTGCAATTAAAACAATGATGAATTAACTGCTGAACATAAGTATGCTGAATGTATATCAGAAATGTTTATGCAAGTTTTTTAATAAAAACTGTTGCATCACATAATGTCACAGATGCTTCAATTTTGATTATATGATTAAACTTTGCAAAAATAAAGAATGCTGCTTTAAATGTACAGATAAACATCGTATTAAAAAATGCATTGTGTTGATGAATAAAAGATAATGCATAAACTGCAATAATAATCATGAATTCTGAAGATGTTTGTTAGGGGCCAGCATAGAGCGAGTCATATGGGTGTAATGTAACGAGTATATAAATGCTAAGGAAGGAAAGTATCTAGAAGGGAAAAGCCGGCTATCTATATGACTCAGGAGAACATAAGCTAAC
>JAABUV010000236.1_pt1 | contig 84252 bp, 87 predicted proteins | sample 5559971 | NCBI WGS metagenome assembly JAABUV01 (sample SAMN10711881, study PRJNA513362) | rock metagenome | isolation source: Antarctica rocks | place: Antarctica: Victoria Land, Knobhead nord | collected 2015-12-19 | reverse complement strand
CACCTCCCGCAACTCGGCAAGCGAGAAAGCCTCCAGCGATGCTGCGTCCGGCAACGACATGCCGGCTGTGAATCACGCCAGCGCTCTCAGCGCAACCACCTCGCCCGGGAATCTGCCCCGGTTACTAGGCTCTCGACATCATCCCAGGGGCATCCCCGGCGGCGTCACAGCAGGCTTTTGTCGAGCAGCATGTGCACGCCCTTGTTGCCGTCGACCAGCTGCGTGACGCGCAGGTTCCCCGCCAGCGAGCACAGCATGTAGGCCTGGTTGCGCGACAGGTTGGTGCGCAGGCAGACATGCTTGACCATCTCGCGCACCGCCTGCTTGGCCGCGTCGTCGAGGTCTTCGTCCAGGCCGATCGACATCAGCTGGGTCGCGCTCTCGGCGAACGGGAACGCCACCTGCAGGTCCTTGCGCACCGTCAGGCGGAACGTCCCGGACAGGCCGATCTCCAGTGCGGTGACGCACACCTCGCCGTCGCCCTGCATGCCGTGGCCGTCGCCGGCCATGAACAGCGCCCCCTCGTTGAACACCGGCAGGTACAGCGTGACGCCGGCCTTCAGCTCCTTGTTGTCCATGTTGCCGCCGAACGCGCGCGGCACCGGCGAGCCGCAGCGGCCCCACGCCTTGGGCGGCGCGACGCCGATGATGCCGAAGAACGGCTCGATCGGTAGCTCGGTGCCCCAGGGCAGCGTGGCCACGCCCCGCGCGTGGTCGACCGTCGGGTGGATGGTCTCGTAGTCGGTGAACTCGTCCGGCAAGGTGCCGAGCAGGGGCAGGATCGCGACGAAGCCCCAATCCATCCGCACGGTGGCGTCCAGGATGTCGACCTGCAGCGTGTCGCCGGGCTGCGCGCCGCGGACATACACCGGCCCGGTGATGAAGTGCGGCCCCGGCCCCGGCGGCAGCGCATCGAGGGCCGCCTGGTAATCGGCCGGGACCGGCAGGTGTTTCGGCAGGCTGTCGCGGCCGCCGGCGGGGAAGGAGTGCAGCAGGACGGTGTCGCCGGACTCCACCGCCAGCACCGGCGGGGTGGTGGCGTCCAGGTAGCCCAGGACCATGTTTTCCGGCGTGGCAGGGATTTCGTGGTGCGCCATCGATCGCTCCTTGGTTAGAACTGGACGCCGCGGGTCAGCGCGCCGTCCACCACCAGGTTGGTGCCGGTGATGAAGCTGGCGGCCGGGCTGGCGAGGAACACCACTGCGCGGGCGACCTCCTCCGGCCGGCCCATGCGCCCGGTGGGGTTGAGCGCCAGGGACTGCGCGAACAGGGCCGGGTTGCCCTGCTCGATGCGCTCCCACACGCCGCCCGGGAAATAGGTGTTGCCCGGCGAGACGGTGTTGGCCCGGATGCCCTTGCCCGCCAGTTGGAACGCGAGCCCCTGGGCATAGTGGATCAGCGCCGCCTTGAACGCGCCGTACGGCCCGGCGGCGAAGTCCACCTCGCGCCCCGACACGCTGGAGATGATGACGATGCTGCCGGCGTCCGACGCTTCCAGCCACGGCATCGCCGCGCCGACCACGCGCACGCTGCCCATGATGTCGGTGTCGAAGCCGGCCCGCCACGCCGCCTCGTCGCCCACGACGGCCAGCGCGCTGACGTTGGGCACGACGATGTCGATCCCGCCGAGCGCGTGGGCGGCGTCCGCGACCCAGGCGGACAACGCCGGGCCGTCGGACACGTCCAGGGCGGCGCCGAACGCCGGGCGGCCGGCGGCGCTGAGGGCCGCGACGGTCGCGTCCACCTCCGCCGGGTCGCGGGCGCACAGGGCGACGTGGGCGCCCTCGGCCGCGAACAGGTCGACGATGGCGCGGCCGATCCCTTTCGTGCCGCCGGTCACCAGCACCTTGCGTCCAGACAGATCGAGATCCATGCACGCGCTCCCCTTGATGATTGGCGACGTTAAGTCGAATGAAAGCGGCTGGCGACGTCGCGGTCCAGTTCGGCGCCTGCCCAACCGCCGCTGGAATCGTCATCCGTCCTTTTCTAAGCCGTGCGACCACGGTGTCGACCCTCGGCGTCGCTAGAGAGATCGCCGGCCGGATGCGGGCGGCGGAGTAGGCGCGGTCACCATGAACGATTTCGACACCCACCGCAGCCGCATCCCGTATTCCCCCATCCACGACCGCCCCGCCCTACGCCTGCCCGGTGGCGCGCGGGTGGCGGTGTGGACCATCGTCAACGTCGAGAACTGGGACCCGGCGCAGGCGGTGCCGCACCGTGCTCCCGCTGCCTACGGGACAGAGGCTGCTGCCCAACTGGGCCTGGCATGGATACGGCCTGCGGGTCGGCTTCTGGCGAACGGCCTGAAGCGGATTTTCGTCGACTCCGTGGTGTTCACCCCGCGTCAGCTCCGCTACTTGGTGGAGGTATTCGGCGCCGGGCAACTCCTGACAGGGACAGACTATGGCTCAAACCCAATCAGGGGTTGAGCTGGAGCAGCTTTCCTGATTCACGAGTAGCGTGGATCATGGGAGGTGGGCATGGCGCTATTCTGGCTGTCGGATGAGGCATGGTCGGCGATCGAGCCGCATCTGCCGAAGAACCAGCCCGGCGCCAGACGTGTCGACGATCGTCGAGTGATCTCGGGCATCCTGCACGTTCTGAAAATAGGCTGCCGCTGGTGCGACGGCCCTGCCGACTACGGATTATCGACGACGATCTACAACCGGTTCAACCGCTGGTCGCGCCGAGGCTTCTGGCTCAAGCTGCTGGACGCGCTGGCCGATGCCGGCGCGGTGACGAAGAGCACCACTATCGACAGCACCTACATCAAGGCGCAGCGTGCCGCCTTCGGGGCAAAGGGGGGCGTGCGGCACAGGCCATCGGCCGCTCGCGGGGTGGCTGGACGACCAAGGTCCACGCGCTCACCGACGTCATCGGCCGCCCCTATGCCCTGATGCTGATGCCCGGCAACGTCAGCGACACGAAGGCGGCGCCCGCGCTCCTCGAACACGCCGTGCGAATGCGCTACCTGCTCGGCGACAAGGGCTACGACGCCGACCAGTTACGCCGCCTGACGCGCGAGGCCGGAGCCACGCCCGTCATCCCCGGCCGCCGCCTCAAGGACTTCCGCCGCATCCACACCCGCTACGACAAGCTCGCGGCCAACGTCGCCTCCGCAGTCGCGCTTGCCGCCATCGTCGCGTTCTGGTGCTGAGGGCGTCGAAGCCTACCGGTTGGATTTAGGATATTCCGTTATATCTGAGCTGCACCACCATCGGCGAACAACTCGCTGCCGGTGACGTAGCTGCTGTCGTCCGAAGCGAGGAAGAGAGCCGCAGCGGCTACTTCATCGGGATCACCCATTCGGCCGAGCGGAGTCGCTGCTTCCGAGGCAGCCACGAACGCACGGTTCTGCTCTTCAGTCGTGGTAAGCCCATGCCAGCCAGGCGTCGACGTCGCGCCCGGCACGAGAACATTCACGCGGATGCGGCGCGGTGCCAGTTCCTGGCTCCAGGAGCGGGCGAAGTTGCGGATCGCCGCCTTGCTGGCGCTGTACACGCTGAACGTCGGCGCTCCGGTATTACCAGCCGTCGAGCCCGTCAGGATCACCGACGCGTCGTCGCGCAGCAGCGGCAGCGCCTTCTGCACGGTGAACAGCGTGCCCTTGACGTTGGTGGCGAAGGTGCGGTCGTAGTGCTCCTCCGTGATCTCGGGCAGTGCTACGAACTCGCCGCCGCCGGCATTCGCAAACAGCACGTCGATCTGCCCGGCCTCCTCGCGGACGATATGGTAGAGCCGATCAAGATCGGCCAGGTTCGCGATGTCACCCTGAACTCCACGGGCGTCGCCCCCGACCGCAGCCACTGCCGTGTCGAGCTCGGCCTGCCGCCGGCCGGTCATGAACACGCGTGCGCCTTCCCGGGCGAAGCGCCTCGCACTCGCCAGCCCTATGCCGCTGTTGGCACCTGTGATGACCGCCACCTTGCCCTTGAGCCTGTCCATTCGTCGTCTCCGTCCATCGACGAACGCGATATGGAACAGCACCCCCTACCAGGCTAGAACCTACCTAAAGGTAAGTATAGATTAGGATCATGACGGTCGGAGAACCTGTGTGTGGCCTCGATGTCGCGTTGGCCGTGCTGGGAGGGAAATGGAAGCCGTTGATCCTCTACCATCTCAATTCGGGTCCAAAGCGGTTCGGGAACCTCAAGCGGCTGGTCACGGGCATCAGCGAGAAAGTGCTGATCCAGCAGTTGCGCGAGCTGGCCGTGGTGGGCGTGTTGGTCCGTCACGATTACCAAAGGGTGCCACCGATGGTGGACTACACCATGACCCCATTCGGCATGACGCTCGTGCAAGCGCTCATGCCGTTGTGCAAGTGGGGAAACGAGCATCGAGCTCAGGTTGAGGAGATCATACTTGCGCGCTCATCAAAACAGGAAACCCGAGCAGGTTGAGCCTGTCTTGAACTCGAACGCAGTCCCGAGGCAGCGGCATCTTGCGGTCGAACAGTGGCAAAAGGTCAGCTACGATGCCGATTGAGTTTGGACCGTATCCTTACGACATGGCCGAGAGCGATCCGGTGGGTAACGCGGCGTTCGCGGCCATCGCCGGCGGCAACGCCCGCACGCTGTGCGGCGTCTGGGCGGGGACGCGTGCTGGAAGCCGACCGTGCGACACCCGCGCGGTCGCCAAATCGAGTAGAACCGTGCCGGCGCCCGGCATACAGGGGTTAGGGTTCATGATCCGGTTGGCTGCACTATGTCTGGTCTGGCTTCAGCTTGCCGGGTGCTCGCACTACGACGGGCCGATCACCAACGCGCCCCCGTCGTCCGGGAGCAATGGGCTGCCCGGGCTGACCGGTGAGTTCGCCCCCTGATCGGGTGACCGCTGGACGACACGACCCTGCCCCGGCACGTATTGGCGGATACGCCGAAACCTCCCTCGTCCTGCGCCAAACGCGGTCCGCGTCACTGACATTCTCGTCTATACGCAGGTGCAGTCACGTGATGTCGCCGGGCGACGTGGCCGCGGACACGCTGGTCGTCGACGGTGGCGAGGGCGTCGAGGCGGCGGCTGCGGACCCGCAGCCGGCCTACCGGGGCGAGAGCACCATGATCATCTGCCGGTTTTCCATCCGCGGCATCTGCTCCACCTTGGTCTTCTCGTCCATGTCGGTGCGGATACGCTCCAGCACCTTGATGCCGATATCCTGGTGGGCCATTTCGCGGCCGCGGAAGCGCAAGGTCACCTTCACCTTGTCGCCCTCGTCGATGAAGCTGTGCATGGCCCGCAACTTCACCTGGTAGTCATGGTCGTCGATGTTCGGTCGAACCTTGACCTCCTTGATCTCGACGATCTTCTGCTTCTTCTTGGCCTCGTTCTTCTTTTTCTGCTGCTCGTACTTGAATTTGCCGTAGTCTAGAATTTTGACCACTGGCGGATCGGCGTTCGGACTGATTTCCAGCAGGTCCATGCCCACTGCAAAGGCGCGGAGCAGCGCGTCGCGCGCGCTCATCACGCCCTGCATTTCGCCTTCGGCGTCGATCAGGCGGACCTGGGGAACGCGGATGTCTTCATTCACGCGGGGACCGTCGCGGCTCGGTGCGGCGGCTGACATTGGGCCTTTGGCTATCGTGGTCTCCTGTGATCGTTCAAACGGGCGTCATCGAATGCGAAAACGCCGCCGGCCCCGTGTCGGGACCAGGCAAGCGTGACCGGGTAATATCGGGCGGAGTCGCTTCCAACGCAAGCTTTTCCAGTGCGGCGTCCAGGCCGAGCGTCTCCTGCGCCTGCCCGCCGAGCCGCCGCAACGCCACCGTGCGCGCCTCCGCCTCCTTGCGGCCCACCACGGCGATGAGCGGCACGTGCGCCAGGCTGTGCTCGCGGATCTTGGCGTTGATCTTCTCATTGCGGACGTCGGTCTCGACCGTCAAGCCGCGCGCCCGCAGCGCGTCGACGACCTCGTTCGCGTACTCCTCCGCGTCGGTCACGATGCTGGCGACCACCACCTGCAGCGGCGCCAGCCACAGCGGGAAGCGCCCGGCGTATTGCTCGATCAGGATGCCCAGGAACCGCTCGAAGCTGCCCAGGATCGCCCGGTGCAGCATCACCGGCCGCTGCCGGCTGCTGTCGTCGGACACGTAGCTCGCGTCCAGCCGCTCCGGCAGCACGAAATCGACCTGCAAGGTGCCGCACTGCCAATCCCGCCCGATCGCGTCGCGCAACACGAACTCCAGCTTCGGTCCGTAGAACGCGCCCTCCCCCGGGTTCAGCTCGTAGTCGACGCCGGCGATGGCGCAGGCCTCCCGCAGCGCCGCCTCCGCCCGGTCCCAGGTGGCGTCGTCCCCGGCCCGCTCGTCCGGGCGGTCGGCGAACTTGATGCGGAAACTCTCGAAGCCGAAATCGCGGTACACCGACGCCAGCAGCGCGGTGAAGCGGGCCGTCTCCCCGGGGATTTGCGCTTCCGTGCAGAAGATGTGCGCGTCGTCCTGGGTGAACGCCCGCACGCGCATGATGCCGTGCAGCGCGCCCGACGGCTCGTAGCGGTGGCACGCGCCGAACTCGGCCATGCGCATCGGCAGCTCACGGTAGCTGCGAAGCGTGTGGTTGAAGATTTCGACATGGCACGGGCAGCTCATCGGCTTCAGCGCCAGCGTGCGCTTCTCGTCCTCGACGTGTGCCACGAACATATGCTCGCGGTACTTCTCCCAGTGGCCGGACCGCTCCCACAGCACGCGGTCGACCAGTTGCGGCGTGCGGACCTCCTGGTATCCGGCCGCGTCCAGCCGGCGTCGCATGTAGGCTTCGGCCGTGCGGTATAGCCGCCAGCCTTTCGGGTGCCAGAAGATGCTGCCGGCCGCTTCCTCCTGCATGTGGAACAGGTCCATCTCGCGCCCGATCCGGCGATGGTCGCGCCGCTCGGCCTCCTCCAGCTGGTGCAGATGGGCGTCCAGCTCCTTCTGGTCGCGCCAGGCGGTGCCGTAGATGCGGCTGAGCATGGCGTTGCGGTGGTCGCCCCGCCAGTACGCGCCCGCGACCTTCATCAGCTTGAACGCGCCGCCGACGTCGCCGGTGCCGCGCATGTGCGGGCCGCGGCAGAGGTCGATCCAATCGCCCTGCTTGTACAAGGTGATCACCTCCGTGCCCGGCAGGTCGCGGATCAGCTCGGCCTTGTAGCGTTCGCCCCGGCCCTCGAAGAAGGCGATGGCGTCGGGGCGGTCCCACACTTGCCGCTCGAACGCCGCGTCGGCCGCGACGATCTCGCGCATCTTGGCTTCGATAGCGGGGAAGGCCTCGGGGGTGAATGGCTCGTTGCGGGCGAAATCGTAGTAGAACCCATTCTCGATCGAGGGGCCGATGGTCACCTGCGTGCCCGGGTACAGCGCCTGCACCGCCTCGGCGAGCACGTGGGCGGCGTCGTGCCGGATCATCTCCAGCGCTTCGGCGTCGCGGCGCGTGACGAACACCACGGCGGCGTCCCGCTCGATGGCGCGCGACAGGTCGGTCAGCACGCCATCGACCTTCATCGCCAGGGCGGCGCGGGCCAGGCCGGGTCCGATGGCGGCGGCGATCGCGGCCCCCGTCACCGGCCCGTCGAAGTGGCGGACGGATCCATCGGGCAAGGTGATGGCGGGCATGGCTCAAGCTTCCTGATGGCGGCGGGACCGGTTCAATGGACTGACGGCAGCGCCGCCGCAACCCTGCCGGCCGGATAAGCCGATCAGGCGTCCAGCAACTCGCGGTAGACGCCGATGGTGGCGGCCTGCATGGCGGCGGTCGTGTAGTGCTGGCAGACGCTGGCCCGCGCCCGATCGCCCAGGGCGGCGCGGTCGGCGCCGGAGAGCCGCAGCGCCGCGTCGATGGCGTGCGCGAGGGCGGCCGGGTCGCGCGGCGGCACGCGCCAGCCGGTGACCAGGTGCTCGACCGTTTCGGCCATGCCGCCATGGTCGGTGACCACCACCGGGCGGCCCATCGCCTGCGCCTCGATCACGGTGCGGCCGAACGGCTCCGGCTCGATGCTGGGGTTCACCACGACGTCGGCCAGCAGCAGCGCGGCCGGCATGTCCTCGCAGTGGCCCACCAGGCGCAGGCGGTCGGCTACGCCCAGCGACTGCGCCAGCCCGAGCAGGTGCGCCTTGAAGCGGGCCTTGCCGGTGTCGGCGCCGACCAGCACGCATACCGCGTCCTGCCGCGCGAGCCGGGCCAGCGCCTCGATCAGGACGGTGTGCCCCTTCCAGCGGGTCAGGCGCGCGGGCAGCAGCACGATCGGCGCGCCGTCCGGCAGGCCCCACGCCCCGGCCAGTTCCACGAGCCGGCCAGGGCTCACGCGCGCCGGGTCGAAGACGGTCGCGTCGACCCCGCGCGGGATGATCCGCAGGCGCGCCGGTTCGAGCGCGTAGCGGGCGGCGAGCTTGGCGGCGACGAAGCGGCTGATCGCGATGACGCGCTCGCCCTTGGCCATGACGGCGTTGTAGCGCCGCTTGCCGGGCGCGTTCTCGGAGTACACACCGTGCCAGGTGGTGACGAAACGCGCGCCCGTACGGCGGCAGGCAAGCCAGGCCGACCACGCCGGCGCGCGGGACCGGGCGTGCACCAAATCCACGTCGGCCGCCCGGATCAGGAATGCCAGGCGCGCGGCGTTGCTCCAGATGCGCGCCGGGTTCTTGGAGGCAAGCGGCAGCGGGATGTGCGTGCCGCCCGCGCGCTCCACCGCCGCCACCATCCGCCCGCCGGCGCTGGCCACCAGCGCGGTCGCCCCGGCCGCCACGATCGCCTGCACCATCTCGACCGTGCCGCGCTCGACGCCGCCGGTTTCCAGCCGGGGCAGCACTTGCAGGATCGTGGTATCTGCGGACATTTCGGCCATGGCGCGTTCTATCATGGGGCGGCCGGGGCGCACATTGGCTAAGGAGGGACGAATGGAAGAAGGCCGGCTCGACCATGGCGGCGTGGCGCTCGCCTGGCGGCGGCTGCCGGGGCGCTCGCCGACCGTGGTGTTCCTGCCCGGCTACCGCAGCGATATGACGGGCGACAAGGCCACGTCGCTCGCCGGACTATGCGCCGGGCGCGGCCAGGCGATGCTGCGCTTCGACTACTCCGGCCACGGCGCCAGCGGCGGCCGCTTCGCCGACGGCACGATCGGCGTGTGGCTCGCCGACACCCTCGCCGTCATCGACCGGCTGACCGAGGGCGCCCTGGTGCTCGTCGGCTCCTCCATGGGCGGCTGGATCGGCCTGCTGGCCGCCCTGGCGCGCCCCGGCCGCATCGCCGCCTTCGTCGGGGTCGCGGCAGCGCCCGACTTCACCGAAGCCCTGATGTGGGACTCCATGGCCCCGGCGGAACGCGCTACCCTGATGCGAACCGGCGTGCTGCCGATGCCGAGCGACTATGGCGAGCCGCTTCCCATCACCCGCGCCCTGATCGAGGACGGCCGCACCCGCCTCCTGCTCACGGGCCCAATTCAGCTCCGCTGCCCGGTGCGGCTGCTGCACGGCCAGCAAGACGCGGACGTGCCGTGGGAGACGTCGCTGCGCCTGATGCGGCAGCTCGACGGAGGCGATGTGCAGCTGACCTTGGTGAAGGACGGCGACCACCGGCTGTCGCGCCCGCACGACCTGGCGCTGCTACGCGACACCCTGCTGCCGCTGCTCGGCGAGGATGGCGGCTAAGCCCTCGCGATAGGACGGATAGCGCCAGGCAATGCCGAGCGCCGCCTGCGTGGCACGGCTGGCCACCTTGCGGTCCTCGTCCCAGAAGCTGCGGGCCATGGCGCTCATGCCCGGCGCCGCCTGGTCGAACGGCAGCGCCGGCGGGGGCGGCTGGCCCAGCAGGCGGGCGGCCTCGGCGATCACGTCGGCCGACTCGGCCGGCTCGTTGTCGGACAGGTTGAACACCCGCACCCCGGGCGGCACGTCCTGCCGTACCGCCGCCAGCACGGCCTGCACGATGTCGTCGCGATGGATGCGGCCGAAGACGTGCCCGGGCTTGCGGACCCGGCGCGCCCTGCCCTCGCGCACATCGTCCAGCGCGGAGCGGCCAGGGCCGTAGATGCCGGCCAGCCGGAACAGGTCGAGCGCCCGCCCGGCCGCGACCTCCCGCCAGCGCCCCTCCGCCGCGACCCGGCGTCGCGCACGGTCCGAACCCGGCGCCGGCGGCGTCGCCTCGTCCACCCACGCGCCGCCGCGGTCGCCGTACACGCCGGTGGTGGACATGTAGCCGAGCCAGCGCAGCGTGGGCGAAGCGGCGATCGCGGCAGCGTAGCGGGCGAGCACCGGGTCCCCGTCGTCCGCGGGGGCGGCGGTTGCGACCAAGTGCGTGGCGGTCCCGATCAGGTTCGCCGCCGCCCCGAACGCGACTGTCGCGCCGTCGGGGCTGCGGCTGATCCCGGTGGCGCGCAGGCCGATGCGGTCGGCGTCGCGCAGGAGCGCCGAACCGGTGTAGCCGACGCCGAAGACGAGGAGGTGCCGATCTGCCAGAAGCCGGTCTTGCATGGTTTTCTCCGTGCCGCATTTGCCCGTGACGCGGGCGGGCACTACCAATACCGCCAACATGAACACGCGTGCAGCGGCGATCGGCGGGTTGACCCTTCTGCTCCTGGCGGCCGGCGGACCCGCGGCCCGGCCGCAGGAGGCGTCGGCTCCGGCCGAGACGCTGCCGATCCCCCCCGTGCCGCCCCGCATCGCCGAGGGCGACGACTACGAACGCTGCCTTGCCCTGCTGGGCAACGACGCGGCCGGCGCCAACGCCTTCGCCGATGCGTGGGAGGCGACCGGGGGCGGCGAAGGGGCGACGCATTGCCGCGCGCTCGCGCAAGTGGCGCTCGGCAACGTCGAGACCGGTGCCGACATGCTCGACCGGCTCGCCGCCGGCAGCCACGCCCCGGCCGCCACCCGCGCGACGGTGTATGGCCAGGCGGACCAGGCGTGGCTGATGGCCGGCCAGGCCGACCGGGCGTTTGCGTCGGCCACCCTGGCGCTGAGCCTGTCGAGCGAGGACGTGGACCTGCTGATCGACCGCTCGGTCGCCGCCGCGACCTTGGACCGCTACGACGACGCCGTGGAGGATTTGAGCCAAGCGCTGGAACTCGACGGGCGTCGGCCGGATGCGCTGGTGCTGCGCGCCGCGGCGTGGCGACGCCTGGACCATCTCGACTTGGCACAGGACGACATCGACCGCGCGATGGCGATGGACCCGGAAAACCCCGAGGCGTTCCTCGAACGCGGCATCCTGCGGCAGCGCCACGGCGACCAGGACGGCGCTCGCCTGGATTGGGTGAAGGCGGTCGCGCTCGCGCCGGACAGCGCCACGAGCGACCTCGCGGAGCAGAACCTCGCGTTGCTCCGGGCCGGCCCGGACCGGCGCTAGAGATCCCGGCGTCAGAAATCCAGGTCGGCGTAGTGCGCCGGCGGCGTGACGCCGGTCACCCGGTCGGCCAGCAACCCGCGGAACGAGGGCCGCGACTTCACGCGGGCGTACCAGTCCTTAACGGCCGGGGCGATGGACCAATCCATGTCGCCGGCGAAATCCAGCGCCGACAGATGTCCGGCAGCGGCGAAGTCGGCCAGCGAGAGGGTGTTCCCCGCCAGCCATTTCCGGGTTTCCGCCAACCAGCCGAGATAGACGAGGTGATGCTTGAGGTTGGCGTATCCCGCCCGGATCACCGCCGCATCCGGCTGGCCGTAGCCGGACAGGCGCTTCATGAACTTCTCGCCCAACAGGTTGCGCGTGACTTCCAGGCCGAACTTGTGGTCCATCCACGCGACCAGCCGGCGCACCTCCACCCGCTCGGCCAAGGTCTGGCCGAGCATCGGCACGTCGGGATAGGCTTCCTCCAGGTACTCGCAAATGACGCCGGAATCCGGGATCGCCAACCCGTTCTCCTCGACCAGGGTCGGCACGGTGCCGGCGGCGTTGAGTTCGGTGTACTCCGGCCGGCGCTCCCACACTTTCTCGACCCGCAACTCGAACGCCAGCCGTTTCTCGGCCAGCACGAGCCGGACCTTGCGGGAGTATGGCGACATCGGCAGGTGATAGAGCACGCGCATGGCGCGGGTTATGGCACCCGCGCCATGTCGCGCCAACCCGGTTTCAGGCCCGCAAAGCCTCCATCGTCTCACCGAGCGGCACTGGAAGGTATTTTGCATACTCCTTCGGCACCACCTGCCAGGTCTTGGCGAGCGTGCCCTCCCAGTCATGCAGCAGCCCGGCGGCGAACCGGCTGCTCGTCTCCGCCGCGTGCATCGTGACCAGGCCGTGCAGCACCCGCTCCCAGTGCGGCGCGGCCACCCGCTGCCACAGCAGGCTTTCGGGGTTGACCCGGCTCTCGAACGACGCGCTCGGGTCGTAGATGAACGCCATGCCGCCGGTGAAGCCCGCGCCGAAATTGTCGCCGACCGGCCCCAGCACCACGACCGTCCCGCCGGTCATGTACTCGCACCCGTTCGACCCGCAGCCCTCCACCACGGCGTTCGCGCCGGAGTTGCGGACCGCGAACCGCTCCCCCGCCTGCCCCGCCGCGAACAACGACCCGGCGGTGGCGCCGTACAGGCAGGTGTTGCCGATGATGGTGTTCTGGTTGCTGACCAGCATCGACGACGGCGCCGGGCGCACCACGATGGTGGCGCCCGACAGCCCCTTGCCCACGTAGTCGTTCGCGTCGCCCAGCACCTCCAGCCGCACGCCCTGCACCGCGAACGCGCCGAGCGACTGGCCCGCCGAGCCGCGCATCCGCACCGCCAGGTGGTTGGGAGCCAGCCCCGTCATGCCGAACTGGCGGGTGATGCGCGAGCTGATCTTGGTGCCGATCGCCCGGTGCGTGTTGCGGATGTTGTACTGCAGCTGCATCTTCTCGCCGCGGTCGAACAGCGGCGCGGCGTCGGCGATCATCTCGGCGTCCAAGGTCTCCGGCACCTCGTTGCGGCCCACCTGGGTGCAGTAGCGCGCGTGCCCGCCGGGGTCGGCCTGCGCCAACAGCGGGTTCAGGTCGAGGTCGTCGAGGTAGTCGGCGCCCCGGCTGACCTGGTGCAGGTATTCGGTGCGCCCGATCACGTCGCGCAGCCGCCGCACGCCCAGCGAGGCGAGGATGTTGCGCACGTCCTCGGCGATAAAGCTGAACAGGTTGATCACCTTCTCCGGCGTGCCCTCGAACTCGGCGCGCAGGGTCTCGTCCTGGCTGCACACGCCGACCGGGCAGGTGTTGGAGTGGCACTGCCGCACCATGATGCAGCCCATCGCGACCAGGCTCGCGGTGCCGATGCCGAACTCCTCCGCCCCCAGCATGGCGGCGATCACCACGTCGCGGCCGGTCTTGATGCCGCCATCGGTCCGCAGCCGCACCCGGTGGCGCAGGCGGTTGAGCATGAGCACCTGGTGCGCCTCCGTTAGCCCCATCTCCCACGGCGCGCCGGCGTACTTCACCGACGTCTGCGGGCTGGCCCCGGTGCCGCCGGAGTGGCCCGAGATCAGGATCGCGTCGGCCTTCGCCTTGGCAACGCCCGCGGCGATGGTGCCGATGCCGCTGCGCGCGACCAGCTTCACGCACACCATCGCATCCGGGTTGATCTGCTTGAGGTCGTAGATGAGCTGCGCCAGGTCCTCGATCGAGTAGATATCGTGGTGCGGCGGCGGGCTGATCAGCGTGACGCCCGGCGTCGAGTGCCGCAGCCGGGCGATCAGCCCCGTCACCTTGAAGCCCGGCAGCTGCCCGCCCTCGCCGGGCTTGGCGCCCTGGGCCATCTTGATCTCGATCTCGCGGCAGGCGTTGAGGTACTCGGCGGTCACGCCGAAGCGGCCGGACGCGATCTGCTTGATGGCGGAGTTCGCGTTGTCCCCGTTCGCGCGCGGCTGGAACCGCGCCGGGTCCTCGCCGCCCTCGCCGGAATCGCTGCGCGCGCCGATGCGGTTCATCGCGATCGACAGCGTCTCGTGCGCCTCCGGGCTCAGCGCCCCGAGCGAGATGCCGGGCGCCACTAGGTGCTTGCGGATTTCGGTGATGCTCTCGACCTCATCGACCGCGATCGGCTTGTACCCGTCCTTGAAATCGAGCAGGTCGCGCAACGCGATCGGCGGCTGGCGGCGCACCCCCTCCGCGTACCGCACGTAGGTCTGGAAGCTGTCGTTGGCGACGGCCACCTGCAGCGTGTGGATCAGGCTGCCGTCGAAGGCGTGCGCCTCGCCCCGGCGGCGCAGCTTATAGAGGCCGCCGACCGGGAGCGTCACGAAATCCTCGTCCCAGGCCGCCCGGTGCAGCTCCAGCACGTTGCGCGCGATCCCGGGGATGCCGATGCCGGAAATGCGCGACTGCATCCCGGGGAAGAACTCGCCCACCAGGGCGCGCGACAGGCCGATCGCCTCGAAGTTGTAGCCGCCGCGATACGACGACACGACGCTGATGCCCATCTTGGACATCACCTTCAGCAAGCCCTTGTCGACCGCCTTCTTGAAGCGCTGCACGCACTCCTTCAGGGTCAGGTTGCCGAACAGGCCGCGCCGGTGGCGGTCGGCGATGCTCTCCTGCGCGAGGTAGGCGTTGATGGTGGTCGCGCCCGAACCGATCAGCACGGCGAAGGTGTGCACGTCCATGCACTCGGCGGAGCGCACGTTCAGGCTGGTGAAGGTCCGCAGCGAATGCCGCACCAGGTGGGTGTGGATGCCCGCGGTCGCCAGGATCATCGGGATCGGCGCGCGGTCCGGGCCTTGCGCCTCGTCGCTCGCGATGATGTGCGTGCAGCCGGCGCGCACGCCGTCCTCGGCCTCGCGCCGGATGCGCTCGATCCCGGCGCGCAGGTCGATCGCGCCGGCCTCGACCGGGACGGTGCAGTCGATCGTGCACACGTCCTTGCCCATGAAGTCGCGCATCGCGGCGAAGCCCATGAAGTCGCGCATCGCGGCGAATTCGGCGTTGGACAGCACCGGGCTTTCGAGCTGCAGCAGGTCGCACTGACTGCTGTCCTGGTCGAGCACATTGCCGAGGTTGCCCAGCCGCGTCTTGAGCGACATCACCCGTGTCTCACGCAAGCTGTCGATCGGCGGGTTGGTCACTTGGCTGAACGCCTGGCGGAAGTAGTGGTGCAGCCCGCGGTAGCGCTCCGACAGCACCGCGACCGGGGTGTCGTCGCCCATGCTGCCGATGGCCTCGGCGGCGTCCTCCACCATTGGATGGAGGATCATCTCCAGTTCCTCCAGCGTCATGCCGACCGCGAGCTGGCGGCGGCGCAGCTGCTCGCCCTCGTAGCGCGTCGGCTCGGGCGCGTCGGTCTTCACGATGCGGTCGATCTGGGTGATGCGCTTGGTCCAGGCGGCGTAGTCGTGCCGGGCGGCCAGGACGTCCTTCATCTCCTCGTCGCCGTAGAAGCGGCCCTCGTCGAGGTCGACGGCGATCGTCTGCCCGGGTCCCACGCGGCCCTTGGCGCGGATGTCGCGCTCGTCGAACTTCACCATGCCGGCTTCGGAGCCGACCACCAGCAGGTTGCCCGCGGTGATGCTGTAGCGCAGTGGACGCAGCCCGTTGCGGTCCAGCCCGGCGATCATCCAGCGGCCGTCGGTGGCGGCGACCGCGGCTGGACCGTCCCACGGCTCCATCACGGCGTTGCAGTACGAGAACATGTCGCGGTGGGCGGCCGGCATGGTCGCGTCCTGGCCGATGCTGGCCGGGATCAGCAGCGCCTTCGCCATCGGCGCGTCGCGACCGGCGCGCACCAGCAGCTCGAACACCGCGTCCAGCGCCGCCGTGTCGCTGCTGCCGGCCTGGATGACCGGCTTGATGTCGTCGATGTAGGGGTCCAGCGCCGCGTCGCCCAACCGGGTCTCGTGGCTTTTCATCCAATTGGTGTTGCCGCTGACGGTGTTGATCTCGCCGTTATGCGCGAGCATCCGGAACGGCTGCGCCAGGCGCCAGGTCGGGAAGGTGTTGGTCGAGTAGCGCTGGTGGTAGATCGCGAACCGGCTGATGAAGCGCGGGTCGGCCAGGTCGGGGTAGAAGTCGGTCAGGTTCTCCGCCAGGAACATGCCCTTGTAGATGATCGACCGGCACGACAGCGAGCAGATGTACAGCTCGTTGATCTGGGCGGCGATCGCGTCCTTCTCGATCCGGCGGCGGATCACGTACAGGTCGCGCTCGAAAATCGCCTCGTCGGCGCCGGTGCCGTTGCGGACCATGATCTGCTCGATCTCGGGCCGGGTGGCGTTGGCCTTCTCGCCGATGCAGCCGACGTCGATCGGCACCTGCCGCCAGCCGTAGATGGTGTGCCCGGCGGCGAGGATTTGCGTCTCCACGATCTGCCGGCAGCGCTCCTGCGCGCCCAGGTCGGTCTTCGGCAGGAACACCATGCCGACCGCGATCCGCTCGCCCGGCGTCGCGTCGCCGCCGCGCTGGATGTCGTCGGCGAAGAAATCCTGTGGAATTTCGACGTGGATGCCGGCGCCGTCGCCGGTCTTGCCGTCGGCATCGACCGCGCCGCGGTGCCAGACCGCGCGCAGGGCGTCGATGCCCGCCTGCACCACGTCGCGCCGGGCCTTGCCGTCCAGGGAGGCGACCAGGCCGACGCCGCAATTGGCGTGCTCATCCTGCTCGCGGTAGGTGCCGGCGAGGGCCGCCACGTCGGCGTTCCAGTCGGCGATGAAGTCGGGGTTGAAATCGGGCATGCCACTCACTCCGCGGCGACGGCGAGCGCCGTCTGTTGTGCTTGGATGAAGTCGTGCATGCGCGCGGCGGCGTCGCGGCCGTCCTTGATGGCCCACACCACCAGGCTGGCCCCGCGCACGATGTCCCCGGCGGCGAACACGCCGGGCAGGCTGGTCATCTGCGTGCGGTGGTCCACCTTCAGGGTGCCCCAGCGGCTGACCTCCAGCCCGTCCACGCCCCACAGCTTCGGCAAGTCCTCCGGGTCGAAGCCCAGCGCCTTGATCACGAGATCCGCGTCCAGGATGAAATGCTCGCCCGACGGCTCGACCGACTGGCGGCCCGAGGCATCGGGCATGCCCAGCCGCATCCGGCTCGCGCGCACGGCCGTCACGTGGTCGTCGCCGAGGAACGCGTCGGGGGCGGACAGCCAAACGAACTCGACGCCCTCCTCCTGCGCGTTCTTCACCTCGCGCATGGAGCCCGGCATGTTCGCCTGGTCGCGGCGATACAGGCATTTCACCGACGTGGCGCCCTGCCGGACCGCGGTCCGCACGCAATCCATCGCGGTGTCCCCGCCGCCGATGACGACGACGTTCTTGCCCGACGCGTCGAGCGCGCCGGAGTCGAACGCGGGCACGCTGTCGCCGAGGCCCTGCCGGTTGGAGGTGGTCAGGTAGTCCAGCGCGGGCACGATGCCGGGCAGGCCCACGCCGGGTTCGCCGATGCCGCGGGCCTTGTACACGCCGGTGGCGATCAGGATCGCGTCGTGCCGGGCGCGCAGGTCGGCGAAGCTCAGGCCCTCGCCCACCCCGGCGCCGAGATGGAAGGTGATGCCGCCGTCCTCCAGCAGCTTCCAGCGCCGCAGCACGATCTCCTTCTCCAGCTTGAAGCCGGGGATGCCGTAGATCATCAGCCCGCCGACCCGGTCGTAGCGGTCGTACACGTGCACCTGGTAGCCCTTGGCCCGCATCATCTCAGCCGCCGCCAAGCCGCCCGGCCCGGCGCCGACGACGCCCACCGACTGCGGGCGCTCGCGCCGGGGCGAGAGCGGCTTCACCCAGCCATTGGCGAACGCGGTGTCGGTGATGTGCCGCTCGACGGCGCCGATGGTGACGCTCTCGAAGCCTTTCTCGATGACGCAGTTGCCCTCGCACAGACGATCCTGGGGGCAGATGCGGCCGCAAATCTCGGGGAAGTTGTTGGTGGCGCTGCTGACCTCGTACGCTTCCTCCAGCCGCCCCTCGGCCGTCAGCTTCAGCCAATCGGGGATGTGGTTCGACAGCGGGCAGTGGATGGAACAGAACGGCACGCCGCACTGGCTGCAGCGGCTGGCCTGCACGACGGCGCGGGCCGGGTCGAAGCGGGCGTAGATTTCATCGAAGTCGAAGGTTCGCGTGGGAACGGCGCGCTTGTCCGGCGTCTGCTGCGAGACGCTGACGAATTGGAGCATGCGGTCGGCCATTTTCGTTCCTTCCCAAGGCGAGCGGCACGCAGATATAGCGCCATAACCGGAAGGGTGCGAGAGTGAATCGAGGATTTAGGTCAGTAATTCTGCCATTAAATATTTTATTCTCTGCCACGATCTGATCTTAGGCCCGAACGTGCAAACGAAATAGGTCCGATTCGGCTACTTCGGCACCCGCTCCAGCTTTCCACCCCCCGGGCGGTAGCGGTCGAGATACTCCGGCACCACGAGTTCCACCGGGGTTGCGGCGATGCCGAGATCGCCCAGGCCCAATGCGCCGTTCGCGACCACGTTGTCGCGTTGCAGCAGCAGAAGCTGGTCGCGCGTGAACGGCTTGCCCGGCAGCCGTTCCGCGACCGCCGCCTGCAGGCGCGCGACCCCCAGGTGGATGTCGATCATCGGCCGCTTCCGCCTGGTCTCCCGCAAAATCCACGCCAGGATCTCCCGGAACGTCCAGACCCTCGGCCCGCCCAACTCGTAGGTCCGCCCAGCCGCTTCCGGCCGTCCGAGCGCTGCGATAACGGCGTCGGCGATATCCCCGACATAGACCGGCTGCATCTTGGTCTCGCCGCAGATCACCGGCATGAACGGCAGCAGTTGCGCGAGGCCGGCGAACCGATTGAAGAACTGGTCCTCCGCCCCGAACACCAGCGAGGGCCGCAGGACCGTCGCCGCCGGCATCGACGCGAGCACCGCGGCCTCGCCCTCCGCCTTGGTGCGGGCATACTGGCTGGGGCTCGCCGGGTCGGCCCCGATCGCCGACATTTGCACCATCCGCGCCACGCCGGCCGCAGCCGACAGCCGTGCGACCCGGCCGGCGCCCTCGGCCTGCAAGCGGGTGAAGTCTCCGGCCCGGCGTTCGGCCAGGATGCCGACCAGGTTCACCACCAAGTCGGCCCCCTCCACCGCACGCTGCACCTGCGGCTCGCTGGCGACCGAGGCGAACAACGGCACCACCTGCCCCACCCGCCCCATCGGACGCAGGAACATGCCGCGCTCGGTGTCCCGCCCGGCGACGCGGACGATGTACTCGGCGCGCGCCAGCCGCTGGACGACGTAGCGCCCGATGAAGCCGGAGCCGCCGAACACGGTCGCCACGCTGCGGGTCGCCATTGGGGAGATGCTCCTGTCGTTCACTCCCTCCATATGCGCCGGCACGGCATCCCTCAAGTGAGCGTCGCCGGGGCCTAACGCCGCTTTGCAATTCGGTTGACGCGCCTGGCTGCGGGGGCTACATCGCGCCCCCACCACTTGCCCGTGCTTGCCCAGGTGGCGGAATTGGTAGACGCGCAGGTTTCAGGTACCTGTGGCCGCAAGGTCGTGAAAGTTCGAGTCTTTTCCTGGGCACCAACGGAGTGGCATGACGACGCAGTTCCAGCAGGATGCCACCATCCACCTGCACCGGCACGACCTGCCGGACGGGGTGGCATTCGGGCCGTCGGTGGCGGTCGACACCGAGACGATGGGCCTGAACCCCCACCGCGACCGGCTCTGCCTGGTTCAGCTCTCGTCCGGAAACGGGCAGGCGCACCTGGTGCAGATCGTCCCGGAACGGCTTGGCGGCCGCGATTGCCCCAACCTTCGCGCGCTGATGGCCGACACCGGCGTGGTGAAGCTGATGCATTTCGCCCGGTTCGACGTGGGCATCCTGCAGCTCGCCCTTGGCGTGACGGTGGCGCCGGTGAAGTGCACCAAGATCGCCGCCAAGCTGGTGCGCACCTTCACCGACCGGCACGGCTTGCGCGACCTGCGCCGCGAACTGCTCGGCGTCGACATCAGCAAGCAGCAGCAGACCTCCGACTGGGGCGCGCCGGACCTCTCGCCCGAGCAGCTGGCCTACGCGGCATCCGACGTGCTGCACCTGCACGCGCTCTGGGCCCGGCTGGAGGCGTTGTTGGTGCGTGAGCAGCGCCTGGAGCTGGCCGAAGCCTGCTTCGCCTTCCTCCCCGCCCGCGCGCGGCTCGATTTTCTCGGGTACGAGTCGCCCGACATCTTCGCCCACTGACGGCTGGCATGGTTCTTGTGGCGATTGCGGCAGCGCAATTGACCCGCCTGGCGGCACTCTCCATACAAGCGTCATGACCATCGCTGCCGCAATCGCCGTTTCCGACCTCGACGTCGCGCGCTCGGTCCTCAGCACCGAAGCCGCCGGGCTGCGCGCCTTGTCCGCGTCGCTCGATGCGGCGTTCGGCCGGGCGGTGGATTTGCTGGCGGGCTGCACCGGCCGCGTCGTCGTCTCGGGCATGGGCAAATCCGGCCATATCGCCCGCAAGACCGCCGCGACGTTGGCCTCCACCGGAACGCCGGCGCTGTTCGTGCATCCGGCTGAGGCGTCGCACGGGGACCTCGGCATGGTGGTGCCGGGCGACTCGCTGATCCTGTTCTCCAATTCCGGCGAGACGGCGGAGCTGGCCGATCTCGTGGCCCATGCGCGGCGGTTCGGCCTGAAACTGGTGGCGGTCACGGCCCAGCCCGGCTCGGCCCTCGCCGGCGCCGCCGACGCCGTGCTGCTGCTGCCCGCAGCGCCCGAGGCCTGTCCCATGGGATTGGCGCCGACCACCAGCACGACGATGCAGTTGGCGCTGGGCGACGCGCTCGCGGTGGCCTTGCTGACCCGGCGTGGGTTCACCGCGGTCGATTTCAGCGCCTACCATCCCGGCGGCAAGCTCGGCGCCCGCCTGCGCCGGGTCCGCGACCTCATGCACACGGGCGACGCGGTGCCGCTGATCGGCCCCGATGCGCCGATGGAGCAGGCGCTGCTGCTGATGACCGGCAAGGGCTTCGGCTGCGTGGGCGTGGTCGCCAACCAGCGCCTGTTCGGCATCGTCACCGACGGCGACCTGCGCCGCCTGATGGGCCCGGACCTGCTCGCCCGCCCGGTCGGCGAGGTGATGACGGCCAATCCCCGCACCATCCGGCCGGATGCCCTGGCGGAGGACGCGTTGCGCGAGATGAACGCCGGGGCGCGGCGCATCACCAGCCTGTTCGTCACCGACCCCCAAGCGCGGCCGCTCGGCATCCTCCATATCCACGACCTGCTGCGGGGCGGGCTGGCATGACCATCGCACCGCTGCCGCGCACCCGCCCCGGCTATCGGCCGCCCCAATCCGAACCGTCGCGAACCCGGCGCGCGGTGACGCAAGGGAGCATCGCGCGCCGGCGCCGCACGGTGGCGTGGTCCAAGCGGCTGCTGCCGGTGGCGGCCCTGCTGCTGCTCGCCTCGGTGGTGCTGTGGCCGGAGATCGCCCAGCAGCTCGACCAGAGTCGGATCAGGTATCGCGGCGGCTTCTCGGGGCAGATCGACGCCGGGCAGTTGCGGGACGCGCGGTACCGCGGCGTGGATGGCCGTGGCCGCCCGTATGCCGTCACCGCCGACGTCGCGGCCCAGGATGGGCCGGAGCGGCTGAACCTCACCCAGCCGAAGGGCGACGTGGTCAGCGAGAACGGCACCTGGATGATGGTGCAGTCGCAGAAGGGCGTGTACCTGCAGCGCACCGGCCAACTGGACCTGTCCGGCGACGTGACGGTGTACCGCGACGACGGTATCACGATGCGTACGGATGCGGTGGCCGTTGACGTGAAGTCGGGCGCCGCGGCGTCGAACGAGAAGACCCACGCGGAAGGCCCGTTCGGGACGCTCGACTCCCAGGGCTTCGCGTTGGTGGACAAGGGCGGCGTCGTCCAGTTCCACGGCCCGTCGCGCCTGCTGCTGAACGGGTCGCGTAAATGAGGCGTCTCGCGGTCGGCGCGGGTGCGGCGCTGGCGTTGGCTGGAGCCGTGGCCGGGGCCGCCCAGGCGCAGCCGATCGACCTGTCGAAGGGGGGCGGCGTCGAGGTCACGTCCCGGGATGGAATGGAATGGCACCAGAACGACCAGATGATCATCGCCAAGGGCGACGCGCGGGCCGTCCGCGGCGAGGTGACGGTGACGGCCGACCGGCTGATCGCTCGCTACCGCAAGAAGGCGGGCGCCGCCCCAGCCACGCTGGCTCCGGCCGCGCCGGGCACGCCAGCCTCGGCCGGGGCGGCCGATACGGGCAACAATGAAATCTACCGGCTCGAGGCGGAGGGCAATGTCCACATCTACACGCCGACCGACGAGGCCGTCGGCGACCATGCGGTCTATGACATGGACCAAGCGGTGCTGGTGATGACCGGCCACGACATGAAGATCACCACGCCGCAGCAGGTCATGACGGCGCGGGACGCGATGGAATACTGGTCGCAGAAACACATGGCCATCGGCCGCGGCGACGCCACCGTCACGACCAGCGACGGGCGGCGTCTCACCGCCGACGTCCTGGTGGGCTACACCGCCGAACCGAGCGCCGCGCCCGGGCAGCCGGTTGTGAAGGCGGCGTCGAAGCCCGCCGACCCGGCCAAGCCGCCCGCCGACCCGCTCGGCGCGTCCGGCAAGTTGCAGAAGGTCGAGGCGTTCGGCCACGTCGAGGTCCGGACGGCAACCGAGATCGTGCACGGCGACCGTGGGGTGTACGTGCCCGACACCGGCATCGCCCGGCTGGTCGGCGGCGTGCGCCTGACCCGCGGGCAGAACCAATTGAACGGAGACGAAGCGATCGTGAACATGCGGACCGGCATATCCACAGTGACCCGGGCGCCCGGGTCACGGGTCGAGGGCCTCGTCGTTCCGAACGACGCGGCCGCCAAAACCGATCCGCTGAGCCGCCCCGGGACGCCGCCGAAGGCCGCGAAATGAGCGCATCCTTGCGGGTGATCGATGGCGCCGCCGGGCTGGTCGCGAGCGCGGTCGGCAAAACCTACAAGAAGCGTCCGGTGGTCCGGAACGTGTCCATCAACGTGCACCGTGGCGAGGCGGTCGGGCTGCTTGGCCCTAACGGCGCCGGCAAGACGACGACGTTCTACATGATCGTGGGCCTGGTGCGGCCGGACACCGGGTCGATCAGCCTGGACGGGCACGACATCACCAGCCTGCCGATGTATCGCCGCGCCCGCCTCGGCATCGGCTACCTGCCGCAGGAGGCCAGCGTATTCCGCGGCCTCAACGTGGAGCAGAACATCATGGCGGCACTGGAGGTGGTCGAGCCCGACCCCGACCGGCGCGACATGATGCTGGACGGGTTGCTGGCCGAATTCGGCATCACCCACCTGCGCCGGACCCCAGCCTTGGCGCTGTCCGGCGGGGAGCGCCGCCGCGTCGAGATCGCGCGGGCCCTGGCCACGCAACCCGGCTACGTGCTGCTGGACGAGCCGCTGGCCGGCATCGACCCGATCGCCGTCGGCGAAATCCGCGACTTGGTCAAGCACCTGAAGGATCGCGGGATCGGCGTGCTGATCACCGACCACAACGTGCGCGAGACGCTCGAAATCATCGACCGCGCCTATATCATGCACGACGGGCAATTGCTGATGGAGGGCCTGCCCCACGAGGTCGTGGCGCATGAGGATGTGCGGCGTGTGTACCTTGGGGAAAGGTTTAGCCTCTAAGCTCCCATCATGGCCCTCGGTCCCCGTCTCGAATTCAGGCAGTCGCAATCGCTGGTGATGACGCCCCAGCTGCGGCAAGCCATCAAGCTGCTGCAGTTCACCAACTTCGAGGTAAACGCCTACGTCGAGGAGGAACTGGAGCGCAACCCGCTGCTCGAACGCGACGACCGGAACGACACCCTGCCGGAGACGTGCGCTCCCGACCAGCGGCGGGAAACGCTGGAGACGCTCGACACCGCCGACCTGCTGCGGCGCGAGAAACTTCCGGACGTGGTCGAGGCCGATCACACGAACAGTTTCGACGGCGGCGGCGTGGCCGACGGCGCCGCCTTCATCCGCACCGGCGGCAGCGGCAGTTTCGAGGCCGACGAGCGCGGCATGGACGACTTCGCCGAGCCGCGCCGTTCCCTCCGCGAACATCTGGAGGAGCAGCTCAGGCTCAGCTTCGCCGACCCAGTGGACCGGATGATCGGCACGCACCTGATCGCGGCGCTGGACCCTGCGGGCCGGCTTGCCATCAGCAGTTGCGAACTGGCCCACGCGCTCGGGGCCGAGCCGGCCCACGTGGAGCGGATGCGCGGGATCATGCAGTCGTTCGACCCGCCCGGCCTGTTCGCCCACGACCTCCGCGAGTGCCTGGCCGCCCAGCTTGCCGACCGCAACCGGCTCGACCCGGCGATGGAGGCGTTGCTCGACAACCTCGACCTGCTCGCCCGGCGGGAGCTGCGCAAGCTGACGGCACTCTGCGGCGTCGATGCCGAGGACCTGGCCGACATGATCGCTGAAATCCGCGCCCTCGACCCCAAGCCAGGTGCTGCGTTCGACGATGCGCCGGCACTGACGATCGTACCGGACGTCTTGATGCGGGCCGGACCCGGCGGCGCGTGGCTGCTGGAACTGAATCCCGAGACGATGCCGCGCGTGCTCGTCAACCAGTCCTTCCACGCGCGCGTCGCGCCCGTTGCCTCCCGCGAGGACCGGGTGTTCCTGAGCGAGCAGCTGTCGAGCGCCAATTGGCTGGTCAAGTCGCTGCAGCAACGGGCGCAGACCATCATCAAGGTCGCCGCCGAGATCGTGCGCCGCCAGGACGGATTTTTCGAGCGCGGGGTCGCCCACCTGCGCCCGCTGATCCTGCGCGACATCGCCGACGCGGTGGAGATGCACGAAAGCACCGTCAGCCGCGTGACTGCCAACAAGTACATCGCGACCCCGCGCGGCACGTTCGAGCTGAAATATTTTTTCACCACGGCCATCGCCGCAACCTCCGGCGGAGAAAGCCACAGCGCGGAGGCGGTTCGCCAGCGTATCCGCGCCATGGTCACGGCCGAGACCGCCGCCGACGTGCTGTCCGACGATGCCATCGTGGCGGCGCTTCGTCGCGAAGGCGTGGACATCGCGCGCAGAACGGTGGCCAAATACCGCGATGCGCTCCGTATTCCAAGCTCGGTCCAGCGCAAGCGGGAGAAAGCGCTGCCGGCCTGACCGGCGAGCGCCCGCGGCCCCACTCACCCGATGGAGGCTACGCAGATGCAGATCACGGTTTCCGGCAAGCAGGTCGACCTTTCGGACGCGTTGCGCACACGTGTCTCCGAGCAGCTCGACCTGATCGCGGGCAAGTATTTCGATCACGCGCAGGAGGCGCACGTCACCTTCAGCCGCGCCCGAAGCTTCTTTACCTGCGACATCAACGTCCATGCCGGACGTGGCCTGACCCTGCGCGGCGAAGGTGAGGCAGCCGACGCCAACAGCGCGTTCGACGACGCGGCGGAGCATATCGCCAAGCGGTTGCGCCGCTATCGCCGCCGGGTGAACGAGCACGCGCGCGACCTGGCACATCGCGCGCGTCCGCAAGACGGGCGGCAATACGTGCTTCGCCAGGACGACGAAGGCGCCGAGGGCCGTGGCGAGGGCGAAACCGAAGTCCTCTCGTTCGCGACCGTGATCGCAGAAACCGTGACGTCCATCAGCCGCCTATCGGTGGGGGAGGCAGTCATGCAGCTCGACCTCGCCAACCAGCAGGTGATGATGTTCCACAACAGCGCGACGGGCGAGCTGAACGTGGTGTATCGGCGCACGGACGGGCATGTCGGCTGGATCGATCCCGCGAGCGCGACGGGCTCAGGTCCCGCCTAGCTAGCGCCCAGGGGATCGCCTCACCTCCGCAAGGGCCGCGCCGTCTCCGCTCGCCGGACGCGGCGGGGGCACGCCTTCAACGTTCGTTCGGTCCGGGCCGTCGCTCCGCGCCACCAACGCGAGATCGGATGCCGACAGCTTCCGGCCGTCGCGTGAGCGGACCTCGACCGGCGCAATCTCCTCGCCGGTCGCCCGCTCGATGCGCACCAGCGGCGGTTGGGCGTCGCACGCCGTCCAACGGTTGCCCCACTGCTCCAAGGCGATGAGGGCCACGATCAGGTCCTGTCCCTTCGCCGTAAGCGCGTATTCCTGGTAAGGGCTGCCATTCCGCGCAGGCTGCGTCTCGAGCACGTCGCACTCGACCAAGCGCTTGAGCCGGGTCGAGAGGATGTTGCGCGCAAGGCCGAGACTCTCCAGCAGCTCGCCGAAACGCCGCTTGCCCCGGAACACGTCCCGGATGATCAGCAGAGACCACCATTCCCCCACCTGGTCGAGTGAGCGTGCGATTGGACAGACCGCTCCATCCAGCGACTTGCGTTTCACGCTTCCTCCTCGGACTCCAACGAGCATTCTTGGCGTAGCACCGGCCAACCCGCAACGCAGCACAGGATTGTGACGAAGATATGGATGGTCTCTCTATTAAACCAACGGCGATGGTATCATGTTGCAACTACGCTCCCGGGCTCCATCGAGGGGCCGCCTGCGTCGCGCGCATGATGGAAGGTCAAACCATGACAACCCGTATTCTCAGCCTTGCCGCCGCCTTGGCTCTCTCACTCAATTTCGGCGCCATGGCCCAATCCAATCCGGCGGACCGGACGGCAACGCCTTCCGTCGCGGCGAATGCGGTCGGTCGCTGGCTGTACGACCCGCAGGGCGATACCATCGGCAGCGTGCGCGGCCTCGCCGACGGCGGGAGCACCGCCGTCCTTATGATCGGGTCCTATTTCCGGCCCGGCAGCCATGAGGCGAGGGTCCCGGCCCGCATGCTGTCCATCGTGGACGGCAAGGTCACGCTGCAGTCCGAAACGGTGGAAGCCTTGAACGCCACCTCGCGTCGTTGATGCCAGCGCATAGCTAAACGCTCCCGATCGCTTGGCCCGGTCGACCTGAATGGCGCTCGGGCCAAGCTGAGCGGGGGCGGATGGAAACCAGCCAGCGGCTCCTGGTTACGACGCCGTTGGGCTCGATGCAGCCGCGAGGTCGTGCTCCAACTCGGCCAAGTGACGCGCCAACGCATCGTGCGCGTCCCGTTCCATCGTGCGATAGCAGGAGACCAGCCGCAATCCGAACGGCGTGAGGCTGGCGCCGCCGCCGCCGACGCCACCCCCCCTCGTTTCGACCACGGGGGCACGGAAGGTCTGGTTCAACGCATCCACCAACAGCCAGGCGCGGCGATAGCTCATGCCCATGGCCCGGCCCGCAGCGGAGATGGAGCCGGTTTCGCCGACGAGTTCAAGCAGGCGTACCTTGCCGGGTCCCACGGCCCGGCTGTCATCGAAGTCGATGCGCAATGTCAGTCGGGTCATGGACGGCAGCGTAGCACCTCGCGCCGGCGCCCGCAGTCCCCACGGGTCCGCGGCCGATATCCGATGGGATATCGTAGGCGCGCCCCCGATCCAGCGATCGTTGGCGCCGGAAACCACCTGCCAGCTTGTCCGTAATATTCTTTGGGATATAACGGTCGAACATCAGGAGGCAATGCCCATGCGCCAGCTCTTATTCGTCGTTCCCATGCTGGTTGCAGCCAGCCCGAGTAGGCCTGCGTTGGCTGACCCAGCCATGCCGAATGGCTACGTGGCGGCCCCCACCGCCAACGTCGGCGACTACTTCGCCCACTGGTTCGACCGCGTGAGGGCCGCCCAGGCTAGCCAGCCGCATTGGATAACCCCGCTCGTGACCGTGACGCCCCGGTTGGAGGAGGAGGCGCGCTACGACCAATACTGGCAGCACCAGGCCACGGGCGCCGCGATCACCACCTACGGCAGCGGCAAGGGCCTGGAGTTGATCCCGACCACCACGAACGAAATCCTGCTCAACCCGCCGGCCTACGTCCAGCGCACCGTCAAGCGGCCGGCGGCGGGATGGGGCGACGACCCGTTCCTGATCGTCAAGCAGCGGTTGCTGAGCGCCAACGAGGAGCAGGGCAACTACATCGTCACCGCCTTCCTGGGCGTGCAGGCGCCGACCGGGAGCCGGATTTTCACCAACGACGCTTGGGTGGTCACGCCGACCTTGGCGGGAGGCAAGGGCTGGGGGGACTTCGACATCCAGGCGACGGTCGGCGTGCCGGTGCCGCTCGCGCATGAGAAAACCATCGGCACGGCCATCGTGACCAACGCGACGCTCCAGTATCACATCGGCAAATACTTCTGGCCGGAGATCGAAGCGAACTACACCTACTGGGCCGACGGGCTGCGCGGCGGCAAGCACCAGGTGTTCCTGACGCCCGGGGTCATCCTGGGCCGGTTCGAGGTGGTGGATCGGCTGCGGCTGATCGTCGGCGGCGGCTACCAGTTCGCCGTCTCGCCCAAGCTCACCCGGGAGCCGGTGCTGACGCCGATCTACGATCACGCCTGGATTTTAACGGCGCGGGCGACTTTCTAGACCGGGTGCGCTGCCGCTTGGCTCGCCGGCGTTCACGGCGACCGCGCCTGTCCTGCTTCGGGTCTGGCGGCATACTGTTCCGCCGGCTCCGGAAACGAGCCGCTGCGCACGTCGGCCGCGTAGCTCGCGACCGCCTGGCCGATCAAGCTCCGCAGATCGCCGTAGCGGCGGACGAACCTGGGCGTCCGCTCGAACAGGCCGAGCATGTCGTCGGTGACGAGGATTTGGCCGTCGCACCGGGCGGAGGCGCCGATGCCGATCGTGGGCGCTCCGACAGCACCGGTGATCTCGTCGGCCAGCGACGCCACCACGCCCTCGACGACAATCGCGAAGGCGCCCGCCTGGTCGGCCGCCCGGGCTTCCGCAAGCACGAGCTGTCGCTCGGCCGCAGTATGCCCCTTGGATTTGAACCCGCCGTCGACGTTCACTGCCTGGGGGCGCAGGCCGACATGGCCGATCACCGGAATGCCGCGCCCGGTCAGGAAGCCGATGATCTCCGCGACCCCGGCGCACGCCTCGACCTTCACGGCCTGGCAGCCGGTTTCCTGCATCACGCGCGCCGCCGAGCGGTAGGCCGTCGCGGGATCGCTCTCGTAGGAGCCGAACGGCAAGTCGACCACAACGAGGGCACGCGTCGAGGCGCGCATCACGGCTTGGCCGTGCAGGATCATCATGTCCAGCGTCACGCCCACGGTGCTGGGCAGGCCGTGCACCACCATCCCCAGGGAATCGCCGACCAGCAGCAAATCCGCGTGCTCGTCCAGGATGACGGCGACCGGCGCCGTGTATGCCGTCAGGGCCACGATCTTGTCGCCACCCTTGCGGGCGCGGATTTGCGGGATGGTCATGCGCGCGGTGGCAACGTGCTTCGACATGGACGCCCCTGGGTCGGTTGAGTGTCGCCGTGGCGCTCCCCGCATGTATAGACGGGCGGCGGCTGGCCGTCGATCTCACCTCAGGCGGCGCCGCGAAGCCGCTGTCAGCCAGGCCGCAACCGGCGTAGGTTAGCCCCATGCTCGAAGCGCCCCGCCTCGACCCCGATGCGCTTGCGGCCGACCTTGCGAAAGCCAGCGCGGGGAAGCTCAAGATATTCCTCGGCTCCGCCCCCGGCGTCGGCAAGACTTGGGAGATGCTGGTCGCCGCCCGGCGCCGCATCATCGAGGGCGCGGACGTGCTCGCCGGCATCATCGAAACCCATGGCCGGCAGGACACCGAAGCCCAGCTCGGCGTCATCCCGGTCATGCCGCGCCGCACCCTCGCCTACCGCGGCCAGGCCTTGCAGGAGTTCGACCTCGACGCCGCCCTGGCCCGCAAGCCGGGGCTGCTGCTAATGGACGAACTCGCGCACACCAACGCGCCCGGCAGCCGCCACGGCAAGCGGTGGGAGGACGTGGCCGACCTGCTGGCGGCCGGCATCGACGTCTGGGCGACCCTGAACGTCCAGCACCTGGAAAGCCTGAACGATAGCGTCGCCCGCATCACCGGCGTGCGCGTGACCGAGACGCTGCCCGACCACGTGCTGGCGCTGGCGAACGAGATCGAGCTGATCGACCTGCCACCCGGCGAGCTGCAGCAGCGGCTGCGCGAGGGCCGCATCTATCGCCCCGACGTCGCCAAGCGCGCGCTGGCCGGGTTCTTCCGCGAGGGCAACCTCGCCTCCCTCCGTGAAATGGCCCTGCGCCGCACCGCCCAGCACGTGGATGACGACGTGCGCGGCTACATGCAGCGCCACGCGATCGAGGGACCCTGGCCCGCCGGCGAACGCGTCATGGCGCTGGTCGCCGCCGATGGGTCGGGCGAGGCCGTCGTCCGCTTCGCCAAACGCCTCGCCGAAGCGCTGCGCGCGCCCTGGATCGTGCTGCACGTCGAACGCCCGGTGGCCGACCCCCTGGCGATCCGGCCCTGCCTCGCGCTCGCAGCCCAGCTCGGCGCCGAGATCGTGACCCGGTCCGCCGACGACCTGGTCGACGCCACCATCGCGGTCGGGCGCGAACGCAACGTCACGCAGCTCGTCATCGGCCGGACCGCGCGCCGGACGTGGCGCAGCCGCCTGCGACGCCGCCTCGGCAGCCAACTGATGCGCCGCGCCCCCGATTTCGCGCTGCTCGTGGTGCCCAATTCCGGCCGCATTCCAGCGCCGCCGCCCATCCGCGTCCCCGAGGGCCTGGTCGGATGGGGCGGGACGACGGCCTTGGTCGCCGCGGTCGCCGGGCTCGGCACGCTGGTGCGGGTGCAGGTCCCGCAGGAGGCGATGGGGATGGTGTTCCTCGCCACCGTCGTCGCCGCCGGCAGCCGGTGGGGCTTGCGCATCGCCCTCTACGCGGCGGCGCTCGCGTTCCTGGCGTGGGATTTCCTGTTCATCCCGCCGCTGTATGCCCTCACCATCGGCAGGGCGCAGGATCTCATCGCGCTGGCGGTGTTCGTGGCGGTGGCGCTGATCGTGGGCGTCCTCGCCTCACGCGTGCGGACCGAGGCGCATTTCGGGCAGGCGCGCATCGACGCGCTCCGCCGCATCGGCGCGTTCAGCCGCAAACTCGGCGTGCCGACGACCGAACCGGAGCTGCTGGAGGAGATCGCGCGCCAGGCCGCCGGGGTCGCCGGACGCGCCATCGTGCTGACCGGCGCCGACGACGCGTTCGACATCCGCGCCGCCCAGCCCGCCGCCGACACGATGGACGAGGGCGCGTGGGCCGCCGCCCGCTGGACCTTCGCCCACCAGGAAGCCGCCGGGCGAGGCACCTCGACCCTGCCCTCCGCGTCGTGGCGCTTCATGCCGATGCGCACCGTGCGCGGCCTGCTCGGCGTGCTCGGCGTCCGCACCGAGGCCAGCTTCGACCCGTCGCTGGTGCAGGTCCTGGAAGCGTTGGCCGACCAGGCCGCCGTGGCGCTGGAACGGGTGCGCCTGGCCAACCAGTCCGCCCGCAGCGCCGCCCAGGAGGAAACCCAGAAGCTGCGCACCGCCCTGCTCAACTCCCTCTCGCACGACCTCCGCACCCCGCTGACCGGCATCCGCGGCGCCGCCGACACCCTGCGCGACGCCTGGGACACGCTGACGCCCGCGACCCGCCGCGACCTGCTGGCCAGCATCGGCGAGGACACCGGGCGCATGACCAAGTTCCTCGCCAACATCATGGACCTGACCCGGCTGGAAAGCGGCCAGATCGCCCCCCGCCTGTCCGTCGCCGCCGTCGCCGACATCGTCGAGGCTGCCATCGCGCGCGTCCCCGCCGCGTCGCACGTGACCGTCGCCCTGCCGCAACCGCCGCCCTCGGCGCTGGTCGACCCGGCCCTGTTGGAGCAGGCGCTGGTGAACGTGCTGGACAACGCCGTGCGCTACTCGCCCGCAGGCGGCATGATCGCGGTCCGGGTGACGGTCGCGGGCGGGTTCGTGCGCATCGCGGTAGCCGACGAGGGGACCGGGATTTCCGCCGCCGACCTCCCGCACGTGTTCGACAGCTTCTACCGGGCGAGCCGCGGCGATCGCGTGCCGCCCGGCACCGGCCTCGGCCTGGCGATCGCGCGGGGCCTGGTGGAGGCCGTGGGCGGCACGGTGGAGGCGTCCAGCCCGCGCCCGGACGCGCCCGCCGACGGGGCGCCCGGCACGATCGTCAGCCTCCGCGTCCCGGTCGCGCGGTGAGCGGGGCACGTATCCTCGTGGTCGACGACGAGCCGCAAATCCATCGTTTCCTCGGCCCGGCGCTCGAAGCGGGCGGCTACGCGGTCGAGCGCGCGGACACCGCGGCCGAAGGGCTCCGCCTCGCGGCGTCCCGCGCGCCGGATGCCGTGCTGCTGGATTTAGGCTTGCCCGACATGGACGGCCAGGAAGCGCTGCTCCGCTTGCGCGCGTTCAGCCAGGTGCCGGTGATCGTGCTGTCCGCCCGCGACCGCGAGACGGACAAGATCACGGCGCTGGACAACGGGGCCGACGACTACGTGGAAAAGCCGTTCGGCGTCGGCGAGCTGCTGGCCCGCATCCGCTCCGCCCTGCGCCACGCCCGCGCGCAGGACGGGGTGCCGGAGGCGTTCGAGGCAGCCGGGATCGTGGTCGACCTGGCCCGGCGGGGCGTATGGGCCGACGGCGTGGCGGTGCCGCTGACCCCGCGCGAGTACGACCTGCTCGAATTGCTGGTGCGGAACGCCGGGCGGGTGATGACCCATCGGCAGCTGCTGACGGCGGTGTGGGGGCCGGCGCATGGCGAGGACGTGCAGTATCTGCGCGTCTATGTCGGCCACCTCAGGCAGAAGCTCGGCGCGGCCGGGGCCGGGCTGATCGGGACCGAACCCGGCGTCGGCTATCGGCTGATGGAGGGCGGCTAGACCGCGTCGGGTTCAAGATGAAAGGCCATGGCTCTGCCCTGGACCCGCTGGGGCCTGAGGCCCCAGACCCGCATTCGTTTGGGTTTCCAAAGGCATCATGCCTTTGGCGGAGTTTGAGGCAGAGCCTCAACCTGCCACTTTTTCCCTTGCCGTCGCCAGTCGCACAAAGGGCCGCCGGTATGAAGATGATTCACGCTTCAGACCGAGCCGGATTGCGGGGGGCAGCACCTTTGCGGGGCGCCTTGACCATGGGCACGGGTGTCTTGTCGGGATAGCGGCACCAGGCCGCGGCGGGGCAGCGCCAGCACTCCGGCGCGCGCGCCTTGCAGAGGTAGCGGCCATGCAGGATCAGCCAGTGATGCGCCGGCCGCAGCAGGTCGGGCGGGATGCGCTCGACCAAGGCGTCCTCCACGGCCCGCGGCGTAGCACCCGGCGCCAGGCCCGTGCGGTTGCCGAGGCGGAACACGTGGGTGTCGACCGCCATGGTGCTTTCCCCGAACGCCACGTTGAGCACGACGTTGGCGGTTTTGCGGCCCACGCCGGGCAGCGCTTCCAAGGCGTCACGGTCGGCCGGGACCGCGCCGCCGTGGCGCTCGACCAGCAGGGCGGCGAGGGCGGCGAGGTTCTTCGCCTTGCCCTGCCACAGCCCGATGCTGCGGATGAGGGGACCGATCCCGGCGGCGCCCAATGCCGCCATGGCGGCCGGCGTCGGGGCCGCGCCGAACAGGGCGGGCGTCGCCTTGTTGACCGACACGTCGGTGGCCTGCGCCGACAGCACCACCGCCACCAGCAGGCTGAATGGGTCGGTGAAGCCCAGCTCGGTCTGCGCCTCCGGGTTGGCCGCCTGCAGCGCGGTCAGGAACGGGCGGACATCGGCGAGGGGCATGAGGGAAGGTTCGGCCATGGCGGGACCGTCGCCCGGCCCTGCTCGCGAAACAAGGGCGTAGTGACAACTGCCCGCGCTGCGCTACATCGGAGGGATGGACGCCAGCGCCGCCGTGTTCGAAGCGATGATCGTGCCGCACCGCAGCCTGTCCGCGCGCGGCATGCGGCTGCTGATCGGCGGTCTCGGCGGCGTGGGCCTGTTCACCTCGGTGCTGTTCTGGTGGCTGGGCGCTTGGCCGATCGCCGGGTTCAACGGGGTCGAACTTGCCCTCGCGGTGGTCCTGCTGCGCATCAACGCCCGGGCGGCGCGCGCGAGCGAGATGCTGCTGCTGGACGAGGGCAGCTTGCGCATCGTGCGGACCGCCCCGGACGGCACGCGCCAGGAACGGCGGCTGCCTGCGGCGTGGCTGAACGTCGTGGTGCAGGAACGGCAGGGCCGTGTACCCGGGCTTTGGCTGGTCGGCCAAGGCCGGCAGGAGGAGGTTGCCAAGACGTTGGGCGAGCACGAGAAGCTGGATTTGGCGAACGCCCTTCGTGCGGCGCTGCACCGGCTGCGCCATCCGGTGTTCGACAATCCCCAGCTCGGGGACGGTTAGCCTTCTGCCGGGCCCATCGACTTCATCAGCTCGAACACGCGCTTGCGGACGGCCGGATCGGTGATGCGGTAGTAGGCGCGCACCAATTCCAGCGTCTCGCGCCGGGTCATGGTGTCGTCGGCCGCGCCAAAACCCTCCTGCGGCTCCGCGAACCCGGCGATCGGGCGGGATGGCTGGCCGCCATAGGCTCCGGCCAAGGGTTCCGGCAGGTCGTCGTAGAAGAAGCTGATCGGGACGTCGAGCACACGAGACAGGTCGAACAAGCGTGAGGCGCCGACCCGGTTGACCCCACGCTCGTATTTCTGGACCTGTTGAAAGGTTAATCCGAGAGCCTCGCCGAGGCGCTCCTGGGACATGCCGAGCAACGTGCGGCGGAGTCGAATGCGGCTCCCGACGTGGACGTCAACCGGACTATGGCGGCTTTCAGGCGCTGAGAACGACATCATCATCTCCGGATCAACGCGCGTTCATGATCTACAACGCGAAAAAACAGTTAACAACACAACCTTAAATTGTCAATCTTTTTACTTAAACCGGAGAAACGTCCCACGTCGCGCGACTCACGCCCTGGCTTGGCCACCTGCGGTTCGCTTGCGCACCACCCCGAGCCCAAGTCCGACGACGGCCAGCGATAGCAGCGCCGGGATCACGAGGCCCCAGCGGGAAAATGGCGTCGGCGTCCCGGCGCCGGGCACATCGACGACCAGTTGGGCGGCGACGTTGCGGGGCAGCCGGGCGATTTCGTGGCCGCGCGAGTCGAACGCCACCGTGATGCCGGTGTTGGCGGCGCGCAGCAGCGGCAAGCCCTCCTCGACCGCGCGAAGCCGGGCATTCGCCATGTGCTGGCGGGGACCGGTCGAGTTGCCGAACCAGGCGTCGTTGGTGATGTTCACCAGCCACGCCGGCCGATCGCTCTCGTTGACGACCTGGGCCGGGTAGATCGCCTCGTAGCAGATCAGGCCGCCGAACGGGGGCAGGCCCGGGACGTGGAGGGTGGCCGGGCCAGGACCGAACGCGAACCCGCCCCCGGGCACGACCTGCACCGGAACCGGCACCCAACTCGGGGCGAACTCGCCGAACGGCACGAGGTGCCACTTGTCGTAGATGGACGCGGCCGGGCCTGTCCCGGTGAGGGCGAACATGCTGTTGCGCGGCCGGTCGTCGGAGTCGAAGCGCACGCTGCCGACGATGGCGGCGACGGCGGGACGACTTGCCTCCCAAATCGCGGCGCGCGCTCCGGCATCGCGGTCCAGCAGATAGGGGCTGGACGATTCCGGCCAAATCACTACGACGGGCTCGCCAGGTTCGGCCCGCACGGCCTGCGCCACCCCGGCCTGCGTCAGGCTGAGGTGGCGTTCGAACACCTCACGCGCGACGTCGCGGTCCCATTTGGCGCCCTGCGCGACGTTGCCTTGAACGAGCACGGCGGCGATGCCGGGCGGTGCGGGCAGCGGGCGGGCGGTTCGGTACAGGCCGAACCCGGCCCATAGCGTAAGCGCCGCCGCGCCGGCCGCCATCGCGCGCGGGCCGATCGCTGGGGTCGCGGCCAGCAGCAAGGTCGCCAGCGTCAGGCCGGGGACGCCGACCCAGGCGGCGGGCTGCATCATGACGTCGCCGGCGAACCCCGGCATCGCCCATACGCTGCCCCATAGGTTCCACGGGAAACCGGTCGCGATATACTGCCGTGCGATGTCCGACAGCACCCACAAACCCGCCAGCAGGAACGCCCGGCGCCATCCCGCCGGCACCGACCGGGACAGCGCGCAGGGCACCGCGACGAACAGCGCGAGCAGGGCCGACAGCGCGGGCACCGCGAGCGGCACCAGCCACCAGAACCGCGCGGCCTCGATCAGGATCGCCTCGGTGATCCAGTATAGCCCGAACAGGTGGTGGCCGAACCCGAACCAGAAGCCGCGCCGGGCCGCGACCTTCCAATTGACGCTGGCGTCGATCAGGGCGAGCAGCGCCGGCACCGTCAGCAGCAGCACCGGGATCGCGTAGATCGGCGGAAGTGCCGCGGCCGACACGGCGCCGAACCCCGCCGACGCCGCATCCGCCCGCCAGCCGCGCAGCCAAGCCCAGCCGCGCAGCCAAACAAGGCCGCCCATCATGGCCGCACGATCCGCTCGGGCGGCACCTCGGCCCCGGTCAGGACGGCCGCGATGCACTCGGCCGCCATCACGCCCATCGTCACCAGCGAGCCGGCGGTGACCCCAGCCACGTGCGGCGTCGCGATCACGCGCGGGTGGCGGCGCAGCGGATGGTCGGCAGCCGGCGGCTCGTCCTCGAACACGTCCAACCCGGCGCCGGCGATGTGACGGCGGTCCAGCGCCGCCGCCAGGGCTGCCTCGTCGATGAGGCCGCCACGCGCGGTGTTGATGACGAACGCTCCTTCGGGAAGGGTCGCCAGGGCGTCGGCGCCGACGATGCGCCGGGTCTGCGGCAGCAGCGGGCAGTGCAGCGACAGCACGTCCGACCGCGCCAGCAACGCCGCCAGGGACGGCGCCGCGGCTCCCGGCTGCCGAGGGTCGTAGGCGGACACCGCCATGCCGAACGCGGACGCCAACCGCGCCACCTCCTGCCCGATCGCGCCGAAACCCACCAGGCCGAGCCGCAAGCCGGCGATGTCGCGCCCCGTCGCGCTCGCGTCCCGCCATCCTCCCGCCGCGACCACGGCGCCGAGCGGGCGCACGTCCTTCGCCAGCGCCAGGATCAGCGCCATCGTATGCTCCGCGACGGCGCGCGTATTGGAGCCGGGCGCACGGGTCACGAGGATGCCGCGCGCGGCCGCGGCCGCCAGGTCCACGTCGTCCACCCCGACGCCGTGGCGCGCGATGACGCGCAGGCGGGGCGAGGCGTCCATGGCAGCCGCCGTGACAACCCCCTGCCGCGACAGGATCGCATTGGCCTGGACCCGGCCTGCCAGCTCGGCCACCGCGGCGGAGGGCGGATACGGGTCCATGAAATGCACCGTGCACCCGGCGCGCTCCAGGATCGCCTGCGCCTCGGCGGCCAAGCGGGGGGACGTCATCACGACGTTGAACATGGCGGCTCAGTCCACGGAGTCGCGTGTCTGCCGCTCGTAATGGCGGTAGTACTTGTCGGTGACCAGGTCGGTCTTGACCACCACGGCCACGTCGACGGTGTTGAATTGGTGGTCGATCACGGCGCCGTCGCCCACGAAGCCGCCCAGGCGCAAATATCCCTTGATCAGCGGCGGCAACAGGCCCTGGACCTGGCGATAGTCGATCTCCCCCGGCGGCTGGCGCCGCATGTCGATGTAGCGGGAGGCGACCGCGCGGGGCCGCAGCGCCGGGGGTGCGAGGTGGTTCTGATAGAGGTAGGTCAGTTCGGCGGACAGCTCGTCCGGGTCGGTTCCGGCCAAGCTGGCGCAGCCGAACATGAGGTCGATCTCGTGTCGGAACACGTAGGCCGCGATGCCGCGCCACAGCAGCTGCATCACCGCCCGGCCCCGGTAGGCGGCGTCGACGCAGGAGCGGCCGAGTTCGAGCACGCGGCCGGGGAAGTCGACCAGCGGGCCGATGTCGTACTCGTCGGCGGAGTAGAAGCGGCCGACCGCCTCGGCACCCGCGCGGTGCAGCATGCGGTAGGTGCCGACGACGCTGGCCGGACCTTCGCCCAAGGCATGGTCCACCACCAGCAGATGGTCCGCGACCGTGTCGAACACGTCGAGGTCGCGGCGGTTCACGGCGGCTTGGGGTGACGGCTCGGCCCCCATTTCGTCGTAGAACACGCGGTAGCGCAGGGCCTGCACCGCGTCGATTTCGGCCGCCGTGGTCGCGATCCGCACGCCGAGGTTGCCGGCGCGCAGCTCGCCGAAACCGAGCTCGCCCGCTGGAACCCGAATGTCGATCGTCACCGGCCGACCCGGGGGCCGACCCGGGGGGACGGCGAGGGTGCAGTAGGCCCTGGCGGCTGCGGCTCGGCGGGGCGCGCCGGCTCCCGCTTGACGGCGCTGCGCCGCCCGAACAGCTCCAAGCGGTGGGATACCAGGTCGAAGCCGAGGCTGGCGGCGATCGCCTTCATCAACGCCTCATGGCCGGCGTCCCCGAACTCGATCACGCGGCCGGTGTCGATGTCGATGAGGTGGTCGTGCCGGCCGTGCTCGGTCGGTTCGTAGCGCGAACGGCCACCGCCGAAGTCGCGACGGGCGAGGATGCCCTTCTCCTCCAGCAAACGCACGGTGCGATAGACCGTCGCGATGGAAATCCGTCCATCCAGGACCGACGCCCGCCGGTACAGCTCCTCCACGTCCGGATGGTCCTCGGCTTCGGACAGGACGCGGGCGATCACCCGGCGCTGTCCGGTCATTTTGAGACCACTCTCCACGCACAGGCGCTCGATGCGCGATTCCATCGGATTCCTAGCCAGCTTGGACGAGTGGCGTAGCCGATCCGAGCGCAGGCTGTCCAATTGTCCGCACGGTCCTCATATGGTGCACGATTACCCTGCCCGGGTCGGCCGGGCCAGGGCCGACGCCGCCGCATGGAGGCCACTATGACAGTTTCCCAGACGCACGGCACCACCTTCGAATGGGACCACGAGATCGACATCTCGCGCGAGGTTTGCCCGATGACCTTCGTCCGCACCCGGCTGGCGCTGGACCGGCTCGCCCCGGGCCAGGTCCTGCGCGTCGTGATGCAGGGGGCCGAGCCGCTCGCCAACGTCCCGCGCACCGCGGCCGAGCAGGGCCACGCCGTGCTGGCGATGGAGCCCTTGCAGGACGGCCGGACCTGCCTGCTGCTGCGGCGCGGCTGACGCGTGGCCGTTCAGGGCAGTGTTCGCCGCAGCAGCAGCGCGTCCGAGCCGTCGCGGTAGTAGTCGCGGCGGCGGGCCGCCTCGGTGAAGCCAGCGTTGCCATACAGGGCGCGCGCCGGCGCGTTCCGCGTCGAGACCTCCAGGAACAGCACCCGAGCGCCCCGTTCGGCGGCGTGCGCGGACGCCTCCGCCAGCAGGGCGCGCGCGATACCCGAACGCCGGTGCGCGGGCATGACGGCCAGGGTCAGGATTTCCGCCTCGTCCACCACGGCCCGAGCCAGAACCAAGCCGCCTGCCGGGGCGATGAAGCCGTATGCGCCCGGCAGTTCCAGTTGGAGCGCCATCGCGTCGGCTCCCCAGGCCTCGCCACGCGGAAACGCCGCCGCGTGGATCAGCGCGAGCGCGGCCGCGTGGGCGGTCGTGGCGCGGATCAGGCCGGCGGCCCCGATCAGGCGGGCGACGGCCGCAGCCCGCCCACAGGCAGGCGCGCTTCGGGCGGATCGACGTACAGCGGGATTGCTGGCAACGGCGGCAACTCGCCACGCGCCCGGCGGACGGCGGCGCGGCCCACCCCGGCTGCGCGAGGCTGGCGCACCGCCGTGAGCAGCACGTCGGACCCGCGCGCCGCCAGCCGCGCCGCGACCGGGACGGCGGCGTCGCCCGCGATGGCGACCGGGCCACCGGGCGACGGAAGCGCGTCGAGCGTCACTGCCGCTAGCACGCCGTGGCGGTCGAGGAACACCCGGCCGCGCCGGCTGTCCAGCGCCACCCAGAGCGCGCGTCCGCCGAGGTCGCCCACCGCGTCGGCCAACGCTTCGGCCACGCTCACGCCGATCAATTCGATGCCCCAGCCGAGGGCGAGGCCGTGCGCGAGCGACAACGCCGCGCGCAACCCGGTGAAGCCGCCCGGACCGACGCTGGCGGCGACCGCGTCCAACGTGCCGGGCGAGTCCGCGAGCGCCTCCGCCACCAGGCCCGGCAAGGTCGAAGCAGCGCCGCGGGACGACTCCGCCAGGCGCGTCGCCAGCACTCGGCCGCGGTCGAGGACGGCGACGGAACACGCGATGCCGGCAGCGTCGATCGCCAGGACACGCATTACAGGATGGCGCACGCCTCGCCGAACGACAGGCGAGGCGTGCGCGCCAACAGGGCCTCGGAATCGCCACGGCCCAGGTTGACCAGGAAGTTCGATTTCCAGCCCAGGGTGCCCAGGAACTCCGCGTCAACCTTCGCCCGGTCGAAGCCGGACATCGGCCCGGCGTCCAGCCCCACCGCACGCGCCGCCATGATCAGGTAGGCGCCCTGCAGCGTGCCGTTGCGGAACGCCGTCTCGCTGGCCAACGCCTCGTTCCCGGCGAACCACGACCGCGCGTCGGCGTGGGGGAACAGCTTGGGCAATTGCTCGTAGAACGCCGGGTCGTAGGCAACGACGGCGACGATCGGGGCGGTCATCGTCTTGGCCACGTTGCCGGGCGACAGAGCGGGCTTGAGCCGCTCCTTCGCTTCGGCCGAACGCAGGAACAAGAAGCGGGCCGGCGAGCAGTTGGCCGAGGTCGGGCCCAGCTTCAACAGGTCGTACAGGGCATGCAGCGTCTCGGGGGCGACCGGGTCGGGCCGCCATTTGCCGTGTGTCCGCGCATCGTTGAACAGCAGGTCGCGGCCCGACTGGTTGAGCGTTCCCGTTTGATCGAGCAGTTGGGTCAGCGACACCGGCAGCCTCGTTACAGGTCGACCTGCTCGACGGAGACGACCTCCGGCACGTAATGCTTCAGCATGTTCTCGATGCCGTGCTTCAAGGTCGCGCGGGACGAGGGGCAGCCGCTGCAGGCGCCCTGCATATGCAGCTTGACGATGCCCTCGCGGTAGCCGCGGAACACGATGTCGCCGCCGTCGCTGGCCACCGCGGGGCGGACCCGCGTGTCGAGCAATTCCTTGATCTGCTCCACGATCTCGGCGTCCTCGGGCAGGATGTCCTCGGACAACGCGTCGGCGGCTCCCTCGATCACCGGGCGGCCGGCCACGAAATGCTCCATGATGACGCCGAGCACCTGCGGCCGCAGCGCCTGCCACTCGGACAGGTCGGACTTGGTGACGGTGACGAAGTCGCCGCCCAGGAAGACGCGCGCCACGCCGGGCAACTCGAACAATGCAGCGGCGAGCGGGCTGCGGTCGGCTGCGGCGGCGGTCGCGAAGTCGGCGGTGCCCGGCCCCATGACGTCGCGGCCGGGCAGGAACTTCAGGGTGGCGGGGTTCGGGGTGCCCTCGGTCTCGATGAACATGACGATGCCTTCAAAGGGGACCACGTCGGTCCGGATGAGCGATAGATGGCTAAACTGCGGCGAAGGCGCAAGCCCCGGGGATGCTTGCAAACGACGACGGGACCGTTGTGCGAGCCGCCGAGCTTTGCAGCGGTATTACTCCGCCGCCTCCGCCCTGGCCGCCGCCGGCAGCTTGGCCCGCAACCGCCGGATGCGGCGGGGATCGGCGTCCAGCACGCGGAACTCCATGCCGGAATCGTGGGTGATCACCTCGCCGCGCGCAGGCACCCGGCCGGCGAGGGTGAACACCAGCCCGCCCACCGTGTCGATGTCGGCGTGGCGCTGCTCCTCCGTCAGCACCGCGCCGAAGCGGGCCTCGAAATCCTCGACCGACAGCCGCGCGTCCAGGTCCAGCGTGCCGTCCGGACGCTCGGTCACCATCGGCGCATCGACCTCGTCGTGCTCGTCGGCGATGTCGCCGGTGATCGTCTCGACCAGGTCCTCGATGGTGACCAGCCCGTCGATGCCGCCGTACTCGTCGACCACCAGCGCCAGGTGGGTGCGGGCCTGGCGCATCTGCAGCAGCAGGTCCAGCACCGGGACCTGCGGCGACACCATCAGCGGGGTGCGGACGATCGCCTCCAGTCGGAACGCGTCGGGGCGTCCGACATAGGCCATCACGTCCTTCACGTGGACCATGCCCACAACGTCGTCGAGCTGCTCGCGGAACACCGGCACGCGGGAATGCCCCTCGCGCCGGAACTCGTCCAGCGCCTGCTCCAGCGAGACGTCGACCGGCATGGCGATGATGTCGGCCCGCGGCACCATCACGTCGTCGGCCGTGGTCCCGCGCAGGCGCAGCACGTTGGCGATCAGCGCGCGCTCCTGCCGGTCGAGCTCCGGCAGTTCGCCCGGCGTCTGCGGCGCGTCGGCCGCCTCCTGCACCAGTTCGGCGATGGAGTCGCGGACGCTCTGCTCGCTGCCCCGCCCGGTCAGGCGCGCGCGCATCCGCGACAGCCAGTTCTGCCTGATGACGCCGCTCATGGCCGCCGCCACGGGTTCGGCACGCGCAACCCGTGCAGGATGCGCGTTTCCTGCCGTTCCATCCGCCGCGCCTCGCCAGCGCCGCCGTGGTCGTGCCCGCGCAGGTGCAGCGCCCCGTGCACCACCAGGTGCGCCAGCACGTGCGACATCCGCCGGCCGGCCGCCGCCGCCTCCCGCCGCACCACGCCCGACGCGAGCACGATGTCGCCGCTGTCGAACGTCAGCACGTTGGTCGGCTTGTTGCGGCCGCGATGCCGGGCGTTAAGCCGCTTCACCGTCCCGTCGGAGGCGAGCACGACCACGCCGGCCCCACCTGCCGCCCGCGCCGCGCGTGCGGCGACCGCCTCGGCCCGAGGCACCATCCGTCGCCACGATCGGTCCGCGACGACGATTGGCGTCTCCCTTTCGCAGGGAGGCGGAGTCCCTCGACCGGGACTCCAGCTACTTGGCGGCTCCATCACTCTCCCATTTGGCGCGGCCGCGGGTGTCCCGCTCGGCCACTGCCCGTTGGTCATACGCGTCGACTATACGCGCAACGAGCGGATGGCGCACCACGTCACGTACGTCGAAACGGTTAACGCCGATGCCTTGCACCCCCTCCAGCGTGTCGAGGGCGTCGCGCAGGCCCGATCTCGTGCCCGGCGGCAGGTCCACCTGGGTCAGATCGCCGGTGACGACCATGCGGGTGCCCTCGCCCATGCGGGTCAGGAACATCTTCATCTGGGCCGGCGTGGTGTTCTGCGCCTCGTCCAGGATGACGAAGGCGTGGGCGAGCGTACGGCCGCGCATGAACGCCAGCGGCGCTACCTCGATCTCGCCGGTGCCCATGCGCCGGGTCACCTGGTCGCCTGGCATCATGTCGCCGAGCGCGTCGTACAAGGGGCGGAGATAGGGATCCACCTTCTCCTTCAGGTCGCCGGGCAGGAAGCCCAGCCGCTCCCCCGCTTCGACCGCGGGGCGAGACAGCACGATGCGGTCGACGCGGCCAGCCTGCAGCATGGCCACCGCCTGGGCCACCGCCAAATAGGTCTTGCCGGTGCCGGCGGGACCGATGCCGAACACCATTTCGTGCCGCCCGAGCATGTCCATGTAGGCGCTCTGGCCCGGCGAGCGGGGGCCGACCGCGCCGCGCTTGGTGTGGATGGCCGGCAACTCCGACGCCGGCACGCGGGGCTCGCCCTCGGGCACGCGGGCGTCGATCATCCGGATCGCCGCGTCCACGTCGGCGCTGCCGACGGCCAGCCCGCGTTCCAGCCGCTTGTACAACCCGGTCAACGCCGCCTGCGCCGCCTCCACCCGGTCCGGATCGCCGCCCGAGATCGCCACCCGGTTGCCCCGGCACGACAATCGCACGCCCAACCCCTTTTCCAGCCGCACCAGATGGCGGTCGTGGTCGCCGAGCAGCAGCGGCAGCAGGGCGTTGTCGTTGAACTGGAGCGTCACGGCCCGGCTCGGGGCGCGTGCCCCGTCGAACCCGGGCGGAATGGTCGCGGCGATGGCCGGAATGGGTTGGGTCAAGCGCAGGCTCTCTCCTGGTTGGGGCCGGCTGCGAACACAGCCGACAGCGATGTGGGGGTTCCTTGCACGATCCGCACCGTCACGATCGTGCCAGCCAGCGTTTCCGGCCCGGCGAAGTGGACCGGCTGGAGGTAGGGCGACCGCCCGCCCATCTGCCCCGGCCGCCGCCCGGGCCCGGTGACCAGCACTGGCATCGCCAGCCCGTCGCAGGCGGCGTTGAACGCCGCCTGCTGGTCCCGCAGCAGCGCCTGCAAGGTTTGCAGCCGCGCATCCGCCGCCGCCGGGTCGACCGGGGGCAGCCCGGCGGCGGGAGTGCCGGGCCGTGGCGAATACTTGAAGCTGAACGCCTGGGCGAACCCGACCCGGCGCACCAGCGCCAGGGTCGCCTCGAACGCCGCCGCCGTCTCGCCGGGATGGCCCACGATGAAATCGCTGGACAGCGCCAGGTCGGGGCGAGCGTCGCGCAGGCGGCCGACCAGGCGGACGTAGTCGTCGGCGGTGTGACGCCGGTGCATCGCCGCCAGCACGCTGTCGCTGCCCGACTGCACCGGCAAATGCAGGAACGGCATCAGCGCCGGCACGTCCCGGTGGGCGGCGATCAGGTCGTCGTCCATGTCGCGCGGATGCGACGTCGTGTAGCGGATGCGGAGCAGCCCGGGGAGGTCGGCCAGCTCCCGCACCAGGCGTCCCAGCCCCCATACGCCGCCGTCCGGCGCCTCGCCGTGCCAGGCGTTCACGTTCTGCCCGAGCAAGGTGATCTCGCGCGCGCCCTGCCCCACCAGCCGGCGCGCCTCCGCCAGGACCGCCGCGGCGGGGCGGCTGGTTTCGGGGCCGCGCGTGTAGGGCACCACGCAGAAGCTGCAGAACTTGTCGCAGCCTTCCTGGACCGTGAGGAACGCCGTCACGCCCTGCGGCCCGCGATCGGGCAGCGCGTCGAACTTCGCGACGGTGGCGAAGTCGGTCTCGATCACCGCCCCGGCGGCACGGCTGGCGCGCGCCACCATCTCGGGCAGGCGATGGTAGGTTTGCGGCCCCAGCACCAGGTCGACATAGGGCGCGCGGGCCAGGATCTCGCGGCCCTCCGCCTGCGCCACGCACCCGGCGACCGCCAGGATGGTGGCATGCCCCGCCGCCGCCCGCGCCTGCTTGACGACGCGGAGCTTGCCGAGCTCGGAGAACACCTTCTCCGCCGCCCGGTCGCGGATATGGCAGGTGTTCAGGATCACCATGTCGGCGTCATCGGGGGTGGCGGTGGCGGTGTAGCCGAGCGGAGCCAGCATGTCCGCCATGCGGCCGCTGTCGTACACGTTCATCTGGCAGCCCCAGGTGATGACGTGCAGGCGCTTTGGAACAGGGATCATGGCAACGCTTCCAGCCTCCCCGTCCGGACCAGCCCGGCCGGGAGGGGAGAAGGAATCGTTGCCGGGCACGGGGCGGTCAAGGGCCGCAGCTGCTGTCTGCCTCCGCTGGATGGGCCGACTGTGCCCGCAACGACGCCGTATCTGTCAAGCGAACACCGCATGGCCTGCCGTGTTCGGCACGATGTCCGGCGACGAGCGGAGGGGCCGGTTCTGCCGCAGCGCCGCAGCGCCCCCGGCCACCGCTTCCCACGCCGCCTGCGCGAGCACCTTGCGGGAGGCGAATTCGCGCGGATCGAGCGGCGGGTGGACCAGCACGGTCGCCCGCAGGCCGCGCCACTGCGCGAGCTGCCAGAAGTGCGACGCCAAATCCATGTCGCCGTACCAGGCGAACACCGCCCGGGTGCTGCGTCCGGTCGGCAAGCCGGCCAGCCGGTCGTATGCCACCGAGACGGGGACGACCAGCGGCGGGTCGCCCTCGGGCCAAGCTGCCTGCTCCGCGATCGAGAAGAACGAGGTGCGGAACGGGAGCACCCGGCCGCCATCCGAACTGGTGCCCTCGGGGAACAGCAGCAGGTTGTCGCCGGCGACCATGCGGCCGTGCATGTCGTCGCGCTCCCGCCCGGTCGCGGTGCGCTGGCGGCTGACGAAGACGGTGCGGCCCAGCTTGGCGACGGTGCTGACCAGCGGCCAGCGCGCGATCTCGTCCTTGGAGACGAAGCACGCCTCGAACCGGCCGCCCAGCACCGGGATGTCGAGCCAGGAGCAGTGGTTGGCGGCGAAGACCACCCGCCGGTCCCGCGGCAGGGCGGCCCCGATGACCCGCACGTCGAGGCCGACCGACCGGGCGAACATCGCCCAGTAGAACCGCGCGAAAGCGACCTTGGAGCGGCCGGGCAGCAGCAGCAGCACGGCCTGGATCGCGCAGGCGACCAGCGTCCAGGCCACCGCGAGCCCGCCCTTGCGCACCGCCCTGGCCTGGCGGACCAGCCGTCGGCTGGTCGGCATCGTATCGGCCCAGAGGCCGTGGTCCGCCTTGGAGCCTGCTCCGGACCGGCGTCCGAACCGCGGCAGGCGTGGGCGGTTCGCCCAAGGAAGATTGCGGGGAAGGCTTCCAGGAAGGCCGGCGGGAAGGATGGAGACTCGGCGCGCGCCGCGGTGCTGATCGGGCATAACCTGGAAAGTGCCCATCGATCGTGGCGGGACAATGACCAGATCATTACCATTAGGCGACAAAGCGCCCCCTGGTGCTCTACCTACTCTCGAACACCGTTTCCTAACCCTTACTCAGGATAACCCCATGACCCGCTTCTGGCTGATCCGTCACGCCTTGGTGGCGGAAAACGCCCGCGCCATCCTGTACGGCACCCTGGACGTGCCGCTCTGCCCCGACAGCCTGTCGGCACAGGCCTCCGAGTACCGCACCCTGGCGGCCCGGCTGCCGAGGCCCGCGCGGTGGATTGTCACGCCGCTGTCCCGGACCCGGCGCACGGCCGAGGCATTGTTCGCGGCCGGCTATCCGGAACAGCTTCTCGCGGTCGAGCCCGACCTGGTGGAGCAGCACCTCGGCGACTGGCAGGGCTTGCCGCATGCCGACCTGCCGGGGCGGCTCGCGCTACCCTCCCACGCGTTCTGGCCCGTGGGCGGGGAGGAGCGGCCCCCCGGCGGCGAGAGCTTCGCCGAGCTGATCGTGCGCGTCGGGGCCGCAATGGAACGGCTGGCCGCCGTCCACGTGGGAGGCGATGTCGTCATCGTCAGCCATGGCGGCGCGATCCGCGGCGCATTGGCCCACGCCATCGGCATCGGCGCTGACCAGGCGCTGCACTTCTCGGTGCAGAACATCTCCCTCACCCGGCTCGAACGGCATCCCTCGGCGTGGCGCATCGTGAGCGTGAACGAGGCTGAAATTTAACGTCGCACTCGAACTTTCCTTTGTAACATCATATTCCGGCGCTATAAAGCGAGTCTCTAAGGGGGAAATCCGCTATGTATCGTTACGCGCTAGCCGCCTTGGTCGCTGCGGCTCCGGTCGCCGCGCACGCGCAATCCGCGCAGCAGGAACTGGTCGATCGCGCAACGTTGGCGGCGCAAGACATGCTGAACGACGTCGACGGGCACGATGCGCAGAACATGCTCCGCCGGGCGCGCGGCGCGATGATCTGCCCGCAGATGTTCCAGGCCGGATTCCTGATCGGCGCCCAGGGCGGCAGCTGCGTGCTGGTGGCCCGCGACGGCGCCGGGTCATGGTCGTCGCCGGCGTTCTACCGCATGGGCGCCGGCAGCTTCGGTTTCCAGGCAGGCATCCAGGACAGCGAGGTCATGCTGATGATCCTGACCGACAAGGGCTTGCGCGCCATCATGGACAGCCAGTTCAAGATCGGCGGGAGTGCGGGGGCGACCTTCGTGCAGTGGGGCGGCGGGATCGAGGGCGCCACCACGGCCGCCTTCAACGCCGACATCGTGGGCTTTACCCGGTCGCGTGGGCTGTACGCCGGCATTTCGGTGTCCGGGAGCTTGCTATCTGCCCGCAGCGACTGGAATCGCGCCTATTACGGAGGCGAGAAAGCGCCGCAGCAGATCGTGATTTCTATGGACGCCAACAATCCCGGCGCCGCGCCCCTGCGCGAAGTGCTTATGAAATACGGGACGAGCGTCACCGCCACCGCCGCTCCGGTGGCTGGCGCGGCGCCGTACGCATCGGCCGGTTCCCCGACACCCCTGTCAGGCGGCGCGGTGCAGCAGCAGCCGCTGCCCCCCCCGGGCCGGCGCTACTGAAAGGTTTCCGGCGGCTTTACGGCGCCTGGCTTGCGGACCGGGCGCTCTGGCCGCTTCGGGGCCGCAGGCGGCATGGCCGGCGCTAGGGTCTCGACCGCCACGGCCCGCGCGGCTGCGAGCTGCAGGCGAAGGCTTTCCACCTCGTGCTGGAGATGCTGGACGTGGTCGGACTGGACCGGCACGACTTGGGGTGCAGGCGGAGGCCCCGGCTCATGCATGGCCGGTCCTGGCGCGGGCTGGGCGGCATCGCCGCTGCGGGCTGGCGGACGATAGAACGGCGTGAACAAGGTCATCGCACGCTCCATCATCGCCATGTTCTGCCGTCCAACCTCCTGCATGTTCACCGGAAAGAAGGTGCCGACGGTTTGCTGCACGGCGGATCGCATCTGTTCCTGCTGCAAGGCGAAGCTGCTCATTGCCTGTTCCAGGTAGCTCGGCACGAACTGTTGCAGGCTGTCGCCGTAGAAGCTGATAATTTGGCGCAGGAACGCCGTCGGCAGCATCGCCCGCCCCTTGCTTTCTTCCTCGACGATGATCTGCGTCAGCACGCCCCGGGTGATGTCCTCACCCGATTTCGCGTCGTACACCACGAAATCACGCCCGACGCGGATCATCCCGGCCAAGTTTTCGAGCGTGATGTAGCTGGAGCTTTCGGTGTTGTACAAGCGTCGGTTCGCGTATTTTTTCACCACGACCGGCGGGCGCTGCGGCGTGTCCACTGCGGAACCAGCAAGCGTGTCATCGGACATGTCTCATCTCGCCAGGTGGATAAGCGGACACCATAGCACGCGCGACCGCCTGGCGCGGAAGGGGCTTTGCGCGTTTTATGCTGCGATGCGGGAACTTGGGGCTAACATCGATGGCTTACGACCTGGCCGAAGACTGGCGGACCATCTGGGACAGCGAACTGGCCGGGATGGCGCGGGATCGCGAACTGCGGGAAGGCGTGGCGCCGGCCCTGGCGCACTGGCATGCGGCGTCGGGAGTGCGGCGTGACCCGGCCGGAGCTGCCGGGCCCGATGCGGCGTCGCGGGCCCCGGCCCTTGATGCTGCACCTGACCCGCGGGATGCCGAGATCGCCCGCCTCTCCGCCCGCATCGACGCCCTCGAGCGAAAGCTTGGCATCGACGCCATCGAGCGAAAGCTCGGCATCGACGCCCGCGAGCGAAGGCTCGGCGCAGTGGGGCCTTGACCGGCTGGTCGATCCCGCCTTGGTCGCCGGCATCGCCGCCTACCGTCGCCATCCCTGGCAGCGCGACCTGCCGGACCCGCCCTGCCTTTGGCAAGAAGGCGACAGCCGCCTGCTCGACTACGGCGGCGCCGGTCCAACCATCCTGTTCGTGCCGAGCCTGATCAACCGGGCCTATGTGCTGGATCTGATGGCCGAGCGTTCCATGCTGCGCTGGCTCGCCGGGCGGGGCGTGCGTCCGGTGTTGCTCGATTGGGGCTGGCCAGGTTCGGAGGAACGGCGTTTCACCTTGACCGACTACATCGCCGGACGCCTCGCGCGCGCCATGGCGGCCGTGGGCGGCCCGATCGTGCTGGCCGGCTACTGCATGGGCGGGCTGCTCGCCCTCGCCGCCGCATTGCGGGAGCCGGCGATGGTGCGCGGCCTGGCGCTGCTGGCGACCCCGTGGGACTTCCACGCAGCGAGGCCGGCGCAGGAAACCGCGAATTTGATGCGGACGGTGGAACCCTTGCTGGCGACCACCGGGACACTGCCGATCGACGCCCTGCAAACCTTGTTCGGCCTGCAGGACGCCGACGGGATCGGCGCCCGATACCGCGCCTTCGCCACCCAGGACCCCACGACCCCGCGGGCGCGCATGTTCGTGGCGCTGGAGGATTGGCTGGCCGACGGCGTGCCCCTGGCCGCCCCCGTCGCGCGCGAGTGCCTGGCCGGATGGTACGGCGCCAACACCCCTGGCAACGGAGCCTGGCAGGTGGCCGGCGCGGTCGTCGACCCGGCGGCGCTGCGCGTCCCGGCCTTCGTCGCCGTGCCGCACCGCGACCGGATCGTGCCGCCCGAGAGCGCCCGCCCGCTGGCCGCGCTGATCCCGGGCAGCCATCGGCTCGACCCGCAGGCGGGCCATGTCGGCATGGTCGCCGGGTCGCAGGCGGAGGCGGAGCTGTGGGCGCCGCTGCTGGACTGGGTACGGCGGATTTGACCTTCAGGCGGCCGCCAATGACGCGCACGGCGGCGACCCAACCTTCCCAACGCCGCCGATCCGTTTCAAGCTCGGCTGTCCCGGTGGGGATCAACCCCGGCGGGCAGTGGCATTAGGGAGGACGGCATGGCACGAGTGGCATTGGTCACGGGTGGCACCCGCGGCATCGGCGAGGCGATCAGCACGGCGCTGCAGGCGGCGGGGCGGACGGTGATCGCCAGCTACGCCGGCAACGAGACGGCGGCGCGCGCCTTCACGGAGGCGACCGGCATCCAGACGATGAAGTTCGACGCGGGCGACTACGCCCAGTGCGAGGCGGCGGTGCGGCAGGTGGCCGAGAGCGCCGGGCCGATCGAGATCCTGGTCAACAACGCCGGCATCACCCGCGACACCACCCTGGGGCGGATGACGCGCGAGATGTGGGACGCGGTGATCGACACCAACCTGGGCAGCTGCTTCAACCTGTGCAAGCTGACGTTCGACGGCATGCGGGCGGCCAAGTTCGGCCGGGTGGTCAGCATCGGCAGCGTCAACGGCCAGGCCGGGCAGTACGGCCAGGTGAACTACGCCGCGGCCAAGTCGGGCATCCACGGCTTCACCAAGGCGCTCGCGCAAGAGGGCGCGCGGTTCGGCATCACCGTCAACGCGATCGCGCCCGGCTACGTCGACACCGAGATGGTGCGCGCCGTGCCGCCCGACGTGCTGACCAAGATCGTCGCGCGCATCCCCATGGGACGGCTTGGCCACGCCACCGACATCGCCCGCGGGGTCGCCTTCCTCACCGCCGACGACGCCGACTTCATCACCGGGTCCACGCTGTCCATCAACGGCGGACAGCATATGTACTGACGCCTTGACGAGAGCGACCACGGCGGGATGCGGCGCCATCGCGCTGTGGTCGTGCCTGGCCCTGCTGTCCCGCGCGGCGGCGGGGGTGCCACCGCTCGAGCTGACGGCGCTGTGCTTCGCCGTTTCCGCCACCGTGGGCCTTGGCGTCCTGGCGGCAACCGGCCGGTTGCACGAGGTGTCGCAGCCGCCCGTCGCCTGGGCGCACGGCGTTGGCGGGTTGTTCGGCTTCCACGCCCTCTATTTCGCCTCGCTGTCGCTGGCGCCGGCCGCGGAGGCGAACCTCATCAACTATGCCTGGCCGCTGCTGATCGTGCTGCTGTCGGCGCCGGTCCTGGGCCTGCGCCTGACACGCCGGCAGCTCGCAGGCGCGACGCTGGCGGCGGCCGGCTGCGCTGTGCTGCTGGGTGGCCGGGCGCGCTTTCCGCCGGGTGCGGCGCTCGGCTACAGCCTGGCGTTCGCCAGCGCGCTGACCTGGGCGTTGTACTCGGTGACCGCGCGCCGGTTGGCCCGGGTGCCGACCGGCGCGGTCGCCGGCTTCTGCGCGGCGTCCGCCATCCTGGCGGGGCTGGCGCACTTGGCGTTCGAGCCATCTGTCCTGCCCGGTTCGGGTTCGGCCGCCGCCATCCTGGCGCTCGGCCTCGGTCCCGTCGGCGGCGCGTTCTTTCTATGGGACACCGGAATGAAACGGGGCGACCCGGTCCTGCTCGGCACGCTCGCCTACGTCACGCCGGTCGCCTCGACCGCGCTGCTGGTCGCGGGTGGCTGGGCCACCCCGAGCTGGACCATCGCCGCGGCCGCCCTGATGGTGGCAGCGGGAGGCATCATCGCCTCCCGCCGCGCCCGGTCATGAACCGGGCGGCGGCGCCGTCCGCGTCATGCACGGCTGCGCCATGAAGGCGTCCGCCCAGGCCGCCAGCTTTGGGCGTCCGGCCGACCATGGCTCATCGGCGAAGCGGAAATCCAGGTAGCCCAGCGCGCAACCGACCGCGATGCTGCCGATGTCGAGGTGCTGCGCCGGCGGCTCGGCCTCCAGCAGGTCCAGCGCGCGCGCGACCGCGTCCCGGTGCCGCGCCATCTGGACCTCGCGGGCGTCCTCGCGCGGCTTGCCCTGCTCCATCCGGCGCAGCACCGCCGCGTCGCAGATGCCGTCGCCGATCGCCTGCATCCGCAGCGCCCCGATGCGCGCGCCGCCCTGCAGGAACAGCGGCGTGACGAACTCCACCGTGTCCAGGAACTCGCAGATGACGCGGCTGTCGAACAGCGCCACCCCGTCGTTGGCGACCAGGCACGGCATCTTGCTGAGCGGGTTGCACGCCAGCAATTCCGCCGGCGACGCGTGCGGGTTGGTGGTCACCAGGTCGAGCTGCCCCTCGATCCCGCGCGCGATGGCGCAGGCCATCACCTTGCGGACGTAAGGGCTGGTGGGCGAGTAGAACAATTTCAATGGAAACGATCCTTGCGGGAACGGAGGTCGGCCAGCGTCGCCACGTCGGGCGCGCGCAGGAATGGGTTCGCGGCCAACTCGTCCGCCAGACGCGTCGGCACCGTCGGCTGGCTGGCTGACCGCAAGCGCTCGACCTCGCGGGCGCGAGCCTGCAGCGCCAGGTTGTCCGGATCGGCGCTGAGGGCGAAGCGCGCGTTGCTCTCGGTGTATTCATGTCCGCAGCACACCAGCGTGTCGCCCGGCAGCGCGGCCAAGCTGTGCAGGCTGGCGAACATCTGCGCCGCCGTGCCCTCCAGCAGCCGGCCGCATCCCAGGCTGAACAGCGTATCTCCGCACAGCAGCACGTCGCCCGGCGCGAGAAAGAACGCGATATGCCCGATCGTGTGGCCCGGCGTGTCGATCACCCGTGCTTCGCCCGCGCCGAACGCGAACGTGTCGCCAGGATCTACGGCCCGGTCGAGCTTCGGCAGGCGGCGCCGGTCGGCGGCGTTGCCGATCACGGCCGCCGGGAAACGCCCACGAACCGCATCGACGGCGGCGACATGGTCCTGGTGATGGTGCGTGAGCAGGATCAGGTCCAGGCGCCCGGCCGCCTCGATCGCGGCCATGACCGGGGCGGCCTCGGCCGGGTCCACGATCGCGGTGAAGCCGGTCGCCTCGTCGCGCACCAGCCAGGCGTAGTTGTCCGACAGGATCGGAACCGCCTGGGCCGTGATGCTCATCCTGTATCCTCCTGTCGCGGGTGGAATGTATCATCACCCCCCACCGGCGCAATCCACGCCGTGTGCTATGCTGCCGCCATGACGACGGACGCGCACGCGGCAGCGGATTTCTACATGACGGCACGCGGCGCGGTAGCCGCCCGGCTGCTGCGGGAGCGGCTCACACGGCTTTGGCCCAGCGTGCCGCAGCAATCCGTGCTGGGCCTCGGCTACGCGGCGCCGTACCTGCGGTGCTGGCGCGAACAGGCGGCGCGCTGCGTGGCCGCGAGTCCCGCCCAGGTCGGGGTGGCGCGATGGCCCGCCGGGTCGGCCAACTTGTCTTGCGCCGTCGAGGACGACGCGCTGCCATTCGAAGACCTCAGCTTCGACCGCATCCTGGTGGTGCACGGGCTGGAACACGCCGAGAACGCCCGGCGCATGCTGCGGGAAGCATGGCGCGTGCTGAAGGATGACGGCCGCTTGCTGGTGGTCGCGCCGAACCGGGTCGGTCTGTGGGCGCATGTGGAAAACACGCCGTTCGGCCAGGGCCAGCCCTACTCGCCGGGCCAGATCGGCCGCTTGCTCGCTGCCAGCCTGTTCCGCGTGGAACGCCGCGACACCGCGCTGTACGTGCCGCCCGTCAACCGTCGCGCGGTGCTCCGAGCCGCCCGCGTGTTCGAGCGGGTCGGCCGTCGCCTGGCGCCGAGCCTGGCGGGCGTGACGCTGACGGAGGCGGTGAAGGACGTGTACGCCGCGATCCCGCTCCGGGCCACCCGGCGGCGGCTGATCCTGTCGGAGGCGGCCTGACGCGGTAAAACAGCGAACTCGTATCGAAATTGCATCAGGCTGCTTGCTCTCGCACGGTTGGCGCGACATAACCGGGGATCACGCCAACGTGCGTGCGGAGCGGGGAAGGATCGAGCCATGTGGCTGCTGTTGCTGCTGCCCTTCATCGGGCTGCTTTGGCTGCCGTTCTATAATTTCCGCACGCCCGAGCTGTTCGGCTTCCCGTTTTTCTACTGGTACCAGCTCGCCTGGGTTCCGGTCAGCGCGCTGATTACCTGGATCGTCTGGCGTGCCACCCGCAAGGACACCGACGTATGACCGGCGGGACCGTCGACACGACGGCGCTTGCGGTCTTCGTCTTCTTCTTCGGCCTGGTCACGGTTCTAGGCTTCGTCGCCGCCCGCTGGCGCAAACCGGCATCGCTGGCGCATCTCGACGAGTGGGGCCTGGGCGGACGCCAGTTCGGCACCTGGGTCACCTGGTTCCTGGTCGGCGGCGACTTCTACACCGCCTACACCGTCATCGCTGTGCCCGCGCTGGTGTACGCCGCGGGCGCCTACGGCTTCTTCGCGCTGCCCTATACGATCCTGGTGTATCCGATCGTGTTCACCATTATGCCCAGGTTGTGGGCCGTCGCGGCGCGCAACGGCTACGTCACCGCCGGCGACATCGTGTACGGGCGCTACGGCTCCCGCCCGCTGGAGCTGGCCGTCGCCCTCACCGGCGTGCTCGCGACCATGCCCTACATCGCGCTCCAGCTGATCGGGATGGAGGTCGTCATCAAGGCGCTGGGCCTGACCGGCGAGCTGCCGCTGATCGTGGCGTTCCTGATCCTGGCGCTGTACACCTACTCCTCCGGCCTGCGGGCGCCGGCGCTGATCGCCTTCGTCAAGGACATCATGATCTACATCGTGGTGCTGGTGGCGGTGGCGATCATCCCGCTCAAGCTCGACGGCTACGGCGCGGTGTTCACGGCGGCCGAAGCCGGGTTCAAGGCGAAGGGCTCCGGCAGCATCACGCTGGGCGGCGCGCAGGTGATCCCCTACGCCACGCTGGCGCTGGGCTCGGCCCTCGCGGCCTTTATGTACCCGCATACGCTGACCGGCATCTTCGCTTCCAAAAGCGGCGAGACGATCCGGAAGAACGCCATCCTGCTGCCGGCCTACACCCTGCTACTGGGGCTGATCGCGCTGCTCGGCTACATGGCCTACGCGGCGGGCATCAAGCCGGCCAACAACAACGACGTGGTCCCGGCGCTGTTCAAGGCGCTGTTCCCAAGCTGGTTCGCCGGGTTCGCCTTCGCCGCGATCGGCATCGGCGCCCTCGTGCCCGCGGCCGTCATGTCGATCGGCGCCGCCAACCTGTTCACCCGCAACTTCTGGAAGGCCTACGTCAATCCGGCCGTCACCAACGAGGGCGAGGCCCGCGTCGCCAAGATCACGTCGCTGCTGGTGAAGGTCGGCGCACTGATGGTCATCCTGTTCCTGCCGACCCAGTTCGCGCTCGACCTCCAATTGCTGGGCGGCCTCTGGATCGTGCAGACCTTCCCTGCGGTGGTGTTCGGGCTGTTCACCGGGTGGTTCCACGGCCGGGCGCTGCTGATCGGTTGGGCGGCCGGGTTTTTCGGCGGTTCCTACGTCGCCTGGAGCGACGGGATCAAGCCGCTGCACACGCTCGTGATCGGCGGTTCGAACTACACCATCTACGTCGGCCTGCTCGCGCTGGCGACCAACATCGCCGTCGCCGTGGCCGCCAACCTGGTCATGAACGCCGTAGGCGCACGTGCCCCGCAGCGGGCCTGAGGCGCGCTTAGGCCCGCCTGGATTGCGACGACGGAGCCAGCGCCTGCTGTACGATCTCGCGCAGCTTGCCGGCGAAGGCCGCGGCATCGAACGGCTTCAGCAGAAAGAAGTCCTGCTTGCTGACGATGCCACGCACCACGTCCCACCTGGTCGCGCTGACGAACAAGGTCGGCATCGCGGGGGATTTCCGCCGGATTTCGTGCGCCAGGCCGTACCCGTCTAGGCGCCGCCCGAGATCGAGGTTGGTGACCAGGACGACAGGCGCCCCCACTTGAGTCACGATTTGTATCGCCTCGTACGGATCGCTGGCGAACGAGATCGGCACCGCCGATCCTTCCAGCACCGCTCGCATTTGCACTTGAAGGGGAATTTCGTTCTCAACCACCAGAACGTACATCAGTCGCCTTACTCTGCCGTTAAAACGTTATTTGTCCGGCCGCCTCACGATTTGTAAATACCTCGTCCCGGCCTGCCGTTTCGAACCGCCGCTAAAACCGAGACCAGGACCGGCGGGAGCGCCGCTACCGCGGCCGGCGCAGCAGCAGCCGGACCGACCCCGAATTGGCCGTATGCGGGTGCGTCACCGCCAACACCAGCGGGCGCAGCGGCGGCAGGTTGAGCCACAGCGGCAACTCGCGCCGGATCACGCCCCCCGCCTCGCCGGAACCACGGCCGGTGATCACCTCCACGCAGCGCAGCCGGTCGGCGTGCGCCCGGCGCAGGAAGCCCTCCAGCGCGTGGAAGGCGTTCTGCGCCGTCCGCCCATGCAGGTCCAGCGTGCGGACCGCCGGTATCTTGCCCGTCCGCAGCTTGCCCCACGTGCTGTTGTCGACCCCGGCCGGCTGCGCGCCCACCGACAGCGGCGGCGGCGGCAAAACCAGGCGAAGCGTCGGCGCTAGCGGCGCCGGCGCGGCCCGCAGCAAGCTCTCCACCGCGGCAACCGGCGCAGCCAAGGCAGGCGGCGTCTCCCGGCCCGGCAGGGCGGCGACGTGCCGGACGTAATCGGCCCAGGCCGCCCGGTCCGTGTCGCTCAGCGCGCGCCGGCGCGAGGTCACGCCGCCGGGTCGTCCTCGATCAGCACGATATGGAGGCGGCGCGGGCCGTGGGCGCCCAGCTCCAGCGTCTGCTCGATATCGGCCGACCGCGACGGCCCGGTGACGAACATGACGTTGCGCGGCATCCCGCCCGTCTCGGCCCGCAGCAGGTCCCACGCATCCTCGTACGCGCCCACGACCCGACTGGCCCGCAGCACCACGACCGATGTCTCCGGCAGCAGGTGCAAGGTGGTCGGGCGCTCCGGCGCGGACGGGAACATCAGCGTTCCCGTCTCGGCGATGCCGGCGAAGGCGTGCTGCACGCCGACGACGTCCGCTGGGTCCGCCGCGCCCTCGCGGATGGCCAGCAGCGGCCGGTCCGACCAGGGCAGCGCCCGCAATTCCGGGTGCGGGGCGACGGTGATGGCGCTCGGCAGGTTCTGCGCCGCGAGGTAGTCGGCGATGCTGGCAGGAACGGCGGCGGCATCCGGGACGCGGATGACGGTGGCGAACTCACGCTCCATATAGTGGACCAGCAGGTCGACCTGCGCGGCCCGGGCAACACGGCTGCGGGCGGGCACGAGGTGGCGCGGATGGGAGGCAAGCCGGCCGCGCAGCATCGCCGCCTGGTCGGGAGGCAGCTCGCCGCGCTTCAACCCGCGGCGGATCGAAGCGAGCACGATGTCCTTGCTCAATCCTTGAGCGCCCGCTGCTGGCGGCCGTAGCGGGCGAAGAAGGTGTCGCCTTCCGGCGCCGGCAGGTCGCGCCCCGCGGTCCAGCCGCCCGCCAGCGGCAGTGACGCGAACCGCCCGCGCCGACGTCCCAGCAGCCCCAAGCCGGCCGACGCCGCGCGCGTGGCCAGCCGGTACAGCGCCGGGCGGCGTGCGAACCAGGCCCATACGCCCAAGTTGGCGCGGATCGCCCGGGGCGTCAGGTGGCGCTCGAACTCACGCTCCCGCCAATGCCGCATCATCTTGGGCAGCGGAATTTTCATCGGGCAGACGCTCTCGCACTTGCCGCAGAAGGTGCTGGCGTTCGGCAGGTGGCCCGCCTGGTCCACGCCGATCAACGACGGCGTGAGCACGCTGCCCATCGGCCCCGGGTACACCCAGCCGTACGCGTGGCCGCCGACGGCGCCGTACACCGGGCAGTGGTTCATGCACGCCGCACAGCGGATGCAGCGCAGCATGTCCTGGAACTCGGTCCCGACCATGCCGGAGCGGCCGTTGTCCAGCAGCACGACGTGGTATTCCTCCGGCCCGTCCAGGTCGCCAGGGCGCCGGCCGCCGGTCGAGAATGTGGTATACACCGAGCAGTCCTGTCCCGTGGCCGAACGCGCCAGCAGCCGCAGCAGGCTGGTCGCGTCCTCGATCGTCGGCACCACCTTCTCGGTGCTGGCCAGCACGATGTGCACCCGCGGCAGGGTCTGCGTCAGGTCGCCGTTGCCCTCGTTGGTGACGATCACGCTGCTGCCGGTCTCGGCGATTAGGAAGTTGGCGCCGGTGATGCCCACGTCGGCGGCGAGGAACTTCGCCCGCAACCGGCTGCGTGCCTCCGTCAGGATGTCGCGCCGCTCCGCGAACACCCGGTCGGCCGGCAGGTCGGTGTGGGAGGCGCGGAACTGCGTTTCCCAATCCTCGCGGTTGAGGTGGAACGCCGGGGCGATGATGTGCGACGGCGTCTCGTGCCGCAGCTGGATGATGTACTCGCCGAGGTCGGTCTCGATCGGCGCGATCCCGGCCTGCTCCAGGTGCGCGTTGACCCCGATCTCCTCCGAGATCATCGACTTGCCCTTCGTGACGGTGCGCGCGCCCGCCTGCCGGCAGATCGCCAGCACCGCGTCGCGCGCGTCGGCGGCCGTGCTGCACCAGTGCACGTGCCCGCCGGACCGCTCGACCGCGTCGGCGTAGGTTTCCAGGTAGAAGTCGAGGTTGGCGAGCGTGTGGTTCTTGATGTCGCGCCCGGTGTCGCGCAGCGCCTCGAACTCCGGCAACGCGGCGACGGCGGCGGCGCGGCGGACCACGAAGCTCGTCTTGCTGAGGCCCAGCGCCTTCTGCAGCCCGGCGTTCGCCAGGGCCGCGCGCGCGTTGTCCTTGAAGGCCGGCGAGGTGGTGATCATGCACATACTCTAGCGCACCCGTCGCGCGGACGCCTATACCGCTCGCAGCCTCGCCGCTCGACGTATTTTGGGACAGCATCAACGCTATGAACCTTCCCTTCACGCTGCCCGCCTGGATGCCCGGGTGGGTCACCATCGTCATCTTGGTCCCGGCCATCCTGTTCCTGCTCGCCTTCGTCCTGATGCCGTTCAGCGTGTTCGGCGTGAAAGGCCGGCTGGAGGGCGTCGAGGCCCGGCTGGACGAAATCCAGGGTGAAATCCGCAGCCTGTCGTTGCGCCTGCCGGAACCGGTGTCGGCCCGCATGAGCGAGTACGACGCCCCTCCCCTCGCCCCGGACGGCTACCAGGACGACTCGCTGCCGTCGCGCCCCCCGATCCCCCCGGCGCCACGGGTTGCCACCGCCACCCGGGGCGCCCCCCGTGGCACCCCCGGGGGCGCCATGGGGGGCGACGGCCGCGCGCCGCCACCGGATGCGCCGCCACGCTGGGCCGACCCGCCAGGCCGCGCTGAGCCCCGCTTCGACCGGCCCCGGTAGTGTCTCAGTTTGAATTAGATCCTCTGCAGTAAGCCTGTCCGTATTCGGACCACGCCTCCCATATGCTTAGCGGAAAGCATGGAGGCTAATCGGTTATGGCACGGAACATTGTTAGTCCAGAAGAGGGGCCGAACTGAAGCGTCTCTACGCAGAGCACGTCACTGCGGTTCAGCACGCGGCAGCGGTGCTTGACGCAAAAGGCATGAACTCCCCTGAGTTTCTACAGGCCGACAGCGCAACCACTATGCTTTGGGGGCGCATTAGGGAAATCATGGGAACGGCAGACCAGCACTGGACGGCTTCTTAGATGCTCAAAGGACCACGGGGCGAAAAGCGTTGGCCGATGTGATCGGCGCGGCTGTGAAGGTTATGCGGATCGCGACCGGCGAGGAAGAAGATATTCCGCCCCCGGATGACGGCAAGGATCCGGCTGCGGTCAGCATGGGTAAGCGTGGCGGGGCCGCCCGAGCCGCCGCTATGTCGCCGGAGCGCCGGGCGGAAATCGCAAAGAAGGCGGCGGCGAAGCGCTGGAAACGTTCTTAACCTAAGTCATCCCACGTTTATTCCAGGCTGGCGAAATGGGATGACTGACCCGGTAGACGTGACATTCATTTTGGTACAACTTCGTTCGCCAGCACAAGACGCTGCGGGTTGCGCCGGCCATGGCGGCGGGCCTGTCGGCGACGCTTCGGAGCATGGAGAACGTGGTTACGTTGATTGACGCCGGTGCGGAGCCGATGAAGGCACGCAGGCCGTATAAACCACCAAAGGTAAATGTCGCTTAAAAGCAGGTCTGGTCAGTCATTTCGTGGCAAGTGGTACACCATGCTCAGACATGCATTTGTCGAATATATAAATCGCCTCTTGATTCACGTTCAATCTAGCATTATTGAAGACTTCGCCGGATTGACGGTTATAGTATGCGTCGAAGCTCTTGTTAGCATAATCCGGATATGCGGGAGAGTGAGGACTGTTATGCACCGTCATTATGCACGCCTTAACCACCGCTGCGGGATCGGGGGTAGTGGCCTGCGCTTTGAGCGTATTGCTCTGGCTAAGACTCGCAGCGATCAGAACTCCAAAGCCTACTGCCGCTCGCCCCATAGTGCCCTCCAACAAGGGTGAGCCTGCCCCGTCAGTAAGCAAATGTCGAGACAATGTTCGGCTCGGTCACCATTCGCCTACCAATTTCAAACTGAGACACTACCCTGGCCCCGTTAAGCTTGTCGCGCGCAGACCCCCTGTGCTTCAGTCGGGGCTTCAGTTGGGCAAGCGTCGCAATGAGGGTCCCATGCGCCTGAGCGTGCTGCAGATGAATGCCGGAACCGACAAGGCGGAGAACATCCGCCAGGCCGGCCGCCTGATCGACGAGGCGGCCGCCGCCGACCGGCCGGATCTCGTGACCTTGCCCGAGATGTGGACCTGCCTCGGCGGGGACCGCGCGACCAAGCTGGCCGAGGCCGAGGAACTACCCGCGCCCGGCTCGAACGCGCCCGGCGGCGAGGCCTACGAGTTCCTGCGCGCCCGCGCCCGCGCCCACGCCATCCACGTGCACGGCGGGTCGCTGGCCGAACGCGTCGGCGAGCGCCTGTTCAACACCACGGTCGTATTCGGCCCCGACGGCCAGGAACGCGCCCGCTACCGCAAAATCCACCTGTTCGACATCACCGCTCCCGACGGCGCCGGCTATCGCGAGAGCGCCACCTACGGCGCCGGCGAGGACGTCGTGACGCTGCAAGCCGGCGACACCAAGGTTGGGCTGGCGATCTGCTACGATGTGCGCTTCCCCGAACTGTTCCTGGCGCTGCGCCGGGCGGGGGCGGAGCTGCTGTTCCTCCCATCCGCGTTCACGGTCGCCACCGGACGCGACCATTGGGAACCGCTGATTCGGGCTCGCGCGATCGAGACCCAGTGCTGGGTCGCCGCAGCCGCCACCTGGGGACGCCACCACGACGGACGTGGCGAGCCCCGCTTCACCTTCGGCCACTCCATGATCGTGGACCCTTGGGGCTGCGTGACGGCGCAGGTCTCGGACGGCATTGGCTGGGCCACTGCCCGCATCGACCCGGCGCTCACCGCACGCGTGCGCCGCGACATGCCGGTGCTTGAGCACCGGGTGCTCGCCTGAGCCTGTCGTCCGCCGTCCCGATCGAGCCCGCGGACCAGGCCGATCCGGAACCGCCGCCGGCGCCCATCGAGCGCCTCGCCTTCGTCGCCGTCGCCCAGGCAGCCGCCATCCGGCAGCGTCTGGCCAACCGCTACGGCGATTGGCCAGTGGGGGAAGCCCAGGCGATCGTGTGCCTCGGCGGCGACGGATTCCTGCTGGAGACGCTGCACGCCATCCTCGGCCAGGACATCCCCGTCTACGGCATGAACTGCGGCTCGGTCGGCTTCCTGATGAACCGGTTCGACGAGGATGACCTCGCCGCCCGGGTAGCCCAGGCCCAGGCCGCCGTGCTGCACCCGCTGCGCATGCACGCGGTGACGCAGACGGGGGCGGTGGAGGAATCGCTCGCGCTGAACGAGGTGAGCCTGCTGCGGCAACTGCGCCAGGCAGCCAAGATCCGCATCACCATCGACGGCCGGGTGCGCGTGGCGGAGCTGATCTGCGACGGCGTGCTGGTGTCCACCCCCGCCGGCTCCACCGCCTACAATTTGTCGGCGCACGGCCCCATCGTGCCGCTGTCGGCAAACCTGCTGCCGTTGACCCCGATCAGCGCCTTCCGTCCCCGGCGCTGGCGCGGCGCCTTGCTCCCGAGCACCGCCGACGTGCTGTTCGAGGTGCTGGAACCCGAGAAGCGCCCGGTCGCCGCGGTGGCCGACGCGACCGAAGTCCGCCACGTCGTCTCGGTCGCGATCACCGAGGACCGCAGCGTGCACACGACGGTGCTGTTCGACCCCGACCAAGGGCTGTCGGAGCGCATCATCCAGGAGCAGTTCACGGTGTGATGCTTGCGGCTGTCGGCCGCCAGCTCAGTCGTCGTATCCCCCGCTTGTGTTGTCGGGGATCATCGCGGTCGCGATCAGGCTGATGATCGCGCACGCCAGGATGAAGAAGGCGATGACCCACCCGGTCTTGTACTGGGCGAGCAGGTAGGCCACGATCAGCGGCGCCGGGCCGCCGGCGATGACGGAGGCGAGCTGGTAGCCGATCGACGCACCGCTGTAGCGCAGGTTGGCGGGGAAGCACTCGGCGATCAGCGCGGCTTGGGGGCCATACATGATGTCGTGCGGGATCAGCGAGACGACGATGGCGATGAACACCAGCGTGGGCGAGGTCGTGTTCAGCAGGCCGACGTAGATGAACCCGTACACCCCCGTCAGGATCGCGCCAGACATATAGACCCGGCGCCGGCCGAAGCGGTCCGACAGGTGCCCGGACAGCGGCACCGTCACCAGCGACAGCAGCGAGCCGACCATGACCGAGATCAGCAGCAGGTCGCGCGAGATCTTGAGGGTGCCGACCCCGTAGGAGAACACGAAGGCGGTGAAGATGTAGAACGGCGCCTGCTCGCCCATGCGGGCCAGCGCGCTCAGGATGATCGCCTTGGGATGCTTGCGGATCACCGTCAACGCCGGCGCCTTCTCGATGCGGTTCTCGGTCGCCATGCGCTTGAACGCCGGCGACTCCTCGACGCCGAGCCGAATCCAGAGGCCGACTCCGATCAGGACGATCGACAGCAGGAACGGGATGCGCCAGCCCCATGTCAGGAACGCGTCGCCGGACCAGGCGCTGAAGGCGAGCACGGCGAGGTTCGCGGTGAACAGGCCCGCCGGCACGCCCATCTGCGGCCACGAGGCGGCCAGGCCGCGGCTGCCTTTGCTGCCGGCCCACTCCATCGACATCAGCACCGAGCCGCCCCACTCGCCGCCGACCCCGACGCCCTGGATGAAGCGGAGGGCGGTCAGGATGATGGCGCCCCAGATGCCGATGGTGGCGTAGGTCGGCACGACGCCGACGAGCACCGTGGCCACGCCCATCAGCATCAAGGTCGCGATCAGCGTGGATTTCCGGCCGATGCGGTCGCCGAAATGGCCGAAGATCGCGGCGCCGATCGGCCGCGCGACGAAGCCTACGGCGTAGATGCCGAACGCGTTGAGGGTCGCGACCAGCGGGTTGCTGTTGGGGAAGAACAGGGAGCCGAACACCAGGCCCGTGGCGGTCCCGTACAGGAAGAAGTCGTACCACTCGATCGTGGTGCCGATCGTCGCGGCGAGCGCCGCCCGCGTCATCATCCGACGCTGGTCTGCAGGAGACATCGGGGTGGCTTGAGCCGTCGCAGACATCGCTGTTCCCTCTCGGTTTCCTCGCCCTGGACCGAGGTTGCGGATTTCTCCTGCGCCACGCAAGCCAGGCTGGACGCCATTTCGGGACGGCCGGCCGTTAAACTTACCCTTCATACCTTCGTTGTATCGTGCAGTCAGGAAGGTGGTGCGAAACCATGCGCTTTGCACTAACGGCCCTCATCGCCCTCGCGTGCGCGACGCCGGCGTTGGCCGCGGAAACCCCGTCCGCGCAAATCCTGCGGGAGTGGCCTCGTGCCGGCACCTGGTCCACGGCGATGATCCGGACCTCGTCGCACGACCTGGCCTGCTACACCGCTGCCGCTCCGATCTCAGCCTCCAGCCGCAACCTGCCGGGCCTTCGCATCAAGGGGGACGATCTCGCGATCGAACTCAGCGACCACCGGGCGCGCGCCCTTGCGGGAAACGCGATCGAGGTCGTGGTGGACCGCGTTCCGGTCGGGCGTTTCGGCGTGACGGACCGCCTGCACGGCTTCGGCGTCACCACCGTCGTGGCGGAGGTGCCTTCGGATCAGCGGGACCGGGTCATGGCCGCCTTCCAGCACGGACGCTCGATCGCCTTCGTCATCGGCGCCGGGCGCTACACCGCGTCGCTGACGGGGACCAGCGCGGCGTCGGCGAGCTTGCTGGCCTGCGTGGACAGCGCGCGAAACCTCGCCGAAGCCGCCCGGTAGCGCTCAATCCGCGGCGCCTCCGGCCCGTGCCGCGATCGGTGGCGCCGCCAACGTGGCGTCCGCACGCCGGCGGTGCACCCGCTTGTACATCCACGACGTCAGCAGCGGCGTGAGGATCGCCGTCACGATCACCGACGCCGCCACCTGCACCGTCGCGATCGGCGCGATCGCGTTGTAGCTCGGATCGGCGAGCGCGATCGCCTTGGGCACCGCCGCGGCATTCCCCGCCGTGCTGGACGCCGCCGCCCCGGCAATGCCCGACCCCCCGAGCAGGCGGTCCGCCAGGATACACACCGCCCCCGTCACGACCGTCACGAACACGCCTAGGAACACGCCCGAGAGCCCGGCCGTCACCACCGAGTTCAGGTTGATGTTCTGCCCCAGGGTGAACGCCATGAACGGCACGATGATCGCCTCGTGCTTGCCGAAAAAGTCCCGCAGCTCGCGGTCGAGGTTGCCCAGCACGGCGCCTACCGCGATCGGCGCGATCACCGAAACCATCGTCAGCCACGGGATCGCGGCCAGCCCGGCGCCCACCAGGAACAGCATGGTCACGAACGGGCCGGTCTCGATGCTTTGGGGCACGTAGGTGCCGGCGTCGTCCTCGTCGCCCATCACGCTCGTCAGCGCCAGGAACATGCCGCCATTGGTGTCGCTCAACGCCACCATGAGCGCGAGGGTCGAGTAGCCGAGCAGGTTGCCGCCCGCGAACGTCGCCACCGCCAACGCGATCGCGATGCCGGTGCCGATCTTGACGAACATGATGCCGAACCCGCGCTTCAGCATCCGCGGCGCGGCGTTCAAGGTCATCTTGGTGCCGACGGTGAACAGGTACATGCCCAGCACGGTCGGATACCCGGCCGGGCCGAGCGCCTCGGTAAAGCCGCCGATCTTGAGCAGGTTGGGAAAGAAGGTGTTGATCACCATGCCGATGAACAGCGGCACCACCATCAGGCCGCCCGGCACCCGGTTGATCGCCTGGTAAATCCTCATCCCCGCACTCCCCTTGGCGTGGCCCCGTTGATCCGGCGCTCCCGCTCATCGCGGGCCAGGCTAGGTCGGGAGCGAACGGCCCGGCAAGCCCCGACGCTAGTGCGCGTCGCTCCAGCTGCGCCCCACCCCGGTCTCGACCACCAGCGGCACCGAGAGCGTCACCGCGCCCTCCATCACCGTGCGCGCGATCGCGGCCAGCGGTTCCGCCTCGTCCTCGCGCGCCTCGAACAGCAGCTCGTCGTGGACCTGCAGCAGCATCCGCGCCGACAGCCCGGCGGCCCGGAGCGCGTCCGGCAGCTTGACCATCGCGCGCTTGATGATGTCGGCCGCACCCCCCTGCAGCGGGGCGTTGCTGGCCTGGCGGTCGGCGTAGGCGCGGCGGGCCGGGTTCTTCTCGGCGATGCCGGGCACCCAGCAGCGGCGCCCGAACGGCGTCAGCACGTAGCCGGCAATGCGCGCCTCCTCCCGCGTGCGCTCCATGAAGGCGCGGATGCCGGGATAGCGGGCGAAGTAGGCGTCGATGTACTGCTTGGCCTCGCCCGCCTCGATGCCGAGCTGCCGCGCCAGGCCGAACGCGCTGATGCCGTAGATGATGCCGAAGTTGATCGCCTTGGCCCGGCGGCGCACCGCGCCGGACATCTCGGCCATCGGCACCCCGAACACCTCGCTGGCGGTGCGCGAATGGATGTCCTGCCCGGTCGCGAACGCCTCCGACAGCGCGGGCACGTCGGCGACGTGGGCCAGCAGCCGCAACTCGATCTGCGAGTAGTCGGCGCTGACCAGCACGTGCCCCGGCTCGGCCACGAAGGCCCGCCGGATGCGGCCGCCCTCCTCGGTGCGGATCGGGATGTTCTGCAGGTTCGGGTCGTTGGACGACAGCCGCCCCGTGGTGGTCACGGCCATGGCGTAGCTGGTGTGGACGCGGCCATCCGCCGGGTCGATCTCGGCCACGAGGGCATCGGCGTAGGTCGATTTCAGCTTCGACAGCTGCCGCCATTCCAGGAGACGGCCCGGCATCTCGATCCCCTGCTCGGCCAGCGACTGCAGCACGACGGCGTCGGTGCCCCAGGCGCCGCTGCCCATCCGCCGGCCGCCGGGCAGCTTCATCTCGTCGAACAGGATTTCGCCCAGCGCCTTCGGGCTGCCCAGGTTGAACGGGCGGCCGGCCATGCGGTGGATGTCGGCCTCCATCACCGCCATCCGCTCGCCGAAATCGGCGGACAGGCGGCGCAGCTCATGGGCGTCCACGCGGATGCCGGCGCGCTCCATGTCGGCCAGCACCGGGATCAACCGGCGTTCCAGCTGCTCGTACAGCGCCGTCGCGCGGTTCGGCGCGAGGCGGGGCCGCAGTGCCTGCCACAGCCGCAAGATCACGTCGGCGGCCTCGGCGGCGTAGGTCGTGGCGCGGTCGGGCGGCACGCGGGCGAACGGCAGGCGGGCGCGCCCGGTCCCGGTGACGTCGTCCAGGCTTCTAGCAGTATGGCCAAGGTGCAGGCGCGACAGCTCGTCCAGGGTGTGGGCATTCCGCCCGGCGTCCTGCGCGTAGGACACGAGCATCGCATCCCCGATCGCCGCCAGCTTGCCCAACCCGGCCGCGTCCAGGATTTGCAGGTCGTCCTTGGCGTTGTGGAACACCTTCAGCACCGCCGGGTCGGCCAGCAGCGGCGCGAGGGCTGCGAGCGCGTCGGCCAGTGGCGCCTGCGTGACTGGGTGTTCCAGGTCGCCCTCATGCCGCAGCGGCACGTAGCACGCGCGGCCCGGCGCGGTCGCGAGCGCGAACCCGGCCAAGGCCGAGCGCGGCGCGAGGCTGTCGGTCACGGCGTCCAACCCCACCATCCCGGCGGCGGTCGCCTCGGCGATCCAGGCGTGCAGCGCCTCGATGGTCGTGACGCACTCGTACGGGCCGTATTCCACGCTGGCGGGCGTGGCGGGCTGGGCGGGCGCGGGCGCCGGGCCGTCCAGGCCGAGGCGGGTCGCGGTGCTGCGGAAGCCTTGCGCGTGCAGCCACTCGGTCAACGCCGGGCGGTCCGGCTCGCGCACCACCAGCGCTTCCAACGGCTCCGGCAAGGGGGCGTCCTCCCGCAGCACCACCAGCCGGCGCGACAGGCGGGCCTGCTCGGCGTAGGTGGTCAGCAGGTCGCGCCGCTTGGACGGCTTCATGCCGGCCGCCCCCGCCAGCACGCCTTCGAGGTCGCCGAACTCGGCCAGCAGCTGGCACGCCGTCTTGGGGCCGATGCCGGGGACGCCGGGGATGTTGTCGACGGTGTCGCCCATCAGCGCCAGCAGGTCGGTCATCTTCTCCGGTGGGCAACCGAACTTCTCGATCACCTCCGCCGGGCCGATCGCCTTCTGCTTGATCGGGTCCTGCATGATCACGCCGGGCCGGATCAGCTGCATCAGGTCCTTGTCGGACGAGACGATCGTCACCTGGCCGCCGGCCTGGACCGCCGCGAGGGTATAGGCGGCGATCAGGTCGTCGGCCTCCCAGTCCGCCAGCTCGATCGCGGGCACGCCGAACGCCGCCGTAGCGTCGCGCACGAGGGCGAATTGCGGCACCAGCTCCGGCGGCGGTTCCGGCCGCTGCGCCTTGTAGTCGCCGTAGATGCGGTTGCGGAACGTGGTCCGGCCGGCGTCGAAGATGACGGCGATATGCGTGCCGACATGGTCCCGCAGCAGCCGCGTCAGCATGTTGGTGAAGCCGAACACCGCGTTGACGGGGGTGCCGTCCGCCCGGGTCATCGGCGGCAGGGCGTGGTAGGCGCGGAAGATGAACCCCGAGCCGTCCACCAGCACCAGGTGCAGGGGGTCAGTGTCCGCTATGGCTGGCGCCTCGGTTCAGCACGAACACGCGCGAGCAGTACGGGCAGAACGTCTGGGCGTGCACGATCCGCAGCCACACGCGCGGATGCCCGAGCGCGATGCTGCCGCCGTCGCAGGCCACCACGCGGTCGTCCACGTGGATGGTCTCCGGCGCGTCGAGCGGCATGCCGGGAGGGGTCGTTGGGGTGTCGGCGCCGAACGGCATGGCGGGTCCTCGATTGGGCGGATGAAGCGTCTGGCCGGGGGAGCGGGCGGATGATAGCGGTGGCGACCATGTACTCAATCTCGTCCGTCGCCGCCATGTCTCTCGTGCTGCTTGCCGCCGGGTGCGCCGCGCGCCTGCCGCCGTTCGGTGCTGCCGACCAGCCGATCGCCGGCGTCACGGCGCCGCCGGACGAGACGTTCACCCTGCCCGACGGCACTGTCCTGCCAGCCCGCGTCTGGTTGCCCGCCGATGGCCGGCCGCCCCGCGCGGTGCTGCTGGCGCTGCACGGCTTCAACGACAGCCGCGACGCGTGGGAGCTGCCGGCGCCCGTCTTCGCCGCCCACGGCGTCGCGGTATTCGCCCCCGACCAGCGCGGCTTCGGCGGGGCGCCCGGCCGTGCCACCTGGCCCGGCGTGGGCCGCCTGGTCGCCGACGCCGATGCGATGGCTCGCGGCCTGCACGCCCGGTATCCCGCTGCCCGCCTGTTCGTCATGGGCGAGAGCATGGGCGGCGCGGTGGCACTCGACTTGGCCGCCCAGTCCAGCCCGCCTCCGATCGACGGCATCATCGCGCTCGCCCCGGCGGTGTGGGGCCGCGCGGAACAGGGCCTCGTGCTGGCCGGCATGCTGGCGACGGCGAACGCGGTGATCCCCGGCTACCACGTCACGGGCTCGGAAGTGCCGTTGAAAATCCGCGTCACCGACAACCGCGAGGCGCTGCTCCGGCTGGCGCACGACCCGCTGACGATCCGGCGCACGCAGATTTCCGTGCTGTACGGCCTGGTGGACCTGATGGACAGCGCCCAAGCGGCCGCGCCGAACGTCCGTGGCCCGGTGCTGGTGGCGTATGGCGCGAAGGACACGGTGGTGCCGTCGAGCGCGATAGGCAAGGCGTGGTCCAACCTCCCGCCCAGCGCGCGGCGGGCGGTGTATCCCGGCGGCTATCACCTGCTGCTGCGCGACCAGGGCCGCGCCGCCGTGATCGGCGACGTGATCGCCTGGATCGATGCGCCCGACGCCCTGCTGCCCTCCGGCGCCGACCTCGCCGCCGCGGCGTGGCGCACGACGCATCACGCGGAGGCTAGCGTCCTGCCGAGTTCCGCGCTATTTGGAGCGGAGACGGACCCGTAGCTCAGCTGGATAGAGCGTCGCCCTCCGAAGGCGAAGGTCGCACGTTCGAATCGTGTCGGGTCCGCCAATTTCTCGAAATAGCGCCAGAGTTGGCTACCCTGGTTAGTTGACATGCCCTGATTGGGGAACCCAGCCATCGCGTCGTCTGTTAGCCCCGCTGGAAACCGGGAGTGGACCAGCATCCACCCGGGCTGTCGAAGGAGAAAATTTCCATGCGTTCATCGTTGCAGGCCATCCATGTCGCGGTCGCGAGCCTGGCCTTGATCACAGCCGGTCATGCCATGGCCCAGCCTGACGCCGGCGCGCCGCGCGCCGAGCAGCACAACGTCGATGGATTGTCGGCCCGGCAGGGCGAAGGGTCCTTCGGGCCAGTGACATTCGACGCGGCCACGGCGCCTTTCGGGCTGCGCAACAACAACTGGGTGGCGATCAAGGGGCCGAACCTGAATGGCCGGTGGCCGGGACAGACGGGGGCCAATGCGCATGGCTTCGCCCGTTTCGACGACCCGGCCTACTCTATCAGCAGCTTCATCGAACTGATGCGGATCTATCAGGACGAGCACAAATTGAGTTCCGCAAAAGCTATCCTGGCCCGCTACTCTCCGGCCGGCGACTGCTCCGGCGCACCGTCGCTCCCGGCCAGCAAGCGGCGCGAAGGCGGCGGCTGCGTGGAAAACCAGGTCAACGCGCCAGTGACCGCAGTGCGGGCGGCACGCGCCGTCGGGATGCAGCCGGGCAATGACCTCGACCTGTTCGGCCCCAATGGACAGATCAACCACCCGGATCGCCTGCGAGCCTTGATCGACGCCGTGGTGACCCAGGAAATTGGCCCGAGCCACTGCCCGCAACCGCCCCGGGGCGAACTCTGGATTGGATGCCGGACGGAGGACGGGGTGTATAACCGCGCGGTCGAATTGCTGGACAAGCACGGCTAGCTTTGGCTTCCAGACGAGTCGATTACCCTGCTAGAAGCTCACCCGCGAGGTGAGAATCCACGCGTGGTCATAAACCGGGGTGGCCGGCGAGGCCCGGTAGGTCGGCGTGATCGCGCTCTGGTATCCCGCGCCGACCGTGAGGTTGACGCGCGGAGCGAGCGGAAAGCGGCCGACGACAAGGCCCGGGGTCAGGAAAACCTGGTGTTTCCCGCCCCGCCGTCCGTCCGGGAAATAGGTCCAGTTCACCTCCACCTGCGGCCACAGCACGCCAAGAAGGCGATACTGGAACGCGGTGTTGCTCACCACCTGCGTGCCGGCCGTGCCCTCGTGCGCCGTCGGGATCACCGCGCCCACCGTCCCCTGGACGTCGAACGCGCCCCATCCCTTGCCGAAACCGAGTGTCGGCAGCAGCGTCCAGGCGTGGTTGGTGACGGCCATGGCCCCCGTCGGCGCCTGCACCTGAAGCCAGGCCGACAGGACGTAGTTGCCTGCGCTCGCCGGGCTGCTCGCGAGGCGCTGCTTGAACCGTACGAACGGCCAATCGCCGAAGCCCGTGAACCGGCCGCTCCCCGATCGGACATCATACGGCACCGAGCCAACCTGCAGTTCCTCCGTGCGTCCGACGATCAGGTCGAGGCCCTTGCCGCCGTCGAGCACGGCCGTGTCCGCGCCGTTGCCGGCGTGCTGGAAGGCCGCGTCGAAGCGGAGGCGCTGCTCCAGCAGCGCGGTCGTGGTGACGAGCGGGCTGCTCCATTCCGGCTGGCTCAGGCGGACCTCCCTGGCGCGGTCGGCCCAGCGAGCGAGATAGGCGGCGATGCCGTGGTCCTGCACGCCGCTCGCGGGTGGAAGCGCACCGTCGAGGCTGGCGGCGTGGGCGGACAATTTAACCGCCATCGCGAGCGGCACAGCGGCGAACGGCAGCGCCAGCGATCTCCGCGCCCTAGCCATGTTCGGCCCGGACCTACATGGTCGCGCCGATCACCCAGGGCGCGAACTCCGCCCCACCGAAGTCGAACGCCTCGCTTTTGGTCCGCTCGCCGCCCGCGACCCGCAGCATCGTCTCGAAAATCCGCCGGCCGCACTCCTGCACCGTCTCGTCGCCGTCCAAGATCGTGCCGCAGTTGATGTCCATGTCGTCTTCCATGCGCTGGAACATGGGCGTGTTGGTGGCCAGCTTGATGCTCGGCGACGGCTTGCAGCCGAACACGCTGCCGCGCCCGGTGGTGAAGCACACCAGGTTCGCCCCGCCCGCGACTTGGCCGGTCGCGGCCACCGGGTCGTAGCCCGGCGTGTCCATGAACACGAACCCGCGCGCCGTCACCGGCTCGGCGTAGCGCACCACGTCCACCAGGTTGGTGGTGCCGGCCTTCGCCATGGCGCCCAGCGATTTCTCTAGGATGGTCGTCAGCCCGCCCGCTTTGTTGCCCGGCGACGGGTTGGCGTTCATCTCCGCCCCCTCGCGCGCGGTGTACTCCTCCCACCAGCGCATCAGCGCGACCAGCTTCTCGCCGGTCTCGCGATCGATGGCGCGCCGGGTCAGCAGGTGCTCGGCGCCGTAGGTCTCCGGCGTTTCGGACAGGATCACCGTCCCGCCGTGCTGCACGAGCAGGTCGCTGGCCGCCCCCAGCGCCGGGTTGGCGGACACGCCGGAGTAGCCGTCGCTGCCGCCGCACTGCAGCGCCACGATCAGTTCGCTCGCCGGCACGGGCTCGCGCACGACCTGGTTCGCCTCGGCCAGCACCTCGCGCACGAAGCCGATCGCGGCCTCCACCGTGCGCCTCGTGCCGCCCATGGCCTGGATGCCCATGTTGCGGATGCGGTCGGACAACCCCTCCTCGCGCAGCAGCCCACCGATCTGGTTCACCTCGCAGCCGAGGCCGAGCACGACCACGTGGGAGAAGTTCACGTGCCGCGCGTAGCCCGCCAAGGTCCGGCGCAGCAGCCGCAGCGGCTCGCCCTCGGTCATGCCGCAGCCGGTCTTGTGGGTCAGCGCCACTACGCCGTCGACGTTGGGGTACTCGGCGAGCGGATCGGCCCCGGTGAACGGGTTGCGCTTGAACGCGTCCGCCACCAGCCCGGCGACGTGGGCGCTGCAGTTCACGCTGGTCAGGATGCCGATGTAGTTGCGCGTCGCCGCCCGTCCGTCGGCGCGGCGGATGCCCATGAACGAGGCGGGCGTGTTGGCCGGCAAGGTCGGCCGGGCGTCGGCGCTCCAGGCGTAGTCCTTGTCGAAGTCGCCCATGCCGCAATTATGGACGTGCACCTGCCGCCCCGCCCCGATCGGGGCGGTGGCGAAGCCGATGATCTGCCCGTAGCGGCGGATCGGCTCGCCGAGCGCGTGGGCCCGCACCGTCGCCTTGTGCCCGGCGGGGATCCGCTCGGCCGCGACCACCCCGTCCGCCACCGCGGCGCCCGGCAGCAGGGTGGTCCGCGCGATCACCACGCCGTCGTCCGGGTGTAGCTTGATGACAGGAGTCATTGCCGCACCGCGTCCAGGGCGGCCTTCGCGGCGCCGAGCATCAGCCCGCTGTCGTTGTTGATCGTCACCATGTTGAACCCCATGCCGATCGCGCGCCGGGCGTAGGCGGCGGTGGCGCAGTGGATGCCGGCGCGGATGCCACGCTCGCGCGTCTCCCGCGTCAGGCGCGCGTAGATGTCCAGGATTTGCGGCTCCTCCCGATCCAGCTTCGGCTCCAGCCCCATCGAGAAGCCGAGGTCGGACGGCCCGACGTAGATCGCGTCGATGCCGGGCACGGACAGGATGCCGCCGAGGTTGTCCAGCGCCTGCTGGGTCTCGATCATCGGGATGCACAGCACCTCGTCGTTCGCGGTCTTCTGGTAGCCGGTGCTGACGCCGTAGATGCCGGCGCGGATCGGGCCGTTGCTGCGGGCGCCGGCCGGGGGGTAGCGGGCGGCGGCGACGAACGCCTCTGCCTGGTCCTTGGTGTTCACCATCGGGCAGATCACCCCGTAGGCGCCGCCGTCGAGCACCTTGCCGATGATGCCGGGCTCGTTCCAGGGCACCCGCACCATGGGCAGCACGGGGTGGGACTGCATGGCCTGGAAGCACGCGACCATGCTCATGTAGTCCTGCACGCCGTGCTGCAGGTCAACCGTCACGCTGTCCCAGCCCGCCTGCGCCATCACCTCGGCGGAGAAGCCGGACGGGATCGCCAGCCAGCCGTTCACCGAGGGCTTGCCGGCCTGCCACATCTGTTTCAGCTTGTTCGCCATGGCTGAGTCGCTTTCCCGGGTGATGCTCAAAAGCTAGGCGCGGCCGGTTGGGCCGTCAAACGCCGGGCCTCGCCAAACGCCCCTGCCCCGCTTAGAAACGCCGACGGGAGGACACCATGGCACAGCACGCCGACACGGTGATCGAGGCGGCGCGGGCCTTCCTCGGCGACCGCATGACCACCAACGCCGCCCTGCGCGACCAGCACAGCCACGGCGAGGACGCCCAGCCGCCGGTGCTGCCGGACGCCGTCGCCTTCGTGCACACCACCGAGGAGGCCGCGCGCGTCCTGGCCCTCTGCCACCAGAACGGCGTCCCCGTCGTGCCGTTCGGCGCCGGCACCTCGCTGGAGGGCCACGTGACGCCGGTGCGTGGCGGCATCAGCCTCGACCTGTCGCGCATGACCCGCGTGCTGGAGGTCAACGCCCCCGACATGGACTGCCGGATCGAGGCCGGCGTCACCCGGCAGCAGCTGAACGAGCATCTGCGCGACCAGGGGCTGTTCTTCCCCGTCGACCCCGGCAGCGAGTGCACCATCGGCGGCATGTGCGCCACCCGCGCCAGCGGCACCAACGCGGTCCGCTACGGCACCATCCGCGAGAACGTGCTGGGGCTGACGGTCGCCCTGCCCGACGGCCGCGTGATCCAAACCGGCGGCCGGGTCCGCAAGTCGGCCACCGGCTACGACCTGACCCGGCTGATGATCGGCAGCGAGGGCACGCTCGGCGTCATCACCGAAATCCAGTTGCGCCTGCACGGCATCCCGGAGGCGCAATCCGCCGCGATCTGCCAGTTCGAGACCCTGTCCGGCGCGGTGGAGACCGTCATCGCCGTGCTGGCCGCCGGCGTCCCGGTGGCGCGGATGGAGCTGCTGGACGACGTGCAGATGGGCGCGTCCATCGCCTACTCGAAGCTGGACGGCCTGGACGCGACGCCCACCTTGTTCCTTGAATTTCACGGCACCCCGGCGGGGGTGACCGAGCAGGCGGAGCTGGTGGAGGAGATCGCCGCCGGGTTCGAGGGGCGCGGCTTCCGCTGGGCGACCGACGGCACCGAGCGCCGCCAGCTGTGGCAGGCGCGCCACGACGCCTACTGGGCGGGCCTGGCGCTGCAGCCCGGCGCCCGAGGCATCGTCACGGACGCCATCGTGCCGGTGTCGCGCCTGGCGGAGGCGATCCTGGGCGCCAAGCGGGACATCGAGGCGTCGGGGCTGTGTGCGCCCCTCGTCGGCCATGTCGGCGACGGCAACTTCCACACCGTCATCCTGGCGCCCTCCGGCGACGCCGGGCTGGAGCGGGCCTGGGCGCTGGACCGGCAGATCGTCGCCCGCGCGCTGGCCCTCGGCGGCAGCTGCAGCGGCGAGCACGGGGTCGGCCTCGGCAAGCGCGAGTTCCTGGAGCAAGAGGTCGGCGTCGAGGCGCTGGCGGTGATGCGCGCGATCAAGACGGCGATCGACCCGCGCGGCATCATGAACCCGGGGAAGCTGTTCCTGAACTGACGCCGGCGGCCGCATCCGAAACCAACCAGGCCGCAGCCGCCCTGCGAGCAGGAGCGCGGCCGTTGCTCCTCCACGCCGGCATGGCCAGAGCGAGGCCGAGCGGGCCGATGACGGAGCCGATCAGGCCTTTGGCCCGCTGAGCCAGGCGGAACACCTCCGCCGGCCACGCCGCGATAGCCCCGCCTGTGAACCGAACCGTCAAACTCCCGCACTGGCGCAAGATGGCGCCACACGCGCGCCAGTTCGTAACCTTGTGCGTCTGCTTGGGACCATGGTGACGGCGGTCAGCGTTCAGCTTGAACGGCAAGATGGGTGTCCGAGGTCAGGGCGGAGCCTGCTACGCCGCGCCGGTTCCGAATGCCATCGAGCGAGTCCGTGCAACGAAATCGCGCCGGCTGCAGCGCTGCACTGACATTCTGCCCGGACCATCCCGCCAGTGTCGGAGGGCACGACAATCGTCCTGCCCGCTATTATCGCTGGGCGCTCACCTCCGCATCGCCGTTGAAATGATATAAACGCTTCATAGCCAATTTGTAACTTGTGCCATGCCCGGCACTCACACACTATCGTATGATAAAGATCCGGGCCCCTCTGGCAGGACGCTGGCGCCAAACGCCGGCTAACCTAGCGATGTCGGATCACCGTAGGCGTAAGCGGTGGTCAATGGCTCGTGGGAGAACCGCGTCTGTTGGGACAGCATGCGTTTGCGGGCTTTGCACCAATCTTTGCAAGGAGCCCCTACGTGATGTCGATCAACCAAGCCAATCCTGAACCCATACACTCGTTCCGCGACATGGCACGCGGCGTTGCCCGCTTCCAGGACGAGGTATACCCGCGGGAACGTAGCCTTTATGAGAAGCTCGTTCATGACGGCCAGAAGCCAAAGGCGCTCATGATCTCATGCGCCGACAGCCGGGTCATCCCAGAGATGATCACGCAGTGCGGCCCCGGCGAGCTGTTCGTGTGCCGCAACGCAGGCAACATCGTGCCGCCTTTCGGGCAACGGGCCGGCGGCGTCTCCTCGGTCATCGAATACGCCGTGATGGCCCTCGGCGTGCGGGACATCATCGTCTGCGGCCATTCCGATTGCGGGGCGATGGCGGCGTTGATGCATCCGGACAAGCTTGCCGGAATGCCCAACGTCGCAGCCTGGCTCCACCATGCCCAGGCCGCCCAGAGCGTCGTTGAACAGACCCTTCGCTGCGACGCCCCTCCGAAGGAGCGTCACTGCGCGCTCGCGAAGGAAAACGTGGTCGTGCAGATCAACCATCTCCGCACGCATCCCTCCGTTGCCGCCGGGCTTGCCGCGGGCAACCTGACCTTGCATGGCTGGCTGTTCGAGATCGAGCACGGCGCCGTGCTGGCCTATGACGGCGACACCGGCCTGTTCACGCCGATGGACGACGATATGCCTCCCATTGCCGTGGCGCCACGCGCTAGCGGGCCGAGCACGACGCTGTCGCGGGCTGCGGAGTAGCATCATGCGCAGTTGGCTCGCACGCGATGTCTCGGCATCCTTCGTCGTCTTCCTGGTGGCGATGCCCTTGTGTATGGGCATCGCCATCGCATCCGGTGTCCCGCCTGAGCGGGGGCTGCTGACCGGCATCATCGGCGGCATCGTGGTCGGGGTGCTGTCTGGTTCGCCTTTGCAAGTGAGTGGCCCGGCGGCCGGGCTGGTGGTCATGGTCTTTGCGATCGTCCAGGATCATGGCATCGGCGCGCTTGGGCCGATCCTGCTGCTGGCGGGCGCCGTGCAATGTGTCGCCGGCATATTGCGGCTGGGCGGGTGGTTCAGGGCCATCTCGCCCGCCGTCGTGCATGGCATGTTGGCGGGCATCGGCGTCCTGATCGTCGCGGGCCAGATACAGGTGCTGGTCGACAACAAGCCTATGGCGAGTGGCCTGGCCAACCTGCTGGCCGCTCCAGGTGCGATTCTCGGGTTGTTTCCGCTGGACGGCACCGGTGGCGAGGCCGCGCTTCTCATTGGCCTGATCACGATGGGCGTCATGGTTGGCTGGGAGAAACTGCGCCCCGCCTCCCTCCGCCTGATCCCGGGAGCGCTCCTGGGCGTAGGCGCGGGGACGGCGGTGGCTGTGGCCCTGGCACTGCCGGTGCTGCATGTCGCCGCGCCGGATCGGCTGTGGGACGCGGTGGTGCTGCCCGATGCAGGCGCGTTCGGCCAGTTGCTGCAACCAAGCTTCATGCTCACCGCCTTGGCGCTCGCTTTCGTCGCAAGTGCCGAAAGCCTGCTGTCGGCCTCCGCGGTCGACCGCATGCAGGACAGGGTTCGCACGAACTACGATCGGGAGCTGTTCGCGCAGGGCGTCGGCAATGGGCTTTGCGGCCTGTTGGGTGGCCTCCCCTTGACCGGGGTGATCGTCCGCAGCTCGGCCAACGTCCAGGCAGGCGCGACCACGCGGCTATCGACCATCCTGCATGGCGTCATGATTCTAGCGTTCGTGGCGCTGCTGCCTGGCTTTCTCCGCTTGGTGCCGACCGCCGCATTGGCCGGAGTGCTGGTGGTAACGGGCTGGCGGCTGATCAGCGTGCATCACGTGCTGGACCTGCTGCGAGACCATGGGCGGATGCCAGTGGCAGTTTGGCTGGCCACGTTCGTGGGCGTGGTGGCGACCGACCTGCTCACCGGCGTACTGGCCGGTTTAGCCTTGTCGGCCGTAGAATCAGCGCGGTATCTGCGCCGCCCTGGGTTCCGTGTCCGCACAGTCGATACGGACGCGGCCACGGAACTGCGGTTGGCCGGGACCGCCACCTTCCTAAGGCTGCCGCAATTGCTATCGGCGGTCGAGACCGCACCGGCTGACCGCGATGTCCGCATCCGCACCCGCGGCCTGTGGCACATCGACCATACGTTCGCGAGCACCCTGCAACAGCTGGCCGCACGCGGTAGCAGGACTGGACGGCGCATACTGGTCGGCTGATCACAACACCGGCGAGTCGTGAAGGACATGAGGGCGGCGGTCATGGCGGATGGTGCTGCTGCATCCGCCGGCCATCTCAGCAAAGGTATGGGACAAGCCGTCCTCATGAGCCACTGATACGGCGTCCAATCGGCGTTCTATGCGTAGGACTGTGATAATAGGCGTGGCGTTGATCTTCACAGCAGGCGTCCTGGCGAAAGCGGCGACACCAGCTGGGCTATGGCGCGCTTTTGATGCCGGTCTGCGGTCATTCAGGCAACCGGAACGAGGTGGGCGCGCAGCAAGTCGACCTTGCCGCGTCGGTACATCTGTCATCCGACGACCTTGAGCTGGGTAACCTGGGTGTGGTCGAGGTGGCCACGGGTCACTCGGCTACGGCGGCGATCTGGTTGGGCACGGCGTCGATCGTCGGTGGTGTGAGTTCTGCCGTCGCCTCCGTTTGCATGTAGCGCTGCTGGAGCTGCCACTCGTCGTTGCGGCATCATGTAGCAACCGCCACCACGGCCTTGTTATGACCTCGCGCAGCTTGGTCGCTAGCACGAACGCCGTCTTGTATTGCACGTCGAACTCGCGGGAGAAGGCGAGCGTGCTCTGGCCCTTGGCCTCGTTGCAGAAGCCAGCGACGGCGAGCAGGTAGGATCGGAGCGGCAGCTTGTGCCAGGCAACACGGTGCCCGAGGTGATCGAGAGGTCGCGGTGGCACGCCTTCAGCGCCATCGCAGCTGGCCCGCAGGCACCCGACACGCCCAGCAAATCGAGCAGCCGCAGCCTTAGACATACAGGTTTGCCGTCCGTTTCGGGCCAGCGCAGGCGCAAGAACACGTTCTCGACCCCGCTGCCGGATATGCGCATGATCTTGGCGGCGCTGAGCGAGCGCGCGCCAGCCGAAAGCAGGAAGTGCTGTGCCATGAGGACCGATCATGAGACGACAAACCGGCACTATCCATGGCAGCGCAAGCCCTCGAGTACAAGCTCAATTTGGCCGGTGCAGCAGCTACATAGGGCCGCACCAGCAGCAGTATCGGACGCCAATGCACAGCTATTGACGAGATCCGTAATTGCCGTGATCAGAAAGACCAAGGCTACCTCGCCTGAACTGCGGAGCATCATGCGAAGCCGGGTACGCGTGGCGCCAGCAGAACGCCCCTTTGGCATAAAATGCCGCCTAAGCTGCCGCGATGGGGAGCGCGGCTTCCTGCTGATCGAGGTGCTGATCGCAAGCTTGATTGCCGTTGCAGCGATCACGGCGATCCTGCACGCCGCCACGGGGGGAATTGTGTCGTCCCGCGTGGCCGGCCGGGTTGACGAGGCGGTTGCGCGGGCAAACTCGCATCTCGCCACCCTCTCTGCACTGCCCCTTGTGGAAAGCGACCGGCAAGGCGATGAGAGCGCCGGCTATCACTGGCACGTTCGCGTTGTCTCTGCTGGCACCGTCCATCCGTCCAACGTGCTCACGGCCACTCCGGCCGGTGCCATCACGCTGTACCGAATCTCCGTCTCCATCTCCTGGACCGAGAGCGGTCATCGCCGGGCCGTGCAGCTCGACAGTGCCCGGCTGAGCTCGGCTGCATGACCCGCACGGCGATACGCTGCCAGTCCGGGTTCACGTTGCTGGAACTGCTCGTCGCTCTCGTGATCCTCGGCTTCATCATCTCCGGCCTGGCCAGGAGCACGCAACTCGGGCTCACGTCCCTAGGAACGCAATCGAGAGTGTTCGCGGAACGTCAGGACCTCGAACCGGTGGACCGTATGCTGCGCCGGCTGGTGGCCGCGGTCGCCCTGCCCGACGACACGCGTCAGCCCGGGCTGGTTGGCAACCGCACGGGCTTCGCCTGTCTAAACCAGCTCTCATTGGCGCAGGACCAAGGTCCAGCGGCGGACCGTGTGGACGCGACCGTCACGTCCGACGATGCACATCAGCTCGTCCTGAGCTGGTCTCCCCACATCCACGCGCAACGCCTGCTTCCCCGCCCGCCGCCAAAACAGGAGATACTGCTGCAAGGCATCGACCGGCTGGAGGTCAGCTACCTCTCACCCGACCGGCACGGGTGGTGGGCTGAGTGGAGCCGGACCGATTTGCCAGCCCTGATCCGCATCCAGTTGGTGTTCGCACCGGGTGACCCACGACATTGGCCACCCATCATCGCCGCGACACGGCACGGGCGTGCCCAAAGTGCATCGAGTGGATGAAGCACACCGACGTGGAGGCGGCGAACGCGGCTTCGCGCTGCTGATCGTGTTGTGGTGGACGGTGCTGCTCGCCGTGCTGGGCACCGAGCTTGCGACCACCGGCCAGTTCGAGGTCCGGCGGGCCGAGTACGTGCGAGCCGCCGCCATGGCGCAAGCTGCCGGAGACGGACTGCTCGAGGAGGCGGTGTTTCACGTGCTGGACGGGTCGCACGACGGCTGGCTTGCGGACGGCGCCACGCATGTCGTGCCGATACCCGGCGGGTCCGCCACCGTCGAGGTGCGCAGCGAGGCTGCGAAGATCGGCCTCAACACCGCGTCCGCCAAGTTGCTTGCGGCGCTGCTGGTCCGATTGGGAACGGCCCCACAACCGGCCGCTGCTCTGGCCGATGCCGTCCTGGACTGGCGGACGGCGACGGCCCAACCACGGCCGCTCGGCGCGAAGGCGTCGGACTACAGCGCCGCTGGCCTGCCCTACGCTCCCCCGAACAGCAATTTCGAAACGCTGGACGAGCTCGCTTTAGTGCGCGGAATGTCCCCCGAGCTGGTCGCGCGTCTAGCTCCGTATGTGTCGGTCTATCAAACGGGAGATCCCGATCCCGCTCTCGCCGATCCGCTCGTGCGGCTCGCGACCGGGGACGCGGGCCAGGCGGTCGCCGCCGATATCGACGGCATCGGCTTAGTCCATTCATCAGCGCCAGTCCTGGTGATCAAGGTCGCCGTCGAGATGGCGGCCGGGACACGTGCGGCCAGCAGGACCATCGTGCGCCTTGCCGCGGATGCCGGGAGACACCCGTTCCAGGTGCTGCAAGCCGACTGACGCGCTGGTTCCGGCAAAAATCGATTGAGCCATAGCTGTGACGCCACCTATTGGACGATTGACGCCGTGAGCACCTTACAGCAGGGTTGAGTGCTGCCGACTGGTCCAAGTAAAATTTGCCGCAGAAACCGACAAACCTGGGAGAAAATCACCAATGGCCAACATAAAATTGACGAGCCAGAAACGGCTATCAAGTGCTGCACTATTTTGCATGACGTTGAGTATGACTGGCGGCGCAGCGCAGGCTGCGGACGGTAGGCTGGACGCGTTTTTGGATCAGCTGCTGCATTCGAAGGAGAGTACGACCTACTCGCGTTTGACGACCATCCAGGTCCCGGGCAATCCGCTTCTGGCATTTGACATCAGCTTCGTCGACTCGGAACGCGGGCTGTACTACCTCGCTGACCGTTCCAACGCAGCGCTCGACGTCATCGACACCCGCACCAACACCGTCGTGGCCCAGATTGGCGGGTTCCTCGGAGTTCAAAACGATCCGGCTACCGGAAAACCGAGCGTCGACTTCTCCGGTCCCGACGGCGTGCAAACAGTCGGCGCCAACGAGGTTTGGGTCGGTGACGGCGACAGCACCGTGAAGGTGATCGACATCGACACGCAAACGACGCTTGCGACGATTTCGACCGCGCTCGATGGCCAGACTCCGGAGCAAGCCAAACGAGCCGACGAGATGGCCTACGACCCGCGCGACCAGGTCCTCGTCGTGGCCAACAACGCCGCGACGCCGCCCTTCATTACCCTAATCTCCACCCGACCAGACGACCGGCGCGTTCTCGGGCACGTCGTGTTCAACGATTCCGTGGGTGTCGAAGCGTCCGTTTACGATCCAGCGAACGGACTTTTCTATGTCAACCTGACCCAGTTGGGAGCCGATCCGAACAGCGGCGCGATTTCGATCGTGGATCCGCGGCAGCTCAAGGAGATCGGCCGTTTTCCCGTAACCGGCTGCAACGGCGCCGGGCTCGCGCTTGGACCGCGGCAGCAATTGCTGGTCGGCTGCTCTCTCACCAACAACTCCCAGGTCATCAGCGCGCGTGATGGCACCCTCCTTGCCGAGATTCCCCAAGTTTCCGGCTCGGACGAGATTTGGTACAATCCGGGCGATGGCAACTACTACCTTGCCGCCCGCGGCAATCCCCCGGCTGCTGGCGGACCGTCACTCGGCGTCATCGACGCCTTCACCAACAAGTTCGTGACGAACGTGCCGACCGACGTCATCGCTCATTCCGTCGCGGTGGATGCCAAGACCAACCACATCTTCCTTCCCTTCAGCCCAATTGCCGGCGACCCGGCGTGTGCTGCCGGATGCATCGCCGTCTACGGCGGCCAGGAGCAGGAAAGCACAGCGGAACGCAACCTTGAGACGTTTATCGCAGACCTGGTGCAGTAGCGGCTTCGACAGCCATCACCAAGCTCAGCGGAAACTGAGCTTGGTGAAAACCAAGGGTTCTTCCAAGCCATCGCCGAATCTGGCGGCTGGTGATGGCGATATGGATAGGTCAGCCCTCGGCCTTGCCGCCTCACTCCATCACTGGCGCCAGCTTGGCGACGGACTCGACGTCGTCGCCAAGCCACTGGGCGTTCTTGGCGGTGCCATCGAACGTCGCGCTGGTCTTGAACAGCTCGTATTTGCCCTCGATGGCGTGAGGGCGGCTACGGGCCAGCAGCTCGGCGACCCTGGCCTTGTTCATGGGCTGGAAGGTCCGGGTCGCCTCGAAGGCTTGATCGAGGTCACGCTGGTTCTGGACGCCGGTGATGACCACGGACGTGGGCAGATTAAGGGAATAATGCAGGTATTCGAGCGGCTCGATCGGCGCCTTGCTTTTTAAAAGTACGCTGTCGGCGAAGGTCTTCATCCCGAGCACCGCAATCCCATGCTCGACCAGGTAGGGCAGCACGAGATGCGCGAAGCTGCGGAAATGCGCGTCCATGACGTTCAGCGGCATTTGGACCGCATCGAAATGAAACCCGCGCTCGGCCGCCACCGCCAGCATTTGCAGGTGGATGCGCGGGTCCTTGTGTCCGGTGAAGCCGATGTAGCGCAGCTTGCCGGCCTGCTTCGCTTCGACGAAGGCCTCCATCGCGCCGCCGTCGGCGAAGATGCGGTCCGGATCGTCGTAGCGAAGGATTTCGTGGTGCTGCACCAGGTCGATGCGATCCGTGCGCATCCGCTTCAGGGACGTCTCGATCTGGCGGGCTGCCTCCTGCTTCGAGCGTCCATCCATCTTGGACATCAGGAAAACCTTGTCCCGATACCCACCCTGATCGAGCGCCGCCCCAACCCGTAGCTCGGACCAGCCCTCGTTGTAGTCCCAGCAATTGTCGATGAAGTTGATGCCGCGGTCGACGCCCTCGTGCACGAGGCGTATCGCCTCCTCGTCGGTCACCTCTTTCTTGCCGAGATGGAAGCCGCCCAGGCCGATGGCGGAGAGCATCTCGTCCCCACGGCCAAAACGCCGATACAGCATGTCGCCGTGACGCTCACCGGGATCGGTGACAAAGAGCAGATCCGCGGGGTCGCTCACCTGCGAGACCGGCAGCGCCGGACTTGCCAATGCCATGCCGCCCGCGGCGCCACCGTCGGACGCCGCCGCTTGAGAACCACCGTCATGTGCCATCGATCACCTCCTGAAACCCACCATAAGTCTATGCAAAGGTCGTGGTTGCCCGTCCTCGGCTACCCTTCCTGCAACTTCCTGGCACGTCCAGCCGGATGATCCTCGCCGGGGCGCTGGGTTGTGTCGCTGGACGTGGTGTAGGAGGCAGTCACCGTGGTGACCCTGGGTGGGGTCGGCGGCGGCGAATGGCTCAATTTGCTTGCCCAAGGCATCGGACCAAAATCCACGGCGCCAATCCCCTGGAACGGGTTCAACGGCAAGATCAAGCGTCGCGTCGACCGATCGGCGAGGCTCCCTACGTCAGCTTACCACCGTAGCAGCCCGACAGCGGCTCAGCCCCGCTTAGGAACAGTGGCGCTCCTACGCCACAAAGCAGCGATTGTCGTGCCACAGCACTCGACCGCGGAACCAAGCTCCGTTCGCGTGGCACGAACGTAGGCCCAGGCTGGGGCGAATGCAGGGATCACGTCAATCCCTATAACGAGAGCGCATACTAGCCGAGTTAAAGCAAAATACTTTTGTCGGGTGCTTTCCAGCCCTTACCGCCCACGGTCACCCAGTAAGCTCAGCTCGACTTTCCGCATCTCAAGCTGCAAGCGAGAGAGTCTCCACGAATCGTTTGAGCAAGCGTAACGGCATTACGACGGTGTCGGTCATCGTCCGGGACATCGAG